>Ga0209066_10000236_pt1 | contig 83380 bp, 84 predicted proteins | sample All_14_2_FD_187198 | JGI IMG/M metagenome (GOLD analysis project Ga0209066, IMG submission 187198) | Freshwater microbial communities in response to fracking from Pennsylvania, USA - Allegheny Zone_MetaG_DW_15 (SPAdes) (version 2) ...
CGTCCGAGTGGTGTCGGTCCACATCGTTGATCTCCGGTAGTCTTCGCAAAACCACCTGAATCAACGACTTGGGCTGGCGTCAAGCTAACCCACTGATACCACTCAACTTAGTTTCGGATCAGGCACTGAGGGGTGACCGTCAAGGATGAGAGCGATCTAATGTTTTGCTTGCTGGATGACTTTGGCTTGCTCTGATCGTTGGGATTGGAGTGTTGTTCAATGTGATCAGAGTCATTTAAGTGAAGTTATTGGTAAAACTAAAAATAATATAGACATGGTGGAACAGTGATGAAAGAAATAAATTCGACAGAAGAAGCACAAATTTCGGTAATTAATGACGGAGATAATCCACGAAAATCGATTCAGTCCGTTGAAATTGGCGCGAGGGTGCTGCTCGCTTTGCTGAAGGGGGATCGAGGAGAGTCCTATCTGCGAGAAGTTGCCGAAAATGCGGACCTTTCTCGCAGCCAAGCGCATCGGTATTTGCTGGCTTTTGTCAACACGGGGATGGTCGAACAAAACGCCTCAAGTGGGCGCTACTCGCTGGGCAATCTCGCGGTTCGACTTGGAGTGGCGGCGATGGCAAAAATGGATCCGTTACGGATTGCCACCGAGCATTTGGAGAAACTCGTGGAAGAACTGAAAACCACAGGGTTGCTGAGTGTCTGGGGCGATTATGGCCCCACTGTAATTCGCTGGATTGATGGCGGCATTCCGCTGTTCACCTCGATGCACGTTGGATCAGCCTTGCCATTGCAAGGTTCGTCAACCGGAACACTGTTCCTTGCCTTTTGCCCGCCCGAGCAAACCAAGGACCGCGTTGAGCGAGAAAAGTCCGACGGTATTATCGTCGATGCCGCCGAACTTTCCAAGCAGTTGGAGGAGGCACGAACTCTTGGATATGCGCGAACATTCGGATCAGTCATTCCGGGCTTGTCTGCCGTTTCAGTACCGATATTTGATTCGCAATTCCGATTGGTCGCGACGATGAGCATTTTGGCCCGTTCGCAAGACAAAACCTTCTTCAGCAAGCCTAAAATTGCCAGGATCCAGGAGCAGGCTCGGAATGCAAGCAGGGCTATCGGCTGGCCCGGTCAAGCTTGACCGGGCCAGCCGATATGTGCAATGCGTTGCATATATCGGCTGTGTCGCGCGAATTGTGGGCTACACATTTTCGCGCGGCGTGTTTGGTTGCCTAGAACTTGGTTCGGCCGATGCGAGGTCAAGCAGCCAGCTGCGGAAGTACTCTGGACGGAGATGCAGGTGCCCCTTCAATACCGCAGAGTTGCCGGAGGCATCGGCAGGCGCGAATTCATCGCGATGATGGCTATGATTCAGGCGCTGCAATCGCTTGCCTTTACCTCGCTTCTTCCGGCTCTTGGCGTCATTTCGGTCGACTTGCAGATCAGTGAGCCCAACCAGCGGCAACTCTTGATCAGTGTATTCCTGGTCAGCTCGGGACTCAGCGCGCTCTTGCCTGGGACCATCTCGGACCGTTTCGGAAGAAAGCCCATCCTGCTTTCCTGCATGGCCATGTTTGTCTTTATCAATGTTGCTTCGGCATTTGCTCGTGATTTCCATGTTCTCCTGCTTCTGCGCGGGCTTCTTGGGGTCGCGTCCTCCGGGCTGACGGTGCTGCCCCTAGCCATAATCAGGGATCGATACGACGGGGCAGGCATGGCGAAACTGCAGGCGACTGTTGCGATGATGTTCATGGCTGTCCCGACCTTTGCCCCAAGTCTCGGCTTTGTGCTGCTGGAACTGGCGGGTTGGCGTGCAATCTTTTTTGCGATCGCGGCATTGGCTCTGGGCGGAATGGGATGGTATTTCGTCCGCCTTGAAGAAACCCTGCCGTCCGAGCAGCGGAGAGTGACCCATTCGCGAGAGCTACTGGGCAATGTCGGTATGGTTCTGACCAACCGGGCGTCGATCGGCTACGTTATCGGCATGGCGCTGATTTTTGGCGGCCATTTCGGCTTCATCAACAGTTCGCAGCAACTGATCGGTGAGCATTTCCGCGCGGGATCGGCCTATCCGCTGATCTTCGGGGCAATGGCCGCGACCATGGCGCTCGCCAGTCTGGCGAACTCCGCAATTGTCGAACGATTTGGCACCAGGCGCATTGGCCATGTGGCCATATTCTGCCATCTTGCGGCATCCATCGGACAGCTTGTGCTAAGCTATATGCCTGGTGAAACACTGCTACAGTTTGTGCTGTTGATGTCTGCCAACATGTGCCTGCTGATCACGGTCTTCATCAATTTCACTGCCATAGCATTGCAGCCATTCGGGCAGCTTGCCGGGGCCGCCGCTTCAGTGCAGTCCTTTTTCAGGCTGGTTCTGGGCGCCGGGCTGGGTGGATTGATTGGCCATGCCTACGACGGCACACCGCAACCGCTCGCCATGGCTCTTGTTGCGGTTGGCCTGCTGACATTGGCCCTCGTCCTTCATAGCGAGCGCGGAAAGCTGTTCGATCGCAAAACCGCTCGCCCAGCCATGACCTGACGCTCGCATCCTATCCGCTGCTCTGGTCGATCTCCTCGGGGATGCCGGGTGCCGGCAGATCCGAGACCATCCTTACCCCATCGATCACGATCGGACTTGAGACACCGAGGCGGCCATCGCGTTCGATCACCATGCCGCGAGCAAGGACCTGCGGGTTGGCAAAGACCTGGTCCAGTTCATTGATCGGGCCAGCGGGGACGCCGGCTGCCTCAAGCCTGTCGGCCAGCTCGTCCCGCATCCAGGTGGCGGTAAGTCCTTCAAGCGCGGCGATCAAGGCCCGGCGGTTGCGGACCCGGCCGGGATTGGTAGCGAAGCGCGCGTCCCGGTCCAGTCCGGTTTCCAGCACCCGGCAAAGGTTCGCAAACTGGCTGTCATTGCCCACCGCGATGATCAAATCGCCGTTGCGTGTCGGAAATGACTGATAGGGAACCAGGTTGGCATGGCCGTTTCCAACGCGGCGAGGCACGATGCCGGACGTCATCCAGTTCAGTGCCTGATTGGCCATGACACTGACCTGGGTATCGAGGAGGGCCATGTCAATGTGGGCTCCAGCCTTGCTTTCGTGCCGCCGGTTGAGCGCCGCCAGAACCGCTACTGCGCTATAAACGCCCGTGAAAAGATCGGAAACGGCGATCCCGGCTTTTTGCGGTTCGCGTTGCGGTTCACCTGTCATCGACATCAAGCCGCCCATTGCCTGAGCGATGTAGTCATAGCCCGCGCGGTGTGCATAGGGGCCATTCTGGCCGAAGCCGGTGATCGAGCACGTGATCAGTCGCGGGTTGAGCTGTGCGAGCGTGGCATGGTCAAGCCCGTATTTGGCGAGTGCGCCGACCTTGTAATTCTCGATCATGATGTCGGCGCCGCGAGCAAGCTGGCACACGAGTTCCTGACCGGCCGAGGTCGCAATATCGACTGCTACGGATCGTTTGCCGCGGTTTGTAGAATGATAGTACGCCGCACCCAGATTCTCGCCTTGATCAGACATGACGAAGGGAGGGCCCCAGTTGCGGGTATCGTCGCCGCCGCCAGGCCGCTCGATCTTGATCACTTCGGCGCCTAGATCGGCAAGCAATTGGCCGCACCACGGGCCGGCCAGGATCCGGGCCAGTTCGAGCACCCGCACGCCGCGCAGCGGCTTCCCCCTGTCATCAGCGGTAGGAGCCATATTCCATTCAATCTTTGCCATACGTCAATCCGCTGCCCGCGTGGCCAGGCGGCCCTTCCAGTCGTTGACCACGTCCCCTGCGGCCTTGGCCAACGTGAAGGCATCGATCCCGACAGCCAGAAAGCGCGCACCCCCGTCCAGATATTGCTGCACCAGACGCGGATCGCGCGAGAGGATGCCGCAAGGAATGCCGACCGCGCGGCTCCGGGCGAGCGCATTTTCGGCCACCTTGGCCAGCGCCGGGAAATTGCCGGCGCCGAGCAGACCCAGCGATGCCGCCAGGTCGACCGGGCCGACAAACAGCGCGTCGATGCCGTCAACCGCAGCGATTGCTTCAAGGTTGTCGAGCGCCAGGGCCGTTTCGATCTGGACGATGATGCACAACTGCTCGTTGGCTTCGGCCACATAGGCGGGATAGCGACCCCAGCGAGCCGCACGAGCACCGCCGATGCCGCGATCTCCGTGAGGCGGATAACGCGAAGCTGTGACAATTGCGGCCGCCTGTTCTGCGGTTTCGACCATCGGCACCATGATTGTCTGCGCGCCGAGATCGAGGATTTGACGAATCGTAACCGGATCATGGCCGGGCACGCGCACAATTGCCGAACAGGGCGGGGCGGCATCCACTGCGCGCAGTTGCTCGGTAATTCCGGGCAGGGTCTGGGCACCGTGCTCGGCGTCGATCAGCACCCAGTCAAAGCCAAGCCCAGCACAGATTTCGGCGATGCTCGGACTGGCCAAGGCGAGCCAGAAGCCAAGCTGGACTGGTCCTTCAAGCAAGTCGGCCTTGAACCGGTTTTTTGGGGTCTGCATCGTCAGTCCTTCACACAAAGCGGAAGCTGATCGCTCCCAGCGGTCCGAAATCAGCGTTGAACACGTCGCCCGGCTTCACTTCGACCGGTCGGGTAAAAGATCCGCCCAGAACAGTCTCGCCCGCTTCCAGCGTTTGGCCCCAAGGCGCGAGCCGGTTGGCGAGCCAGGCCACACCGTTGGCGGGGTTGTTGAGTACGCCTGCCCCGATGCCCGTTTCCTCGATCACGGCATTGCGGCTCAGCATCGCACCGATCCAGCGCATATCCACCTTGTCGGGTCGCATCGGCAGGCCGCCGACGATGATCCCGGCATTAGCGGCGTTATCGCTGATCGTATCCTGGACCTTGCGCCGCGCGCCGGTTTCGGGATCTACCTGGAAAGTCCGGCTATCGATGATCTCGACTGCCGGGATGACGTATTCGGTCGCCTTCAGGACGTCGAAGACTGTCACCCCCGGCCCTTCAAGCCGTTTGCCGAGGACGAAGGCGAGTTCGACTTCGACTTTCGGGGTGATGAACCTGCTGCACGGCACATCGCCACCTTGTTCAAAGACCATATCGTCAAGCAGGGTGCCATAGTCTGGCTCGGTGATCCCTGCGGCCTGCTGCATCGCCCGCGAGGTCAGGCCGATCTTGTGCCCGAAAACCGTCCGGCCTGCGGCGAGCTTGAGGTCAACCCATTGCTTGCTGATATGATAGCCATCGGCGATCGTCATTTCCGGATGGCGAGCCGAGAATTGCCTGATCTGTTCGCGCGATTGTTCGGCGTGGTTCAATTCTGCTGCCAGCGAAGCGATCAAACCTGGCTCGAGGGTCAGCACCGATTGATCGAATCTGCGGCTCGCGTCCTTATTCTCGAGATTCATGACCCCTCCATAAGTCTGGTTATTTGAGCAAATGCATTGCACAATAAAGAACGAACGTCTATAGTCTCATTGCCCGCGGCACAGGTCTTCGACCTGGACGGCGGGGCGATATTCATTGAAAAATGATAAATTTTGCGGAGAAACCGGATGCACAAGGACACCAGTGTAAGAGAAGAAAAGATCACGGGCCGGGGCCTGACCTCGCACACCCTGCTGGCGGGCGACCCCAGCAATCCGGCGGTTCTCCTGCTGCACGGCGCCGGCCCTGGCGCTCACGCCGGATCGAACTGGTTGCATCTGATGCCGGACCTGGCGGAAAACTTTTTCGTTATCGCCCCCGACCTGATCGGCTTCGGCCAGTCCGTCATCCCCGATCCCTGGCCGGATAACGTCATGGCCTGGATCGGTACCCGGGTAGAGCAGTGCTTCGGGCTGCTCGACAGCCTGGGAATCGAGAAGGCGCATGTCGTCGGCAATTCAATGGGCGGCGCGCTGACGCTGCAGATGATGAGCGAGGAACCGGACCGGATCGACCGGGTGGTGCTCATGGGGTCGATCGGTGCGCCTGGTCCGCGCACGCCTGAACTGGTGCGCCTGCTCTCGTTCTACTCCGATCCGCGCCCGGCCCGCTATCGCCAGCTGATGCACAGTTTCGCCCACGATGCCGACAAGTTCGAGGGCATGGAGGAAATCGTCAATAACCGCTACAAGATCGCGACCGATCCCGAGATCATGAAGACTGCGGTCAAGATGATCGATTCGATGAAGCAGGGGATTGATGCGCTCAACATGCCGCCATCGATCCTGTGCAAACTGCCGCACAAAGTGCTGATCTTCCACGGCCGCCAGGACCGGATTGTGCCGCTTGACACCAGCCTCTATCTGATCGAGCACCTGCAGCACGCCGAGCTATACGTGCTTGACCGGTCTGGCCACTGGTCGCAGCTTGAGCGTTGGGACGTGATGCGCCCGATGCTGGAAATCCACTTCGGCGCACGGACTTTCTGATCACATTTTTCAAAGCATGGTGAACGCGCTGGGCGGGCGGCGAAGCGGAAGGCTTGGCTGCCCGTCCTTGTTTTGGAAGGTGGCGACGATGAACATGCCCGCGACCGCAGCCGATGCGTTTTGGCGCTTCTCGCTGGAGGTCTACTCCAGGCCGCAAGTCGCCGAATTGTGCCTCGCCTTGCAGGACGAACACGGCTTCGATGTAAACCTGTTGCTGTTGTGTCTTTGGCGGGCTCAGGAACAGGGCTTGACACTCAGTCAGGTGGAAATTCGGGCGCTGCGTGCCGGTGCGGCGGACCTGAACGAAAATTTGGTCGGGCCGATCCGACAAGCCCGGCGGTGGGCCAGGTCCAGGATTGACGATGCGCCCGATCCGCAAGCTAAGGCCGAACGCTGCGAATTCTACGCCAATTTGAAGCAAATCGAGCTGCGAGGAGAGCGCTTTGTTCAGGTGGCCTTGCTCGGCTGCTTGCGTCGGCAAGGCGCGGGCGGCGGTGCAGCGGATGTGGCGGCACGTGCGAGTCTTGAAGGTTACCGGCAAGTGCTCGCCGCGCCGGAATCGACCGCAGCGATCCTGGCGCAGCTGACTGTCAGGGCGCTTACTTAGGTGGCAAGGCTGGTGCCGGTTTCGGCGGTTTTGCTGTCTTGATATATTTGTAAATTTCTTCGATCTGCGCATCGCTCAGCTCGGTCGGCCGGAACGGCGGCATCTCGATCAGCCCATGGCGTACCACCGACCGCAGATAGTCGAGTTCAAGATCCTTGCGGCCGATCAGGGCAGAAACTGGGCGACCCAATTGTTCGAGCAGCATGGTTCCGGGATGACCCGCCCCCGGATCATGACAACCGGCACATTTGAGCGCGTAGTTTTCCGCGCCGTCGGGTTGTTCCACACTCGGTGCCTGGCTGCAGGCACCAAGGACAGCAATGAGCGACAAGACTGCCAGCTTCTTCATTATGCCTCCAATTCAAACAAGCGCAGGCGGCTTCAGGCCGATGCGAACAGGGCAGTCGGGTCGAGCGCCATCTTGACCCGGGAATGCAAAGCCGAAAGGCCGCCAGAATCGAAAGTCTTGTCCACTGCGGCGCGCAGGCCGGGCTCGGCCAGAATCTGGCCGAAACCGGCCTCGGCCTGAGCGGCAATCAGGGCTTCGGCGCATCCACGGGCCCGCACACCACTTTCGCCCTGCGCGGCTGTGAAAGGCAGAACTTGCCGGTGATTGGCCGAACGCCAGATGGCCACCGTTTCGCTGACCAGATCGAAATCGCTTTTGGCGCAGATATCGCGCGACAGTTCGTAGAGGCGCATGGCCTCATCGCCATCAACCGGACTGACCGGATTGGCGGCAAGCGCCTGATCGCCGTTCCAGGATGCGATATTGGCCGGTGGTGCCGCCACCGCGCCGGTCATGGTGCCCATTCGCCAGGCCCATAGTCCGGGATCGATGCCGTTTCCGTCGGTGATTACCCGGGCTCCGGGAATCGACGAGAAGGCTCCCTTGACCATGTTCCACAGGATCGGGACATTGCCGGACAGCCCATAGAGCGCACCATAAAGGTTCCAATACCCCAGCCCGAGCGCCTCGCCCGCAGCCTTGATCGCGCTGGCCGACATCGGCCCCTGACCTTTGAAGTCGCTCCGTTTTTTGCCAAGCAGGGCGGCATCGTGCAGGGCGTTGCTCACGGCGACGCCATTGGCCACGACCATGTTGAGTTTGAGCGGACCGAGCACATCGAACAGCGCGGCCAGCCCGTCCTCGTTGGGCACAGAAACCATGAATGTCTGGTGGGCTGGCGGCTGGGGCATCATCCACATACCGACCTTGGTTGGCACGGCGAAGTCCGATTGGGTGAACAGTCCATCGACCCAAGGGCCATAGCCGAACTTGAACAGTTGCCAGCAGGTGCTTTTGGGCATCGCGCCCATTCCCGTGCGGACCAGTTTCCCATCGGCGAGCATCACCTCGAGCCCGCACTGCATCAGATAATGATCCGAATAGGGCGTGTAGCCTGGGTGGCGGCCGACGAAACTGGCGGCGACGCTCGCGTCGGGATTTCCGGAATGGTCGACCCACAGCTTGATGCCCTTTTCCCTGATGTGGGCATCGAGCTGCCGGAAGGTCACTCCCGGTTCGACCAGGCAATAGGCCAGTTCGCCGTTCACCTCCAAGATCCGGTTCAGCCGCTGGAGATCGAGCACGATCACCTTGTCCAGTCCGGCCTTTTCCAGTCCGTGGGCACCGTTGCATACGGGCTGCAGCACCGCGCCTGCGCCTTTGGCCAGTTCCAGTGCCTTGGCGAGCTGGGCTTCATCGGCAGGCAGCACGATGCCGGCCGGGGACGCCCCTACCGTGGCATAGCGGGCGAGTGTCTGCGGGGTCCGATCGACCGCAGCAGGACCGAGCGAGGCTTCGATTGCGGACAGCGCCGCCGTCTGACGATTTTGATCGGTCATGATTGGTTCCCCGCTTGCCTATTGTTGGAGGATCTTGGGATAGCGATCGAGATTTGCCGCATCGACGGCGAAGTCTGCCGAACGGACCCCAGAGCCGATGCTGCTGGGGGGTTCGCTGTCGCGCCACGAAAAGCAGCAAACCACGCAGCGGTGGATCGTCCAGATCACCGTGCCGTCTTCCATACCCTGATAATCCGTGGCGGCACCGCTGCTTGAACAGCGTGGGCAGATCGTTTCGCTCATGTCGCAGCTCCTCCCTGCATTGCCCGGATTTGCTTGCTCAGTGCATCGATGTCGGCGCCGGTCGGCGGGGTGACGAGATGCGCTTCGCCGATCGGATCGGGGCGCAGGTAACTGGTCGCGTCGATTATCAGGCGATGGCCCTTGCCCGGGACAACTGCCGAGGGGTCGATCGGCACGGCGGGCATGTTGGGCAGGACGATGATGTCGTCGGCGCGGGTCCGGGTCGAGAGTGCCCACATCACCTGGTTGAGATCGAAGGGATCGACATCGGCATCGACCATGATCAGGTTCTTGAGGTACATGATGCCGTGCGGCGTACTTAGCGCGCGCAGCGCCACGGTCTTGGCAAATCCGGCCATGCGGTTCTTGACCGAAATAATCCCGGTCAGCCCGTGCTGGTAGAGCGCGTTGACCGCAGTGACCTCGGGGAAGTTCTGGCGCAACTGTGCATAGATCGGTGCCGACGTGTGCAGCCCGATCAGGGTATCATGCTCGGTCCAGCCGCGACCGATGTAGATATTCTCGAAGATCGGGTTTTGGCGATGCGACACTGCCGTGACCTTGAAGATCGGTGCCTTCCGGACCCCGCTGTAAGAGCCGGGAAACTCGCCGAAAGGCCCTTCCAGAACACGCTCGCCAAGTTGCATTTCCGCTTCGATGACAATTTCGCTGTCGGCGAGAATGTCTATGCCGTTGCCCGATTTTGTCAGCCGGATCGGTGCCCCCATCATCGCGGAGGCATAGGAATATTCGGATTCCTCATAGCCGATCGGCGTGGCCGCAAATACTGCCAAGCCAGGATGGTTGCCCAGCATGACCGCGATCTTGAGCGGCAACCCGGTGCGCTCCGCCGCCATGATCTGTCTGCCCATGTCGTGGGAGGGAATGGTCATCAGGGTGAAGCTGTCCGGCCCCTGCAACTGCAGGCGATAGATGCCGACATTCTGTTTGCCGAAATTGTCCGGATCTTCCGGATCGCGCGAGGCGACCGCGGCCTTGCCCAGAAAGAATCCGCCATCGTATTCGTTGATGCGATAGACTGGCAGGATGTTATAGAGATTGATCTCGGTTTCTACCCGGCACTCGTGGACTGGGGCCTGTCCTTCCGGGACGTAACAGATCTGCGCCTCGGCATCGCCCCAGCGGCCGGCGATTTCAAAGAACAGCTCGCGAATTGTCGTGCCCTTGGGGCGGCCGAGCAGCAGCGCGATATTGTCCCACGAACCGTGGACGCCCACTACAGTCCGTTTGCCTGGATAACCGGCAATGTTGTCAAAAAGGATTGCGGGCGCGCCGTTGGCATCGCGCGATGCAGCGACTGCGATGTTGCGCACGTCGGGTTCAGGCATCACCCGCTCGCTCCACGTGATCGCCTGGCCGGCATCTTCGAGCAGCGCGAGGAAATCCCGCAGCGAGGTGATGCCGCGCGCGCGTTTTGCGAGGTCATTCATGTCCGTATCCCTACTCACGTTTGTTCAATGGCCACCGGGGCTTGCCGTGGCAGACTGGATCGTCACCCATTTCCACTCGGTCATGATTTCCAGATCAGCTTCGGTGCCTTCGCGACCGAAACCCGAGGCCTTGGTCCCACCGAAGGGGACGTGCGGCTCGTCGTGCAGGGTCGGGGCGTTGATATGCACCATCCCGGCCTCTGCGCGCTGGGCAAAGTGCAGTGCCTTGTCGATGTCGCGCGTGAAGATCGCGGCGCTCAGGCCATATTCGGTGTCATTCGCCAGATCGATTGCTTCTTCAAGCGAATCGAAGGGATAAAGCGAAGTTACCGGACCGAAGGTCTCTTCGGCAAAGACGGTCATGTTTGCAGTGACGCCGCTCAGCACAGTGGCTGAGCAACTGTTGCCGCTCCATTGCGCGCCGGCCAGGACTTCGGCACCTTTGGTGCGGGCATCGTCGATATGGCGCCGCACCCGCTCGCGCTGACGTTCGGAAATGATAGGCCCCAGCATGGTTCCGGGCTCGCGCAGGTCACCGACTTTGGCCCTGGCCGATGCGGCGGCGAAGGCCTTGGCGAAGGCCTCGAATATCGGGCGTTCGACGTATATTCGCGAGGCGCCCATGCAGACCTGGCCTTGGTACATGAAGATGCTGAACAACGCTGCACTGACCGCCTTATCGAGATCAGCATCGGCGCAGACGATCAGAGGGCTTTTGCCGCCGAGTTCGAGGGTGTACTTCTTAAGGCCCCTGGCGGCGATTTCGGCGATGTGCTTGCCCACGCGCGACGAGCCCGTGAAGGTGATCGAGGCAATCTTGGGGTGCCCGGTGAGAACATCGCCGATTTCCGCGCCGTTGCCATAGATCACGTTGAACAGGCCGCCCGGAACTCCTGCCTCGCGCCACATCGCGGCGAGCAGGTCGGCAATACGGGGTGCGGCTTCGGAGGGGAGGAGCACGAAGGAGTTGCCTGTCGCCAACGCCATGGCTGACTGCTTGATGCCCTTGATCAGCGGCACGTTGAACGGAGTGATGCCTGCCACTACGCCGACCGGTTGCCGCAGGCTCATACTAAACCGGCCCGGTGTGTCCGAGGGGATTGTTTCGCCCCGGATCCGGCGCGGAACGCCGGTAGCGGCCCGCAGAAAGCTGACCGCAAAGCGGGTCTCGAACCCTGCTTTGGCAATCGGCGAGCCGATTTCATCGACCAGCACATCCTGGAACAGGGTAGCGTCGCGCTCCATGATCTCTGCGGCCTTGGCCATCCAGCCTTCTCGTACCGTTGCGGGTATGTCCCGGTGTTGCAGGAACGCCTGATGGGCGACTTCAACCGCGCGATTGACATCGTCCGCGTTGCCGGCTGCGGCCCTTGCATAGAGGCTGTCATCGACCGGGTTGAGATCGTCGAAGTAGGCGGCGCTGCCCGGCGCAACTACACTACCGCCAATCCAGTGATCAAGATTCTTCATCGTGCTTCAATCCTTGCGTTTCGGTGATGGCGTGCCGCGTCGATCACGCGGGTGGGCGCATGGCCTTGGGCCAGATGCCCTGCTTGCCCGGTGAGAAGATTCCGTTGGGGTCCAGGACGTCCTTCAGGCGGTGGTGCAGTTCCCACAACGCGCCGTCGTTGTGTTTGTAGGTCTTGGCGATCTGGTCCATGAACGCGAGGTGTGTGCGGTATTCGCCGAAACCCGCTGCCGCCGCTTCTTCGACCAGCAGGCTGAACAGGTCGTAAGCGCTCTTGCGCATTGCATCGTCGGCGCGGTCGTACATGATCATCAGGATGTGGTGCATGTCGCGCCAGCCAACCAGGAATTCGCCGATGTAGTCGAAGCCGTGATTGTGGCAGCGCTGCTTGATCAGGTTGTATTGGGCGAGCGCTTCCGAACCGCTTGGCGCGGAGATCGGCGAAAAATTAATGTGCCCGCCGCCGCCGATCCAGTTCATGATGCTGAATTCGGTCATGTTCGGTTCGCCGCGCATCAGGCGCACGCGGTAGTCCCATGCCGGATCATTCTCGCGGTCGAAATAGACCTTGGCGCCGGGGATGCTCATCAGGGCTTCCTCGACTATCTTCCAGTTGTTCTCGATCACCGGGGGAGGGCCGTAGAGCGCGCCATAATAGTTCCACATCCCAAGATGCAGATCCGAGGCGATCTTGGCGCGGATCGACGGGGGCAGGGGGCCCTTTCCGTCGAAGTAATGGCGCCGCGTGGTCTTGGCCGAGGCTTCCCACAGGAGATCGACCGCGACGGCGGCGTTGGGAATGATCTGATTGACCTTGAGCGGGCGGGTAATCTCGAAAATTGCCTCGAGATCCTCCTCGCGCTGGTAGGTGATCATGAAGGGCTTGTAGCCGGGTGGCTCAGGCATCAGCCAGATGCCCATCTTGGTCACCACGCCAAAGTTCGACTGGGTGAACATGCCGTCGAACTGGGGACCGGCGGCATGCTTGGTCACCTGCCAGTGTTTGGAGCCGGCCAGCGCGCCCTGGCCTGTGCGAACCACCTCACCGTCGGCCAGCACGACCTCCATCCCGCACTGCATGATGAAATGGTCGCCATAAGGCGTGTAGCCCGCACCATGTTCAAGCGCGTTGCCCATCACGCCGCCCCAGGCCGGCGCGGCCGGGTCGATCCACAGTTTGCTGCCGATCTGGCGCAAATGCCGGTAAAGCTGCATATAGGACACGCCAGGTTCGACCAGGGCGTAGCCGTATTTCTCGTTGACCTCGATCACCTTGTTCATGCGCCGCAGGTCGAGCATGACATAGCCCGTCTTGCGCGGGGCCGGACCACCGTAGGCAAAGTTTCGGCCGGTGCCGATTGTCCAGATCGGAAGCTTGTAGGCGTTGACGATCTTGAGGATCTTCTGGATCTGTTCGACCCCGTGCGGCGCAACGGCGGCGGAGGGCAGCATGGCGCCATCGGCAAGCGGCGAATAGGCATCGCGATAGGCCGAAAGCGGCAGTTCGTCGACGAACACCCATTCCTTGCCGACGATCGCGGCAAGTTCATCGAGCGCGCTGGAGAACGTCGAGGCTTCGACACCTTGGGGAACAATACTGCTCACGACCGGGTTCCTCCGATTTCAAAGGCCCACGAAATCAGCATGCCGGGGCTGCTGGGAGCGAGTGAGCAGAAGCCTGAATTGCAGGCGTTCGTAAGATGGCCGGGCTTGGCATCGATGGCATCGCGCACTTCATGTGCCACTGCTACCGGCCACGCGAGCGTGGCGCTTGCAAGCAAGCGTGGAGCGCCCTCGGTTTGATGGTGCCAGCGGCCTGACGCGTAATGATGCCTCCATACCAGGCGAGGGCTAGCCCCGCGCTCGACCAGCAACTGGCTCGCGATCATTGCGGCTGGATCCGAGGTCAGGCCGACGATCAGCCCGGCAGAATCTTCAAGTTCGTGCAATAGGCCGCTGAGCGACCGGTCGATCCGGATTATCCGCGCCGCTGTGCCGGCATTGGCAAGGGTAGAGGCGAACTGCCTGCTTTCTGGGACGGCACTCTCTTCGACGAGGGTTACGTGGCGATTGCCTGCCCGGGCCGGGCCGGGCAGGCTACCAAATCCCGCTGCGGCCGCCCCCAAGGCTCCGGCTCCCAGCACTTCGCGTCGCCTGACGTTCCAAGTCATCATGCCTGCCCTTCGATCTTTGCGTGAACCGGTGCGGCAACTGCACCGTCGCTGGTCAGTCCCTGCCACCGCCCCTCCGCATTGCGGTGGATGCCGAACAAATCGAGCACCCGCATGCAGCTGTGGTCGACAATGTCGTTGAGCCCGGTCGGCCGGGCATAGAAGGCTGGTACAGGCGGGAAAATTGCCGCGCCCATTTCCGTGCAGGCGACCATATTGCGAAGGTGCGCCAGGTTGAGCGGGGTTTCGCGAGTCATCAGTACCAGCCTGCGGCGCTCTTTCAGCATGACATCGGCCGCGCGGGTGATCAGATTGTCGGACAGGCCGTTGGCCACGGCGGCGAGGGTGCGCATCGAACATGGGGCGATCACCATGCCGTCACACAGGAACGAGCCGCTGGCGATGCTGGCACCGACATTGCGGACGTTATGCACGACATCGGCGGCGGCCTCGATCAGCCCGCGGCCTTCGGGGATTTCCTCGCGGATGTTGAGCAAGGCCGCTTGCGACATGACAAGGTGGGTTTCCCAGCCAGCTTGGTCCCGGAGCATCTCGAGCAGGCGCAGCCCATAGATCGAACCGGTCGCTCCGGTAAGGGCGACGACGATGCGTTTCATGAGACAGCCCCCTTGATAGTCATCAAGGCGCGAGCGCCATTCGCTGAGTCCAGCTTATCGGCCATTTCAAATTTATCTCCCTCCGCCATTATGCAATACATTGCACATTAAACAAGGAAAAAATAAAACTCGCAGGTGTTCGTGGAAGCTTTCGGACTCAGGACGGCACTTGTCAGGACAGGCCAAGGCTGATGGTTTTGAGCTCAAGGAATTCCTCGATTCCATGGCGTGATCCTTCGCGCCCGAGGCCGGATTCCTTGATTCCGCCGAACGGCGCCGTTTCGTTCGAGACGATCCCGGTGTTGACGTCCACCATGCCGACCTCGAGAGCCTCGGCCAGACGCCAGAACCGATCCATGTCACGCGTGAAGGCATAGGCGGCCAGACCCGAGCGGGTTTGATTCGCCAGTGCAAGAGCCTCGGCCTCGGATTTGAAGCGGAACAGCGGTGCGACCGGCCCGAAGGTCTCCTCGCCGGCCAGCCGCATGGCCTCGTTCGCGTCCACGAGCACTGTCGGCTGGTGGAATAGCTCCCCCGCGTCTTGGCGCTGGCCGCCCGTAATGATGCGAGCGCCTTGTCGAACCGCATCGTCAACATGGTATCGCACTTTCTGGAACGCGGCGGTGGTGATCAGCGGGCCCTGATCGGTGTCCCCTTCAAGGCCGTTGCCAACCTGGAACGCCGCGACCCTGGCTGCCAGAGCCTCGGCGAAGCGGTTATGGATCCCGTCCTGCACCAGAATTCGGTTGGCGCAGACGCAGGTCTGGCCGGTGCTCCTAAACTTCGAGGCGATCGCGCCAGCGACCGCCTGATCGATATCGGCATCATCGAAGACTTTGAACGGGGCGTTTCCGCCCAGTTCCATGGACACCCGTTTGAGCGTTGAGGCGCATTGCGCGGTCAGGAGCTTGCCGACAGCAGTGTGGAGCCCGTGAAAGTGAACTTGGCGACGTCGGGATGGCCTGGCTGGACAGATCCGATCGCGGGGGCACCGCCGGCAACGACGTCGAACACGCCCGGCGGAACCCCGGCCTCCAGTGCCAGCCGGGCCAGCGCGAAAGCGGTCAGAGGAGTCAGCTCGGATGCCTTGAGTGTAACCGTGCAGCCGGCGGCCAGCGCCGGTGCGACCTTGCGGGTAATCATCGCGGCGGGAAAATTACAAGGTGTGATTGCACCGACGATACCAAACAGGCTGCTTGAGAACCATGACCCGGCGGTCCGCTGCCGCAGGTATGACTTCGCCGTAAACGCGCCTGGCTTCCTCGGCGAACCACCGGACGAAACTGGCGGCGTAATCGATTTCGCTCCAGGCCTCGGCCACGTCTTCGCGGTTCTGCTGGATCAGGCCGAACCAGGCCAGCAGCACCGCAGCTCGCACCTCAGCGGGGCGTGAACGCCACATGGTCAAGGTTGCGGCGTTGCACTCTACAGAATGTTTAGCCCCGCCTTCGCCGAGCAGCGGAATCGGGGTGATCGTCTCGCCCGTAGCCGAATTTACGATCGGGACCGCCTGAGTGGTTATCGTCAGGAACTTGCCATCGATGATGTAACTGCTCACGGGGTTGTCATTTGCGCGGCGTTTCAGGCGACGGCGAAGCGGCCTGCGACGAGATCGCGGATGGCGCTGAGGGCGGACTGACCTGAGAGGCGCGCGATGCCTGTGACGGAGCGGTATCCGGCATGGATCTGAGCGCCCCAGTCTGACCTGAAGCCGTTGGTGACCTTGCGGAAGACTACCGAGGGGCGGATTTCACGCTCGGATATGTTGTTCGTGGCAGGCACACCGCGGTTTACGAGGAAGACGAAGAACTTGCCCCGCCATGCTTTGATCTGCTTGAGCAGGACGCGCCCGGCGGGATGGGCTACAGGCCTGGAAACCAGACGATCGAGCGTATTGTCGGCTTTGGCCGCATAGGCAGCCAAGGTGCTGTCCTTGAGCTGGTCTCGTCGTCGCCCAACCTTGATGGCCCAGCGCAAATGGTCACGGATGCTCGGCGCAAAGACGGTATCGCCGCTGTCCATGGCGTACTGAACATCGCGCAGCACATGGGCAAGGCAGACCTGATGCTCGCGTCCCAACTCCTGCTGTCCCGAATAGCGATCGGAGATCCACACGTCCGGTCGATGATGCCCCAAGACGTCTTCGGCAACGCATCGGGCGCGGCGGGAAGCGATCTTGTGCAGGACGGCGTTGCTGGTCAGGAACACCCATTGCCACTGGATCACACCGTTAGTCCGGGTCGTCGTCTCGTCGGAAGCAATGATGCGCGCCTTAAGCAATTTGCCGCGAATTGCAGCCGTGGCCGCATCCATGCTGCCGCGCAGGCGACGGAACATGTTGGCGATGGCACCTTCCGAAATCGTTAGCCCGAACAGCTCTTTGGCAATCCGGGAAAGGCGCTCGAAGCCGACGTGATGACTGTGGTGTAGATAGTCGCCCGTGAACAATGCATTTTTCGTTTCGAGGCGTATGGATCGCGGTCGTTGGATTGTAGGGGAGCCATTCGCCATCTGGCTGACGTTCAGGCGGCAAGCATTTCAGCCTGACCTGCGGGGAACCAAGCCGCGAACAGGGCGCGCAAAAGCGCGGTCAGCCATGCGACGAGCAACCTCAAGTTGTGTCCGGCAGCAACGAGGATGGCGTTGATCGCATCGCCAGTGGCCCCTGCGAGGTGATTGCGCTCTAGCAGGCCGTCGGACTTGGTGTGACCGATGATCGGCTCGATGGCATTTCGTCGCCGCAGCTCGCGTTTGATCGTGGGTGACGTGATGCCGCGGGTGTGGGCGATATAGACCTTGGCTTTCCCGCCATGTTTGTGGCCCTTGTAGCCGCGATCGACATAGGCGCGTTCGACAGTGATGCCGGTCAGGCGCTCGACCTGCTCGATCTGCCCGGACAGGGTATGGCCGTCGTAGGGACTGCCGGGCAGTGCCTGCATTCCGACGATGAACTGGCCGCCGGCGGTGCGTGCGTTGGTGACCGCAATCGATGTCTTCACTCCGAACTCGTAGCGGGTCCTCGCCTTACCCTTGGCGATGCATTCGACCTCGGGCGCGTGCAGGGCGTAAAGCTTGTCGGCATCGCCTTTCTCCTGAGTGAGGACCCGAGCTACCCGCTCACGGGCGACCGCGAACGCCGCCTCGAGTTCCTCATTCCCGGCGATCTTGCGGCCGATGTCGCGGTCGAGCCGACCCAGCCAGGTCCGAAGCTTGCGCACCCAGCGCATCGCCTGTTTGTGCCCACGGCCATGGATCAGCCGCGAGACATCACGCCGCGCCTGACGCCCGACCCGCAGGAACGACTGCCGCAGCTTGAGCCTGTGCTTTTTCGCCAACCGGTTCAGCCACTCGATACCGCGCATCAACAAATGACTGTCGGTGGGATGGGCCACCGCCTTGGTCTGTACGGTCGCATCCAGCGTCACTCGTTCGCAAGCTTGCGGCGTCACCGCATTGGTCGCCATTGCCACGCGCAGCGTCTCGGCAAGCAGCAACTCAAGCTTGTCAGGCCCGATCCGCCCCCGCCAGCGCGTCATCGACGAACGATCGAGCGGCAGCTTGTGACGGAAGTGCTGCTCGCCGCAAAAGAACTGGTAGTACGGGTTCTCCACCCAGCGGGCGCAGACGGCTTCGTCCGACAGGCCTTCCATGTGCTTGAGCAGGTGCAGGCCCGCCATCAGCCGGGTCGACAGGCCAGGCCGGCCCTTCTCATGATAGAACCGGCCGTACGCCACATCGAACCGAGACCAGTCGATCAGCCGCGCCAATTTCACCAACGCATGTTCCATGTCGATCATGTTGTCGAGCTGGCTGCGGAACAGCTCGTCGCTGCGTGGGGCGGGCTTCTTCGGCGGCATCGGCAAACCTCATCATGTCGACGAGATCAATGAATCATAACCCGATTTCCGAGGAAAGCCCCCTCGTGCGCCGGCGCGCAAAATCGCAAGCTTTTCGCCCGATTTCCCCAGAACCTTGCAAACTCGATTACTTCAAATCCGCCAAAACCCACGCATTCCTGCGACATTCAGAGTTTTTCACGGACGACTCGATAGGCCATGAGCGCCTGGATGCCGGGGCCGAAGGGCGAGCCAGAAGCCATGCCTGCAGGCGCCTGCGCCTTGTAGCGACGTCCACAGCAACGGCAGCGCCCACCCCATTGCTCTACCCGGGTAACGACAGGCAGGATCGGCGGCAGATCCACATGATCGTAGCGTTGCCGGCACCGCTGCACCTGACCGGTCACATCCGTGCCGCAATGGTTGCACTGCGCTGCCATGACACGTTCGGTCTTGTCGGGCGTCTCGGCCAGTGGTCTGTGCTTGCCCTCGCGCGGCGGCTGTCTGCCTGGCTTCGGCTTGCGACCCGTGCCGCCCTTCTTGCCGAATCCGTCCTTCGAGGGCGGGATGTGCGAGTTCGATGAGGTTTTGCGCGGTTTGCCAACCAGCGCCTCGAGCTCAGAAATCCGCGCCGCCATCCGTTCGATCATCTCATCCTGTGCAAGCAGAAGCTCATTCTTCTCTGCTTCGCTCAGCACATGAAGCGGGGGTGGGGCCATCCGCAGGGTGAATCAAAATCGGAGTCATCGCGCAACCCCTTTTTTGCCAACCACGTGAGCAGTTACTCGATGATGGGCATGGCGGGCAGCAATTCGCTTCTGACAAGTAAAGGCGATGTTGTGGGCATGGATTGGCCCCGGGCTTCAATTGGCTGGTACCATCAGGCCAGTTTGCCCGTAGGGTGGAGCCGACAGCCGAGCCCAACCCAACTGGGAACTGGGCTTGGGGTGGCGTTTGGCGCCACCCCAAGGTGAGTATCGTCAGAACTTGTAACCGATCTTGAGGTACCATTCTCGAGGACGGGAATAGCTTGCCGTTGCTGCGCCACCGACGTCCAGGTCGACATAACCGCCCTGGATGTAGCGCTTGTCGGTCAGGTTGGTGACACCGCCTGTGACTGTGAAGTGGTCGCTCTTCTCAGTAAAGGAGGCACTCGCACCAAACACGCTGTATGCGGGTTGGAACAATTGCGGGCTATTTACCGCGTCCTTGAAGGTGCCGCTCTGGTATGACCAGCTTCCCCGCAACGACAAGGTTCCTTTATCGCCTTTGTAAACGTCGATGTTTGGAGCAATGGTGGCGGTCCACTTTGGCACGAATGCAAATTTCGAGTTGACGGTGACAGGAAACGCGCTGGGATCGACAGTTCGGTAGAACGCATCGAGATAGCCCACGCCGTAATCAATCCGCAACCAGTCGGTTGGGGCAGCCTGGCCTTCGATTTCGAAGCCTTTGATCCGTCCTTCGCCGCCATTGCGAACCTTGGGAGCGATCCCTTCATTTACGACAATTTGAATATCGCTGTAATCAGATTGGAAGGCAGCGATGTTCAGCCGAAGCCGTCGATCAAACAGCTCGGTCTTGAAGCCGACTTCGTAGGATGTGACAAATTCGGGCGTGAATGCCGGGGTAACCAGCTCACCAGGAAAGATGCGCTGACTAAAGCCGCCGTTCTTGAACCCCTTGGAATAGGATGCATACCCCATGATATCGTCGGTGAACTGGTAGTTTAACGAAAACGCCGGAGTCCATTCCTTGGCCTTTGCCGAGACCTCGACTGCCGGAAGAGTATGGTTTCCGCCCGGATTGGTGGCGGAAGCGATGCAAGCAGGATCCGGAAAGCCGCCGGGGACCAACTGCGGCGCAGCCTGGCCCACGATGCAGCGCGCAAATTGGATGAACACGCCATCGGGATAGGGTGGGAGCAATCCTGCTGTATAATCCCGCGTTATGACCTGAGCCGATGGGTCGAAACGCTTGGTTTCATTTGTGTAACGGATGCCCGGCGTGATCGACAGTCTATCGGTCACCTTGAAGGTGAACTGGAAATAGCTCGCGTAGCTGTCATTGTTGATTTTGCCACCGCTAAAGAAGTTGGCGAAGCCGAAACGGAGCGGTTCGATGTCCTGACCTTTTTCCTTCAGGTAATAACCTCCCAGCGCAAACTTGAGCCGGTCATCAAAAAGACTGCCGGTCAATTGCAGTTCCTGCGAAGCCTGCCAGAGATCGATATTGTTAGTAAGCTGCAAGACTTCGTGCGGTGTGCCATCAAAATCATATTCAATTTTGGATTTCTGGTCACGATAAGCGCTGATTGACTTCAGTTTGACATTCCCGAAATCATATTCGAGCGTCAGGTTCGTACCCCAGAGGTCAAAGTCTGACTGGTTGGGGCCGCCCGCCCATGTCGTATCGATATCGCCGGTAACCCAGCGCGATGAAACGCAGTTGGGATTGCTGACCGGTGCGAGCTGACCCGGAGCCCCGCACTGCCCGGCGCCGCCGCCCAGTTTGTTGAAACCGAAATTGGAGCTGGGAAAGGCGAACGTCCCATTTGGCGTGGTAACGATCTGCAGCAGATTGGCTGAGTCGCGGTTATCGATAAGATAGATTGCCGTTTGTTCTTCGCGGCGAATATTGATGTCGCCTGCAAGAGTCGCGGTAAATGCGTCCGTTGGTTCCCACTTGAACGCCAGACGACCAGAGAAGCTGTCCTTGTTGCCCTGCCGGCCGCCGTCAAACAGGCGGCGCTGGTAGCCGTCGCGGGTTTCGTAAGAAGCGACCGCGCGCATCGCGAGAGTATCGCTGATTGGGACGTTGACCATGCCCTTGAAGTCGGCACGGTTAAAGCTGCCTGTTGTCGCTTCGAGTTTGAGTTCGAATTCCTTGCTTGGTTGGTTTGTGTTGACAACGATCGCGCCGCCGATCGTGTTCTTGCCGAACAGCGTTCCCTGCGGGCCACGCAGGATCTGCACGCTCCCGATATCTGCCATGTCGAACAAACCGCCGACCGAGCGTGCAACATAAACCCCGTCGACATAAATACCGACGCCCGGATCGACAGTGATGTTGAAGTCCGTCTGGCCGACACCGCGAATGAATGCGGTGATCGATGCGCTTGACCCAGAAATATTGCCGACCGGCTGAATGTTCACGTTGGGGGCAAACGACGCAACCTGCGCAACGTTCGTAATTTGCCGGTTCTCAAGCATCTTGCCGCTCATCGCAGTGATCGCGATAGGAGTTGCCTGGGCGTTTTCCTCGCGTTTGCGCGCGGTAACGACTATGGTATCCAGACCACCACTGTTCTCGGTTTCTTGCGCGGCGGTGCCGTTGCTCGTGGCATCCTGGGCTAGAGCAGATGTCGGCGCCATTGCCATGCAGCACAGCGCAATTCCGCTGCAGGTTAATAGCAAGTGACGCTGGCCGACAGGTGCGGTATAGATATTCATAAAAACTCTCCCTTTAATTATAATGGTTGAATTATCTGGCACTATTTGTCATTTTCAACCTTATTTTTTTAGAAAAATACTTCAATGGTAGCGCCAATTTTGCGCGGTTGCTCGTAGAAGCCGTCGGTCGAAAGCGCTCCAGGACGAATGGCCTGGAAAACCTTTTCATTGGTGAGATTCGTGGCCCACAGTCCGATCTTCCATTTTTCGCTCTCCGGCTTCCACGAGATCGACATGTTCGTCAGGCTGTAGGATCCCTGCGAAAAATTGTTGGCGAAGTCGTAGTAAAGTCGCGAACTGAAAGACACATTGCCGTTGATGTTGATCCGGCCACCGCCAAGTTCATGCCCCCAATCGAAGCCGACGTTACCAGACCATTTGGGCGCCCGGGTCATGACGCTGCCTGATGCATCGAATGGACTAACTGTATTTCCGCCGCCCGGTCTCGGGAAGAAGCCCTGCGCCGAGAGGAAGTCCTTGTAGCGTGCGTGGGTATAGGCCAGTGCTGCGCGCAGCTTTAGATCGCTTGTCGGTACAATCGTCGTCTCCAACTCGCCGCCGTAAATTTCGGCATTTGCTGCGTTCTGCAAGATATAGTTCCCGCTGAAGCTATCCCGCGATTGAAGCTGAAGGTTCTTGTAGTCGTAATAATAGACCGCGAGATTGGTACGGAGCCAGCTCAGGGGATCCGACTTGATTCCGAATTCGGCGGACTTGATCTGCTCGGGTTCGACCGGGACGTTGCGGGTACTAGCCATGTTGTAGACGCCGCTCTTGAATGCGGTGCTCCAGCTTGCATAGACATTTGTCTTGTCATCCAACTCGTATCGAAGACCGATTTTGTAGTTGAACTTGTTGAACGTCTTGTCGACGTTGTTGACTACCAGGTTGCCGTTCAACGTCTGCGAAAACTCCCGTTTTTCCGTGGTATAACGACCGCCGAGATTAACGAACAGGCCAGTTGCGACCTCATATGTCGCATCCGCAAAGCCCGCGAAGGACCGCCCGCCGAGGTCAGGCTCAAGAGTGGGGCCAGCCAGTGGGAGGGAAGGATTGGCGGCGGTCCATGGCTGAAGGAAAGAGTTACCTCCGAACTGGTAGAAGTAGCCGCCTACCAGCCATTGCAAGGGGCCCGGGCTTGAGGAACTCAGCTTGATCTCCTGGCTGCCCGATTCCGAGCGGAAGATTGCTGGAAAGTTCCCAAGTCGCAGGTTGGAGGCATCCGAATCGGTGGTCTGAAACCAGCGCAGGTTCATGAAGCCGCTGGTGGATTCAATGTTGAAGCCATCCAGCTCAAGCTTCATGTGCAAGGCAGCGGTCCAGCGTTGCAGATCCAGGCGGGGAATCTCGGTCAGCGAAGCCTGCCATGCATCGGTTGGCAAGATGACACCAGGAAACCGGCGACCAGCAGTGTTGCCGTTGACCGGCTGGGGTGAGTTCGTCGTGCTCTTCTGGTCGAAGAATTCCCCGGTTAGGATGACCTTGAAATTGTCGGTGGGTTTGAAAAGAATCTTGCTGCGCAGGTCGATGACCCGTTGGTCGCCGAGCGTCCCGCCGCGGACCAGATCGTCAATGTAGCCATCGTTCTTCCGAAACAGGGCGGCGATATCCAGCGCCGCGTGCTCGCTGAGGGGACCAGTGACATAAAGACGGGCGTCATAGTCGCCCGCGTCCCGGCGCATCCGTCCGGCGCGCAGCGATGCCTTGCCCCGGAAATCGAAACTCGGATCGGGAGTGATGACATTGATGAGCCCGCCGGTCGCGTTGCGACCGAAGGTAGTCCCTTGTGGTCCGCGCAGGACTTCGACGCGTTCGACTTCGACAAGGTCGATCCAGTTGGCCGCGGATTCTGGCTGGTAGACACCGTCGATGTAGGTAGCGATGTTGGGTTCATCGCCGATCGAGATACCGGTCGAGCCGACGCCGCGAACAACCGGCTGGAATACACCCATGTTGCGGCTTCCGACGAAGCCGGGGACCATCTGGGTCAGAGTGCGCAACGTCGAGACGTCAGCGGACGACAGGGCATCCCCGGCGATCGCCGTCACGGCGACCGGGACTTGTTGTAGCCGCGCCTCGCGGCGAGTGGCGGTCACCACGATGTCCTCGATACCAGACGTGGAGGCTTCGTCTTGGGCCTCGCCGGCATGTGCCTCTTGAGCCGAGGCGACCTGAGGGCCGAGCAGTAGTACAAGGCCAATGGAAGTGGATGCAAGCAAGCGCGAAGCAGAAGCGATCATGATGTATCTCCCAAATATCTTTTTTTTATTGTTGCGAAAGTAATTATTATTCAGTCAAATATGCCTCAAGGAAATCGAGGCGATCATTTCCCCAAAAGATTTGGTCATCGACAAACATCAGCGGCGCCCCAAAAACGCCACGCTGATATGCCTTGCTGCGATCCTTCCGGTATTCGGTTTGGCCGAGGGACGAATCGACAAACGCGGCAACCGCATCGGGATCCAGGCCGGCCTCAACGGCACATGCGCGCATTTCATCCCGATCGCGGGGGTCGATACCCTGCCCCCAGATGCGATGGAACGCGGCGGTAACGAACGGCTCGGCCTTGTCTTGCCCACGAGCATAAAGCGTCGCGCAGTTCCAGTCGGCGCAGGCAAAGCTGGCCGGGAACCGTAAGGGAACCTCGTACTTCTCCGCCCATCGTTCCAGATCGGCCATCATAACCTTGATCTTGGGTGCAACCTCGCGATTGGACGGGCCATAGTTTCCGGCCGCGATCTTGGCCTCGGGTATGTCGATCGGCCTATAGTCGACTTCGCACCCGGTCCGGCGGGCAATGTCCGGAAGCTTCAACTGCGCAAGGTAGCTGAAGGGGCTGATGAAATCGAAATAAAAGTCGATGGTGCGGGTCATGGCGCGGTTCCGTAACCCACCAGCTTTTCGTAATTTTCCCAGAAGCCGACGATCGCGCCTTCGGTAACCAAGTGGTCGGCGTTTTCCGCGCGCCCCCCGCCCATGGCGATGTAGGAAGTAGCCTGGTTTTCGCCGATGATGGCGTTTTGGACGATCTCGACGGCTTCACCGTCCTCCATCGAGATTAGTCCGGCAGGGCCGATCAGGTTGGTCTGCTTGAGGCGGATCGCCTGCATTTCGGCATCGTCGTCGGCATAACCGAAATGGGTCCAGACCAGTTCGAAGGCGTCGGTGCCTTTGGTAACGATCTGGCGCACCGCCAGAGTGTTCTGAATTTGCTGCAGCACGAGATTGGGGAACACCGCAAGGATTACCAGGGTCACACCATCGTCAAATTCTTGTCGGCCCTTGAGCAGCGACATGTCCTGCAGCTTGAACTCAGTGTCGAAAGTTCTTGAGTCGCCGTAGGCCTGCTTGTCGGCGGCATCGTCATTGCTGGCGGCAATCGAGTAGAGCAGCGAATGGCGCTTGTTCGCATCCATCACGCTCTTGCCGGTCTGGGTCGAGCGATAGAGCCCGAAGGTGTTGTGGAACAGGTGCAGAAGGCTGGCGTGATAGGGATCGCGGGTGTTTTCCGCGTAGAGCTTCCAGTTGCCGTGAACCAGCTGGCGTTGATCGCCCAAGACCTGGATCGGCTTGCACATGATGCGCTCGATCTGTTCGACGACGATTGGCCCGAGGAAGTCGCGCAGCGGTTCGACCGTCTCCGAGAAGCTGGCGAACACCAGCCCGCCCACGGAGTGGGTTTGCAGCTTCCTGAGGCCGTGCTGCGTCATGTCGAAATCGCCCGGCATGCCACCCTGGCCCTTGAGCCCGCGGCGGAACGGGACGCCGATCAGGTTGCCTTCGAGGTCGTAGGCCCACTGGTGGTACACGCATTCGAGATTGGGGCGATTGCCTCGGACCTCGCGGCAGACCAGGGCACCGCGGTGCGCGCATCGGTTGACTACGACATGGACCGTGCCGTCGCTGGCCCGCGTGACGATAACCGGGGTTTCACCGATGAAGGTCGACTTGAAGTCGCCTGGTTCGGGCACTTCAGCTTCGAGCGCAACGAACGACCAGGTCTCGCCCTTGAAAATGTTCTCCTGTTCGCGCTGGTAATAGGCCGGATCGGTGAACACCCGATAAGGAACGCGGCAGCCGGCACCGGCCACCGGTTGCAATGGGGTTTCCGCATTCAGGGCTATATCGTTCATGAGCATTATCCCGAAATCGGACTAGATTGGGCGAACCATCATCGTATCGATGAGGTTGGTGTCGAATACGGCCAGCTTCGAACGGAAAAGTGGGCGATCGCCTCCGCAATCGATCTCGTCGATGTACTTACCGGAATTGTAGATGGTGGTGTTTCCATCGGTACGGGTCATCAGTACAGTATAGTTGGTCTGGACCTTTGCCTGGAAACCACTCGTTGAAATCAGGCGCGATGGCCCGAGAATGTGCCGGTAACCGTGCACGGGATAAATGTTCGCCTTGCGCAGCGAAACTATGCGGTCGACCAGCATGCCGCGGCTATCGCAAAAGACAGCCGCGAGACTCAGGTTGCGCTCGAAATTCTCGCGGGCAATTACAGTGTAGTTGCAATCGGTTGCGAACAGTTCAGGCCATTCTTCTAGCCGGTCGTCGTCAATAAGCTCGGCGTGGAGCGCATTGAGTTCTGTGACCAGCTGCTGCACCTGCAGCCGTTCGGATGTGGCGAATTCCACTTACGCCACTCCTTCTGGTCGGTCGATCGTCACCCAACCGTCTTCGATGGTTACCGGATAGGTTCTGATCGCAACGTGGCAGGGAAATGCCTTGGCGGCCCCGGTGGCGATATCGAAGGATCCGCCATGGAACGGGCATTCGATTAAGCCGCCGTCCTGATAGCCATCAGTAAGCATCGCGTTGCCGTGGGTGCACAGATTGTCCGTGACGAAGACCTCGCCGTCCACGTTGTAGACGGCGAGGGCTGGCATCTGTTCGACGAAAACGCCGACCGGCTCGCCGTCCCTGACTTCCGTTAGCTGGCAAAGGCGCAGTTTGTTCGCCATTTTGCTGATTGTTCCTTCAAAAGGTTTCCGAAGTTCGCGCACTGCGGCTCAGAGCAGCGGAATGTCCATCCCGTAGCCCGGCGCTTCGTTCCCGTGGCCGAAAATGTCCCGCGTGTAATATTCCTGCTGGGCGGGTGCCTTGCGAGCACCCCAGCCGAACTCCCAGAGCCAGCCGGATGGATTCGCGCAATAGAAGGTCAAGGCCTGGTCGTTGGCGTGTTTGCCGAGTTGCAGCGCCACATCAATCTGGCGAGCGCGCACGATGTCGTGGGCAAGGCCGACGTCGTCGAGTTCGGTATATTCGAACATCAGATGGTTGATGCGCTTCTCCATCGGGCCGAGACCGAAAGCGACAGAGTGTTGCCGCTCGTTGCAGTGCATGAAGTAGGGCGTTGCAACCATGCCGTTGGGCAGTTGCAGGTGATATTCAACCGAACCGCGCAGGCCGAGCAGGCCATAGAACGTGGCCGCAGCCTCGACATCGTCCTGGCGCAAGATGCAATGGCCAATCCCTTCGGAGCCGGTCAGGAATTTGCCGTACATTGCCCGTCCGGGGTGGAACGGCTTGTGGGCATCGACTTGCGGTCCATAGAAGATTTCGGTCGGGTTGCCGCCCGGATCGACCAGCTTGGCCAAGCCAAGAACGCGCCGTTCACGCGCCTCGGCATCACTGGATACGGTCACGGCAATTCCAGCGCCGGTCAACTTTTCGATCATCGCCGTGAACTCGACGGGACCCGCGACGCGCCATCCCAGGTAAGCGAGATCGTCGTTGCCATCTTCAATCAAGGCAATGCGATGATGCCACTGGTCCATACGCAGATAGAGGCGGCCAACTTCACCCTCATCGACGATTTCCATTCCGGCAACTTCGGTGACGTAGGTCCGCCAGTCGTCAAGATTCGCTACGGATAGGCCAAGATAGCCGAGCTCGGTGACCACTGACATCGTCTGATTCTCCCCCAGATCGCGCGGTTTTCCGCGCCCGGTTGCTTTTGGTTTACGGAGCCGATCCCGAGATTGCTCCTTCTGAATTGTTGGCTTGGTTATCGCAGAATACGCCAATGTGCAATACGTTGCACAAATAAAATCGATCGTGTAGGGCGGTTCAGCAGACTCGGTGGGCCGATTCGCTCTGTCGAAGTGTCTGCGGCGTAGTACTTCTGGCTTGGCAATCGGACCCTGAAGCGCAAGTGCGATGGGCCGGGCTAGGGATTGAAGCGCGGGAGAGAGGAACTATGGAAGCAACAGAAAAGCGCTTCGGAAAGATTGCCGACCTGCAAGCCATGCGAGACCGGCTGCAATCCTGGCTGGCCAAGGATCAGGTCCGGGGAATCTACCAGATCGACCGTGCCGCGTTTACCGACGCTGAGATCTACGAAATCGAGATCAAGTACTTTTTCGAGCGCAATTGGGTGTTTCTCGCCCATGAAAGCCAGGTGGCAAAGCCGCATGATTTCATCACGACCAAAATTGGCAGGGTGCCGGTTTTGATCACTCGCGACCGGTCGGGTGCGCTGCGTGGCATGGTCAACGCCTGTGCGCACCGCGGTGCGCGAGTATGTCGCGAAAAGGCAGGCAACAAGAAAAATTTCATGTGCCCGTTTCATGGCTGGACCTATTCGTCGGCTGGCGATCTGCTCGATGTCACCGAAGAAAAGACTGGGGGCTACAGCGCCGGGTTCAACCGCGCCGATTTCGGCTTGCCGCAGATTGCGCGCCTCGAGAGCTACCGCGGCTTCATCTTTGGCAGTCTGGCAGACGACGTCCTGCCGCTGGAGGATTATCTGGCGGGATCGAAGACCTTCATCGACCTGCTGGTCGATCAGTCGCAGCAAGGCGCGCTGGAGGTTTTGCCTGGCGCCACCCGTTACCGCTATCGTGGAAACTGGAAGATGCAAGTCGAGAACGGACTCGACGGGTATCACGTCAGCACCGTGCACGCGAATTACTTCATGACGGTGCAGCGCCGCGTCGACGGCGAATCCAGTAACGAGACGAAGGCAATCGATTTTTCGAATTTCAATCAACAGGATGGTGGTTCATTCTCCTTCCAGAATGGTCACTCCGTGCTTTGGGCAGACTACGCCAACTACCGGGATCGCCCGAATTTCGGCATTCTTGACTGGCTGGTCGCCAATCATGGGGAAGAGAGAGCGTTGTGGATGAACAAGCGCATCCGCAACCTTCAGCTGTTTCCCAACGTCTTTCTGATGGATCAGACCAGCACCCAGGTCAGGATCATCCAGCCGATCGCGGTCGATGAAACCGAAGTAACCACCTATTGCATTGCGCCGGTCGGGGAGAGCGACGAGGCGCGGGCCTTGCGGATTCGCCAGTACGAGGACTTTTTCAATGCCAGCGGCATGGCAACACCCGACGATTTGACGGAATTCAACAATTGCCAGATTGGCTTTGCTGCTGGCGAAGGGCTGTTCAACGACATGTCGCGCGGTTCGACCCGTTGGGAGGAGGGTCCGGGCAAATTTGGCGAGATGCTTGAAGTGGACGCTGTCTTGAGTAGCCCAGCCGTGGGCGACGAGGGTCTTTATGTCGCGATTCACAACGAATGGATCGAGCGGATGAATGCGGCAATCGACCAAGAATGCGCCGAATTGATCGCCCTCGAAGACGCGGAGCCCGCGCAATGACTCCTGCCGATGCGAAATGGCTGGCAGTTAGCCGGTTTCTTGGCCGTGAATCACTCCTGCTCGATGAAAAGGATTGGGATGGCTGGCTCGGCCTCTACACCGAGGATGCGGTCTACTGGGTTCCGGCATGGGATGATCGCGAACGCCTGACCGCAGACCCCAATCGGGAAATCTCGCTGATCTACTACCCCAACCGGGGCGGATTAGAAGACCGCGTGTTCCGGATTCGCACCGGTCGTTCGTCGGCCAGCACGCCGGGTGCCCGCACGTCGCACATGTTCACCTTGCTCTCGGTGGCGGACAAGGGCGACCTGATCCAGGTTCGCACCTCGTGGAGCGTGACCTCCGTGCTTGAGGGCGCGGTAACGACCTACCACGGCTCAGCGCACTACGATCTGGTCCCTGTCGGCGATTCGTTCCAGATCCAGCGCAAAGAAACGATTATCATCAACGATCTCGCCCAGACCATGCTCGATGTCTACAGCATCTGACCTGGCAGTGGCATCGCACTCACGCAGGCCCGTCGTTGGAACGATGATCGGCGACCCCGCCGGGATCGGCCCCGAGGTCGCCGTCAAGGCCTTGGCGAGCGGTTCGGTCCACGAAGTGTCGATCCCGGTCTTGGTGGGATCTGCCGCTGCGGTCGAGCGCGCCATCGGTATGACTGGAGCCAATGTCCGAGTCAGGTCTATGCGCAGCTTCGAGAAGCCGAGCGACGATCCCGGCGTGATTGACGTGATCGATACCGGTGCCTTGCCTCCCGGCGTCCTGCCGCTCGGCGAGGACACCGAAATCGCCGGACATGCCACCGCGCAATGGCTCGACGAGCTCGATGCCTTGGCGCGGGACGGTTCCTTCGCCGCCACCATCATGGGACCGATCAGCACCGGGTCGCTGAAGATGGCTGGCAAGCTGGACAAGGTCATCAGCCCGACCCCGGGCGAGAGCTATCTGGTATTGCTGACCGGGCCTTTGCGTGTCGCGCACCTCACCGATCACATGCCGCTGCGCCAAGTGATCGACGTCATCACTGCCGACCTGGTGGACAAGGCGATCGGCCAGGTGAACGATGCCATGCGCTCATGGGGCATTGCCAGTCCGCGCATCGCTGTTGCCGGGCTCAATCCACACGCCATGGGCGACGAGGACCGGCTGGAGATCGCGCCCGGGGTTGAACGGGCCCGGGAGAGGGGGATCGCGGTGGAGGGGCCGATTGCCCCGGATTCGGTGTTTCGCCAGTGCATCGAAGGTCGGTACGACATGGTACTCGCCATGTGCCACGACCAGGGCCACATTGCCGTCAAGACCTGGGGTTTTTCCGGTAACTGCGTGATCATGATGGGCCCGCCCTATCTCCACATGTCAGTCGCCCACGGTACTGCCTACGATATTGTCGGCACCGGCAAGGCAGATGCCGCCATGATGCTGAGCGCCATGCGGACCTGCGGACGGCTTGCTGCGGGGCAGGGCTTCACAGGAGATACAGAATGACCTTTGAGAACGGGTTGGGCCCTCGCCCGTCACTGCCGACCGCAGTCGATTACGGGGTCTATCACAGCCCGGAAGTCTTCGCGGCGGAACAGCGCGAGGTCTTCCGGGGGCGGACTTGGTCCTATCTGGGACTCGAGGCCGAAATCCCCGATCCAGGCGACTTCAGGGCAACCCACGTCGGGGAAACCCCTGTGGTCCTGGTGCGTGGGCTCGATGGGAAGGTGAATGCCTGGGTCAACCGCTGCGCGCACAAGGGGGCAACCGTGTGCCGCTCGCTGCGCGGCAACCAGGCCGACGGTGCCTTCGTGTGCGTCTACCACCAGTGGGCTTACGACGCCGAAGGGACGCTGGTCGGCGTCCCGTTCCGGCGCGGTCTCAAGGGCGTCGGCGGCTACGGGAAGGACTTCGATCCGGCCAATCACTCGCTCGAAAAGCTCCGGGTCGAAGCCTACAAGGGCATGGTGTTCGGCACGTTTTCGTCCGAGGTCGAGCCGCTCGAAGAGTTTCTCGGCCCGGTAATGCGCAAGTACATCGACCGTGTTTTCCAGCGCCCGGTCAAGGTGCTCGGCTATGCCCGCCAGCACATGGCCGGGAACTGGAAGCTCTATTCGGAAAACAGCCGCGACAGCTATCACGGGGCGCTTTTGCACCTGTTCTATCCGACCTTCGGGATCTATCGGCAGAGCCAGGACAGCGCGGGGGAGCTTGCCGAGCAGGGGTTCCACAACGTCTTCACCGTGGCCAAGCCCAAGGGCGACATCGATTACGGCTCCTTCGGCAACGAAGCCAATCGCGAGATGCAAGGCGCGGTGCAGCTGCAGGATGAAAGCCTGTTGCAGTTCCGCCCCGAAATTGACGACGATATCGGTCTGCACATCCAGTCGCTGTTCCCTTCGGTTGTGCTCCAGCAGATCCAGAATACGCTGGCGACCCGCCAGATCGTGACTCACGGGGTCGATCAAACCGAACTGATATGGACCTATTTCGGCTACGCCGACGATGACGAGGAAATGACCCGTCACCGCTTGCGCAACCTCAACCTGGTCGGCCCTTCCGGGCTGATTTCAATGGAAGACGGCGAGGCAGTGGAACTGTGCCAGCAGGGCACCGTCGGGGCTCAAGGCAAGTACAATTTCATCGAAATGGGCGGCGACGATGTCCGCGGGTATTATGCCCCAATGGGCATGGATGAAAATGCCGTACGCGGGTTCTGGAAAGGATATTTGGAACTGATGGGCAACGCGTTGGCTACTTCCAGCAAGGAGGTGGTGGCGTGATCCCGGTCGATCCCGTGCTGCAGGGCCAGGTCGATTCGCTCAATGCTGCCTATGGGCTGAGCCTTGACGACGGCAGACTTGAGGAATGGCCCGATTTCTTTGTCGATGATTGCCTCTATCAAGTTATAGCCAGGGAAAATGTGGACAACGGCTTGCCTGCGGCAGTCATGTATTGCGACAGCAAGGGCATGTTGGTCGATCGGGTGGTGGCCTTGCGCCGCGCCAATGTCTTTCCAGAACATTTCAGCCGCCACCTGATTTCGCGAGCGATGATCACCGGGGTCAATGGAGAGACCGTGACGGCGCAGGCCAATTATGCGGTTTTGCAAACCCGCAATGATGGTGAAACGCGCATCTACAACGCGGGTAAATACATCGACAGGCTGATCGTGGAGGAAGGCGCGATGAAGCTGGTGAGCCGGACCTGCGTCTACGACACCCATCGCATTGCCACCTTGCTGGCAACGCCGATCTGATCACCGGCCGGAAGCGACCAGATTCAATCAGGAGAAAATCAATGAAATTGTTCATTAGCCCAGGAGCCTGCTCGCTCGCACCGCACATCGCGCTTCGCGAAATCGGTGCTAATTTCGAAACGGTCAAGGTCGATCTAGCTGCCCGCAAAACCGAGACTGGCGATGATTTTATCGCCGTCAATTCGACAGGCAAGGTTCCGGCGCTGATGCTGGAAGATGGCGAGATCCTCACGGAGAATCCTGCCATCCTGCTCTACATCGCGGACCAAGGTTCCCAAGCCGGCTTTGCTCCGCGGGAGGGCAGCTTCGAGCGCTACCAATTGCTCAGCCGCCTTAGCTTTCTTGGCTCCGAGTTTCACAAGGCGTTTGTCCCGTTGTTCACGCCCGGAACGTCGGACGAAACGAAGGCCGCAGCAACTTTGGCTGTCAAGAATCATCTCGCCGCGCTTGAGCAGGAGCTGGTCGGCAGGGATCACTACGCAGGCGAAGCCTACGGCGTGGCCGACATTTACCTGTTCGTGATGCTCGGCTGGCCGGGCCATGTCGGCATCGACATGGCCGCCTATCCCGCGCTGGGTGCCTACGCCGCGAAAATCGCGCAACGACCCGCCGTTGGGGCGGCGCTCAAGGCGGAAGGCCTAGTTTGAGCGGGCCGCGCTGCTGTTGAATGTGCGTTCGCAGAAGGTGACAATCGTTCGCCAATTGCAAACGCATTATTTTTAGTGCAATAACGCCGGAGTCGCGGCGTTGTGACTGGATCCGTTTCCGCCAATTGTTCCGACCGGGCATTGGCGCTGACGCAAACAGATATGTTTGGGAGAGCTATGGTTACCGCTACAAATGACGTGGCACGTCCCGAGATCGGCAAGTCGCTGGTCGTTGATGGCAGTGCGACCAATTATCACGATGTCGGGGAAGGCGCACCGATCCTGCTCGTGCACGGATCGGGGCCGGGGGTGACTGCCTGGGCCAACTGGCGGTTGAACCTGCCTGATCTGGCAAAGGCGTTTCGCGTCATCGCTCCCGACTTGTTCGGGTTCGGCTATTCCGACTCCAGGGGGCGCATCGAAGACAAGCAGATCTGGGTCGATCAGGTGGCGTCGCTGCTTGATGGCCTTGGCATCGACAAGGTGTCGATGGTCGGCAACTCCTTTGGCGGCGCGATCACGCTGGCGTTCATGATCGCCCATCCCGACCGGGTCGAGCGGGCCGTGCTGATGGGCCCGGCGGGGCTTAACTTTCCGATCACTCAAGCGCTTGATGAGGTCTGGGGCTATGAACCTTCGCTCGAAGCCATGCGAGCTTCGCTCAAATTTTTGGCTTGGGATCACAGCCGGTTGACCGAAGACCTTATCCAGTCCCGCTACGAGGCAAGCATGCGCCCCGGTGCACACGAGCCATACAATGCTACCTTTGGTGGCGGTAACCGCCAGGCCAATATTGCCATGCTTGCGAGCCGCGAGGAAGACATCGTCGCGCTGCCGCATGAAACGCTAATCCTGCACGGGCTGTTCGACCAGGTCATTCCACTAGATTCAACTGTGCGTCTGGTCAGCCTGCTGCCCAAGGCCGACCTGCATGTATTCGGGGAATGCGGGCACTGGGTTCAGATCGAGCGGATGGCCAGCTTCAACCGAATGGTGACCGAATTTTTCAAGAACGGCCTTAAAGCCTGAGCGAACATGGAGAACTGAAATGGCTCTGACCGGAGTAATTCGCCCTGGCTATGTGCAGCTGCGGGTTTTGGATTTGAATGAGGCGATCCAGCATTACCGTGACCGAATTGGTCTGAACCTGGTTAGCGTTGAAGGTGGGCGTGCCTTCTTTCAGGCGTTCGATGAGTTCGACCGCCATAGCATTATCCTGCGCGAAGCGGACTCCGCTGGGTTCGACCGGATGGCGTTCAAGGTCGCAAAGGACGCCGATCTCGATCATTTCGCTGAGAGGCTTCTGGATCTCGGCGTCAACGTCGATGTCATACCAGCTGGTGAGGATCCCGGAGTTGGGCGTAAGATCCGCTTCAACACGCCAACCGGCCATGTATTTGATCTCTATGCGGAAATGGAATTGTCTGAATCCGGGCCAGCGGTGCGCAATCCCGACGTTTGGATTGCAGAGCCCCGCGGGATGCGGGTGACCCGTTTTGATCATTGCGCGCTTAATGGCATAGATATTTCTGCGAGTGCCAAAATCTTTATCGAAGCGCTTGACTTCTCAGTGACGGAGGAACTCGTCGACGAGACTTCAGGCACGCGACTGGGAATCTTTCTATCCTGTAGCACCAAGGCTCACGACGTGGCGTTCCTCGGTTACCCTGAGGATGGCAGAATCCATCACACCTCCTTCAACCTAGAGTCATGGCACGATGTCGGGCATGCGGCGGACATTATCGCCCGTTATGACATCTCGCTCGACATTGGCCCGACGCGTCACGGGATAACTCGAGGACAGACGATCTACTTCTTCGATCCGTCTGGCAATCGCAATGAAACATTCTGCGGGGGCTATATTTACTATCCCGATAACCCCCGCCGGATGTGGCAGGCCGAGAATGCCGGGAAGGCAATCTTCTATTATGAAAAGGCTCTCAATGATCGCTTTATGACGGTGAACACCTGATCATGGACGGTCTGGCGACGATCCGGACGATTGGACATGACCTCGCGGCGCTGGCTGTTTCGGCCGCTGTTGCTAAAGGCGCGAGCCTGAGTTGTCCGGTCGTCGCCGCCATTATTGGTGCCAGCGGCGAATTGACTGCACTATTGAGGGCTGTCGGCGCACCATTTCCGTCTTCGCAGATCGCACAGGACAAAGCCTCCACGGCTGCCAGCTTCCGTATGCCGACTCCAGATCTCTATCATATGGTGTCAGGTAACCCGGCCTTGATAAGCGGACTCTCGGCTAGGCCGGGCATTGCACTGTTTGGCGGCGGTCTGCCGATCGAGATCGGTGGCGAGTTTGTCGGTGCGATTGGCGTTTCGGGCGGATCGGAAGAACAGGACATTGCCTGTGCCAATGCCGGCCTCGCCGCGATCGGCGCCAGGCAGCATTGAGCGCGGGTGCACCACTTGAAAAAATAACTCGAAAGCAAAAGACGAGCGACATGACCAGCCCAGTAACCGATACCATATTGAATTTCATTGGCGGTGCCTATCGCAAGGGCAGTGACGGCAAGACGTTCCCGAACGTCAATCCCGCCACCGGGCAGCAGATCGGGCTGGTTCATGAAGCCAGCCAGGTTGATGTGGACGATGCCGTGGCAGCCGCCAAGGCGGCGTTGAACGGTCCCTGGGGCAGGATGACCACGGCCGAGCGGATCAAGCTGATTACGGCCGTCGCCGCCGAGATCGAGCGCCGCGCCGACGATTTCCTAGAAGCCGAAGTGGCCGATACCGGCAAGCCCCGCCATGTCGCCTCGCACATCGACATTCCGCGCGGTGCCGCCAATTTCCGGATGTTTGCCGACGTGATCGCGACCATGCCGACTGAATCGTTCCCCACGGACACTCCTGACGGGGGCCGGGCGCTCAACTACGCAGTGCGCAAGCCCAAGGGTGTGATCGCCGTTATCTGCCCGTGGAATTTTCCGCTGCTGCTGATGACCTGGAAGGTCGGCCCGGCGCTGGCATGCGGCAACACCGTGGTGGTCAAGCCATCGGAAGAGACACCGCGGACTGCGGCCCTGTTGGGCGAGGTGATGAACGCCGTGGGCATGCCTGAAGGCGTTTACAACGTGGTTCACGGCTTCGGCTCAGGTTCGGCAGGTGAATTCCTGACTTCCAACAAGGACGTCGATGCGATCACCTTCACCGGCGAGACCGGTACTGGCCAGGCGATCATGCAAAAGGCCGCAATTGGGGTTCGCGACGTGTCGTTCGAACTTGGCGGCAAAAATCCAGCGGTCGTCTTCGCCGATGCCGATCTGGACAAGGTTGTCGAAGGTCTCTCGCGCTCGGTGTTCCTCAACACCGGGCAGGTCTGTCTCGGCACCGAGCGGGTCTATGTCGAACGCCCTCTGTTCGACGAATTCGTCCGGCGGATGACCAGGGCGGCGCAGGCCTTCAAACCCGGCGCAACCGGTGATAGAGCCTATCTTGGCCCATTGATCAGCGCGGAGCACCGAGAAAAGGTTCTTGGCTACTACGCGAAGGCGGTGGCCGAGGGGGCGAGGGTCGTCACCGGCGGTGGGGTTCCCGAAGTTGGCGGCGCGGAAGCCGACGGTTTCTATGTCGAGCCGACCCTATGGACAGGACTTGCCCATGACAGCACGGTGATGCGCGAGGAAATCTTCGGTCCCTGTTGCGGAGTGATCCCGTTCGATACCGAAGACGAGGTGATCGCGCTGGCCAACGACACCGATTACGGCCTTTGCGCGACGGTCTGGACCGAGAACCTCTCGAGAGCGCACCGGGTCGCTGCGGCGCTGCGGGTTGGAGTATGCTGGGTCAACTGCTGGTTCCTCCGCGATTTGCGCACTGCATTCGGCGGCTCGGGCCATTCCGGGATTGGCCGGGAAGGCGGCGTACACAGCCTCGAATTTTATACCGAAATCGAAAACATCTGCGTGAAGCTGTGAGATTATGATGATTGAAACGAGCATCGACCCCAAGGTGATTCAACAGGCTGCTGAGCTGCTGCGCGGTGCAGCGGCGAGCGGAAAACCCGTGCCGCCCGTTCGCGATCTGATTTCCGCAGGCGGCGTCGATGCTGCCTACGCCGTCCAGGAGGCCAATACCCGGCACTACCTTGGCAACGGACGACGTCTGGTCGGGCGCAAGATCGGCCTGACCTCGATCGCGGTCCAGCGCCAGCTCGGCGTCGACCAGCCGGATTACGGCATGCTGTTTGCGGACATGGACGTGCCCGAGGGAATCCCGATCTCGCTCGACCAGGTGATCCAGCCGAAGGTGGAGGCGGAAATCGCGATCGTAATTGGCCGCGACCTTCCGCACCCTGACCTCACCACCGCCGAGATGATCCGTGCGGTCGAATATGTCGTGCCTGCAATCGAGATCGTCGATAGCCGGGTGGCGAACTGGGACATCCGCATCTGGGACACGGTCGCTGACAATGCTTCGAGCGGACTGTTCGTACTCGGCGCGGTCCCACGCAAGCTCGAGGGGCTCGACCTGCGCGAATGCGGGATGGTGATGGAGGTCAAAGGCGAACCGATTTCGGTCGGCGCGGGGATCGCCTGTCTTGGCAGTCCGATCACCGCCTCATTGTGGCTGGCGCGGGTCATGGCCCGGGTTGGTCGGCCGCTGCTCGAGGGCGACGTGATCCTCTCGGGTGCGCTTGGACCGATGGCGGGGGTAAGCCGCGGCGATGTCGTCGAAGCGCGAATCAATGGTGTTGGAACGGTGCGGGCAGCGTTCGCTGCCGAAGCCAGCTGACGACGGAACGGGAAAGACAGATTATGGCCAAGATGAAATGTGCAATCATCGGCTCGGGCAACATCGGCACCGACCTGATGATCAAACTGCTCAAGGATTCGGATGTTCTCGAACTCGCTGCGGTGGTCGGGATCGATTCGGCTTCGGAAGGGCTGGCGATGGCCCGCGAGCGTGGGGTGCCGACGACCCACGAGGGGATTGAAGGGCTGCGCAAGCTGCCGGTCTATCCCGAGATCGGCGTCGTCTTCGATGCAACCTCGGCCTATGCCCACAAGGAACACGATGCAGCGCTGCAGCAGGACGGCAAGCTGGTGGTTGATCTGACCCCGGCGGCGATCGGTCCGTTCTTCGTGCCGCCGGTGGGTGGCGCGCTCGAAAGCGGCATTCGCAATGTCAACATGGTCACCTGCGGCGGACAGGCGACGATCCCCATCGTCGCTGCGGTCTCGCGCGTGACTCCGGTCCACTATGCTGAAATCGTCGCGTCGGTGTCCTCGCGCTCGGCGGGTCCCGGCACCCGCGCCAACATTGACGAGTTCACCCGGACCACCGCCAAGGCAATCGAGATTGTCGGCGGCGCGGGCCGCGGACGCGCGATCATCATCCTCAACCCGGCCGAACCGCCGATGATCATGCGCGACACGATCTTTACGCTGACCGACCAGGTTGATGAGGACAAGATTCGTGCCTCGGTCCAGGACATGGTGCAGACGGTCCAGTCCTATGTGCCCGGCTATCGCCTCAAGCAGGAGGTGCAGTTCGAACGGTTCGGATCAAACCGGCCCTTGAAGATTCCGGGTTACGGGGAGTTCGAGGGGCTCAAGACCAGCGTCTTTCTCGAAGTCGAGGGTGCGGGTGATTATCTGCCCAAATATTCCGGAAACCTCGACATCATGACCGCCGCAGCCAAAGCAGCCGGCGAGCGTCTCGCCCAACAGCATCTCGAGAAGGCGGCAGCATGACTTTCAATCCTGAAACCAGCAAGCTCTACATCCAGGACGTCACCCTGCGTGACGGGATGCATGCCATCCTGCACATGTACGGCACGGACAGCGTCCGCACGATCGCGAAGGCGCTCGACGATGCCGGCGTCGATGCGATCGAGGTTTCGCACGGCGATGGCCTCAACGGCACCTCGTTCAACTACGGGTTCGGCGCCCATACTGACTGGGAATGGATCGAGGCCGCAGCCGATGTCATCAAGAACGCGGTCTTGACCACGCTGCTGGTGCCGGGGATTGGTACTGTCGAGGAACTGCGGCGGGCCTACTCGCTGGGGGTGCGTTCGGTGCGGGTCGCCACCCATTGCACCGAAGCCGATGTCGCCAAGCAGCACATCGGCATCGCTCGCGATCTCGGCATGGACGTCTCGGGGTTCCTGATGATGAGCCACATGATCGATGCGGAGGCATTGGCGCAGCAGGCGCTACTGATGGAAAGCTATGGCGCACACTGCGTCTATGTGACCGACAGCGGCGGTGCGCTCGACATGGACGGGGTGCGCGATCGCCTGCGCGCCTATGACCGGGTGCTCAAACCGGAAACCCAGCGCGGCATGCATGCCCACCACAACCTCTCGCTCGGGGTCGCCAATTCGATCGTCGCCGCCCAGGAAGGCGCGGTGCGGATCGATGCCAGCCTCGCCGGCATGGGGGCAGGGGCGGGCAACGCCCCGCTGGAGGTATTCGTCGCGGCCGCTGATCGCAAGGGCTGGAGGCACGGATGCAACGTCATGGCACTGATGGATGCGGCGGAAGACTTGGTCCGCCCGCTGCAAGATCGTCCGGTGCGGGTTGATCGCGAAACGCTGAGTCTGGGTTACGCCGGAGTCTACTCGAGCTTCCTCAGGCACGCAGAGAAAGCTGCCGAGCAATATGGGCTCGACACCCGCGAAATCCTGCTTGAACTCGGCAAGAGGCGTATGGTCGGCGGACAGGAAGACATGATCGTGGATGTCGCTCTTGATCTCATCTCTGAGCGGGCAGCGTAGGCAAATGGCAATGGACAGACTTGAAAGATACGCCGAAATTCTGGACGATGCCGCGCTCAACGCTCGTGCGACTCCACAGCTGACTCACAGCGATCCAGGGCTGAGCGTGGCCGATGCATACCGGATTCAGAAGTTGTCTGTGGACCGCCGCCTGGCACGCGGAGAGCGGCGGATCGGCGTCAAGATGGGACTGACGAGTAGGGCCAAGATGCTGCAGGTCGGGGTTGACGAGGTTGCCTGGGGCCGTCTGACCGATGCGATGCTGATCGAGGAAGGCGCGGCAATGTCGCGCGCGCGCTTCGTCCATCCCCGGGTGGAGCCGGAAGTCGCGTTCCTGATGAAGGCACCGCTTTCCGGAAAGGTCACCGCTGCTGTGGCACTAGCGGCGGTCGAGGCGATTGCCCCGGCAATGGAGATCATCGACAGCCGGTACGAGAACTTCAAGTTCGCGCTGTCCGACGTGATCGCTGACAACACCTCGTCGTCCGGTCTTGTCATCGGTTCATGGAACGATCCTACCATGGATTTCTCCAATCTCGGGGTGATCCTGGAAATCAACGGCCATGTAACTGAGGTCGGTTCGACCGCAGCGATCCTCGGCCATCCGCTGCGCTCGCTGGTGGCGGCTGCGCGGCTGGTCGCCGAGGCGGGAGAGCGGATCAACGCCGGGGATATCGTCATGGCGGGCGGCATCACCGCAGCGCCGAACCTTGCGCCCGGGCAGACCGTTCGCACGACGATCCAAGGGCTTGGCGCTGTCATGTTCCAGGTGGAGGCCTAGATGCCGATAATCGAGGTCAACATGCTTGAAGGAAGGTCGGCCGATGATAAGGAGCGGCTGATCCAGGCGCTTACCGATGCGGCGATCAACTCGATCGGCGCGCCGCGCGAATCCGTCCGGGTCCTCTTGCGTGAAATGCCTGCGGGCCATTTCGCGGTGGGCGGGCAATCCTTTGCGGCGAAGGCGGCTGCCACGGCCGCCACTTCGGGTTAGCACCATGGCTGCGTTGCACCGGATCCGGATTGTTGACGGCGCGGAGTTTGACTGCGGCAAAGAGGAACGGGTTCTGATCGCGATGGAGCGGAGCGGGGCTGACGACATTGGGGTTGGCTGCAGGGGCGGTGGCTGCGGGATTTGCCGGATTAGAGTGGTCGGTGGCGACTACAAGACGGGCAAGATGAGTGCAGAAAAAGTTTCTGAAGTTGATCGGGCAGCGGGCTTTGCGCTGGCGTGTCGGCTGTACCCGGAAGCTGATCTGTTGATCGAAGTTGAATAGAATCGAAGGGAGAATGGAAATGGCTACGCAAGTGATGAATGTCGAGAACGAATACGGAATCAAGCCTGAATACGGCCATTTCATTGGCGGCGAATGGATTTCCGGTGATAGCGGCAAGACCATCGACCTGATCAATCCGGCAACCGGTGCGGTGCTTACCAAGATCCAGGCAGGCAATGCCAACGACATCGAACGCGCGATTGCGGCTGCCAAAGCCGCCTTCCCGAAATGGTCGGAGAGCTCCCCCGCTGAACGCCAGGAAATCCTGATCGAGGTGGCCCGCCGGCTCAAGGCGCGCCATCAGCATTACGCCACGCTCGAAACGCTGAACAATGGTAAGCCGATCCGCGAATCGATGTATTTCGACATGCCGCAGGCGATCAGCCAGTTCGAACTGTTTGCTGGGGCCGCCTATGGCCTCCACGGTCAAACGATGGACTATCCCGACGCGATCGGCATTGTCCATCGCGAGCCGCTAGGGGTCTGTGCGCAGATCATTCCATGGAACGTTCCGATCCTGATGATGGCCTGCAAGATCGCGCCTGCTTTGGCATCGGGCAACACTGTGGTGCTCAAGCCGGCCGAGACCGTCTGCTTGTCCGTTATAGAATTCTTCGTTGAGATGGCCGATCTGTTGCCGCCCGGCGTCATCAACGTTGTGACGGGTTATGGCGCTGACGTCGGCGAGGCCCTGGTGACCCACAAGGATGTCCGCAAAGTTGCCTTCACAGGATCGGTCGCGACGGCGCGACGGATCATGCAATATGCCGCGATGAATATCATTCCCCAGACACTTGAACTTGGCGGCAAGTCCGCGCACATCGTGTGCGCCGATGCAGATATTGATGCGGCGGTGGAAGCAGCCACCATGTCGACGGTGCTCAACAAGGGCGAGGTGTGCCTCGCTGGCTCGCGACTGTTCCTGCATGAAGCGATCCAGGAGGAGTTCCTGGCCAAGTTCAAGGAATCGCTCGAAGGTATCCGGCAGGGCGATCCGCTCGATTTCGCCACCCAGCTTGGTGCACAGGCGTCGCAGATGCAGATGGACAAGGTTCAGAGCTATCTCCAGCTTGCGACGGAAGAAGGGGCAACCGTGCTCACCGGTGGCAGCCGTAATTCCAATCCCGATCTGGCAGACGGGCATTTCGTCCAGCCAACCGTATTCACCAACGTCAAAAACTCGATGCGCATTGCCCGTGAAGAAATCTTCGGCCCGGTCACCAGCGTTATCAGTTGGAACGACGAGGATGCGATGATGAAACAGGCCAACGACACCAACTTCGGGCTTGCGGGTGGCGTGTGGACCCGTGACATCTCGCGCGCGCATCGCATGGCCCGCAAACTCGAGACGGGGACAGTGTGGATCAACCGCTATTACAACCTTAAGCCCAACATGCCACTGGGCGGTTACAAGCAGAGCGGGTTCGGGCGTGAATTCAGCCATGAAGTGCTGCATCACTACACCCAGACCAAGTCGGTGGTGGTCAACCTGCAGGACGGCCGCACTGGTATGTTCGATCAATAGACCAAGCCGCTTGCCGGTTTACAACATGGGAGATGGGCATTGTCTGCAAGGCTTGATGGACAGGTGGCGCTGCTGACTGGCGGCGCCACCGGAATCGGTGCCGCGGTTGTCGCGCGCTATATCGAAGAAGGTGCCAGCGTTGGCGTTCTGGTCAAGGACGCCGAGCAGGCCGCACAGGTGCGCGCACGCTACCGCGACAAGGTTGTCGTAGTAATGGGAGACGTGCGTTCGTATGCAGACAATGCCCAAGCCGTGGCCGCGACTGTCGCGGCCTTCGGGAAGCTCGATGTCTTTGTCGGCAACGTCGGCATCTGGGACTTCATGGTCCCGCTCGAGCAGCAGGAGCCCAAGCAGCTAGAAAAAGCCTTCGATGAAATCTTCGATGTCAACCTCAAGGGCTATTTCTTCGGCGCCCGAGCAGCAATCCCCGAACTCAGGAAGACCAAGGGCAGCATCATCTTCACGGCGTCCACTTCGAGCTTCTACACCGGCGGCGGTGGCACCCTGTACGTCGCTTCGAAGCACGCGGTGCTCGGATTGATCCGGCAGCTGGCTTGGGAACTGACCCCCGACATCCGGGTTAACGGCGTCGCGCCCGGTGGTACGCGGACTCCCCTCAGCGGAACACAGACCGGCGGCTTCTCGGAGACCAAGATGAACGAGATGCCAGGTCTTGACGACCTCATTTCAGGCATGACCCCGCTCGCGCGGATCGCTGAGCCCGATGATCATACCGGGCTCTATGCTCTTTTGGCCTCGCGGCGTGACTCCGCCTACATGACGGGAACGGTCCTGCTCAGCGATGGCGGGATCGGAGTTGGCAAGCGCCCCGATGCCTGATGGGGCGCACCGACTAATGGGAAAACCTTCGGCGCGCGCAGGCACAGGGAAAATTCGCGTTGATGTTCTGGGGCAGAGTACCACCGCGTGGTGCGGGGACTGGCAAAAGGATCCAAGTCAATGGCTGAAAGATTTTCCTTTGGTGATCTGGTCACAATCCCGGGCGTCATCGGTGTCGCGCGCTGGAAACCCACCCACCCCGGCACCTCGGTTGCCCCGCCGGAGCTGGTTGAATTTGGGGGGAATCTCACGCGAGACCGGGCTGAACGGATGATGGCTCATGCCGAGGCGGGCGGTCTCGCCATCTATGGCATCGGCCAGTTGAGCTATCAGCGTGCGCCGGTCGACAAGACAGTCGTCTACCCGATCGATGCCTTTTATGCGCATGGCCAGTATACGTCGGTGGTTGCGACTCTGAACCGTGTGGCAGTTCTGCTGGATAATACCGAAAAGGCGGACGTCCAGGATCTTGTCGGCAAGATGATCCGGGTGGACAACTGATCCCGGCTACATGCAGACTTGCCGGATAGGCGATTTGGAACGGTGCGAGCGACGTGTGACGGTCTTGGCTATCGCGCGTTGCTTTTGTCGAGAAATCGGTCTGCTGCGATCGCGGCTTTGGCAACGCCGCAATCCAGCAGCGCTTGTTCGGCCACGTCGATCATAGCGGGCGGACCGCAGAGATAGGCTTCGTGGAATGCCAGTCCTGGGACCGAGGCGATCTGCGCGGTTACGAGGCCGCGTGCTCCCGGCCAGGAACTCTCGCTTGGTTCTTCGGACAACACCGGCCTGAACTCGAAGTCTGCCTTCCACGCGGCCCTCAGCTCACCGATTTCTTCGAGGCAGTAGAGGTGGGGTTGGCTCCTTGCTCCATAGAGCAGGGTGACCGGCCGGTGTGCGCCGAAGGCGAGGGCTTCCTGCAAGATCGCCATGATCGGGGCGAGGCCGCTACCGCCGGCAATGCATAGCATCGGCGCAGACCCGGACTTGAGGCGGAACTGACCAAAGGGCGCTGTCACTTTCAGTTGCGTGCCGATGCGGTCGCCGCCGAACAGCCAGTCGGTGAATGCACCGCCGGGGACATGCCGGACATGAAACTGTAGCTGTTGCACCGCGCCCGGCGCGGGCGCAAATGCAAAGGAGAAGCTGCGCGGCCCATCGATGCCAGGGGCGCTTAGATCGGCGTATTGGCCCGGAGTGAAGTCCAGCGGCCGATCAAGCTCAACGATCAGGTTGATGATGTCCGGGCAAAGCCGGGGAGCGGCGGCAATCGTGGCAGTGTATTCTTGGACCGCCTGCTGTTTCAATAAAGGCGCGTCAAGCGCGATGGTCAGATCCGTGCGCGGCATGGCCTGGCAGGCTAGTCTGTAACCGGCGGCCAGCTCGGCACGCTCGAGAACCAGCGCGGAGGGACTGAGTTCCCGGATATTGCCATCGACCAGTCTGAACTTGCAGGTTCCGCAGGAGCCAACCTTGCAATCGTGCGGCATGGCGAGACCTTCGGCCAGCATTGCCTCGAGCAGGGTCTTGCCTGAGGGAACCATTAGCGATTGCGCTCCGCCTTCAACCGTTACCCGGTTCGACTTGGGCTTCTTCAGGAAGGAGAACATCTGTTTGATTACCGTGCTTTGTGCCGCAAGCGGCAGTTTTGGAATGGAAAGGGAGCGTCATCCCCATGGCTGGGGATGACGCTCAAGTGACATGGAGGTTGTGAAACCCCCATGCGGGTGGAACTGTCAAACACTTGCAAGCCAATTCGGCCAACCCGCTCTGGCGTTGGCAACCTGAGCCAGCTGGCGTTCGCCCTGCGAGGCGAATTGCTGGTCCCAGTTCTTCAGTCGGGGCTGGGCGATGAACCTGTGCCAAACGGGCGGCACCAGACCGCACAGGAAGCACAAGAACAGTGAAGGCATCTGCGGCGCTTCGGGCTCGGGCTTCAGCTCGTAGAAGGGGATATGGCCATCGAGGTGATGGTTGATGTGGTTGGTGATTTCCACCCCGATCGGGCGCACGATCATGCCCAGATGGTTCCAGGCGTGGTGCTTGGCGATCGGTTCGCCCTCGATCCGCAGCAGGCCATAGTGTTGGAAGTAGTTGAAGCCCTCGACGAACATTTTGGCAAAGAACATCGCGCCAACCGTGGCGAATCCAGCGGTGGTCCCGGCGATACCCGCCATGATGGCCACGATGCCGCCGCTCAGCAGCAGTTGCAGCCACATCGCGTTGCGCCAGCTCCACTTTGAATAACCCAAACGCGTAAGAATATCGCCCTGCTTTTCCCAAGTGTCCTTGTACGAACCCCAGGTTGCCTGAAGCACGAAGCTGTAGATCGTCTGGCCGCGAAGCGGCGTATCGCTGTCTTTAGCCGTATCGAGATGGACATGGTGCGTGACAATATGCGCGACGTCGCGGTTTGGATCGCCGTAAAAGGCGCTAAGCCCCTTTGCTAGTGCGCGAGGAAACCAGTGCCGACGGTGCATCAGCTCGTGCGCCACGGGCAGGGTAGGAACCGCTGACAGCCAGGCTAGGCTGGCCACGGATCCCGCCAGTTGCCAGCCAGATCCGTCGGCTCCCCAAATCCGATTACTGCCGACAACGACCGATTGGGCGAAGACCAAGTATAGCGCCATCATCAGTGGCAACTGCAGATAAATCGCGATATCGGCGAGAGGCGCGATTCTCCGCGAACGCACCTTGTGGTCGCTCGGCAGGATAATGTCGAATACCATCATGACCGCAAAAGTACCGATGCCGAGCCAGACAAACGGTCCGCCAAGGACAAAACCGGCGATGCCTGTCAGGGTCATGGCGGGAACGAGGTAATAGCGAAGTGCGTCCATTTTCTTTCTCTCCGATCCGGCGAAGGACAAAGCAGAAGCGCGCCTGACCGCTTATGCGGGGGCAATCGTTTTGAATCCCGATCCGGTTGCAACATGGCCACCGGACGAAATGCGGATTGCTCCGATTGCGCCCGGCTCAATGCCTAGAGATAGATGTTCATGTTCTTGCTGAGCATCACGTTGTGCTTGAGGATGATCCGGCGCCTGACGAGTTGAAAGGCCCCACCAGTTTCGCGCCAGATGTCGACACGGTTACCGACCAGAGAATCCTCGTCGCGTTCGTTGCGGTTGCGATAGGCATAAAAGTTGGAGAACACCCGGTATTCCCCGTCCGTTTCGGTATACTCCACTTCGACATTGGTGATGATGTGGGTATACCGCGTGGCGGGATCCTCGGACCAGGCCGTGCCTGTTTCCAGACGCGACAGGCGCTTTTTGATCTCGTCAAGATTGTCGTTGTAATAGGCCATCCGGGTCAAATCGCTGATCTGGTTAGTCTTATCGCGGCGATAGCGGGTTTCGATGCCGGGCATGTGATAATGCAAGTCTTCGGCTAGCATCTTCACCCAACCCGCAAAGTCCTCGTCGTCGAGCAGCCGCGCTTCGCGATAGAGCGTCTGAGTGAGCGCATGGGTCAGTTCCAGCGAAGCGATGCGGCCGGACAGCGGGCGTTCGAGTGTGGCGGTTTGTGTCATGGTAGGTGCTCCTCTCAAAGCGCGAACAGGCCGGGCAGGTCGCGCGTTTCAGCAACCCCGGTGAGGCGCGGCTCGGGCCGGAGCGGTAGCGCGCCTAGGCTTTTGGCTTCCATCATGTCGAGCCAGCGCTGGTAGAAGCCGCGCTGGTTGGCGTCATTGTACTGGCCGCGATAGACAATTCCGGGCAGCGTATCGTGTTCGATCTGGCGCGAAATACCACAGCGGTAATGCAACTTCTCGTGCCGGGTTACCACGCCGCGGTTGACCGTGGTGCAGTTCTCCCAATTTTCGCCATCGTCCATTTCGAAAGTGCCGCCAGGCCCAAAGGTCTGCATGACCCCCTTGGTCACTTCGTCCTTGATGTCATCGGGCATAGCCTTGTTGACGATCACCCAGGTCTTGAGCTCGAACTGCATCGGCCCCTTAGGCTGCCATTGCCGGAAGGTGGAAATGCCGGGCAGGAACGAGACGTTCGGGAAGATCGAGGCCGAGGCCACCGATCCGAAGATCTGAGAACGCATTTCGCCCAGCCTTTCGGCCATCTTCGGACGGATCTTATTGTAGTAGTCAAGCACCTTGGGCCGGCCGAGCAGGAACAGGTCGCCCACGCCTTCGGTGCCGAATTCCCAGCCATGCCCGTTGACGCTCGCATGGTAGGAGTTCTCCATGTCTATCGGCGGGAAAGGCTGGCCATTGTTCATGGACCGGCAGCCCGAGTCATGGGTCCAGCCAGCGTGGTAGGCATCGCCAATGAAGTTCTCGACCCCGAATTTCCAGTTGGCGTTCATCACTGTCTTGATGCAGCCGCCGATGAGTTCTGTTCCGCCATCCTCATTGTCGAGAATCATGTCGAGGTACCAGCGGAAATCACCGAGCCACGCATCGAGGCTGGGGAGGTCGTCGGCGAAGGTGGCAAAGACCAGCCCCTTGTAGCTGCTGACCTTGGCAACCTGCTTCAAGCCGTTTTTCCTGCGGTCGATGTCGCCATCGTCGTAGCAATATTCCTCGTGCATGCCTTTCAGTTCGCCGGCGGTATCGAACGCCCAGCCGTGGTAATTGCAGACGAACCGGCGGGTGTTGCCAGCGTCGGCAAAGCACACCTTGTTGCCACGGTGCGGGCAGGAGTTGAGGAACACCTTGATCGAGCCGTCTGGCTGGCGTGTCACGATGACTCCGTCCTCGCCCATATGGGTGGTCAGGAAATCGCCGGCGTTGGGCAACTGGCTTTCATGAGCGACAAACAGCCACGAACGCGCGAAGATGCGATAGAGTTCTTCCTCGTAGATTTCGGCATCGCTGAAGATCCGGCGGTCGAGCCAACCTTCCTTGAGGTCCATATAACGTGAATATTCTGGCTCGCGGCCGATCCGTTCCAGGCGCATGTTATTTTCTCCCATTTCAGCTGTTCAAAAAAATACGTTGACGTTGCTGTCAGGCAGCACCGCATGGTCGAGCACGATTTCGCGCGCGGCGAGGCACCAGTCATCACTCCCCTTGCGCCAACGGTCGGTGCGTCCGGCGGTGAACATTCTGGCCAACCCGTCGATCCGGTTGCGATGAATCACGATCACCGAATGTACAACCGCTTCGTTGGCAGCGTCGGCGGCTTCGACCGCGACGTTCGAGACGACGCGGCGCACGAAATTGGGAGGATCTTCCGCCCAGACGAACCCCGAGCGCAGGCGATCGACCCTGAGCTTTAGGCGAGCGAGGGTTTCGTTGAAGATCACACCGGAGCCAACGGTCAGCGGGGCCGATCGATCCGCCCGGAAGCGGCGGCTCCCAAGCGCCATCGCGTAGCTGACATCGTCGCACAGCAGCGCCAGCCAATCTTCGAAGCGTTCCTCATCCAGCAACCGAGCCTCCTGATAGAGGCGCTGGGTCAGGGTTGTCACAACTTCCATTGACACGGGAGCGGGATGCGGCTCAAGCATCGACCGCCTCCTGCGCCGCGATGGAGTTGATGTTGTAGGTAGGAACCTCGTTCCAGCCCGAAGCCTGCATGTGTTCTTGCCAGCGGCGGTAGAAGTATCGCTGGTTGTGTTCGCTTACGAGGCCGGCGGCGATATCTCCAGGGATCCCTTCGCGCGGGCCCGAACGACCCAGGGCCATGTTGGTATAGACGTCCATCTGAGAGGTCCTCCAGCCGCGAGATTGATCGGTGCAGGCTGCAAGATTGTCGCCGTCGTCGTTGTCGAACAGACCCGCGAGGCCGAAGGTCAGGCATTGGTTGTCGAGGATCGTCGCCTTGACCTCCTCGGGCATGTCGTTTTCCACCATCGCCCAGGTCCATTGCTCGATCTGGCCCGGCCCCTTGGGATGATAGACCCGGAACCAGTTGAGGCCGGGCAGGAACTGGAGGTTGGGAAAGATCGTGATGTTGATCTGCGACCCCCACAGTTGTTCGCCGCGCAGCTTGCCCAGGCGTTCGATTGCGGTTGACCGGTTGGCCTCCAGATAATCGAGCATGGGTTTGGGGTCGGGATAGAAGGCATAACCCGAAACCCCGTCGAGCGAGGTCAGCGCCATGTGGCCGTTCATGCCAGCCACCGAAAGTCCGCCCTCGAGGTTGGCGCTGGAATTGCCGACGCTGAGGCCGGAAAGGTCCATCGACTGGACCGCCATCATGGCCCCGGCGTGGGCCCAGCCAAGGTGGTAGCCATCGCCACAGACGTTTTCTACCGGTAACTTCCAGTTGCTTGCCAGCAGCATCTTCTGAGTTTCGCCGACTAGCGATGTCCCGCTCGGCATGGCGTCAAGCCAGACATCTAGGAAGAATTTGGCATCCCCGAGATAATCGTCGAGCGAAGGTGCATCCGGATCGAAGCAGCCGAAGAACAAGCCTTTATATTCGGAAACCTTAGTCACTGGCACTAGGCCGAACTTGCTGCGGTCCAGTTCACCGAAATAGGCTTCGTTCTCAAGCGGAACGCCGGCGAGTGTGCCGTCGGGGGCGAACGACCAGCCATGATAATTACAGGTGAAAGCCTTGGCATTCCCGCGATCGGCACGGCAAATCCGGTTGCCGCGATGCGTGCAGCTGTTGAGAAAGGCCCTGACCGAGCCGTCCTTCTGGCGGATCACGATTACATCGTCTTCCCCCATGAAGGTCCGGAAATAGTCGTTGGGTTGGGGAATCTGGCTGGTATGCGCGAGAAACAGCCAGCAGCGCCCGTAAATTCGCTCAAGCTCCTGTCGGTAGATTTCGTCGCTCGAATATATGACGCGTGATTGCCGCCCCGTCGACGTATCGACCAATTCAGATACATCCATCCTTAACTCTCCTTCTCCCGGCTGCCGCCTGTTAGGCCGTGCGGTCAACCAGCTTTATTCCGAGATCACAATGCAAAGGCTGTGCCAAGATCTGGAATGGCGATGCTTCTGGCCGATCGGATAAAATTGGCTGCCACAAGCCCGGATAGAAAGTGACGTTTTTGTCGAATATGTGTAAATCCGTGGCGCGGCATGGACATATTTGTTAATCGTGTGGCATGAAGCATCTCCCCTCGTTCGCCGATCTCACCCGCCGGCTCCGCTTTTCGCCGGAACAGGGCCGCATATGGCGCGACAGCGAACGATGCGTTTTGTTGAGCAATTCTGCCTTGTCCCAGCTGCGCAACGAACTGGTTGCCAAATTGGGATTGGCCAGCGCGCGCGTGTTGTTCTGGGACCTTGGTTTCGCCGAGGGCGCGCGTTGCGCGGTCGAGGCAAAGGAGCTGCGGCCCGATCGGGATTTTCTCGAAGCTTTTGCGGTCGGCCCGCAGGCCCACGCATTGACCGGGTTTGGCTGGACCGAAATCGAGACCTTGGATAGCGATCCTTCGAGCGGTCATTTCCGAGGGAGTTTCGTCGTCCATGATTCGATCGAAGCTGCGATCCATCTTGCGGCCGAAGGTGTCAGCACCGATCCGGTCTGCTGGTTGCAGACTGGCTTTGCTAGTGGCTTTGCCAGCACTTTCGCGGGCCAGTCGATCATCATGCGCGAGATCGAATGCCAGGGCATGGGCGATCCGGCCTGCCTGCTCCATGCCAGGCCTGCGGCCACATGGCCGGGCCGGGATGAAATCGAGCGGGTGGCGCTTCAGCCCGAGCCAAAATGCAGCAAAAGCCATCCTGACGACGTGGTTCCGGGCGTGTCGGCAGGTTTCCACGCAGTCCGCAACATGATCGAGCGGGCCGCAGGGACGGATGCCAGCCTGCTCTTTCTGGGGGAGACCGGGGTCGGCAAGGAAGTGTTTGCCAAGATGGCACACCGGCTCAGTCGTCGCCACGATGCCCAGTTCGTTGCGCTCAACTGTGCCGCGATCCCTGAGGGGCTGATCGAGGCCGAACTGTTCGGTGTGGCCAAGGGTGCCTTCACAGGGGCGGTGGCGAGCCGACCCGGGCGATTCGAGCTTGCACACGGCGGTACGCTGTTTCTCGACGAGATTTCGATGCTATCACCGCTGGCGCAAAGCAAGGTTTTGCGGGCCGTTCAGGAGGGTGAATTCGAGCGCGTCGGTGATACCACCACGCAGAAGGTTGACGTTCGGCTGATCGCTGCTTCCAACGTCGATCTCGAGACAGCCATGGCCGAAGGGACGTTCCGCGCCGACCTGTATTTTCGTATATCCACTCTTCCGATTCGAGTTCCCCCGTTGCGCCAGCGGCGCGAGGATATCCCGGGTCTTCTGGAGCATTTTCGCGCCAAGTACGCGCAACGCTACAGTCGGACCGTCGCGGGTTTCACGGCGAGGTCGATCAACGCATTGTTGATGCACGATTACCCTGGAAACGTCCGGGAACTCGAACGCATGGTCGAGCGTGCCGTGCTGCTTGTGGATGAGGGCGGAGCAATCGACCTGCGGCACCTGTTCCTCGGCTCGGACAGGGCGCTCGTCCAAGTCGGCCTGACTTTGACGGACGAGGGCCTTGTCGGGAGCGCCGACCAGGGGCAGGAAAGGTCGCGCTCGATCAGCCAGATGGTCAATCTGCTTCGGCCAAATGGCGAGACTTTGGCGACGGTGGAAAATGCTATTGTCCAAGCTGCCGTCGAAGCCGCAAACGGAAACGTCGCACAAGCCGCGCGCGACCTTGGCCTTACCCGGCGGCAACTTGCCTTCCGCCTCGGAAAGATCGGTCGAGCGGGATAGGTTATATTTGTTGAAATGAATTGCATAATGTGCAACGATAGTCATCGTATGGCGCTGACGCGATGAAAGAGTGGCGCGGGTAGAACGGGAGAAATCGAGTGCGTTCGGTTGCAATTGTTGGGGCGAATCTGGCGGGTGGACGCGCGGTGGAAGCTTTGCGCCAGGCGGGGTTCGATGGCCGGATCACGCTGATCGGCGAAGAACCGTGGCGGCCTTACGAACGCCCGCCTTTGTCCAAGGAGGTCCTGTGGGATCCGGCCAACGTCCCTGACAACTTCTTCCTGCAGAACGAGGCCTGGTACGACGATAACCGCATTGATATGCGGCTGGGTACGCGCGCCGAGGCGGTCGACCTGGCAGCAGGCGGGGTGCGCCTGAGCGGCGGCGAACTGGTGGCCGCCGACAAGGTGTTGCTGGCGACCGGCGGGCATGCCCGCAAGCTCAACCTGGCCGGGGCCGACTGCGCCAACGTCCACTACTTGCGCACCCGCGACGATGCCGCCCGGATGGCGCTCGACCTGCTTGAAGGGGCGCGGATCGTTATTGTCGGGATGGGGGTGATCGGCGCCGAAGTAGCGGCCAGCGCGATCAAACTTGGCTGCGATGTCACTGCGGTCGAGCCGTTGGCGGCACCCATGGAGCGTGCGCTCGGCCAGCGTTTCGGCCTCTGGTTGGGCGAGGAGCACCGCAAGCGGGGGGTAAAGACCCATTTCAGCCGGGGCGTGACCGGCTTCAAGTTCGCGGACGGACGAGTTTCTGCCGTCGAGCTTGACGATGGCACCCTGATCCCTTGCGATGCCGTGGTGGTCGGGGTGGGGATCGTGCCGGCCACGTCGCTCGCGCTCGATGCAGGGCTTGCGGTCAATAACGGCATCATCGTGGATCGTCGCTGCCAGACCAGCAATCCGGTCGTGTTCGCCGCCGGTGATGTTGCCGAGCAGGACGGATTCTTCGGTGGACGCTTCCGCCAGGAAACCTACCAGAACGCGGCGGACCAGGCCCAGGCTGCCGCCATGGCGATGCTCGACCGGGAAGTCGATTACTGCAGGCCGATGTGGTACTGGAGTGACCAGTTCGATCTCAACATCCAGTTCAGCGGACAGATCCCGGTGCAGGCGGAAGTGGTGCTTCGCGGCGACATGGAAAGCAACGCCTTCGTCGCCTTTTTCCTGTCGGGCGGGACGATCAACGGTATGCTGACCGTCAACCGCGCGCCCGATATGGGCATCGGCAAGCGCTTGGTCGAACGCCGGGCCAAGGCCAGCGCGGCGCAGCTTGCCGATGCCGACGTGTCATTGCGTGACGTGCTCAAGCAGGCCAGCTGAAGCAGTCAGTGCGGCAGGTCTTGACGCGGGAGAGCTTAACCGATCCCGCCGCCGGCCACGAACAGGGTCTGCCCGGTGACGTAAGATGCTTCATCAGAGGCAAGGAAGCATATCGCGGCAGCAAGTTCCTCTGGCTCGCCGAAACGGGCCATCGGCGTATCGCGCAGGGTCTGCTCCACGACCCGGGCAAAGCCGACTTTGTCTGCCTCGGTCGGAGGAGCAGGATTGCGCGGCGTGATTCGCGTCACGTTGACGCCGCCCGGCGCGACGCAGTTGATGCGCACGCCGCTGGTTTCAAGTTCCAGCGACAGGGCGGCGGTCAGCGCGGCGACCCCGCCCTTGGCAGCGGCGTAGGGGACACGGTTTACACCGCGCGTCGCGACAGACCCGATATTGACAATCGACCCGCGTCCGGCTGCCAGCATGTGCGGTAACACCGCATGGCAGCACCACAGCGTGGGCCACAGCGAACGGTTGATTTCAGCTACGATCTCGTCAGGTGAATATTCCCAGTAGGGCTTGGCCCAGATCGTGCCACCGACATTGTGGACTGCGACATCGATCCGGCCAAAGCGATTCGTGACGGTCCGGTACAGGTCCGCAGCGCCTTCGCACTGTTCGAGATCGGCAATCGAAGCATGTGCATCGCCGCCATCGCCCCGGATCCGCTCGACCGCAGATGCCGCTGCCTCTGCTGCCCGGTCAGCCACCACCACGGTTGCGCCTTCCTGCGCCATGCGCCGGGCTGTGGCCAGCCCGATTCCTTGCGCGCCACCCGTGACAACAGCGACCATTCCGTCAAAGCGCTTCAACAAGCTCATATCCTGGGTACTTTCCCGCTCCACTGTCGCCTGACAGATTAAGATATGCCCCACCGCGACCGATCATAATTGCTGCAAGACTATATTGCCGCTTGCAGTCGCACAAGGAAAAGCGTTACACAATGGCAAATGCCTGGACGCCATTTCGGCGAAGCAGGGGCTTGCGATTTTGGGAGAGCAGAGCAGATGGCACGCACACTCTTGAGCCCTGGTGATATCAAGGGAGGCTGGGCGATCATTCCGACTCCGGCAAAGGACAACGCCTCGGATTGGCGGGCCACCAAAACCGTCGATCTCGATGAAACCGCGCGGGTTGTGAATGGTCTGATCGACGCGGGGATCGACGGCATCCTCAGCATGGGTACCTTGGGCGAAGCAGCGACAATGACCCATGATGAGAAACTCGATTTCATGAAGGCGCTGGTCGATGCGGCCGCAGGGCGGGTGCCGATCTTTGTCGGCACCACCTGTATCAACACCCGCGACACGGTGGCGCTGACCCGACAGGCACTCGATATTGGCGCCGATGGCACGATGCTCGGGGTGCCGATGTGGTGCGCGCCCAGCATGGATGTCGCGGTCCAGTTCTACAAGGATGTGGCCGAGGCGGTGCCCGATATGAACATCGCGATCTATGCCAATCCCGAAGCGTTCAAGTTCGACTTCCCTCGCGCGTTCTGGGCTCAGGTTGCAGAGATCCCGCAGGTCGTCACCGCCAAGTACATCGGCATCGGCAATCTGCTGGGCGACCTAGCGGCGATCCGCGGCCGCATCAAGCTCCTGCCGATCGATTTCGACTATTACGGCGCGGCACGGATGGACGATTCTGTAGATGCCTTCTGGTCGAGCGGTGCGGTTTGCCATCCGCTGGTAACCACGACGCTGCGCGATCTGGTGGTGGCAGCCCGCTCTACCGGTGACTGGAGCGCGGCGCGCTCTTTCATGGCGCGGCTCGGTCCGACGGCAGCGTCGCTGTTCCCCAACGGCAGCTTCAAGGAATTCTCGACCTACAATATCGCGCTCGAGAAGGAACGGATGAACGCTGCCGGCTGGATGAGGGCCGGCCCGGTCCGCCCGCCCTATCACCTCTGTCCCGAGCCCTTCCTGGCAGGCGCACGCAAGTCGGGCATGATGTGGGCCGATCTTGGCAAGGCTCTCGAGGCAGAGGGCTGAAGGCTGGGGGAAACAGGCGGAGAAAACCTCTGCTGACGGGAGAGAGTATATGACGGAAATGAAGCTGTCCTGGCCCAAGAACTACAACGAGGTTCCCAAGGAGGCCTTCACCCGCAAGGATATCTACGCCGAGGAGATCAAGCGCATCTTCCACGGCTCCGAATGGCATCCGGTCGCGCACGAGAGCGAATTGCCCAACCCGGGCGACTTCAAGACCTTCCGTATGGCCGGGGTTCCGCTGCTGATCGCCCGCGATCAGCAAGGTGAAGTGCGGGTGTTCTACAACGCCTGCTCGCACCGCGGCAATCAGCTTGAAACAGCGGTTATGGGCAACAAGACCGAGTTTGAATGCCCCTATCATCGCTGGCTATTCGACACCAAAGGAGATCTGGTAGGCTGCCCCAACCACCGCGACTTCCTGCCCGGGTTCGACAGGGCCGACTATCCGCTGGCCCAACCGCGGTTCGACTGCTTTTACGGCCTGATCTTCGTGACGCTTTCCGCAGAAACCGAACCGCTTCTCGAATTTCTGGGGGAGGCGCAGAATACGCTTCGCGAACTGGTTGCTGGAGACGGACGGCTCAAGCTGCTCGGCTATCAGAAGGTCCGCTACGACACCAACTGGAAGTCCTATACCGACAACGACGGCTATCATGCGCCGTTGCTGCACCAAGCGTTCAAGCTGCTCAACTGGCAAGGCGGGAAGGGGCGTCAGTTTACTGCGACCAGGCACGGCCATATCTGTTTTGAATCGGCACTATCCGTCGTGAGCGGGCCGACTGTTCTCAAGGACCAGTCACTGATCGAATTCAAGGGGCAGGACCCGGCAGTTGGTTCGCGGATTGTCAGTCTGTTCCCGACATTTGTCTCCACCAAACATCTCGACGTTATCAACCTGCGCTTTGCGACACCGATCGACGAGGAAACGGTCGAGGTCCATTATGCTTATTTTGCGCATCAGGACGACGATGAGGAAATGGCTCGTCACCGGCTGCGGCAAAGCTCGAACTTGCTCGGCCCCTGTGGGCTCATCAGCATGGAGGATGCTTCAGTCTTCCATCGGATCCACATCGGCAACCACACGCCTGGCTCGGCGATCTTCCAGAAAGGCGTGCATGACCCCTCGAAGCTGGAATCGGAGTTTCTCCAGAACGACGAGAGCGGCAACCTGCCTCGCTGGGAGCACTATCGATCAGTGATGGGTTTCGAAAGGGCGACTGCATGACCAGGATCGACACGTCGCTCGAAGCCGAACTGGACGCCCTGCTGCTCGCCGACGCCAGTGCGCTCGACGGAAAGGATATGCTCGGATGGCTCGGCAACTATGCCGAAGAAGATGCGGCCTCCTATTTCTGCCGTTCGGCCGAGAACACCGAGCACGATCTGGCGCTCGGGTTCATGTACGACGATTGCCGCGCTCGGCTTGAGGACCGCGTGACCTTCGTCAACGATATCTGGGTTGGCACATTCCAGGATTACCGCACCCGTCATTTTGTTCAGCGAATGAACTACGAGCGATTGGACGCCGGTACCGTGGGGATGCAGTCCAACTTTTCAGTGTTCATGACACCGGAAGATACTGGGGTCACGCAGGTTTTGGCAGCAGGCCAGTATCTCGACACTGTGCGGGTCGGCAGGAATGGGGAGCTGAAACTGCTATCGCGGCGGGCTGAACTCGATACGTCCGTGCTGCCCCGGTATCTGGTCTATCCGATCTGAGTGCACCGCTCCCGTTTCTCCGCCCTGCTGGACTTTTGCGAAGGTTATTTTAGCCATGATCATTGATGCCCATGCGCACCTCGTGGCACCGACCGCGCTTTACGCGCATCGGAGCAACTTGATCGTTTCCAGCGGGCAGTACGGCAACAGCTATCGAGCGCAAGTTGCCGATTGCCTCCTGGAAGAAAGCGCCGATCAGAACGTCCAGATCATGGATCGGGTGGGAACCGACGTACAGTTGCTGTCACCGCGACCATTTCTGACTCTCAACGGCACCGCCCGGTGGAACGATATCGTCGATTGGACCTCTGACACCAATGACATGATCGCCCGGACTGAGCGGCTCCATCCAAACCGCTTCCGAGGCGTGGGGGCCTTGCCGCAGCAGGCTGGCCGGCCGATCGAATCGCTTTTCGGCGAAATCGAACGGGTGGTAAACGAGTTGGGCTTCGTCGGCATCCTACTCAATCCCGACCCGAGCGAGGGCATGAACGGATCGCCGCCGCTGGGTGATCCTTACTGGTATCCATTGTACGAGAAGCTTTGTGAACTTGACCTGCCCGCCCATATCCACTCGGGACAATGCTGCAACGGACGCGAAACCTACGACGAGCACTTCATCGCAGAGGAAGGGCTTGCCATTACCTCGATCTATCGGGCCGATGTTTTCGAGCGGTTCCCCGAACTAAAACTGATGATCAGCCACGGTGGCGGTCCGATCCCCTATCAGGTCGGGCGCTGGCGTTCGCATCGCGAAATGGCGCGGGCGCAGGGGCGGATCGCTTCAGACGCGCCGCCGTTTGACGAAATCTTGCGCAAGTTCTGGTTCGACACCGTTCTGCACAATCCCGATTCACTCGAACTCCTGTTCAAGACCGTAGGGCACGACAGGTGCTGCTTCGGGACCGAAAGGCCCGGCTCGGGAGACGGGATTGATCCCGTCTCCGGTCGTCACTACGACGATCTCAAGCCCGTAATCGAAGCGCTTCCGTCGCTGGACGAGGCAGCGAGGAGTGGCGTTTTTGAGCACAATGCCCGGCGGCTCTTCACACGCCTCGACTGTTGAATTCTGGGAGCAACGATCGTGGCGCGGCGCAGTATCGAAGTCGATGGACTCCACCATTCTGGCAATCCGATTCCGGCCGCCAGCCGGGTGGGAAGTCTGGTCGTGACCGGCGGTGTTTATGGAATGGACCCTTTGACCGGTGTCGTCGCGTCGGACGCAAGAGAGCAGGTGCGCCTGACCTTCCTGCAACTTGGCCGTGTACTGGCCGAGGCAGGTGCCGGTCTTGATGACGTGGCGAAGCTGACATTCTATGTGAGAACGACTGAACTGCGCCCGTTCATCAACGAATTCTGGCTTCAACACTTCCCTGATGCAGCATCCCGGCCGGCTCGGCACACGATGGTCTATGATCATCTCCCCGGAGCAATACTGGTGCAGTGCGACGCCATTGCGATGGTTTCCGACGATGACTGAAGCCGCCCGGCAAAGGTCGGGTCACGTGGATGCGAAGCGGCTCGCCGACTTCGACACCTGTACCCTCTCCGATGCGCTTGACAAGCTGGGGCTGACCGGCGCGGTCTCAGGGCTTGCCCCTCTTACCACAACCGGTCTTCGCATCGCCGGGAGGGTCGTGACGGTGAAGTTGGGGCCGGCGATCATTGGCCTGCCGAAAAGGCACCTCGGCGCAGCCGCAATTGTCCAGGCGCAACCTGGCGAGATTGTCGTCATCGAGCATCGTGGGCGGACGGATGTGTCCGGCTGGGGCGGTCTGTTGAGCCGGGGGGCGATCCGCAAGGGAATTGCAGGCGTGATCATCGATGGGGCTTGCCGAGACATCGACGAGAGTCGGGATCTGGGCCTGCCGATCTTCGCCCGTGGTGCAATTCCGGTTACGGCGCGCGGAAGGATCGCCGAGCATGATAGCGGTTGTCCAATCACGGTGGGCAATGTCGTCGTCAAGCCGGGTGACTGGGCGGTGGCAGACGGCAGCGGCGTGGTCTTCGTCAGGCAGGACCGCATCGTCGAAATTCTGGCAGAGGCGGAGCACATTCATGCCCGCGAAGCCACGATGATCGCTGCAATCGAGGCTGGAACACCGATCGATCAGGTCCTTGGTGCGAGCTATGAAGACATGCTGAAATAGACGGAGAAGAAAGATGAGCGGCGATTCACTTACGACGCGGCTGAATGCGGTCGGCGTGACTGCGCTCTCGGATGCGCTGGACCGTCTAGCCATTGCCGGCCAAGCCATCGGGCTCGTTCCCGTTGAACGGGGGATGAAGTTCGCCGGCCCGGCCTTTACCATCCGGATGCTACCGGTAGGTCTCACCGGCGGGAGCGTTGGTGATTACATCGACGAAATTCCCGCCGGGGCAGTGGTGGCGATCGACAACGACGGTATCTTGGACCAGACTGTCTGGGGTGATATCCTGACCTATGTGGCTCACGCCAAGGGCATCGCCGCAACCGTGATAGATGGAGTGTGTCGGGACAGCGACCGCTGCGTCTCTCTCAACTATCCGGTGTTCTCACGCGGGGTTTCCATGCGGACCGGAAAGGATCGGGCCACGGCCGATGCCTGCAATATTGCGGTCCAGCTTGCCAAGGTGCGGGTCGAACCCGGCGACTGGCTAGTCGGAGATGCGGACGGTGTCGTATCCATTCCAGCCAGTCGGGTGGAGGAGGTGGTCGCTATCGCTGAGCAGATCGAGGCGGCAGAGAGTGCGATCATCGCGGCGGTGGCCAGCGGGAAGCGGCTGGATGAAGCCCGTCGTGACCTGGGCTATCACGTCCTTCAGGCGCCGATTGCGCAATGACGGCTAAGGTGGGCAGGTGGGCGGGCCTCCGCCACAACCCCTCGTATAGCACGATGGGATAATGGTTGCACAATGTACAATATGTGTTATCTCTGCCGCTCGCTGACCGCGGAATGGAGCAGATCAAGCTAGATTCCGAGCTTAAGAGGCTGGGCGCTCGGTTACATAAAGCGGAGCGCCAGAGCAGCTGGCGTGAGAGAGGTGCTAGATGGACGCGAGTTTTTTTCCGAAGAACAAGGATGAGTATTTCGAGCAGCTGCGCCAGCCGCCCCTGCTCGCCCTGCCTACCTTCCTGTTGTTCGTTGCGTCGATGGCCAGCATCGGTGCTATCTGGTTTTTGGCGCTGACGGGCGAAATTTCGCTTTGGGTCGGTGCTATTGCCAATGGGCTCATCACCTATCTGTTGTTCAGCGTGATTCACGATGCGTCGCATATGTCGCTTTCACGCATCAAGTGGGTGAACGAAACGATCGGAGCGATCGGCTTGTTCTTCTTGTTCCCCTACGCGCCGATGGTATTGCTGCGCTGGGTGCACAACAAGCATCACAGCTTTGCCAACGGGCCGATGGATCCCGATCGCTTCGAGCATGAATCGCCGTGGTGGCAAGTCCCGATCCGTTGGGCGTTCTTCGACGGAGCTTACATCTACTACTTTATCAAGCATGGCCAGAACGTACGCAAACGGCACCGCACCGAACTGATCGTGTACTATTCGTTCCTAGTGGCCTTGTTCGCTGCCGCCATCTTCATGGGCTTCGGACTCGAACTGTTTATGCTTTGGTTCGTTCCTTCGCGGATTACGCTGTTCCTCATTGCCATCGTCTTTGTGATCTTGCCGCATTATCCTGCGATCGTCGCGCAAGATGAGGATCCCTACATGGCGACCACCATGCGTTTCGGCTGGGAGTGGTTACTAACCCCAGTGCTTGTCTATCAGAACTATCATCTGATTCATCACCTCTATCCGGAAATCCCGTTCTACCGGATGCACAAGGCCTATTTCGTGAAGTTCGACGAGATCAACCGGCAGAACATCCCCCGCCAGACCGCCTTCGGCCTTGAACCGGAAAACATTGAATCTCACCGCGCCTATCGCCGAAGCAAGGATTTTGCGGGCGTTCCGGCCGAATAGCGGACCAAACCGCAGTTGTTGTCCAACGGGGTTGGCTGTTCGCTTGGTAACGGGGCTTGAGGCTGGCGAGCCGGACAGAAATCTTGTGGGGGAATTGAGGGGTGACTGGGATGCGTCAACTTCATCTCGGCGCGTTCATGCGCCCGGTCAGTATCCACACGGGTTCCTGGCGTTACCCGGGGGCTATCCGTGATGCCAATTTCAACCTGTCGGCGATCAAGCGCTTCATCCAGACGCTTGAAGCCGCAAAGTTCGACTATTTTTTCATGGCCGATCACCTGGGCGTGCTTAATCTTCCCGGCGAAGCCCTGAAGCGCAGCCATACCGTCACCTCGTTCGAACCGTTCACCCTGCTGTCGGCGCTGGCTGGAGTGACATCGCGGATCGGCCTGGTCGCCACTGCCTCGACAACCTATGACGCACCGTTCCACGTTGCCCGACGGTTCGCGTCGCTCGATCATATCAGCGAGGGCCGCGCCGGCTGGAATGTGGTCACCACCTCCAATCCCGACAGCAGCCTTAATTTCGGGCTTGATGAGCAGCCCGGCCACGCCGAGCGTTATCGCCGCGCCCGCGAATTCCACGAAGTGGTCACCGGGCTGTGGGACAGCTTCGCCGACGATGCCTTCCGCTATGATGCCGACAGCGGCATCTATTTCGAGCCCGGGCGCATGCATACCTTGAACCACAAGGGCCAGAATTTCTCGGTAAGCGGCCCGCTCAACATCGCCCGTCCGGTGCAAGGCTGGCCGGTGATCTTTCAGGCCGGGGCCTCCGATCCGGGCCGCCAACTGGCGGCTGAAACCGCCGAGGCCGTGTTTGCCGCCGAATCCACGCTGGAGGGCAGCAAGGCGTTCTATGCCGACGTCAAGGGGCGAGCGAAACTGGCCGGGCGCGATCCCGATCACCTCAAGATCATGCCCGCCGCCTTTATCGTGGTAGGCGATACCATCGAGGAAGCGCGGACAAAACGCGCCCTGCTGGACAGCCTGGTGCATTATGACAGCGGAATCCACTCCCTATCAAGCATGCTGGGCATCGATATGTCGAGATACGATCCCGATGGCCCGCTGCCCGACATTCCGGAGACTAATGCCAGCAAGAGTGCCCGTCGCTTCATGCTGGAAACCGCCCGCGCGAAGAATCTGACGATCCGGCAACTTGCGGCCAAGGCGGGCAGCTATGGCGGCTTGGCATTTGTCGGCACGCCGACGATGATCGCGGACGAGATGCAGGCTTGGCTCGAAAGCGATGCCTGTGACGGGTTCACCACTATGTTTCCCTATCTGCCCGAAGGGCTCGAGGACTTCACGCGCAAGGTCGTGCCGGAACTGCAGAGACGCGGGATCTTCCGCACCGAGTATGAGGGAGGCACTTTGCGCGATCACCTGGGACTCCCAAGACCGGAAAACCGCTTTTTCAGAAACAATGCCTAGCCGTAAAAGGTCTGAAAGAAGCAGATTGAGCGATAAAGGCATAGGATGAATAACATGCTTGACGGGAAAGTGGTGGTAGTGACGGGTGCCGGTAGAGGGGTCGGGCGCGAGATCGCACTGCTTTGCGCCAGGTACGGCGCAGCAGTGGTGGTCAACGACCGAGGGAGCAGTGGCGGAGATGAGCGCGGCGATTTGAGCCCGGCACAACAGACAGTAGACGACATCGTGGCCGCTGGCGGCCGGGCGCATGCCAACTTCGCCAGCGTCGCCGATCCAGCGGGCGCGGTTTCCATCGTCGAGGATGCCGTTCATCGCTTCGGTCGGATCGACGCGGTGGTCAATAATGCCGGCATACTGCGCGATGCAATCTGGCACAAGCTCAGCCACGAAGACTGGCAGGCGGTGATCGATGTGCATCTCAACGGCAGCTTCTATGTGTCGAAAGCGGCGACGCCTTACTTTCGCGAGCAGCAATCAGGCAGCTTCATCCACATCACCTCGACCAGCGGCCTTATCGGCAACATTGGCCAAGCCAACTATTCGGCTGCCAAGCTTGCGATCGTCGGACTTTCGCAATCGATCGCGCTCGACATGGCGCGCGCCGGGGTGCGATCCAACTGCATCGCGCCATTTGCCTGGAGCCGGATGACCGCCTCGATCCCGGCAGAGACGCCCGAGCAGAAGGAACGGGTCGAGCGGCTTAAGTTGATGAGCGCCGACAAGATCGCACCGCTTGTGGTTTATCTTGCTTCCGACTCTTCGAAAGATGTCACCAACCAGATATTCTCGGTCCGCAAGAACGAGATCGTACTCTACAACAAGCCGCGTCCGGTTCGTTCAATGACCAAGCTGGAGGGCTGGACCCCCGAGGCGATCGCCAATGAGTTGATTCCAGCCTTCCGCACCAGCTTTGCCCGCGCCGACGAGGTCTCCGCCCACGTCTTCTCTTACGACCCGATCTGAGGAGATATTCGATGAACCCCGGCATGGACCCCGAGATTTTCGATCAATTCATCGAGCAGCTGCGCCGCTATGTGCGCGAGCGGTTGCTCCCCATCGAGGAGGAGGTAATCGCACAGGACCGGATTCCAGAAGTGATCCTGTGCGAGATGCGCGAGATGGGGTTGTTCGGCATCACCATTCCCGAGAAATTCGGCGGCGCGGGAATGAACGTAGGCCAGTACATCGAGACGGTCAAGCAGCTCTCTTATGCTGCCCCTGCGTTTCGCTCAACCATGTCGATCAACGTCGGGATGACCGGCAGCGCGATAAAGAATTTCGGCACGGCCGACCAGAAAGCCGAATGGCTCCCCCGGATATCTAGCGGCGAGATCGCCTGCTTCGGGCTGACCGAGCCCGGCAGCGGATCGGATAGCGCGGCGATGCAGACCATGGCCATCCGCGATGGCAAAGGTTATCGCCTCACCGGGACCAAGCGCTACATCACCAACAGCCCGCACGCCAAGATCGGCCTGATTATGGCCCGCACCTCAAAAGAGGCGCTGCCCAAGAACGGACACGTCTCCGCCTTCATAGTCGACATGGCAACGCCCGGGATCACGATCGGCAAGCCCGATAGGAAGATGGGCCAGTCCGGCGCGCAAATCGCCGATGTGATCATGGAAGACGTGCGTGTACCTCTATCGGCACTAGTTGGCGGCGAGGAAGGGCGCGGCTTCCAGATCGCCATGCAGAGCCTCGACAACGGCCGCCTCTCGGTCGCCGCGATGAGCGTGGGCATGGGCCGCCGCATCCTCGACACCGCGCTGCGCTATGCTACCGAACGCAAGGCTTTCGGCGAGGCAATCGCCGATTTCCAGCTGATTCAGGCGATGCTCGCCGATAGCGACGCCGAGCTTTACGCCGCCGAATGCGCCATCACCGATGCCTGCACGCGCGCTGATCGGGGCGATGCAATCATTCGCCAGGCCGCAGCGGCAAAACTCTTTGCCTCCGAAACCTGCGGGCGCGTCGCGGATCGCTGCGTGCAAATCTACGGCGGCGCGGGGTACCTTGCCGAATACCCCGCAGAACGCTTCTTCCGCGATGCCCGGATTCTCCGGATTTACGAAGGCACCAGCCAGATCATGCAGCTCCAGATCGCCAAGCAGCTATTACGCGAGTTCGTGCGCGAAGGGGCGGTTTGGTAAATGTACACGCTGCTGTCCGGCCTGTCGATCGTAGAAGTGTCGAGCTTCGTCGCCGGGCCGAGCGCGGGGCTTTACTGCGCTCAGATGGGGGCGGAAGTGATCCGGGTCGATCATGTTGCGGGCGGGCTGGATTATTCGCGCTACATGGTGACGAACGAGGGGCACTCGCTGACGTGGGAGAACCTAAACCGGGCGAAGAAAAGCGTCGCGCTTGATCTGCACAGCGAGGAGGGGCGCGAACTGCTGGTGGAACTGACGCGCAAGACCGGCCAGTTGCTCACCAACCTGCCGCAACAGAGCTTTCTTGGCCACAAGGCTGTCGCCGCTGGGCGATCAGACCTGGTGTCGGTGCGAATCATGGGCTGGCATGACGGGCGCCAGGCGATGGACTTCACCGTCAACGCCGCCTCAGGCTATCCGCTGATGACCGGGCCCGAAGAGTGGGATCCGGCGGATGCGCCGCCGGTCAATGCCCTTCTGCCAGCTTGGGATTTCATCACCGGAGCCTATTGCGCCTTTGCCCTGATGGCAGGGCTTCGGCACCGCGACCGGACGGGGGAGGGTAGTGAACTGTGCGTGCCACTGGGAGATGTTGCCATGGGAACGGTCGCAAACAGCGGTGCGATGGCGGAAATGCTTTATCGTGGCGGTGACCGGCAGCGGATCGGCAATGCCATCTGGGGTGCGTTCGGACGGGACTTCAAAGCCCGCGATGGGCAGCGCTTCATGATCGCAGCGATCACCTCGAAGCAATGGAGGGCCATTGTCAATGGATTCGGCGTTGCAGATGGTGTGGCCGCGGTTGAGCGGCAATGTGGCGTCAGCTTTGCTGAAAGCGATCATCATCGCTTCGTTCACCGCGAGGAATTGTTCACGCTGTTCCAGCAAGCAGCCGATGTTCTGGACTATGCAGTCCTTGCCAGCCAGCTGACAAGCGCCGGGGCTACCTTCGAACGCTATCGAACCATGTACGAGGCATCGACTGATTCTGAACTTGTAACTGACAACCCCTTGTTTGGCCCATCGCCGCAGAACCCCAGCGGATTTGAATATCCCGCCGCCCGTTCCTTTGCAAGCATGCCCGGCGTGCCGCGTGGTGATCCCCAGCCGGCGCCGCTCCTTGGCGCGCATAGCGAAGAAGTGCTTAGCGCGAGGCTTGGTCTTTCATCGGGCGAGATTGCCCGACTTATCGACTCTGGAACCGTAGGAAGACCGCAATGACCAAACTTCGCCGCGCGGCAATTGTCGCCCCTCTTCGCACCGCCGTAGCCAAGTTTGGAGGGGCGCTCGCTCCGCTAACTGCTGGGCAGCTGGGGGCAGCCATCCTCAAGGCCTTGGTCGAACGGACGGGTATCGATCCGACGCGCGTCGATGATGTCATCTTCGCCCAGGGCTATGGTAACGGCGAAGCACCGTGCATCGCGCATTGGTCCTGGTTGCTGGCGGGCTTTCCCGAGGCGATTCCGGGCTATCAGCTGGACCGGCGGTGCGGTTCCGGCCTGCAGGCCATCGTCAATGCCGCGATGATGGTCCAAACCGGGGCTAGCGATGTGGTAATTGCGGGTGGCTGTGAAAGCATGTCGAACGTCGAGCATTACACCACTGAAGTGCGAAAGGGCGCGCGCGCGGGCAGCCTGACGCTTCATGATCGGCTTACTCGGGGGCGGGTGATGTCACAGCCGATCGAACGATATGGCGTGATTACCGGCATGATCGAGACGGCGGAGAATCTTGCCAAGGACTATGGCATCAGCCGCGAGACGAGCGATGCCTATGCCGTGCGCTCTCACCAGCGAGCGACGGCGGCATGGACGAACGGCCTGTTCACCGATGAACTGGTTCCGATCGCGGTTCCCCAGAAAAGTGGAGATCCACTGATGTTCGACCATGACGAAGGCTACCGTGCCGATGCCAGCATGGAATCGCTCGGAAAGCTTCGTCCGCTGGAAGGAGGTATCGTGACGGCCGGCAATGCCAGCCAGCAAAATGACGCGGCGGCGGCCTGCCTGGTCGTGGCGGAAGACCGACTGGAGGAACTTGGGCTGGAGCCAATCGCCTGGTTCCACAGCTGGGCAGCGGCGGGCTGCGATCCATCGCGTATGGGCATTGGCCCAGTGCCCGCGACCGAACGGCTGCTCGCGAAGAATGGTCTGTCCTGGAACGACATAGGTCTTATCGAACTGAACGAAGCCTTCGCGCCGCAGGTGCTCGCCTGCCTCAAGGGTTGGGGCTGGGCCGATAATGACAGCCGTCATGATATGCTCAACGTCAACGGCTCCGGCATTTCTCTAGGTCATCCTATTGGCGCGACGGGCGCGCGTATCCTTGCTAACTTGACGCGCGAAATGCAGCGCCGCAACGTGCGCTACGGGCTGGAGACTATGTGTATAGGCGGTGGGCAAGGCATCGCGGCGGTGTTTGAGCGCGCATGACCCTGTCGCTCGCTGTGGCGGCGGCGCAAGCCTATCGCGATGCCGCAAAGACTGCGCTTTCTGCGAGGCTGGAGGATCGGCCCATCAATTCCCAGCAGCGTGCCGCGCACGGCTTTGCCTGGGTGGCGACCAGTGTCGCCGCGCTGGAGGCCGTGTCGGACTGGCTTCAGGCCAATGGCGGTGGCACGCTGCTGGACCGGCAAGTGGCGACGCTTGCCTTTGCCGAGACGCTGGCTCAGTTGACGGGTGGTCTCCCCATGGGACAGAATGAACTTTTCCGTCCGGCCGATCTGGGCCTCGGTGAAGCCGCACTCACATTGGCGGCAGCGGCATCGCCGCTTACAGAGGCAGATCATGCCGTAACACGTGATAGCGTAGCGCAGACCTTAGCCCAGGGTCAAGTGCCGAGCGAGACGTTCCACGATATTGAACTGGATGCGATTCGAAACCAGTTTCGCCGCTTCACCGATGGCGAAATCCTGCCCCACGCCCATCGCTGGCATTTGGCGAACGCCTTGATCCCTGACGCTACAGTTGCTGCCATGGCGGCACTGGGCACGTTCGGCGTCTGCATTCCGGAAGCCTTTGGCGGGCTAGGGCTGTCCAAGCTTGTGATGTGTATTGTCACTGAGGAACTTTCACGCGGCTGGATCGGGGCGGGATCCCTGGGCACACGCTCGGAAATTGCAGGCGAACTGATCGTAATGGGCGGCACTGATGTGCAAAAGGCGCATTGGCTGCCGAAGATCGCCAGCGGAGAGGTCTTGCCGACTGCGGTCTTTACCGAGCCGGATACCGGTTCTGATCTTGGCTCGCTCCAGACGCGCGCGCAGCGGAACGGGGACGGCTGGCGTATCCAAGGTGCGAAAACCTGGATCACCCACGCCAGCCGGTCGGACCTGATGACAATGCTGGTGCGGACACTTCCTGATTCCAGCAGCTATGCGGGCCTTTCCATGCTGCTGGTGCCCAAACCGCGCGGAACGGACGCGGACCCTTTCCCGGCAACAGGCATGAACGGCAGCGAAATCGAGGTGCTCGGCTATCGTGGGATGCGCGAATATGCGTTGCAGTTTGACGGGATGATTGCCCCCGCCGACGCGTTGCTGGGGGGGGTGGAAGGGCTGGGCTTCAAGCAATTGATGCGTACCTTTGAAGGGGCGCGTATCCAAACGGCCGCACGGGCGGTGGGCGTGGCCCGGCGCGCGCTGGAACTCGGGCTGGATTATGCGATGACCCGCAGGCAGTTTGGCAAGGCCATCATCGGCTTTCCGCGCGTGGCGGACAAGATTGCGATGAGTCTCGCAGATATGGTGATGGCGCGCGAGCTGACCTATGCTGCCGCCCGTACCAAGGATACGGGCAAGCGCTGCGACATCGAGGCGGGTATGGCCAAGCTGCTCGCCGCGCGCACCGCCTGGAGCAATGCGGACGCCGCACTGCAAATCCATGGCGGCAACGGCTATGCGCTCGAATATGAAATCAGCCGTGTGCTGTGCGACGCGCGCATCCTCAACATTTTCGAAGGGGCAGCGGAGATTCAGGCAGAGGTGATCGCCAAAGGGCTGACCGGAGGGCTCAACTGATGGGCGCGTGGGATGCCTGGATTGGACGCGAAGAGCTCCGCAGCGACCGGATTGATCCAGCCCTCGCGGCTCGCTGGCTTGCCACTCTGGACCGCGAAGCGCCTGGCGATGGTAGCGTCCCGCAGGGCTTGCACTGGTGCCTGTGCCTGCCCGATGTGCCAACCGCGCGACTTGGGCGAGACGGCCACGCTCAAACCGATCACAGCGCGGAAAGCTTCCTGCCGCCCGTGCCTTTGCCCCGCCGGATGTGGGCATCAGGAAAGGTCGAATTCCTTGCCCCATTGCGCGTTGGGACAACGGTGAAGCGAACATCGCGTGTGCTGTCGGTGACAGAGAAGTCGGGGGGCTCCGGGCCTCTGGTGTTCGTCGATATTGCAAATGAAACGCTGGGAGAGGTTGGCCTTGCCGTGCGCGAAACGCAGAGCCTTGTCTATCGCGATGCGGTCGGGGCGGATGCGCCGTTTTATCCGCCCGCCTGCGGGGGGGGGGCTTTCGAGCCAGCCGAATGGAGCGTCCATCGCATTATCGTGCCGGAGCCGCCCTTGCTGTTCCGCTATTCGGCGCTGACCTTCAACAGCCACCGCATCCATTACGACTTGCTCTATGCGCGGGATGTGGAGCGGTATCGGGGGCTGGTGGTCCATGGCCCGCTCACCGCGACCTTGCTGCTCGATCTGGCGCGAAGGGAGCTGCGGGATAACACGCTTGCCAGCTTTGCCTTCCGGTGCCTGTCTCCCGCGTTCTGTCATGAGCCACTGAACTTGGTCATGCGGCGTGGCGAGGCAGGAATCGAAATGGGGGCCTTCGCATCAGACGGGCGGCAAATCATGTTTGCCACCGCCACAACGGGTAACAGAGATGACTGAATGCCAAGGCACCATCGAAATCCGCCGCGCCGTTCAGCAGCTATGCTCCAAATTTCCGGGTGCATACTGGCGCGAAAAGGACCGCAGCCGGGATTATCCCGTTGAGTTCGTCAATGCCCTGACCCGTGCCGGTTTTCTCGGGGCGCTGATTCCCGAGGAATTTGGCGGTTCGGGGCTCAAGCTCGATGCCGCTGCCGTGATCATGGAGGAAATCCAGGCCGCCGGCTGCAACGGCGCTAGCGCCCATGCGCAGATGTACATCATGAACACCCTGTTGCGCTTCGGTAGCGCTAGGCAGAAGGCCGCCTATCTACCGGGTATCGCTTCAGGTGACCTGCGCTTGCAGGCATTCGGGGTCTCCGAACCGACAAGCGGCACTGACACGCTGAGCTTGCGCACTGTCGCGGTGCGCGAAGGCGATTACTATGTTGTCAACGGTCAGAAGATCTGGACCAGTCGAGCAGAGCATTCTGACCTGCTGCTGCTGCTTGCTCGTACAACCCCGCGCGAAGTTGCAACGAAAAAGACAGAGGGTCTCTCGATCTTCCTTGTGGACATGCGCGAATTCCTAGGAAATGGCCTAACCATAAAGCCGATCCGGACGATGATGAACCATTCCACAACCGAAGTATTCTTCGACGACATGCGGATTCCTGCATCGGCGCTGATCGGCGAGGAGGGCAAGGGCTTCCGTTACATCCTTTCCGGCATGAACGCCGAGCGCATCCTGATCGCGGCGGAATGCGTCGGCGATGCCAAGTGGTTCATCGCCAAGGCCACCGCCTACGCGAAGGAGCGCCAGGTCTTTGGCCGCCCGATTGGACAGAACCAGGGGGTGCAGTTCCCAATCGCCCGGGCCTATGCCCAGATGCGCGCCGCCGAGTTGATGGTTCACCATGCCGCCCAGGTCTACGACAGCGGCGGCAACCCTGGAGCAGAGGCCAATATGGCCAAGTTGCTGGCGAGCGAAGCGAGCTGGGCGGCCGCAGACATGTGCGTGCAGACGCATGGCGGCTTCGGTTTTGCCGAGGAATATGATGTAGAACGCAAGTTCCGCGAGGCGCGACTCTATACCGTTGCACCGATCAGCACCAACCTCATCCTCTCATATCTTGCTGAGCATGTGCTGGACCTGCCCCGTAGCTATTGAACGATGAATGCAAGAGTCATAAAGGGCTCTCATGGCGCGATCGTCCGGGAATGCCGAAACCTGAACGCCGGTTCTTAAGGGATGCTGTCTAGCCATCAGCGTGTTCGGCAACTTCCCTGTTAGTTGCTGACCAGACATGCCAGGCGCAGAAGACGATGATGGCGTGCACCGCCAAGGTGATCATGCCGACCCACAAGGCCTCGCCCCGGAAAATAATGCTGTAAATATCCCAAGCAGCACCGACCAGTTCGGTCAGGACAATAACGGGAACCAACGCCATGTTTCTTGCCGGGCGCCTTGCTCCCCACAAGGCGACAAGGCCGATCGCCGCCAGTTGGATGCCGACGATCAGCCAGGCATCGAGCAGCAAGCCGAAAACCGGCCGATTCTGACCAAGGTCCGCTCCAGGATAGATCAGGGGCAGGGCGCCCGCATAGACTGTGGGCCACAGAAGGGCCAGGTTGCAGAGATACCATAGGCCGCAGCCGATCAGGAATATGCGCAGCTTCTGCATTGTTGGTTCTCCTGCAAGAATGTGAGCTCAGTTCGCCACGGCAAAGATATCGGAGGATGCACCAGCGATGCGCGCCTCCTTGAAGGGGGCGTAATCCGGACAGGCCATGAACGCTTCAATATCCTCGCGCGAAGGGAACTTGATGATAACCGTATAGTCGGGCGCACCGCCTTCGCCTTCGAAGCGTTCGAACCAAGTCGACCGGCAGATCAATTCGCCGCCGAAGCGTGCGACCAGGGGCGGGACGTTGGCCTGGTAATCCGCGATCCAGTCATTGTCGTGGGAGGTCACCGAAGCGATGAAGTAGGCGGCCATTGATTGTTCTCCTTGCAAGTTGCCCCCGCCGGGCAGGGAATCCGGGCAGCCGTCTCAGGGCTTTTCGAGGCACTCTAGTATCTGCCGGGTAAGGCTGTCGCAGGTCTCCCGCAGCCGCCGAGGTCGGGCGTCAGCTGGGTCGCCGGATCGACCAGTGCAGCCTCGATCGCACCTAGGACCATTGCCGCGGCTTCGGTTTCTCCGAGATGCTCCTGCATCATCGCGCCCGACCAGATCTGTCCGATCGGGTTGGCGATGCTGCGCCCGGCAATGTCCGGAGCCGACCCGTGCATGGGCTCGAACATGGATGGGTAACTCCGTTCGGGGTTGAGGTTCGCCGATGGCGCGACTGCGATCGTGCCGATCACGCCGGGGCCAGGTCCGAGAGAATATCGCCGAACAGATTCGAGTCGACCACCACATCGAAGCGTTCGGGCGACAGGACGAAGCGGGCGGCCAGGATATCTATATGATATTGGTCGGCGGTGACTTCGGGATAGTCGGCGCCGATCGCGGCGAATCGTTCGTCCCAGAACGGCATCGAATGGTAGAGGCCGTTCGACTTGGTGGCAGAGGTAACGTGCGGCCGGTCGATCCAACGGGCGAAGTCGAAGGCAAAGCGCATGATCCGGTCGGTCCCGCGCCGGGTGAATATCGCCCGCTGGACGACAATCTCGTCCTCGCCGTAGCCCGTGCGCCCACCGACCTGCGAATATTCGCCTTCGGAATTTTCTCGGACCACCCAGAAATCGATGTCGCCCAATTCCTTATCGCGCAGCGGGGAGGTGATGCCCGGCAGCAGCCTGACCGACCGCAGGTTGACATATTGGTCGAATTCCCGACGGATCGGTAGCAGCAGACCCCACAGCGAAACATGGTCGGGAACCCCTGGGAAGCCGACCGCGCCGAGAAAAATGGCGTCGTGATCGCGCAGCCGGTCGAGTCCGTCATCGGGCATCATCTTGCCGGTCTGAAGAAAGATTTCGCAGCTCCAGTCGAAATCATGGAAATCGAACGCGAAGCCGCAGCGTTCTGCGGCTTCGCGCAGCACCCGCACCCCCGCAGGCAGCACATCGCGGCCGATGCCGTCGCCGGGGATGTTCGCAATGGTGTAGCGCTTCAATTCATCCCCCTTATGGACGGTCAAAGATAGGCGTTGAGGGTCTTGAGGACGCGGTATGCCGCCAGGAATGCCGGCGCTTCAACGCCGAGCCGCTCAGCGGCCTCGGCCAGCGGTCCCAGCACCTCATCGACTTCCATGCGCCGACCCGCAACCAGATCGTCGTGCATCGAGGTGCGAACCGGGCGATGTTCTGGCGTGAACCTGGTCCCCAGCTTCATCGCCCCTTCGAGTGCTTCGTCGAACGACTCTAGGTCGATCTCGACAAGCCGGGAGACCGGTGCGAAAAAGTTCTGTGGCTTGTAGCCAAGTGCCTTGGACTAAGCAGCGGCAAGGGCCGATTGGGCAGCTGCAAGACGCGCGACGGGGACTCTGAATGGCGAAGCGCTCACATAGTCGAGGCCGACCTTTTCAAAGAAGGCGATTGAAGCGGGATCCCCGCCATGTTCTCCGCAAATACCAAGTTTGAGATCGGGCCGGGTCTGACGACCCAGCTTTGCCGCCATCGAAATAAGCTTTCCAACCCCTGCAACGTCGATACTAACAAAGGGGTCCTTCGCAATAATTCCCTGGTCGATATAGGTGCCGAGAAACCCTGACGCGTCATCCCGACTTATTCCGAGCGTGGTTTGGGTGAGATCGTTGGTTCCGAAAGAGAAGAATTCCCCAACCTCGGCGATTTCGTCCGCCAATAGCGCTGCCCGGGGCAATTCGATCATTGTGCCAACGGTATACTCCAACACCAGACCTTGTTCGGCAAACACCACTTCCGCTATGCGGTCCACGCTTTTCTTAAGAATTTCTAACTCGCGCGGCATGCCGACCAATGGGATCATGATCTCGGGCATCACTTTTAGGCCAGTAGCCCTGGCCACCTCGCAACCCGCTTCGAAAATGGCCCGCGCCTGCATTTCGTAAATCTCGGGATACACCACTCCCAAACGGCAGCCGCGATGGCCCAGCATCGGATTGGCTTCGGCCAATTCTCCGGCGCGCAGCCTGAGTTGTGCGATCCCGATTCCAATGGCCGCAGACAACTCTTCGAACTCGACATCGGTATGCGGCAGGAATTCGTGCAGCGGGGGGTCGAGCAGTCGGATCGTTACCGGAAACCCCAGCATGATCTCGAAAATTCGCCTGAAGTCCATCCGCTGTTCGGGCAAAAGCCTTGCCAATGCGGCCCGGCGTTCGACCTCGTTGGTGGCCAGGATCATCTGCCGCATCATGGAAATACGGCTGCCGTCGAAGAACATATGCTCGGTTCGGCACAGGCCGATGCCTTCTGCACCGAACTGCCTGGCCACTTTGCAATCGGCGGGGGTTTCGGCGTTGGTTCGGATCTTCATGCGGCTATGCCTGTCGGCCCAACGCATGATGGTTTCAAATTCTTCGGAAAGTTCCGGAAGAATGGTCGCCAGCACTCCCTCAAAAATCTCTCCGGTGGCTCCGTCGATCGTGATCAGATCGCCTTCAGCAAAAGCAAAGGTTCCAATCACTGCTGTCCGTGTCCGATAATCGATCACGAGGCCCGATGCACCTGCCACGCAGGGCCGCCCCATACCGCGCGCCACGACGGCGGCATGGCTGGTCATTCCCCCCCGAGCAGTCAGAACACCGCGTGCGACATGCATCCCCTGGATATCGTCGGGAGAGGTTTCCTGCCTGACCAGGATGACGCTTTCGCCGAGCTCCGCGCGCAAAGCGGCCGTGTCGGCATCAAATACCACGGCACCCGAGGCCGCACCGGGGGAAGCGGGCAATCCCTTGCCAAGAAGTGTGCGTGAAGCCGCAGGGTCAATAGTTGGATGCAGCAACTGATCGAGCGAGGTGGGATCGATACGCCTGATCGCCGACTTTTCGTCGATCAGGCCCTCTTCGACCATGTCCACAGCGATCTTGAGCGCAGCCTTTGCCGTGCGCTTGCCTGATCGTGTCTGCAGCAGATAGAGTTTACCGCGCTCGACGGTAAACTCGACGTCTTGCATGTCCTTGTAATGCGCCTCTAGCAAGGCGAACAACCGGGCCAATTCGGCATAGACGGCGGGCATGGCCTCTTCCATCGAGGCGCGTGTGGCATTTGCCGCTTCGCGTGCGCGGAGCGTCAGATATTGCGGGGTGCGAATGCCGGCGACGACGTCCTCGCCCTGGGCATTGATCAGCCACTCCCCATAATGGGTATTTTCTCCGGTGGCTGGATTGCGGGTGAAGGCCACTCCGGTGGCTGAGGTATCGCCCATGTTGCCGAAGACCATGGCTTGGACGTTGACCGCAGTGCCCCAGCCGCTCGGAATGTCATTGAGGCGGCGATAAACCTTGGCGCGGTCCGAATCCCATGATTCAAAAACCGCTGAGATTGCCGCCGAAAGCTGATGATTTACGTTCTGAGGAAATGGCTCGCCGGTCATGGAAAGGACAATGGCCTGATATTCGCCGATCAAGTCGCGCAGATCTTCCGGCGTCAGATCTACGTCCTGCGTCAGGCCGCGATCTTCCTTGATTCGTTCAAGCGCTTCCTCGAACAGGCCATGGCCGATCCCCTGAACGACACTGGAATACATTTGAATAAAGCGCCGGTAGCTATCCCAAGCGAAGCGATCATCGCCCGAAGAAGCCGCAAGGCCCAATACCGTCAAATCATTAAGTCCTAGGTTGAGGATGGTGTCCATCATGCCTGGCATCGAAACCTGGGCACCCGAACGTACCGAAACTAGAAGGGGGTTCTGAGGGTCCCCAAAGGTCTTGGCGGTCGTTTTCTCGATGTAGGCCAAAGCACCGAGAAACTTCTGCTCAAAATCCTGCCGTTTTCGATCCTCGTTCTGCAAGAATTCTAGACATTCATCAGTGGTGATTGTGAAGCCTGGCGGTACTGGCAGTCCGATGCGTGCCATTTCGGCCAGATTGGCACCCTTGCCGCCAACAACCACCTTGTCGCGCGTGCGCGGATCATCGTGCGCTATACCCGGCCCAAACGTATAGACGGTGTCCATGCTCAAAACTCTTTCAGGGCGCTTAATGACGATTGGCCGGCATTGATGAAAAAAGGCGCTTCGCTGCCAGTCCGAACCGACTGCCGCGAAACGCACTTGGTTGGCTTACATCCTGAGAATGGCCTTGATCGCCTTGCCGGTCTTTTCCGTGTCCTCGACGGCCTGGTTGATCTGATCGAAATCATAGAATGAGCAGAGCTTCTCGAATGGAAACTGGCCGGCCTTCTGCATGGCGATGAGCTGGGGGATGAAGACTTGCGGGGTGCTCGATCCTTCCACCACTCCGCGCAGCTTGCGGCCAAACAGCATGTTGTTCATGTCGAGAGAGAACTCGGTCCCCAATGCGGCCCCGCCAACCACCGCAGTCTCGCCCATAGTGTGGGTGCTGTCGACAGCGCTCCTTAGAACCTGCGGAATGGCTGTGGTGTCCATGGCAAAGTCGGCGCCGCCCCCAGTCATGGCGACGATCGCTTCTTGGGCATTGGCGGTCGAGGCATCGATCACATCGGTCGCGCCGAGTTCGCGGGCTAGTTCTAGCCGCGAAGGGTTGCGATCAACCGCAATGATCTTGAGACACCCCGAAGCCTTCGCCGCCATGAGCGCGCTGAGGCCGACCGAGCCGACGCCGAAAATGGCAATCGAGGCGCCTGGGGGTGGCTGCAGGGCGTTGAGGATCGTGCCGGCGCCGGTCTGGATACCGCAGCCCAGCGGACCAAGAAGCTCGATCATGGCATCGTCGGCAACCTTGATGCAGTTGTTTTCGGTCGCGATCGAATAGGTCGCGAAGGAGGACTGACCAAAGAAGCAGGCGTTCAATTCTTCGCCGTTGCGCGTGATGGGGGTCGAGCCGTCGAGACGGCGGCCCATGAAATTGAGTGGGAACAGGCTCGGGCAATAGGCCTGATGGCCCTTGCGACACGACGGGCAGGTTCCGCAATAGCTGAACGAGAGAACGACCTTGTCGCCGGGCTTAATCGTCTTGACGCCACGTCCGACCTTTTCGACTATACCCGACCCTTCGTGACCGAGAACTGCAGGGAGGGGTGTTGGATAATACTGGTCACGGACGGTCAGATCGGTGTGGCACATACCGGCTGCTGCGATCTTGACCAGGACCTCGTCGTCGCGCGGGTCTTCTATCGTTACGGTGTCGAGGACAAAGTCCCCGCCCTGATGTTCGATAATTGCGGCATAGGCTTCCATGCAAATTCTCCCATTAGGCCCTACTGGCCCCCGTTTTCAGCAAAAGAAGTAAAGGTTCTTGTCCTGGGTTACCCGGGCATCGAGTATCAGTTTGCGGCGACAAACCTTGAAGCCGTCGCCGTCGCGGCGCAGCCGGTCCTCGCGCCCCAGCGTGTGGACAGTCACCTCGAGCTGGCGGCGATTGCGATAAACTAGGACGTTGGAGAACACCTCGAACTCGCCGTTGCCCGCGTCGAATGCTTCGACATTACTGACGAAATAGCGAATTTTTGAAGGAGGATCCTCCATCCAGACAGTGCCGGTATAGAGCCGCTCGACCCGCTGTTCGAGTTCGCCGAAATCATCATTGTAGATCGCGGCGCCGTCGGGCGTTGGATCCGGGCGACGGTCTCTGGAGAACCGTTGCTCGTAGACCGGCATCCAGTAATGGATGTCGTCGGCAACCATGTTTTTCAGCCACTCCCTGTACTTGCCTGTCTGCCAGAGTCGGACTTCGGCGCGATAATGCGCCTCGATGGCGTAGTGGAGCTCCGGACCCACCAAGTTCTGTTCGGACGACATAAATTCTCCGGCATTGCAATTCGTTTGGCGGTGGATGCTCCAGCTACTCTGCAGCATCGAGCTTATCGCTCCAGAAGTCCCGGTTGGGGAAAACCGAATCCCAGCTATCGTCATTGGCCTTTACCGATGCCCAATCGGGGGCATCGAGCATTTCTTTCCAGAAACGATAGAACCCGCGATACGACGTTTCGCCGATGAAGCTGGAGCCGACAATCCCCGGATAGACCGGGTGGGGCCCTTCATAGCCGACGCCCATGGTGGAGTTCATCCTCCCCTCGCGCGTGATCCGGCCTCGATTTACATAAGTCGCGGAAGACATGTTCTCACCGTCGTCGCTCTCCAGCGTTCCTGCCGTGCCAAAAGTACGGCTCGCCTCGCGGCGGATCATGCTCTTGGTTTCGGGATCGGCGTCGCGTGGAACCATGGTGTAGGTCCAGACTTCGATCTCGTGCGGGCCGCGTGGGTGCCAGACCTTGAAAGTGTTGGTGCCGTAAAGGAACGAGCAGTTCGGAAAGATCGAACAGTTCCAGTGGCCGACGTAAAGCCGTTCGCGCTCCGGCCCGAACTTGCGAGCGACCTCGCCACGGGTGTCAGCAAGGTATTTCGCCCAGCCCTCGCGCTTCACATGAATAGCCGGGGCGGCGTTGTCGATTAGGCCAAAGCCATGGCCATGCCGGGTCGTGAACTGCAATCCGAAATCGTCGAACGGCATGTCAGCGCGGTTTCCGGCCAACCCGGCCAGTTCGCCGCCGATTCGGGAGAGGGCAGCCGCATGAGTCCAGCCAACGTGGTACGCATCACCGACGAAATTCTCGGTTGGTACTTTCCAGTTGCAAGACAGGAGGCTCTTCATCGGCGGGCCTTGCAGTTCCAGTCCTCCGCCTGCGCCCTCCCAGATCGTGTCAAGGTACCAGCGGAACTCACCGAGATAATCCTCCAGGCCGGGCGCTACCGGGTCGTGGCAGCCGAAAATGAAGCCCTTGTAGGATTCCACCCGGACCGACTTCGCGCCGAGCTTCGACTTGTCGAGCTGGTCGTGGTAGCAGCGCGATTCGAGCGGAACATCCACCAGACTGCCGTCCTGCCCGAAGACCCAGCCGTGATAGTTGCACACGAAGGCCTTGGCCGTGCCGCTGTCGGCGTGGCAGATCTGGTTACCCCGGTGCGTGCACGAATTGATGAACGCACGATACGAGCCATCGGGCTGGTGCGAAAGGATGACCTTGTCCTCGGCCATGTAAGTGGTGATGAAATCCCCGGGTTTGGGAAGGAGCGATTCGTGGCCAAGGAACAACCACGTACGCGAGAAAATCCTCTCGATCTCGAGATCGTAGACGTCCTTGTCCCAGAAAACCTGGCGCGACTGATTCGCGTTGACAGTGTCCACGAGGGTTTCGTTGCCGTTCATGGCTCTCTCCAAATTTTGTCAACGGTTGTTGCGGCGACCACAGCTATGCACTAGGGGCAATGCGATGCACTATATGCAAATTCAATGTGGCTTGCAAGCGGGTTTGGGTCAGAGGGGCCTTTCGATTTGAGTCCGCCGACCCGCCCTTTTCCCGACTGGCGCAACGTCGCGTCGGCGATGTGGAATTCGCCAACCCTGTTACTTTGTCTGGCCTCATTCTTCTGGGCGCTGAACCCGATCGTTGGTCGGGCCGTGCGCGAACTGATTTCACCCTTGTCGCTCGCCTTCTGGCGCTGGGTCATCGCATTGCTGTTCGTTCTTCCATTTGCATGGCGGCACATCGGGGCCGATCGCCAGGTCTTGCGCGAGTCGAGGCAGCTGCTGGGCTTGCTAGGCTTTTTCGGCGTCGGACTCTTTGCCTATGTCGTCTACTGGAGCCTGCAACTTACCACAGCCACCAATAGTCTCCTGTTGCAATCAACCATGCCGATCATGACGCTCGCCATGCCGACCGTCCTGTTTAGGGACCGACTGCGCCCGCTCCTGGCCGTCAGTGCGGGGCTGTCCTTTGTCGGCATCATTTGGATCGTGACCAAGGGGAAGCTCATCGACCTGCAATGGGATGCGGTCAACAGCGGCGACCTGCTCGCCCTGATCGGCGTCTTTCTCTATTCGGTCTACGCCACTTTCCTTCGCAAGGTGCCCGCGATGCACCACCTGACCTTGCTTGCCGCGCTGTTCGCGGTCGGCATCGGAACCTTAGCAATTCCGTATCTTTCCGGATTGGTGGGCAATGGCCCGTCGTTGCCGACACTGGCCGTGGTGGGTGCGGTCCTTTATGTCGGAATCTTTCCGTCGCTGATCGCTTATGGCTTCTTCAACCGGTCGGTGGCGCTGATAGGTTCGGTGCGGGCCGGGGTCTACATGAATTTGCCGACGGTGTTCGGGGTTGTTCTGGCGATTCCACTCCTCGGCGAGCGATTGAGGTCATATCATCTCGTTGGAGCCGCCATGGTGATCGCTGCGATCCTCATTTCTCGGAAACAGCCGCAAAGCCCCCCGAAGCATAACGGAAGCGCAACGACATGACCGCCGACACTGCCACCAGTACGTACGAAGATGCCTTCCGCCGCGCGGCAGACGACCCCGCCGGCTTCTGGGCCAAGGCTGCCCAGGCCATCGACTGGTTCGTCGAACCCCGGCAGGTCTACGACCCAAGCGGCGGATGGTTCGCGGACGGGGTGCTCAACACCTGCCACAATTGCCTCGACCGGCACGTCTTGTCCGGACGCGGCGATGCCATCGCCCTGACCTATGACAGCCCGGTCACCGAAACCCAGCGCAGGTTCAGCTATGGCGAACTTATGGAGGAGGTCGGGCGGGTCGCGGCGATGCTCGTCAGCCTGGAAGTAGGCAAAGGCGACCGCGTCGTCATCTACATGCCGATGATCCCCGAGACCGTCTTCGCGATGCTGGCCTGCGCACGGCTGGGCGCAATTCATTCAGTGGTCTTTGGTGGTTTTGCTGCACCCGAACTGGCCAAGCGGATCAACGATGCTGAGCCTACACTGATCCTGACGGCTTCGTGCGGTATCGAGGGCGGACGGAATATCGCCTACAAGCCACTGGTCGATGAGGCGGTTGCCCTGTCAACCCACTACGTCAGGCATGTCGTCCTGCTGCAGCGCGAGCGATTGCCGGCCCGCTTGAAGCACGACCAGGACATCGACTGGCACGAACTGCGGCAACGTACCGCCAATGACCCGGTCCCGGAATGCGCACCGCTAGCCGCAGCGGACCCTCTCTACATCCTGTACACATCGGGTACGACCGGGATGCCAAAGGGTGTGGTGCGAGACAACGGTGGCCATGCCGTCGCGCTCGCATGGTCGATGGCCAACATCTACGGCATCGGCACCGGCGATACTTTCTGGGCGGCATCGGACGTCGGCTGGGTGGTTGGCCACAGCTACATAGTTTACGGGCCGCTGCTGGCAGGTGCGGCAACCGTCCTTTTCGAAGGCAAACCCGTCGGTACGCCGGACACAGGTACCTACTGGCGAACGATCGCGCGCAACAAGGTCAAGACCTTCTTCACCGCGCCAACTGCAATCCGGGCGATTCGCAAGGAGGATCCCGATGCCCGGTTCCTCAAGGAAATAGGCACTGGCAAATGCCGCGCAATTTTCCTTGCCGGCGAGCGTGCCGATCCAGACACCATCGCCTGGCTCGAGCGAAACAGCGGACTACCGGTCATTGACCACTGGTGGCAGACCGAACTCGGCTGGCCAGCCATCACCTCGTGCTTTGCGATGGGCGACCTGCGCCGCAAACCGGGCAGCGCGGGGAGGGCGGTGCCCGGCTACGGCTTTGCGGTCCTCGACGACGACGGCGGTCCGCTCGCCGACGGTGATAGCGGAAACGTGGTGATCCGCACCCCCCTGCCACCTGGCGCTTTCCGCACTCTGTGGAACAACCAGGCAGCCTTCGACCGGAACTTCGCGGCGTTCCCCGGCTATTACGAAACCGGCGATGCGGGCTATCGTGACAACGCCGGATTTCTCCACATCATGGGCCGGACCGACGATATCATCAATGTCGCGGGGCACCGCCTCTCAACTGGACAGATGGAAGAGATCGTCTCCCGCCAAAACGGCGTCGCCGAATGCGCGGTGATCGGCGCGCAGGATCCAGTCAAGGGCATGGTCCCGGTCGCTTTCATGGTCGCGCGAGCGGGATTTGCCGATGACGAGGCCTTGATCCAGCAGGCAATTAAGGCCGTGCGCGCCGAGCTGGGCGCAGTCGCTGCCTTGAAGACTGCCCATGTGGTGGATCAACTGCCGAAAACGCGATCGGGGAAAATCCTGCGCAATCTCATGCGCAAGATCGTAGATCAAGAGCCCTTCGAAATTCCCGCGACGATTGAAAACCCGACGGTTGCCGACGATATTGCGTCGGTTCTTGCTGGCAGCCGGGCAGGTTAGCCGTCCTCAGCCGACATTGCGCCAAGCCTCCGGTTGCCAGGACGCTCCAGCCGCAATGCAAGGTTCACCGGAGCATGGCGGCGGCAATGCAAGCAAGCGCTAGATAGCGACGATGCGGCGCGCCTGCGAAGTACGGACATAGGGCACAGGCCAGCCTTGGGTCAGTACTGCTGCTCCGGGACATGGAGGACAAGCCCGTCAAGCCGATCATCAAGCGTGATCTGGCAAGCAAGCCGACTTTCTTCCGTGGTCCCTTCGGCAAACTGAAGCAAATCGGACTCCATGCTGCCATCGGAAAGGCATCCGACCCGGTCGATCCATGTGGGATCGACATGGACGTGACATGTGGCACAAGCGCATTGGCCACCACAATCGCCGTCGATACCCGCAACATCGTTGAACAGTGCCGCTTCGCGCGCCATCATGCCGGATGCGATTTCAACGGGGAAACCGGCGACCATCGTGGGCAACAAAGGTGACCTTGACCATAGAACTGCAATTTTCCCTTGGCGCGCAAATCAATGCGCGTGAAGTTTGACCGGCAGGCGGGTGATGCCGCGAACGAGATTGGAAAGCAGTCGCTCGGGCTCGCCAACGACCTCCGCTAAGTGGAAGCGCTTGTGGATTTCTTCCCAGATGATCCGAAGCTGCAATTCGGCCAGGCGGTTGCCCATGCAGCGATGGATGCCGTAGCCGAACGAAAGGTGCTGGCGCGGGTTCTTCCGATCGATGATGAATTCTTCGGGGCGGTCGATCACCGTTTCGTCGCGGTTGCCCGAAAGATACCACATGACGACCTTGTCGTTGAGCCGAACGGCAATTGACGGCGTTGCGTCTTGCAATATCCTCTTTCAAAACGATGCCAAATGGCAAGAGGTTTTTGAAGGGATTTTCGCGATGCCAGCACGCATTCCGATGACTGACGCGCAACGCAGTGCTTTGCTAGAGGTGGCCTGGCAAAACTGGACAGTGTGCTAAGTGGATTTTCTGCCTGACGGCGGCCATCGTGCCGCATGACAGGAGAACAGATGAGCAAGCGACCACGCCGGAACCACAGCCCGGCATTCAA
>Ga0209066_10000237_pt1 | contig 83144 bp, 56 predicted proteins | sample All_14_2_FD_187198 | JGI IMG/M metagenome (GOLD analysis project Ga0209066, IMG submission 187198) | Freshwater microbial communities in response to fracking from Pennsylvania, USA - Allegheny Zone_MetaG_DW_15 (SPAdes) (version 2) ...
GCACAAACGAAACATGCCCGCCGCCCACGCCCCTGCCGGCCCATGGCCCACTTGGATCCGCCGCCTGCTCAGGCGCGGCTGGCCCCGGCGTGTGCATCTGGCCCTGGAGTCCGGCACGCCAGCCCTGCGGGGTGGACTGCCCGTGCATGACAGCCCGCGTTTCTCCATCTGTCTCGCTGGCACGGGGCGCTACACCGTTCTGAGGGAGCAGAAGCAGGAAATCATCACGCTTCAGCGCGGGGACGCCATCGTGGCCGCGCCTCAGGCACTGATGGAGCCTCACGCATCGGCGCGCTATCTTGCCATAGGCTTCGTCTTCACGCCGGAAATGACGCGTTTTCTACTGGCCAAAAAAGGCTCAACCGGCCACCGGTTTCTGCAGGCTCATCATGCCTCACGGGTGCTGGATGAGGACGGACGGCACTTTCTCCAGGCCCTGCAAAACCGCCGCCATGAACCGCCCGACGACCTGGCCGCACGCCGCCTCGTGGAGCTGCTGCTCATCATGACTGCCGAGATGGCCGCACTGCCCGAGCCGCCTGCCTCCGCTGCTGGCAAGGCGCGCTTCACCTGGCTGGCGGCCTGCAGATTTCTTCAAGAGAATCTCCATCACCCCATCGGCAGGCAGGATGTCGCCAGATTTCTCCATCTGCATCCCAATCACGTGTCCAGGTTGTTCCGTGAGTTCAGCGGGCAGTCGTTTCTCGATTACCTGCTGCAGGCGCGGCTGGATCGCGCCCAGCCCTTGCTGAAAGATCCGCATCGAAACATCTCCGAAATTGCGCACGCGTGCGGTTTCCGTGAAGCCAACTATTTCATCCGATGTTACCGGCGGAAATTCGGCAGATCCCCCGGCCACGACCGCCTGTCGTATTTCGCATGATCTTTGTCGTGACGCAGCTGCATGGTTCTGCATTAATCTGCACCCACAACCGACCATGAAACCCATCGTTCAAATTTCCCTCGACCTCACGAACATCGACGAAGCGCTCGACACCGCCGCCCTGGCCATGCGCGCCGGAGTGGACTGGCTGGAGGCCGGCACGCCGCTGATCCTGGCCGAAGGTCTGCACGGTGTGCGCGCCCTGCGCAAGGCCTTCCCAAACACCCCGATCGTGGCCGACCTCAAGACGATGGATGGCGGCTACCTGGAGGCCGAGATGATGGCCAAGGCCGGAGCCACCCACGTCGTGGTCATGGCCCGCGCTCATGCTGAAACGGTGAAATGCGTGGTGAAAGCCGGTAAGGACTTCGGCTGCAAGGTCATGGGAGACAACATGATCTCCGAGGACATGATCGCAGGAGCCAGGTGGCTGGAGGACCTGGGCTGCGATTACGTGATCCACCACATTGGCTACGACGAGCGCCGCGGCATCGCCGCCGCCGGCAAGCGTATGCCCAGCCCTCTGGACCAGCTCCGCGAAGTCGTGAACGCCGTCAAAGTCCCCGTGCAGGCCGTCGGCGGCCTCAGTCTGGAACAGGCCATCCAGTGCCCGAAGTACGGCGCTCCGCTGGTGGTGCTTGGCGCTCCGCTGACCATTGATGCCGACGCATTCAAAACCGCTGACGGCAATCTCGAAGCCTCGCTGCGCATGATTTGCGAGGCTGTGCATGCTCAGGACGTTCCTGCTTTTTAATTCCACCTCTTTCCCAACCCATGAAATCCGCCGCCGTCGTCAATTACGCGCCTGAAAAAGGCTCCGTCGAAGTCCGTGAAATCGAAACGCCCACCATCGGCAGCGAGGATGTGCTCCTCGAAGTGGCCAATGTGGGCGTGTGCGGTTCCGACCTCCACCAGTGGACCGCCGACCACTCCTGGCCGGTGAACTACCCCGTCGTGCTCGGCCACGAATTTGGCGGACGCATCGTGGAAGTGGGCAAGGATGTCGAAGGCTGGAAGGAAGGCGACCGCGTCGTCTCCGAGACCGCCGCCATCATCAGCCCGAACAACCCAATGACGAAACGCGGGCTCTACAACCTGGACCCCACCCGCAAGGGTTTTGGTTATGGCGTGAACGGAGCGATGACGAAGTATGTGCGCGTACCCAGCCGCATCCTGCACCATGTGCCGGACCAGCTTCCCTTTGAGCAGGCCTGCCTCACCGAGCCCTGCTGCGTGGCCTACAGCGCCGTGGTGAAAAACGCCCGCATCGAGCCCGGCGACCGCGTAGTCGTTCTCGGCCCAGGCACCATCGGCATTCTCTGCGCTGCCATGGCACGCCTCTGCGGTGCGCAGGTGGCCATCGTAGGCCTGCCGCAGGATGCGCATCGTCTTGAAATCGCCAAGCAGTATGGCTGCGAGGTCATCATCGGCGACGCCAAGCCCTGGGCCACCGCTCGTGACGGGCTGGGCTGCGACGGAGTGATCGACGCCGCAGGTGCGAGCATCACGCTGAAAATCGCGCTCGACATCGTGCGTCCTGCCGGATGGATCAGCAAGGTGGGCTGGGGCCCTCAGCCTCTGGGCTTCAACCTCGACCCGCTGGTGCAGAAAAACATCACCCTGCAGGGCAGCTTCAGCCACAACTGGCCTATCTGGGAACGCGTCATCGCCCTGCTGAGCAGCGGCCAGTTTGACGTGAAGCCCATCATCGGCGGCGTGTGGCCCGTGACCGAATGGCACGAAGCCTTTGAGAAGATGCACAAAGGCGAAGTGGTGAAGAGCGTGCTGCGTCCGGTGTAATCACCCGCCCTTTAATCTCATGAGCATTCGACTCCTGACGGCTTTGGCGCTGTCTGTTTGTAGCTGCATGGCTGCTGCGGAGACGCCCAAGCCTTCGGTGTGGATCAGTCCGCCAGGGCAGGACAAGTGCCTGGCGTTTCGGCAGCTTTTTGAGCAGCCGGACGCATGGAAGGAAACGAGAGCGCATATCGATGTGCTGTTCATCACGGACCTGAACCTGCAGCGCCACTTCAGCGATGACGAGCTGCGCAAGTGGTTCGGCATGATGAAGGAGTGGAAGCTGCGGCTGGCGATGGAAGTCGGAGCGGTGAAGCCCTGGGGACCAACGGGGGAGAAGTGCTTCAATGCCGAGCGCAGGAACTGGGAGCGGTTGCAGAGCCTGGGCGCGAACCTCTATGCCATCGCCATGGACGAGCCGCTGGTCTGCGCCCGCGAGCAGATCCACGAAAACGATGAGTATGCGATGAAGGAGACCGCCAACTACGTCGCGCTGGTGCGCCAGCATTTCCCGGACGTGCTCATTGGGGACATCGAGGCCTACCCGTCTGCGAGCGTCGAAGAGCACAAAAAGTGGATCGAGGGACTGCAGCAGCAGCTTGCGGAGAAAAAGGTGCGCGGACTGGACTTTTACCGGCTGGATGTGGACTGGCTGCGCTTTAACGTGCATCAAAAGGGCTCCTGGAAGGAGGTGCGGCAGCTGGAGCATTATTGCCGCCAGAAGAAGCTGCCTTTTTCCATGATCTACTGGGCGTCGGGTTATCCCGGCATGCTGAAGCGCGGGCTGGCAGATGACAGCACATGGTACACCGCCATCATGCAGCAGGGCTATGACTACGCCGCCGTGGACGGCAGGCCGGACCAGATCGTGATCGAGAGCTGGGTGAGCGCGCCTTCCCAATGCCTGCCGGAAACCGGCGACTGGACCTTCACGCGCTCAGTCCTCGACTTTGTGAAGAAGTTCGTGAAATAGCTTGTGTGATGGGAGGCTGATAGCCGTACTTGCCTCTCTCATTCCACACCAGCCATGAAATCCATTCTTTGCCTCGCCCTGCTTTCCACTGCCGCTTTTGCCGTTGATTATCCACGCGTCATTTTCTCGGATGACTTTGCTGCCGATGGCTTCGGCAAAGCCTGGGGCCACTACAAGAGCTCCAGTGTGGTGAAAGGTGGCGTACTGGTGGGCATCACCGCGCCGGAGTCCGATCATGCGGCGGTGGATGTGATCCGGATCGCCCCGGAGACGGATCTGGAAGTGTCCGTGAAGTTCCAGCTCGTCAGCGACCAGGCCAAAGGCTTCAACATCTGGCTGGATGACAAGGACTACAAAGGCTCGCACGCAGGGCACATTTGCAGCATCTCGGTGAATCCGAAGGCAGTCGTGGTGGCCGATGCCAAGGCAGGCACCTTCAGCAACGACATTTACACGCGCAAGAAGACGACCCCGCCCACGCTGACCGCCGAGGACAAGGCCAACATGCAGAAGTGGACGAAGTCTACGCCTACCACGGTGTCCATCAAAGAATGGCACACGCTGACCGTTCGCACCCATGGCGACTTGGTGGAAACCAGCATCGACGACAAGGTCGTCAGCACCTTCCAGTCCCCCGGCGTGGCACATGATCACAAGACCGTGGTGAGCATCACCACCAACCGCGTTGACGTGATCTACGACGACTTCAGCATCAAGGGCGTGGCGAAGTAAGCACCCTTACCAGTTTTTGATCCATTTGGCACCGAGGTTCGCATGGGCCTCGGTGTCTTTGCTTTTGGCCATGAGGTTCTTCATGTCCTCCCCGAAAGACCAAAGATCGTAGGTGGAGTTGAGGGTGTTCTTCTTTTCGGCGTCGGCTTTGATGTATTGAAAGGGACGGCCAAAGGCATCGACGAGGATGTAACTGCCGCCCACCTTGCGCCACATGCCCTCCGGCATGTCCTGGATCATGGCATTTTTGATTTCGTCCGTGCTGACCTGGCCATCCGACTGAGAGTTATTATTTCCGGCAGACTGCGCTCCTTTGATGGCATCGCATCCATCGCCCCGCAGCGCCTGATACAGGCATTTGGCGGCACCGATGCGATAGACCTTCCCCGGCATGATCTCGGCTGTCTCATCCCCATTTACCGGTTCCGGATATTCACCGAAGTGCTCATTATAGCGCTCCAAAGCTGACTCGATCATCTCCTTCGTACTTTGTGTCACCTGCCGTTTGGAAGAACCTGGATTCCAACTGTCGGCCACCAGCGCCGCAAGAAGGGCGATGATGCTGATGACAACGAGCAGCTCCATCAGTGTAAAACCATGGCCTTTATGGATGATTTTCATGGAAAAATGATAGGCGAAGGCCGGGATTTGCCCAAGCTTTAAATCGCTGACGCATTTCACACAGACTTTGTCGTGGAACTGAAGCGGGCACCTCCGTTATGCTCACCCAGCCATGAATCCCAGCCCAACCAGCAGTGACAGCCATTCCCGGCGTGCCTTCGTGAAGGCGTCTGCCGTCGCAGCGGTGACGCCAATGGCTTCTGCCCAGCAGGCAGCCACGAAGGCACCGATGCGTGAGATCGAGACCGATGTGCTGGTGTGCGGCGGAGGCTGCGCGGGCACGGCAGCGGCTCTGAGCGCCGCACGGAATGGCGCGAAGACGCTGCTTGTGGAAAAAGCCCCCTTTGCGGGCGGCATCATCACCAGCGTTGGCCTGCCTTATTTTGATGGCATTGCGGACATCAAGACGCACCGCGTGGTGGTGCGTGGCATCGCGCTGGAACTGCTGGCAAAGACGGGCGTGTGCAAGGCGGATGCGAAGGAGATCAAGCCGCACAACCCGACGATACCGAACACCTTTGAGTTCAAGGTGCTGCTGGACCGCGAACTGCAGGCCTGCGGCGACAGGCTTACCGTGCTTTTCAATTCCTTCGCCTGCGATGCGGAGTCCTCCAATGGCCGCATCACCTCCGTGGTGATCGCCAACAAGGACGGGCTGGTCCGCATCAAGCCCAAGGTGGTGATCGACTGCACCGGCGACGCCGATGTGGCCGCCTGGGCAGGCGCACCGACTGAACAGAGTGCCGAGGTGCAGCCTCTGACATTGCATTTCCGCATCGGCAAAGTGCAGAAGGTGGCGGATATCGGCAAACTTTGCCGCGCTGCACTGGTGAAGGCGCAAGAGCTTGGCGAGCTGCCGCATTTTTATGGCCCGGGCGTGATGTTCATGTATGCCAACGATGAGATCTACATCCACGGCGTACGCGTACCAGCCAACCCCACCGACGCCGCCGACCTGAGCCGTGCTGAGATGCAAGGGCGTGCCGATGCGCTGGCCATGCATCGTGCATGGAAGAGGGACATCCCCGCCTTCGCGGACTCCTATTTCCTCGAAGCGTATCCTTGGATCGGTGTGCGCGAGTCGCGCCGTCTGATCGGCCAGCATGTGCTGAATGAGAAGGAAGTCATGCAGGGCCGCCGGTTTGACGACGCCATTGCCACCGGGTGCTGGTATCTGGATCTGCACCCGAACAAAACCGTGGTGGGCAGCGCGAATGATTTTAACCCCGAGAAGGTGCAGCCGGGGCCCTATGACATCCCCTACCGCTCTCTGGTGCCGCAGAAGATTGAAAATCTGCTCGTAGCAGGCCGCTGCCACAGCGCCACCCGTGGTGCGCACGCCTCCACCCGCGTGACGGTGACTGCCATGGCCTTGGGAGAGGCAGCAGGATGTGCGGCCGCCATGAGTTTGACCGAGAAAACCGCCGTGGCCTCGCTGAATGGTCAGCGTGTGCGCGAAGCACTCACCCGGCAGAACGCCGGACCTTTTACTGATTCTTAAAAACAACATGTCCCGTCTTCAAAACAAAGTCATCATCGTCACCGGCAGTGTCACCGGCATCGGCAAGGCCATCGCCAAACGCTGTGTCGCCGAAGGAGCCAAAGTCATCATCCATGGCCTGGAGCAGGATCTGGGGGAGCAGACCGTGGCCGAACTCGGCACGGAAAACGCCGCACTCGTCATCAAGAATCTCGCTGACGAAGACGCACCGCAGTTGCTGGTGGATCAGGCTATCAAAGCTTTTGGTAAAATTGATGCGGTGGTCAACAACGCCGCGCAGGTGGGCACGGGCAACATCCAGACCACGGATGGCGCGTGGTTTCGCCGCATGCTGGAGATCAACTGCGTGGTGCCCTACCTTATCACACGTGCTGCATTGCCGCATCTGAGCGCAACGCGTGGCAGCATCATCAACATTGGCAGCGTGAACGCCTACAGCGGCGAGCCCAACCTGATGCCTTACAGCGTGAGCAAAGGCGCGCTCATGACTCTGACCCGCAACCTGGGCGACACGCTGATGCGTGAAAACGGTGTGCGAGTGAACCAGATCAATCCCGGCTGGGTGCTGACGGAAAACGAAGCCAAGCGCAAACACGAGCACGGCCTGCGCGAAGACTGGTATGCCGACCTGCCCAAGGTGTACGCCCCCGCCGGACGCATCCTCTGGCCGGAGGAGATCGCCGCCTGCGCCGCGTGGCTGCTTGCCGACGAGTGCGGCCCGATCAGCGGCCAGGTCTTTGATCTGGAGCAACATCCCTTCATCGGCCGCAATCCGCCCAAAGACGCCTCCACCATTCCCTCCAAATAACACCCCAACATGCCCAAACTCGCCGCCTTCCCCAAAGCCTTCATGCAGGCCCTCTGCAAAGAAGGAACCATGACCGTCTCCGAATGGATTCAGCTCGCGTCCAAGCTTGATGTGCAAGGCCTGGAATGGTATGCCGGATTTCTGGAGATGGCCGATGAGAGCAACTGGCCGCGCTTCCGGAAGGAAGTGGAGGACACCGGCAAGGTGATCCCAATGATGTGCTGCTCCCCCGACTTCACGCATCCGGACGCCGCCTTCCGCGAAAAGGAGATCGCCAAACAGAAGCGCTGGATCGACATGACTCATACACTAGGCGGCTCCTACTGCCGCGTGCTCAGCGGGCAGCGCCGGCCGGAGCTGAGCATTGATGAAGGCGTGAAGCTTGCCGCCGAGTCCATCTACGCCTGCCTGCCGTATGCGCAGGAGCGCGGCATCACCCTGATCATTGAGAACCACTACAAGGACGACTTCTGGGAGTATCCCGAATTTGCACAGAAAATGGATGTTTTCTGCAAACTGGTGGATGCGGTGAACCACCCAAACTTTGGGGTGAACTACGACCCTTCCAACACCTACCTGGCGGGAGAAGACCCGGTGGAGTTGCTGAAGCGCGTCTCCCACCGCGTGGTGACGATGCATGCCAGTGACCGTTATCTGGCAGAAGGAACCATCGAAGACCTGCGCAAGGAGGAAGGCGGTGCCATGGGCTACGCCAAGCGATTACGCCATGGCGAGATCGGCAAAGGATTGAATGATTACGACGCGATTTTCTCCGAGCTGAAGAGCAAGGGCTTCGACAACTGGATCAGCATCGAGGACGGCGTGGATGGGATGGAGCAGCTCGCCCGCAGTGTGGAGTTTCTGAAAAAGAAGATCGCCCAGCACTGGCCGCAGTAGGCGAAGTTCCCGCATCCCCCTTTCGTTTATGAAGACAAAACCAACCCGCCTTCTGGGAGGATGCTCCCTGCTTGCTTCCCTGTGGCTCGGCTCTGTGGCGGCCATCCCGCTGCACGCCGCTGACAAACCACCGCTCCCCGCCTGCAACCGCCTTCGCTTTGAGCCGTTGCCCGGCACGGAGCAGGCCATGGTGGGAGCCAGGCTGGAGGGCTCCAACACCTCGCGCACCGAAGGGTATGTGACACTGACAACGATCAACGCGGTGGCGGCGAAGAACTGGACCCAGGTGAAGTTTGATAACGCCAAGCTCTATCGCTGGCTGCGTTTTTCGATGCCCTCAGGTTCGACGGCCAAAATGGGCAAGGTGGAGGTGTACGCCGGAGAAAAGCTTCTCGTAGGAAATGAAAACAGAGGGGCCATTTTCACCCCTTTTGTGGAAGGAAAAGACGCTGTGAACGACAGCGCGATTGGTTTTGACCTGTTTGCCACCGCCACGCCCAACCGGCCCGCGTTTGTCCCGGCAGAGAGCGACCTGGACCAGCCCACGGACGTGATGCTGAGCGGCCCGCGTGAGGCGATCATCCGCTACACACTGGATGGCAGCACGCCCACGGCCGGGCATGGCGAGACCTACACCAAGCCGATCCATGTGGACAAGAACACCACGATCACCGCGGTCACGATTGATCCTGACCGTGCTGCGCCAAGCCTGCCGGTGCCGGTGACTTATCTTGTGAAGGGGCAGGCGAAGCCGGGGCTCTTCACGGCACACATCGGCAACAGTCTCACCGGCACCTGCGGCGGGTTCTGGCGCTATGCACGCACGGCGGGCTATGCGCACCATCAGGAGTCGTTTTTGCGGCCGGGTGCGCTGACACGCGAGAACTGGGCGGTGGCGACGGGTGATTATAAAAACGACAAGCTGGCCAACGCCAAGGAGACGCAGGCGCTGAAACGTGGCACGCCCTCCTGGGACGACTACTGGGACAAGATCGGCAAGGTGGACCTGATCACGCTGCAGCCGCGTGACTTTGATCTCGACAAGGAGATCGCCGCCGAGATCAGCTTCATCCGCAAATTCCGCGAAAAGTCGCCTGATCTGCAGCCGTGGCTTTACTGCGAGTGGGTAGAGATGAAACGCGACCGCCCGAGCGACCACGGCACCGTGCCGAGCTACCAGATGAAGAAAACCTTTCCAGCACTGACCTGGGAGGAATCCATGAGCGCCATGCTGCTCTATGTGGAAGAGCTGCAACACCGGCTAAATCCGCAGATCGCCGATGGAAAAACCGCGCGCATCATCCCCAGCGCGCTGGCGATGGGGTGGATCAAAAACATGATCGACCACGGGCAGTTTCCCGATGTGAAGCCAGGCTCCTTCTACCCGCTGCTTTTCAATGATCAGGTGCATCCCGCCAGCGGGCCGATCCACAATTCTGCGAATGGCGCGTATCTGGTGGACCTCACCTGGTATTCCGCTTTTTATCGCGAAGCTCCTCAGGGCAAGGTGCTGCCCATCGAGACCACATTCACACCTGAACAGGCACGCATCATCGAACATCTCGCCTGGGATGTGGTGAAAAATTACCCCGACTGCGGCCTGTATGAGGAAGGCAAGGAACCCTGCGGCAAGCCGGAGTTCAGCAATGATGGGAAGATCATCACGCTGAAGTCGGCGACTCCAGGCGCGTGGTTCCGCTACACGCTCGACGGCACCACGCCCACGCGCACCTGCGGCTATGTGTACTGTGGGGCCATCAGCGTGCAGCCGCAGATCAAAATCAAGGCCATCGCCTACAGGAGCGGCATGGCGGACAGCGCAGTCACTTCCCCTTAAATTCCCCCATGAAAAACATCGCCTTTCTCGGAATCCTGGCGTTCGCCACATTCTCACGCGCTGAGAGTCCTCTTCAGCCAGTTCTGCAGTCCTTCGTGGACAAGCATATTGCTCCCGGCGTGGTCACGCTGGTTGCCAACAAGGAGCGGGTGCTCGACCTCGAAGCGGCGGGTTATGCAAGCCTCTCGAACAAGACGCCCATGCGTAAAGACGCGATGTTTTGGATCGCTTCGATGAGCAAGTCGCTCACCGGCACGGCGCTGATGATGCTCGTCGATGAAGGCAAGGTGAGACTGGATGATCCGGTGGAGAAATTTCTGCCCGAGTTCAAAGGACAGCAGGTAAAAGATGCAGATGGTGTTTTGCATCTGCCGATGCACCCGATCACGGTGCGCGAGATCATGAACCACACCAGCGGGCTCGTGCTGGCGAACGAGAAGTCACTGAAGAAAACGCAGTCGCTGAAGGAAAACGTTGCGGCCATTGCGGCACTGCCGCTGCGCCAGGAGCCGGGCACCAAATACGAATACAACAACTGCGGCATCGACACCGGGGGGCGCCTCATCGAGGTAGTCAGCGGCATGAGTTATTCGGACTTCATGCAGAAGCGTTTGTTTGACCCGCTTGGCATGAAGGACACGACTTTCTGGCCGAGTGAAGAACAGGCATCGCGGCTGGCGCACACCGCGAGAATGACGGCTGACAAGAGGGGCCTGGAGGAGATCAAGCAGGACAAGGATGTCGAACAGCGCGTGATCGACAAATGGAGCGAAGGCGTTCATGTGCCGCGTGCGCTCACCGCTGACATGGGGGCCGGCGTGGCTTTCAACTATGCGAAGCATTATGGTGAGCCCGCCGGAGGTTTTTACTCCACCGCGTCCGACATCGGCACATTCTGCCGGATGCTGCTCAATGGCGGCGCGCTGGACGGCAGACGCTACCTATCCGAGCAGGCGGTGAAACAGATGTCCGGCATTCAGACGGGCGATGTCTCAGTGAGTCCGGACTCGGCGTATGGCGTGGGTTTTTCGATCAAGCTCAAGGATGACGAAGGCCCCAGCGTTGGCAGTTTCGGACATCACGGAGCAAGGCGAACGGCCATGTGGATCGATCCCAAGAACGAGCTGGCGATGGTGATTCTGGTGGAACGTTTTGACATGAGCGGTGAGGAGCAAAAGATCATGTACGGGGGCTTCATGAAGGCGGCGGTGGCCGAGTTTGGAAAGTCCGGCAAGTGAGCCCGTTGATTTAACTCCTCATTTAAACCATGAACTCCCTCTGCCGCATTCTATTGCTGGCTATTTGCTGTCTCGCTGTCCACTCATCATTCGCAGCCGCAGCACGCCCAAACATCCTCTTCATCCTGGCCGATGACATGGGCTGGAGCGACCTGGGGTGCTATGGCGCCGACCTGCATGAAACGCCGCGCATCGACCAACTGGCAGCCGAGTCGGTGCGTTTCACGAATGCTTATGCGATGTCGGTCTGCTCGCCCACGCGCTCGACGCTTATGACTGGCAAACACGCCGCGCGGCTGCATTTCACGATCTGGTCTGAAGGCGCCCAGGGAGGCGGCCCCAAAAACCGAAAGCTGCGCGAAGCACCGGCCATCTGGAACCTTCCCCACACGGAAACGACGATCGCAAAACACCTGCATGAGGCGGGTTATCTTACGGCGCTCGTGGGCAAATGGCATCTCGGCGAATGGCAGCACTACCCCGAGGCGCATGGCTTTGACGTCAATATCGGCGGCACGAACTGGGGCGCACCACAGACCTTCTGGTGGCCTTACAGCGGCAGCGGCCGCTTTGGAAATGAGTTCCGGTATGTGCCGCATCTGGAGTTTGGCAAACCCGGCGAGTATCTGACTGACCGTCTCACTGATGAGGCGATCAAAGTCATCGACCGAGCAGGAGAGCAGCCTTTTTTCATCTACCTCGCGCATCATTCCGTCCACACGCCCATCGAGGCCAAGGAGGAGGATGTGCAGCACTTTGACGCCAAGCTGCGCAAGGGCATGAATCATCAGCATGGTGTTTATGCGGCGATGAACAAGAACCTCGACGATAATGTGGGCCGCATTCTGGACCATCTGAAGACGAGCGGACTGGACAAGAACACGCTGGTCATCTTCGCCAGTGACAATGGTGGCTACGTCGGCACTGACAAAGCCAGCGGTCGTGCGATGCCGGTGACGAACAACGCACCGCTGCGCTCCGGCAAGGGCTCGCTTTACGAAGGCGGCATTCGCATCCCGTTGATCATCCGCTGGCCCGGTGTCTCCCATGCAGGGGTGTGTGACGATCCGGTGGTCACCATGGATCTTTTCAACACGCTGCTCGGCGCGGCAGGCCAGCCCTGCACCGCTGCTGATGGAAAGGACATCACACCACTGCTGAAAGAGCCGAAGTCCAGGCTGAACCGTGAAGCGCTCTTCTTCCATTACCCGCACTACTACCACACCACCACGCCTGTCAGTGCCGTGCGCTCGGGTGACTGGAAGCTGCTGGAATTTTTCGAAGACCAGCATCTGGAACTCTACAACCTGCGCGACGACCTCGGCGAGCAGCATGACCTCGCCAAGGAAATGCCCGACAAGGCCGCAGCTCTGCGGGATCAGCTGCATGCCTGGCGCGAGTCTGTCGGCGCGGCCATGCCGACAGTGAATCCTGATTTCAAACCCGGAAAACCCCAAGCCAAGTGATGAAACTTCTGCTCTTGTTTACCTGCGCTCTCCTCGCACAAGCCAGCCCGCTTGACGCTGCTGATGCGGCTGGAAAACCGAACATCCTCTGGATCATCGCGGAGGACGCCTGCAAAGATTTCGGCTGCTATGGGATGGAAGCAGCCCTCACGCCCCACATTGACCGTCTGGCAGCAGAATCATGCCTGTACCGAAATGCGTTTGCCACCGGGCCCGTGTGCTCCACTTCACGTTCCGCATTCATGACGGGGCTGTATCAGACACGCATCGGGGCGCAGAATCATCGCAGCCACCGCAGCCGTGAGTTCAAGCGTCCCGCAGGGGTGAGGCTGATCACCGAGAGGCTTCGCGAGGCCGGCTACTTCACGGCTAATGTGCGTGCACTGCCATCAGAACTAGGCTTCAGCGGCGCGGGCAAGACTGACTGGAATTTCTTTGATGACGGCAAGGCCTTTGACAGCGCGAAGTGGAGTGATCTGAAAACACACCAGCCGTTCTACGCGCAGGTGAACCTCCACGAAACACACCGCCCCTATTACCGCGCCGCCAAAAACCCCACCGACCCTGCGAAGGTCAAACTCCCACCGTATCTTGCCGATGATCCGATCATCCGCGCTGACTGGGCCGCGTATCTTGATGAAGTCGCCGTGCTGGATGAGAAGGTCGGCGCTTTGCTGCGCCTGCTCGACAGCGAAGACATGAGAGAGAACACGGTGGTGTTCTTCTTTTCCGACCACGGGCGCGAGGATTTTCGGGGCAAGTATTTCCCATCGGAGCAGGGTTTCGAGGTTCCGCTCATGGTGCGCTGGCCTTCGTTGTTGAAACCGGGCAGCACCAGCGATGCCCTCGTCTCTCTCCTTGATGTCCACGCCAGCACCCTGTCTCTGGCAGGCGTCAATGCCGCTGGTCTTGACGGCATGCCGTTCTTCGGGCCGGAGGCGAAGAAGCGTGAGTTCATCTTCGGCGCGCGTGACCGGATCGACGACACCCTCGATCGCGTACGCACTGTGCGTGACGCACGCTTTAAACTTGTCCGCAATTACGAGCCTCAGCGCCCCTACCTCCAGCGCATGGCCTATGCAGAGGTGTCCAATCCCACCTACAACCGCATGCGGCAGCTTTTTGCCGAAGGAAAACTCACAGCCGACCAGGCCAAATTCATGGCCTCGAAACGGCCTGCTGAGGAACTCTACGATCTTCACAACGACCCCTTTGAACTTCACAACCTCGTCGATGATCCTTCCCTGCAAGCCACACTCACGCGACTGCGCCAGCAGCTCGACGCGTGGATCAGCGACACGAAGGATCAGGGAGCCATTCCCGAAGATCCAAAAAGCGTGGAGGAGCAGCTGACACGTAATGCGATGGGCGAGCAGAAGCTGCGGGCTGAATTCGGACTCGGCCCGGATGAAGTGCTGCTGAAGACCCTCGAAAAGCCTGAAAACAAACCCTGAACCCTGGAACCATGCACGTTACAGATGAACTCGGTGACACGACACTCAACCGAAAGGGAGCAGGCGTGCGTGAGCCAGGACGCCTGCCTGAGTGATGAAGCCCCAAAAAAACATCCATGAAGCCAGCCATCGCATTCCGCAAAAACGCTTCACTCTGTTTCACATGCCTCCTCCATTTCACGTCCTGATCTGCGCGCTCTCCCTATTGGTCTGCGCGACCGCAGCTCGATCAGCCGAGACTGGAAACAAGGAACCGGGACGCCCGAATATCCTTTTCATCATGACCGACCAGCACCGCTGGGACTGCATCGCGGCGAATGGAAACACGATCATCAAGACGCCCAATCTGGACCGGCTGGCATCACGAGGGGCCAATTTCACGCATGCGTTTGTCTCCTCGCCCGTTTGCGTGCCATCGCGCATCAGCTTTTTCACGGGGCGCTACGCGCACTCTCACAAAAACCGCGTCAACTACACACCGCTGGACCGGCATGAGATCCTCATGCAAGCACGCTTCAAGAAAGCGGGCTACCGCACCGCAGCCGTGGGCAAGCTGCACTACTACCCGCCGAACAAGGCGGAGGCGCTGCGCACGGGTTTTGAGACGGTGGAACTGCATGACGGCTCCGGCATCACCGACCTGTGGTCGGACTACGTTCGCTGGCTGCATGAGGAGCTGCCCGGGCAGCGCGCCTACTACCGCGCCATGGTCAAAAACACTGAACCAGGAAAGAACCCTTTCCGTTCGGTGCTGGATCTGAAGCACACCGACACCGCATGGACTGGCGAGCGGTCCCGCGCCGTGATGGCCAAGCTGCTGACAGATGAGCAGCCCTTCTTCTACTATGTGTCTTTCTGGAAGCCGCACTCGCCTTATGAAGTCGCCGCTCCTTATGACTCCATGTATGACAATGCGGAGATCCCCATTCCCGCAACGGTGAGCCTTGAAACGGTGAAGAACATGCCGCTGCCGGTGCAAAAGCTCGCCCTTCGCAATGGCGAGCCCAAGCTGGACCGCGAACGCCTGGAGTGGGCCTACCGCAGCTACTATGGCACCATCTCGCAGGTCGATCATGAAATTGGCCTGCTGCTGAATGTGCTGGAGGCTTCCGGGAAGGCGGCCAACACGCTCATCGTCTTCAGCTCTGATCATGGCGACCAGTTGTTTGAACACGCCATCACGGACAAGAACTGTTTCTACGATCCTTCAGTGCGCGTGCCTTTGATGATCAGCCTGCCGGGGCGCATCAAGAGTGCTCAGTATGACCAGCTCATCGAAACGGTGGATCTGCTGCCGACTCTCCTGGAGTTCACCGGCATCCCAGAGCCGCGCGAGGTGGAGGGACGCAGCTTTGCACCGCTGATTGCGGACATGAGAAGAAGCTATGAGCCGCATGCGGAGGTGTTCAGCGAAAACATCATTCCAGAAGTCATTACCGGCGGCAAAACCGAAATGCCTTTTGAAAAGGGACAGGGCGTGGGCGGCATCCGCCACCCGGATGCCAAGATGGTGCGCACCGAACGCTGGAAATACTGCTACTATCCCGAGGGCTACGCGGAACTTTATGACCTGCATGCCGATCCGCTTGAAACCAAAAACCTCGCGGGGAAGCCGGAGATGAGAGAGATCGAGTTTGATCTGCGCACGCGCCTGCTAAACTGGCTCATCAACAGCCAAGAAACGGACCAGATCCAGAATCGCTGGATGCTGCCGGAAAAAAAGTGAACCCGGGGAATGCGGCTTTCATTCGGTGAAGGCGATTGCGAACTTGGAGAAGCAGGGCACAACTCAGTCCCCGCCATGAAACACCTTTTCATCCTTCTCTGCCCCTGCCTTGCCCTCGTCTCCCTCACGCTGCGCGCGCAGGAGCCGGAGAGGATTCGCGATGTCATTTACACCAAGCATGACGGTGTGGCGCTGACGATGGATGTGTTCAAACCCGCCAAGCCCAACGGCGCGGGCATCATCAAGATCATCAGTGGTGGCTGGAAATCGAACCACAATGGCATCAGCGACGGAGGGTGGCCCAAGACGGGCTACACCACGTTTGTGGTGGTGCACGGCACGCAGCCGAGGTTTCAGGTGGAGGAGATCGTGGCGGATCTGAACCGTGCGGTGCGCTTTGTGCGTGCGCATGCGGCGGACTATGGCGTGGACCCGCAGAAGCTCGGCGTCACGGGTGGCAGCGCGGGCGGGCACCTGAGCCTGATGCTGGCAACGCGAGGCGGCCCGGGCGATGCAAAGGCTGCTGATCCCGTGGATCGTGAGAGCAGCGCTGTGAATGCGGTGGCGTGCTTCTACCCGCCCACCGATTACCTCAACTGGTTCGAGCCTGGAGACAATGCCGTGGGCATCGGCAAGCTCGCGGCTTATGCGGGGGCGTTTGGTCCCAAAGCGGCCACGGAAGAAGGTCGTGCGGCCCTGGGCAAGGAATTGTCCCCGATCTACTGGGTGCACAAAGGGCAGCCGCCCATTTTCATTGTGCATGGCGATGCCGATCCACAGGTGTCGATCACGCAATCGGAGCGTTTTCTGAAACGCTGCCATGAGGAAGGCGTGGTGTGTGAGCTCGTCATCCGCCAGGGCGCGGGCCACGGGGGCTGGCAGGAAATGCCGCAGGACACCGAGCGCATGACAGAGTGGTTTGACCTGCAACTTCTCGGCAAGCAGCCCGCCAAGGCGTTCACGCTGGATGTTTCTTCCCTTCCCAGCACTCCGGTGCAGAAGGTGAAGAAGTAGCGCCTCCCCACCCCGCTGATTTTAGACTGGAGATCGCTTCATGGGCGTCGTTATGCTTGTCCCATGAAGTCTCTTCTTTGTCTCCTCCTGCTGACAGCCGCCACCTTGGCTGATGATTCGGCCAAACTCACCGCCCTGCTCGTCGAAGGTGGCGTGGTGACGATTCCGGCGGGGGATTATCATCTCGAGGGTGCCAAGCCGTTGCCGCTGTCATCAAACATGACGGTGTTTGCCCATGGGGCCCGGTTCATCCTGCCGGAGACGCTGCCGGACAAGGCTCGGGTGGTGATGTTTGCGGGGCAGGACATCGCGCACTTCACGTGGCATGGCGGGGAGTTCATCGGTCACGTGTTTGATCCAGCACAGAAGGAAAACCTGTGGGAGCCCAATGCGAACACGAAGGGCATCGAGATTACCACGACGAAGGAAGGAGGCACACATGACATCCTCTTTCGCGAGGTGAAATCCAACGGCATGGCCGGGGCGGTGATCGGCGTGCATGGGCTGGCCGGTAAAAGCAGCGAGAGCGAAGTGACGGCCTACGCCGAGCGCGTGGCGGTGGAAAGCTGCACGCTGCTGCGCAGTGGCAAGTTCATGTGGGACTACGGTTACCTCTGGCAGATCATGACCTGGCCGGAGGCGTATGAAGCCTGGGAGGTGGAGCGCGCGAAGAAGTATTTCCGCACGGACATGCTGCGAGAGGTCACCATGAAGAGCGGAGACGACCGCGTGCTCTTTGACAACAGCGTGAAGCCCATCGCGGCAAGCCAGACCGACGAACCCAAGGAGGCGCTGACGTTTCTCGGCGAGCATCTGCCCAAGAATATTGTGCGTGGTCTTCAGTATTTTGTTGTCGAGTCCACGCCTGAGTTCATCAAGATCGCCGATCGGCCGAAGGGCGTGCCGATTCGTTTTGAAGCCGACGGCAGCGGCAGCCTGGCCTACAGCCTCAGCGCCACATACCTCTCCGCCTACGCACCCACTGGCAGCGGTCCGGGCAAGGGCGCCTTTGACATTGTAGGAGCCAAGGATGTCCGCGTCACCGGCTGCCAACTCAGCGCGATCGGCGACACCATGCACATTCAGCGCAGCAGAAATGTGATTTTTTCCAACAACCACATCCTAGGCAGCCGTATGGGTGCCTTCTTTCTGGCGGAATACTGTCAGAACGCCACGATCAGCGGCAATCTCGTCGATGGCACCAATGGCTCACGCGTGGTGAGTGTGGAAAAGAGCTGCACAGATGTGACGATGACGGGCAACACCTTTCGCAATGGCGGGCGCGGTGCCTGGATCAATCAGCCGGTCAATTTCGTCATGACCGGCAATGTCTTCGTCAACAACACCACCAAGAACGAGCCTGACATACGGCGTGGCCGCATCTCCTACCGCACCGCAAAGCCGGGGCAGTTTCCGGAGCTTTACTTCACCATCTATGATCCTGCGGCGAGCTACGGCCCCATCATTGTGCGCGACAACATTTTCATTGTTGGTGATTCAGCACCCGAAGAGGCCGTCACCTTCGCGCCCAACGGCCACGACCTGCAATTTTCAGGCAACACGTTTCAAAACAAGCCCGTCAAGATTGTCGTCGATCCAAGCTGCAAGAGTGCGTACATTGAAAACAATGCAGGCGCGGTGACCGTGACCAAGCCGGTGGATTTCAATCACGGACGGCGCTGAGACCCACGCTCGAAATCCATTCGAAAGACAGGGATGACCTGTGCTATAGAAAGCCTCATGCCTCTCACTCGCATTTACCTGATCCGTCACGGCGCCACCATCCTGACTGCCGAAGACCGGTTTGCCGGCGCCACCAATGTACCGTTGTCTGATGAAGGCCGCACGCAGGCCGGACGCCTGGCCCAGCGGCTCAAGGGTCTGCCTGTGACGGCCGTTTACGCCTCCCCTCTCGACCGCACGATGGAAACGGCACGCATTCTGGCCGAACCGTTTTCGCTGCCGGTACACCCGAGTGACGGATTGCGCGAAATTTCGCATGGCCACTGGGAGCAAATGACGCGCGCCGAGGTGGAGCAGCGGTTTCCCGCCGAAGCGGCAGCGTGGGACGAAGATCCTTTCACGTTTTCACCCACTGGCGGAGAAAGCGGCCTCGCGGTGACCGCACGCGCCCTGCCGGCCTTCATGGACATTGTCAGGCAGCACGAAGGAGAGTCGGTGGTTGTCGTCTCGCACAAAGCGACGATCCGCCTGCTGCTCAGCTCCCTGCTGGGATTTGATCCGCGCCGGTATCGGGACAATCTGGATCAAAACCCGGCGGCCTTGAATGTCGTAGACTTCAAAGACCCGGTGCGCGCGCGTTTGATGTTGTTCAACGACACCTCACACTATTCAGAGGCTACCTTGATCAAGCCGGACGCGCCAAAGGCCTGTCTGTCGAGCTGGTGGGCGAAATAACGAGCGCGGCTATTTCTTGGGAGCTGTTGCTTTAAATTCCGTCAGCAGCGCCTGCACCTTCTTGCGCAGTTCGATCGCCTCAGGGCTTTTGCGATCCATCGCCTGGCACTTGGCGTTCAGGGTCTTGATTTCAGTGGCCAAGGCACGGCGCGCCTCCAACTCCTTGCCCGCCTGAGTGGGTGGCGGAGCGGCTTCCACGTCATTCCAGTCATCGGTGCGGAAGATGGAGGCGGGCAGGTCGTCGCTGTTGACGAGATTGGCCCCTTCCGGATTCGCGGCCCATGCGTAGCGCACGGCCACCGGCTGCTTTACCTCGGCGCTGCTCACCACCACGGCATCCTTGCCGTCGATTTTCGCATCCGCCCAGTGCCAGACGTGATCTTCCCCGGCGATTTCGAATCGCTTAAGGGCGGCTCCATCCCGTGATTTCAAACCTTTGCCGGCATGATCAAAGGTCACACGCACAGCGCCATCTTTGACTTCACTCGATTTGAAAAGCGGGCTGCTGTAAACCAGTTCACGCCCGTAGTCCTTTGCCAGCGCCCAGCGTGCAAGCCGCTGCCCCGGCGTCATTTTATCCTTGGGATGGATGTCGCTGACCTCACCCACATCATTGATGACGGCCATGCCGGTCTTCGGCGTGGAAACCAGGATGTGGCGCATGCGATCCTGCAGCAGCGCCCAGGGGTCCGGTGTGCCGGGCGCGGTGGAGGACGCGTGGAAATTGGCCAGCTGCACAAAATAGAAGGAGAAATCATCCCCCCAGCGCTTGCGCCAGTCGCGGATCATCAGCGGCAAGGTCTGATCATACGGCACTGCGCCGGCCTTGGCATTGCCTTCGCCCTGATACCAGATGGCACCACGCATGGTGTAGCCGGCAAAGGGGTTGATCATCGCATTGAAGAGCACGCCTGGCCTGCCTTCGGTTTCCAGCGGCGGCTTGGGCTCGGTTGGCTTTTTGGGCAGCCGCTTGCGCTCCTCGGCGGATTTGCCCTTCGCGGCAGCCATCGTCGCCTTCCACTTTTCCAACTGGGTTTCGTAGTTCGCCCTGGCTTTGACGGGATCATACGCGGCGGCCTCCGTCATCAATTTGTCCACGAGTTCCTTGGTTCCCGGAAGTGTGTTCAGGGCCTCCCGGCTGGTGAAGGTCTCCACCGGTTTGCCACCCCAGCAGGTCTTGAGCACCCCGACCGGCACTCCGAGTTCCTGGTGCAATTTCAGTGCGAAAAAGAAAGCGACTGCCGAAAAACCCGGCACCGTTTCAGGGTTGCTCAGCGACCATTCGCCCTCAATGTCCGCCTGCGGCCTCTCGGCGGTCACCAGCGGCGCATTGAACATGCGCAGGCCCGGATGACTTGCCTTGGAAATGAGCTCCGCGTAAGCTGGCGAACGGTTCATGGTGTAAAACATGTTTGACTGCCCCGAAGCCAGCCACACCTCCCCAACGAGCACATCCTTGATCGTTGCGCTGTCGGCACCCGCTTTGACCGTCAGTTCCGCGCCCGTCGCATCGGCTGCGCCTGTAGGGATTGCTGCATGCCAACGGCCTTGGTCGTCGGCCTTTGCCGTGGCAGTCTTGCCTTTAAAACTCACCGTCACCTCGGATTTTGGGGACGCTGTGCCCCAGACCGCCGCCTCACGCTCGCGCTGCAGCACCATGTGATCGCTGAAAAAATGGGGCATAGAGAGCTCGGCCAGCAATGTGGCGGGCAGGCCCAGGCAAAAGACGATGACAAAGAAGCGCGAAAGTGATTTCATGGTGATTGAGTCGGGTGAAAACGATCTGAAAGCCCCCGCCTATCGCGAAGATCGTTGCGAATTCGCGCGGCGTCCCGACAGTTCCATTCCGATGAACGACGAACTCCTGCGTGGTACCGAACGCTTTCTTCATGAGCAGATCCCGCTCACACAAGCCATGGGCGTGAAGCTGGAAAGCTACGATGGCGCACAGCTTGTCGTGACAGCGCCATTGGAGCCGAATCACAATCATCTCGGCACCGCATTCGGCGGAAGTCTCAGCGCCCTGACCACCCTGACCGGCTACGCGATGCTCTGGCTGCAGCTCGGCGACCGCCAGGCGCACATCGTCATCCGCGAGAGCTCCATCCGCTACAAACGCCCCGTGCGGGGAACGCTGCGAGCGGTGTGTGCGCGACCGGACGATGCCTCACTCGCAGCTTTCAAGACGACATTCCAAAGCACCGGCAAAGCGCACCTCAAACTTCAGGTGCAAGTCGTTCACGCAGATCAAGTCTGCGTGGTGTTCGAAGGAGACTTCGTGGCGCTTCGGTGACGGCCGTCGCGGATCACCTGGCCTTCGCCGCGCCCATGTCCACGAGTTCGACGCGGCGATTTTTCGCGCGGCCTTCTTCGGTGGCATTCGTGGCCACGGGGAAGAGGCACTCTTTGGAGTTGCCCTTGCCCGCCATGGAATGCGCCCCGCCCCTCCAAACTTGCAAGAACTTCGCGCTGACTCCGTTCAAACGCTCCCATGATTCGCCAGACACTCCTCTCCCTTTTTATCGGCACTGCCTCGCTGGCTGTCGCTGGTCAAACTCTGCCCGAAAGCGCCAAAGTAGGCCAGTTCTACGCCGGCTGCCAGGCCTATACTTTCAAGGCCTTCGACCTGATGACGGCGCTCGAAAAGATCGCCGCCTGCGGTGGCAAGACGGTGGAGTTTTTCCCCGGCCATTTGATGTCCAAGGACGATCCGAAATCCAAGTTTGACCACAACACCACGGCTGAGCAGCGCGCGCCGGTGAAGGCCAAGCTGAAGGAGCTGGGCCTCACTCCTGTGGGTTATGGCGTGGTGCGCCTGGCCAACAATGAGGAGGAGTGCCGCAAGATCTTCGACTTCTGCAAGGACATGGGCGTGGGCATTGTGGTCAGCGAGCCCGCCGAAGACGCCTTCGACCTCATCGAAAAGCTGGTGAAGGAATACGACATCAAGATGGCGATCCACAACCATCCGAAGAAGCCGCTGGACCGCAGCTACCGCTACTGGGATCCTGAGTATGTGCTCAGCGTGGTGAAGGATCGCGATCCTCGCATGGGCTCCTGCGCGGACATCGGCCACTGGGTGCGCTCCGGCGTGAAGCCCACGGACGCCATCAAGATTCTCAAAGGCCGCATCTTTGACAGCCACATCAAGGACCTCGACGCCTTCGGCGTGCGCGAGGCCAAGGACATGGTCTGGGGCACCGGCAAGTCGGACATCCCCGCCGTGCTGAACCTCTATGCCGAGCAGGGCTTCTACGGCCCGTTGGATGCCGAATGGGAAAAGGACTGGGAAACCAGCCAGCCTGACGTGACCAAGTGCCTGGAGTTCGTGAAGAACTTCAAGCCTACGACCACGAAGTAACCGCCGCTCATCCTGCCAGAATCCACAGCGCCGGAGGATCACGCATCCTTCGGCGCTTTTCTTTGGGGTCACGGCGTCGTCACTTTCACCTCATCGACCCAGAGCTTCCGGCCCTGGCCGACGAGGTAAACCAGCCGCGACTTCGCCACGTCAAACACCGTGCCATTCGCCTCCAGTTTCTGCGCATCGTTCACGGTCACCGTCACTTGATTGCCTCGGAGAGTCACATCCAGCTTGATCCATTCGCCGGGGCGGGCCTGCAAAGGCACACTGGCGAGACGCTCGGTGCGGTAGTAAGTCGGATCGGCCAGTTGCTCTGGCGTGGGCGGCGGCACTTTCTTGCCTTCCTTGGCCAGCGCAGCGCGCAGCTTTCCGTGCTCGATGTGAGACTGCGGTGAGCCGCGATCCTGAGCGATCGCGAGTGTGTTGCCATAAATGGACACCCGCAGCAGATGCGCGGAGCCACCAAAGGCGGACTCGCCATCGACGAGGATCAGGCAGTTGCCTTTTTCATCCAGCTTCACCTTGCAGCTCAGGTCCAGATCGCGGCTTGAAAGCGGAGCAAAGACCGCCGGTCCGTGGTCGTCATCCTTGGCGCACTCGCCCTGCAGAGTGCCATCCACCACCGTCCATGAATTGGCTCGTCCACCCGTGGTCCAGCCCTTGGGCAGTGTGGAGGCGGAGAAGTCTTCGTGGATCAATTCGCCGGCAAAGGTGGAGGTGCAGAACAGCAGGGGGAGAAAAAGAGGGCGCATCCATCCGAAACGGTGCAATCCCAGGTCCTGTTGCGTCCGGCTTTTGAATAGTCCTCGGCGATGCTTCCAGCATTGACCGGGCGATCTCCTTATTCATGATTGACCCATGATCAGCCGACTTTGCACCACCCTCCTTCTATTCTGCCTGAGCACCGCCATCTCACGTGCGGATCAGTTTGTGCTGTTCGACGTCACCTTTACCTTCACGCAGGAGGACGCGCTCAATTCAAAGCCCAGCCAGTCCCACTACTATGTGAAGAGCGACAGGCTGAATCCGCAGCGCCCGAAGGACTGGACCTCTCCCGTGGACTACCGCAACGGCACTGTGCACCTGCGTCTGGAGGTTCTCGAAAAGCCTGCGGGTGACCAGCCCACCTCATGGAGTGTCTGCTACATTCCCAACAAGGGGCAGAACCACGGCTACGGCTGCATCGGCACCGGCGCTTACACGACCACCGGCGTGCATGAAAAGGACCTCTCCATGACCACCTTCTGGCAGAACAACGACATCCTCTGGGACCAAGGCATCAAGGAGATGCACCTGGTGCTGAAAGACGATCACAACCTCCATGCCCACAAGCGGCCCGATCCCGAGAAGTTCTTTCCCACCAAGGTGCGCATGACGCTCATCCAGGTGTCCAAGGGTGCCACCTACGATCCGAAGCAGGTGCCTGGTCTTCCTTGAGCAGGGCTGGGACCTCTCACAGCATCTGCCGGCGGCGGCGGAAGATCGCGCAGCCCATGGCCAGCAGCAGAAGGATGGCGCGGCTGGGTTCCGGCACCACGACAAGGATGGAGCCATCGGTGAGGAAGCCGCTCACATCCCAGTACAGCCCAAGTGAGCTGAGATCAGGCAGATCAAACTGCAGGGCATTGTCCTGGCTGCCATTGCGCACCAGGGTGCCGACATCAAACGTTCCGCTGACCACACCGCTCCAGTCCAGCAGGTCGTATCTGCTGCCAGCCACAAAGGCCGTGTTGAAATCTGTTCCCGTGAGAGAGGTGGTGACGCTCACCTTCCCATCCAGTGTGAGTCCGCCGGAATTAAGTACAATGATTCGGTCATTGAGGGAGACACCTTCGATCTGGAAGGCGGCGGTCCCGACGCTGGTCACGTTCAGACTGCCGACACTCAATGTACCGACTGAAGTTCCTCCCGCGTCTCCGGGTTGAATGAGCCCAGAAGTCACGGTGACAGCACCACTCACCGTGCCACTCCCTGCAAGTATGGCCGTGGCTCCGTTCACGGAGACAGCGCTGCCGGACGCCGTGGATCCCAGTCCCGCAGCTCCCACCTGCAACGTGCCCTGGCTCACCGTCGTGGTCCCGGTGTAGGTGTTCGCACCCGACAGGGTTTGCATGCCGGTACCGACTTTGATGAGATTGAGCGCTCCGCCTCCTGTGCCATCCTGGATGACACCGCTGAAGTTCTGGGAGGAGTTGTCACCGCCGACCGTCAGCGTGGCAGTCGTGGCGTTGGCGTTTTCCACGGTTCCTGAAGTGGAGCCTGCCAGCGAACCCAGCGCATTGCTCCTGCCCGCAAGGCGCAGGGTGCCATCCACAGTTGCTGCGGAATTAACGCCAAAGGCGCTGGTGCTGCCGGCGACGAGTGTGCCTCCGTAGTTGACGACGGTAGCCCCCGTGTAGGTGTTGGTGCCGCTCAGAGTGAGCGCACCGGCGCCTGTTTTCGTCAGTCCGCCGGAAGTGTTCGCCACCAGCACTGCGGCATCCAGCACCGCCCCTGTTCCACCACCGCCTGTCAGCGTGACTGCTGGGGTGCCTGTATAGCCGGTGCCAGGGCTGGTGATGGTGATGCTGGCGATTTTGAAAGTGCCATTTCCCGTGCCGTCATCCACCATGTTGGCAACAGCCGTGGCACCTGTGCCGGTGCCGCTGATGGAAACGTACGGAGCCCCGACATAACCGCTGCCACCATTGGTGACGGCAATCGTCGCCACACCGCTGCCGCCAGGTGCCAGCAGCGACTGACCAATGGTGATGGACTGACCATTGGTATCCACCGTGAGGCCGCCTGCGAAGACATTGGCGCTGGTGAGGCCGGTGAGAAAGGTTGCGCTGGCAGAAGCGGCGGCCTTGAGGACTCCGCCGTTGAAATTGATGATGCTGACGGCGCTGGCGTTCCCCCGTGTGATCTGCTTCGTCGCGTAAGTTCCCCCGTTCAGATTGAGAATGCCGGTGTCACCCGCGCCAATGGTGAGAATGGTCGTGCCATTGATGGTGACCAGGGCGCTGCCAGCGATGGTTTCCTCACCCCGGATGCCGCCGGAGCTGCCAGCAGTGCTGTTGTAACCAATGCGGTTGGAAATCGCCGTAATCGTTCCTCCTGTTAGATAGGCCACGCCATTGGAATTTACAAAATTCCCCGTGCCATTGGCGCCCACTTCCAAGCCAGCGGCATAATTGATGTTCACCGTGCCACCCGTTTGATAAAGCAGACCTGTGGAGTAGGAGCCACCACCGCCGATGCGGAAGCGCACGTTGCTTCCCCCCGTGTCATTGATGGTCCCGCCGCTCATGCTGTAGAACCCATACGATCCGGCAACAGCCGAACCACCGAGCCCAAGGTTGATGTTGTTATTCAGCAGGACATCACCCCCGGACTGATAGACGGCGCCAGAGCTGCCTGCTGCCCCGCCCACTCCAATGCCCATGCTTGTGCCAGTGAGGTTTGCTCCTGCAAGAATATTGGCAATGCCGATCGAGTTGGATCCGTTCGCGATATTGATCGCTCCATAGTTGCTGCCGGAAAGATTGGCCGTGGCGACGGTGCCGGTGCTCGCCACGCTGACAGCTCCCGTGTAGCTGCCGGTAAGATTAGCCGTGCCGGCAGTGATTGTCAGAGTCCCGGTCGTGGTGCTGGCACCAGCCAGGGTCAGCGTTCCGACTCCACTTTTGGTCACGGCTCCGGTTCCGCTGATGCCGCCCGAAATCAAAGTGTTACCAGAACCCGTGCTGGTCAGTGTCACCGAACCGCTCACCAGTCCGCCGATGGTCAGCAGGTTGCTGCTGTTGTTGGTCCAGGTTTGCGAGACTCCAAGAGTTATCGGCGCGTTCAGCGTCACAGCTCCCGCGCCGCTGTTCACGGTGATACCTGCGGACGTGGCGATGGTGAGCGTATTGCCATCCGCATTCAGTGTCACCGCGTTGGTGTTGCTCACGGTCAGGCTTTTGATGGACATGTTCGCCCCGAGCACCATGTCCCCTTGGTTTGTGGCACCTGTGGCCGAAAATGTGATGGCTGCACCTGATCCCGGCACCAATGGCGTTGACCCGGTGCCGTTGGAGTTCGTCACCCAGTTGCTGGCGGTGCCGTCAGAAAGCGCCCACACATTGCTGCCTGCGCTGAGTCCGCCCTTCCAATAGGCCGTGGTCAGCGCTGCCAAACTGGAAACATTGATGCTCAGGGTGGTGTCGGTGGCCGCGAGGTTGCTCACGGTAAAATTCGTGGCATTATAAAGCTTCGTCAGAGTGTAGGTGGCCCCGCCTGAAGTCAGTCCGCTGGCAACGGTGATCAAATTGTTGGTGCCAGTCGTCAGGGTGGCAGCGGGAATAAAATACAGAGCCACTCCGATGGAGCCGCTTGCAGAGGCGGCAGCAGTGCTGGTGATGACCGACTGGCTCGCCGTGCCGCCCAGCGCGGCGCCGATGGTGCTTCCCCCGGCAAGTGACAGCACGCCCGAGCCAATGCTCAGCGAACCAGCCACCGTCGGACGGAAGGCAAAGGTCGCACCACTGGCGATGCTCAATCCGCTGTTGGCTCCCAAGGCCGATGTGCTCGCGCCGATCAGGGTGCCAGCCGTGACCGTGGTGCCGCCTGAGTAGGTGTTCGCACCCGACAGATAAGCTGTGCCTGCCGTGGTTTTGGAAAGACCGGCGCTGCCAGCGAGAATCGCATTCACCACGCCAGCCTGAATGTCATACGCGCTGGTGCTCGTGAGGATGCCGGTGGTGCCCGTGATGCTGCCCCCGGTGATCTGCACACCAGCCAGCGTTTGATTGAAGCCCTGCAGGGCAAAGGTGCCGCTGCTCACCACCAGATTTTTGGCTGAATTGATCTGGCTGGACTGCAGCAGCTTGGCCGTGCCGCCATTCACCGTCAGGTTTCCAGCAATGGCCTGACCGCCCGTGGTGTTGAGGTCCAGCTCTCCCGCTGTCACATTGGTCAGTCCGGTAAAGGTGTTGGCGCTGGCAAAGACCAGCGTGCCGAGACCCGTCTTGGTCAGCCCGCCCGTGCCGCTGAGAATCACAGTGCTTTGAATGGTCGCAGTCTGCACTGGGCCCGCCAGGTTGCCCGTCACATTCCAAGTGTGCGTGCCCGACAGGTTGCCCGTGTCATTGAGCACGATGTTCAGGCCTCCCGTCAGGCCGTTCAGCGCGGTGTTGCCATTCACGGTCATGTCCGCACCCGCCACGTTGCCGATCATGCCATCCACCCAGTTGAAATTGATGGTGGCGGTGTCGGCACCCAAACCTGTGCCAGCCGTGCCACGCTGGATCGTTTTCGCGTTCAGCGTGCCGCTGTAAAGATTGAAATTGCTCGTGATCGTCTGCGCCGCAGCACCGCTGAGCTTGTCTGCCAGTGTGAAAGTCGTCACGGTGATCGTTCCTCCGCTGAGGCTCAGCGTGGCCGTCGCCTGGCTGGAGGAGTTGCCTGCCGTGACTGCGGCCTGCTGCCCCAGGATGATCGTGGTGACATCCATCGTGCCCTGGCCCATCAGAAATGTCCCGCTGACGGCCTTTCCGGCGGTGGCATTGCGAATCGCCTGCCCAACCAGCAGGGTGCTGATTTTAGCATCCAGAATGCTGCCGCCGGTCACCCCCGTGGTTAGATCCACCGTGGAGTCCGAAACCAGAACACCGCTGCCGTTGTATCCCACCGTCATGGATGCGCGGTCTGCATCTGTGCCCCCTGTTCCGCGAATCTTCAGCGTCGGGCTGACGAGTCCGCCCTGGAAGTCCAGCAGCGCAATGGTCTTCTGCTCACCGATCAGGATGGTGCTGGCGTTGATGGTGTTTGTCTGTCCGAGATGCACCGTGCCTGTGTTCAGCGAACTGAGCCCCGTGCTGAAGGGATTGATCTTGAAATTCGCCGCCGTGATGGTGTTGGTCATCGCCAGGGTGAGTGTGCCGCTTCCGGTGATGGCACCCGAGTTGTTGTCGGCCTGGCCGCCCACGGAAAAATTTCCGGAGGTGTTGGTGTAGTTGAAGTTGCTCAGTCCGGACATATCCAGGGTTTCCGAACCGCTTGCCGTCGCATTCCCGCCACCGATTTGAATGCTGCCGCTGTTCACCGTCAGCGTGCCGCCAGCTCCGGTGATGACGTGGCTTGCGGTGCCGACGGTTGGAAATAGAAGCCCTGCCAGCGTCTGGCTGGTGGAGCCCACATCCAGTGTGCCGCTGCTGCCGGTAAAGCTCAGCGTGCTCGTGCTGAGCAGCCGGTTGTTGCCTCCGCTCAGGGCCAGGGTGCCGGCCGCAATGCTGGTGCCGCCGGTGTAGATGTTTGCCCCGGTGAGCTGCAGGATTCCGGAGCCGAGCTTGATCAAACCGAGGGTGTTGATGCCGCTGTTGGTATTGGTGATGACGGACCCATAGGTGAAGACGCCTCCTGCATTCGTGGTGTCCAGACCAAGGAAGGAGCCCTTCGTGAATCCGGTGGTGGCCGTGCCAAGCGCCTTCAGCAGATCGATGTCCGCCGCCGTGAACTCCCCCGCGCCACCCACATTGAATGCCGCTGTCGCTCCGGAGCTGACCTGCAGATTGGTGGCGGTCCAGCTCGCAGTGTTTCCATTGTACAGAGAAGACTCCAGCCCAAACTGCAGCGTGCCCGTGGTGATAAGTGTCAGTCCCGCGTAGGTGTTGGGGCCGGCCAGCACCAACATGCCGGTGCCCGTCTTGGTCAGGCCGCCGGCGCCGCTCAGGGTCACCGTGCTTTGCACCGTGGCGGTCTGAGTTCCGCTCACGTTCCAGGTGTGGGTGCCCGAGGTGTTGCCGCTGTTGTTCAGGACGATGTTGAGGCCGCCGGTCAGGCCGTTCAGGGCGGTGTTGCCGCTCACCATCATGTCCGCCCCCGCCACGTTGCCGATCGTGCCGTCCACCCAGTTGAAATTGATCGTCGCGCTGTTCGTCCCCGCTCCCGTTCCCGAACCACCGCGCTGGATGGTCGTGGCGTTCAAAGCGCCGCTGTAGAGGTTGAAGTTGCTCGTGAGCGTCTGTGCCATTCCCGCTGCGTTGGTCTTCTTGTCAGCCAGTGTCAGCGTGGTCGTGGTGATGGTGCCTCCCATGAGACTGAGAGTACCTGTCGCTGCTCCGCCGGTGGTGACCACAGCCGTCGAGTCCTGTTGTCCGATGACGATGGTGGTCGCGTCCAGCGTCCCCAGTCCCATGATGAAAGTACCGGTGGCAGACTTTCCCGCCGAGTTGGTGTTGCGCAGATTCTGGCCGATCATGAGCGTGCTGACCATGGCGTCCAGTGTGCTCGTGACCGTTCCACCACTGGTGAGATCAAAGGTGGCGATCGTATCCGTGATCCCGCTGTTCTCAGTCCCCACGGTGATGGTCGCCCGGTCTGAATCGGTTCCTCCCGTGCCCCGGATTTTCAGCGTCGGCGCGGTCAGGTTTTGAAAATCCAAAAGGGCAGTGGTCTTCTGGTAGCCCACTAGAATGGTCGAGGCGTTGATGGTGTTTGTCTGTCCCAGATGCACGGCGCCACTGTTGAGCGCGCTGCCTCCTGTACTAAAGGAAGCCACGTTGAAACTCAGCGCCGTGATGGTGTTGGTCACTGCCATGGTCAGGGTGCCGCTCGCTGTCGGTGCACCTGCGGAAGGATTGGCCGTACCACCGACATTGAAGCTGCCTGAGGTGCGGGTGTAATTGAAGGTGCTCAAGCCGCTCATGTCCACGGTCTGCGCCGCCGACGCAGTGGTCGTGTCGCCGCCGCCGATTTGAATATTGCCGCCAGTAACGCTCAGCGTGCCTCCGGCACCGGTGATCACATTGCTGCTGACCCCCGTCATCAGAAAAGTCAATCCACCCAGCGTCTGGCTGGTGGAGCCCACATCCAGCGTGCCGCTGCTGCCGGTGAAGTTCAGCACACCAGTGCTCAGCAGCCGGTTGTTTCCGCCGCTGAGCGCCAACGTGCCTGCGGCGATGTTCGTTCCGCCCGTGTAGGTATTTGCCGCCGTGAGTGTCCATGTGCCGGACCCGCTTTTGGTCAGGGTCAGGCTCGCCGCACCTCCATTCGCAACGATGCCGCTGATCAGATTGCCCCCTGTGTTTGATCCGGCCAGCGTCAGGGTTTCCGTTCCGCTCGTGGTGCTGCTGGTAATGCCACCGGCGACGACCAAGGTCGTGCTCGCGCTCGTCCCGTCATTCTGAATGGTGAAGGCACCCGGCGTGGTCGTGGAATCCGGCGTCAGAATCAGCGGCGCATTGATGGTGAAGGTCTGGCTCGCCGTCGTGAGCGTAGACAGGATTGAGATCGCGCCGCCGTTGGCCAGAGTGATCGTATTTCCAGCCAGCGCCCCCAGCGAGAAGCTGGTGGCATTGGTGTCGAAGGCGATGCTTCCCGGCTGGGCATCCGCCGACAAGGTGACATTTCCCGACATCGCGATGTTAAACAGCGCCGTGTCTCCGGCACCGGGGACGGCGTTTGTGTCCCAGTTACCCGGAGTGTTGAAGTCCCCTCCAGCCGCCTGGATCCAAAGGGTGGCAGCGGGTGCGGTCACTGTCAGCATCAGGGATGTGGCCATGCACGAAACCGCACGGCAGAAGGACGCAGTCCAAGGAGGTCGGGGCGGCAGGAGGGAGAAGACGGACGAAGTGGAACGGGGCATGTTTCGGACAGACAAGAAAGAGGATCAGACAAAAGAGGTGCAGGAGGCCGACGAAGGGAAAAAACGGATACAAAGACACAGGTCAGAACTCGCACGTTCAACCCGGCTCGCATCTGACAATTCCGCCGCATCTGGCAGCCATGCCTTGAGCGCCCAAGCGCAGCAGTTTCCGTGCGCGTCAGCGAGGAAATCTACGGCTCTGGCCCCTTCTTCTGTGCCATGCTTCACTCACACAATCGAATGCTTTTTGGTAGCGCCAAACACCACAGTTTAAAACTTAACCACCCATCGAAAAAAACCGGCGAATCCCGTGAAGACTCCTCATTCACCGGCATTCTTCATGCAGGTCTTGTGCTCCTCCGCATCTTCCTCGCCTTTCGGACCAGCAATGCCAGCGGCAGGAACCATACAAAGTTGAGAAAAACGGCGTACTTCACCGCCCACCGGGCAAACTGGAAGAAGGCGCTTGGCTTCATCGCCGCCCGTGCCACCGCATCATTCACATGCCGCGCCACGGCCACATCCCCCAAGGCGTGATGATGCGCCGCCACAAGCCCGCCCTGCGCAGCCTCCCAGGCCACGACGCAGCCTCCATACGCCTTCCAGCCCAGCGCACAGCCACCAATGGCCCACAGGCCGATGCCGAGGCCGCCCCAGCAGGCCACCCCCACCGCCAGGCCGCCTAATGAAACCAGTCCCAACGAGCAGGCGCCCACACTGATGGGGGCAATGGTGCAGGCACCGAACGCTGCGACCACCCCCACGGCGAAATCCCCCATGGCAAACCATGCTTTCACAGGGCGGATGGGCTCGCCACGCTTTCTGCCAAGGCGCATATGCACGAGAGGCAGACCAAGAAGGACGAGTCTGCTGCGATATTCGAGGCGCGCCCCCCCCCCATTTTCCCACGGGAAGCCTGGCCGCCTCTTTCACGGCGGATTCTGCGAATGCCACTTTCCGGTTCTGCCGCAGCGCCCATGTCATACCTCCGGCACAAAAGAGGACACATCCCGCAACCATGCCCGTCAGCAGTGCGACATATGCTGTCGGATACTGGAGAGCCAGCCACCGGCCGTAAATCACCATCATCGTGGTGTAGGCGCAAAAAAAGAGGATTGCAGCCAGCAATACCCGGAAGAATTTTTTGATCATCCGCTGCTCTTCCACGGAGCGTGCGCTGTCCATGCTCACCTTGTAGCCCACGCCTGCCGCCAGAAAGCCCAGCAGCGGGCTCAGCACTCCGTTTAAGAGGGCCATGACCAGCGGTTTCCCGCTCGCTCCACCTTTGGCCAAAGTCATGCCTGCCGTGGCGGCGGAGGCGGAGGTGGTGGCCAGCGGCAGCGCGGCCAGCACACCGAAGGTGAATGCCGCGGTCGGCATGGTCCGGCGCAGCGTGTTTCCCAGCCTGCGCTCCACCTGCTCTGCCAGCATGGCGCGCCCACGCGCGAGTCTTTGCTTCACCGCATCCTCGGAGAGTCCCATAGACTCAGCCACTGCCGCCACCGATTCGTTCTGGCGGTAAAAGAGAACCATGGGCTCGCGGTAGGTCTCGGGCAGCGTTTGCAGCGTCCGCCAGAGCATGGCGCTTTCCTGTTCCTGAATGGCGCTCTCATCGGGTGACGGTTCGGCGGATACGGGATGTGTCGTGTCATCGATCTCGGCGGCCATCGCGGTAGGAGTGCGCTGTTGGCGACGGAGGAAATTGTTGATCACATGGCGTGCGATTCCGCACAGCCAGCCACGCAGATTGCCCCGCTCCCGCAGCGTGCGCAGCTGCAGCCAGGCGGCGATGAAGGTCTCCTGGGCCAGGTCTTCGCTCACATGCACATTGCCACAGGCGCTGTAGGCCAGGCCGCAGATGAGAGACTGGTGTCGCTCCACCAGACTGCCAAAGGCCCGTGTGTCGCCCCGCAGGCTGAGTTCCACCAGATGGGTGTCGTCCGAAGTTTCAGAGATGAGAGGTGCGGTATTCATGACACCCTCCAGTGGTCGTCGTCTGCTCGGTGGTGACAAAAAAGATGCCTTTTCCCGCGTCCTCGTCAAACGGTCGCCCGCGCCTGCAACCACTGGATGCGGCGCTGCAGCTTCTCCAGCCGGTCCTCATTGGGATTTGGATAGAGAATCGGATACCAGACTGTGATGACCGCCGCGCGGGCGATGAGGCAGTGCCGCAGCGTCTCGTCATCAATCGCTCCGCCCGCCTCGCGATACGCATCGCAGATCTTTTTCACCGTCTCATGATCTTCCTCGAGAATCTGTGCATTCCAGATGATCGAGGCCACATCCCACTCCACGGGCCCGGAGAAAGTGTCCTCCCAGTCGGTCCAGAGCAGGCCGCGCGTGGTGTTCATGAGATTGCCCATGTGCGCATCTCCATGCAGCGGCTGCTGTGGGCGCTTGCTCAGCGCCTCGATGGATCTCGTCAGGTGATCTCGCAGCATCTGATGTACATCCTTCGAGAAAAGCTCCCTCTCTTGCAAAATGGCCAGGCTCTCCGTGATGATTGCGAGATGTGGCAGTGGCTCCACAAAGCGGCTCATCACGTCATGGCACTGGCGCAGCGTTCTGCCGATTTCGCCCGGCTCCGGTTCCGCCGCCACACGCGTGACAAACTGCCAGAAATTCATCGGATACCCCAGATGTTCATGCGGTCCGGGTGGCAGATCCGCGTGCAGCGGGATCACGGGCGCACCGTTTTCCGTGAGATGCCGCGCGATGGCGTTTTCCCGGGCAAACCACTCCGTGCCCTGCCTCGGGCCGCTGGTGTCCTGCACCACCCGCGCGACAAGCGTTTCCGTGAGCCGCAGCACCAGCGTGCTGCTGTTTTGCAAAATGTCGCAGCGGTCCGGCGTGGTGCCGTGGGCTATGGCGGTCTCGGTCGCTGCGCGAATGGGAAGATCAATGTCAGTCATGAGGCATCGGCAAATCAGTCCACTCTCTCGCACGATTTCACGGAGGCCCCGCCCAAGGTGGCAGCCCAGCGCACGCGCCATCCGGCGATCTCGGTGGCGTATTCACGCGCATCGTCTTCGTGATACGCTGGCTGCGGCTGCAGGGCCAGGGATTCGTCAATGATCACGCGCACCCCGTCCGGCACTCCACTTTCGCAATCCCAGCGCACCGGCAGCCGCTGCGGGGCCTCATTCGCGAAGCCGCTGCGAGCATCCGGGATCGAGTCCGCATAGCGGACATAGGGTTTGATGTCGAGAATCGGCGTGCCGTCCACCAGATCCACTCCTGAGACAAAGAGGCGGGGGGTCTCCAGCTCCACGCGATCCAGCTTCACCACGCTTAACGTGAGCCTGTTGGGCCGGAACGGCGAACGCGTGGCAAACACCCCGCGCCGCTCATTGCCACCGAGCCGTGGCGGCCGCACCAGCAGCGATGCGGGCTCCTGCTCCACCAGATGAAACTGCGTGATGAGCCACAGGTGGCTGAATTCCTCAATGCCACGCACCGCCTCCGCACGACGGTAAGCCGGCTCAAACTCAATGATCCCCCACGCGCTGGGCACCAGCCCGGGCTGGCGAGGTACGCCGAACTTGTCCGTGTAGCACGTGCGCAGCGTGGCGATGACGTTCAGTGAAATCATGCTGCCGAAAAGAGCGTGCGCATCCCCGCACGCATCCATTTTCTTCAAAGTTTGCCGAAAGCGGCACGCACTCCATGTTAACGCTTAGCATCTCCATCCACTCCATGCCAAACGCGCGCCTGCTTCTCGCCACTTTGCTCATCACCGCCTCCGCCCATGCGGAAAAAATGAGCTGGCTAGCAAACGACCGCCTCAAGCTCGGCGTGGATCTCGATCTCGGTGGCGCCATCACCTTTCTGGCCAGCACCAACGACGGAGCCAACGTGATCAACAACTACGATCTCGGGCGGCAGGTGCAGCTTTCGTTTTTCTCCGGACCCGTCCCTTTTGAAGCCCATGGGCAGAAGCCCTCGGAGCACTGGCGGCACATCGGCTGGAACCCCATTCAAACCGGTGACGATTTCAAAAATGCCAGCCGCATCCTGACCCACGAAAATGATGGGAGGCGCATCCACCTGAGCTGCATTCCTTTGCAGTGGCCGCTGAACAACGTTCCCGGCGAATGCACCTTTGACTCCTGGCTGGAGCTTGACGGCGCTGTGGTGAAGGCGCGTGCGCGGCTCACCAACAAGAGAACCGACACGACACAGTACACCGCACGTTTGCAGGAGCTGCCCGCCGTGTATGCGAATGCGGCCTTCCCGCGTGTGGTCAGCTATACCGGTGCCCGGCCATTCACATCGGACGCTGTTTCCATCATCCCCAAATCTGAGAGCAAGCACCCGTGGACGTTCTGGACCGGCACGGAGGGCTGGGCGGCGTTGCTGGATGAGAAAGACCATGGCCTCGGCCTCATCACACCAGGTCGCGTGCATTTCACCGGCGGCTTTGCCGGCAGGCCCGGCCCCAATGACACGCATGGCAACAGCACTGGCTATCTCGCGGGCCAGGCGCTGGAGATCCTGGATCACAACATCGTCTATGAATTCCAGTACGAGCTCATGGTCGGTACCGTGCAGGAGATTCGCGCCCGTGCGGCCACACACCGCCCGCAGGGGCCACCCGCCTGGAATTTCATGCGAGACCGCCAGGGATGGCATTATCAAAACGCCCACGACACGGGCTGGCCAGTGCAGGATCATCTTCACATGCTGCTGGATCAGGACGATTCGCAGTTCATCAGCCCGCTGACATTCTGGCCGGCCTCAGATGCGCCAGCCTTGGTGATTGATGCCGCCTTCAAAACGGCGCAAAAGCAGGGAGTGGTGATGTTGCAGCCGCATGGAGCGAAGAGCTTTGATTCCAAAACCGTCGTCTCCTTTCCGCTTGTCGCCGATGGCGGTTTCCATCGCCATGTCATTCCTTTGTCCGCCCTGCCCGCCTACCAGGGGGCCATGGTTCGGCTGCGTATTGATCCCGTAGGCAAAGCGGAGCCTGGCGCATGGATGAAGGTGCGCAGCGTGAGGTTTGAAGCAGCGAGCAAGTGACTCCGCATGGCTCCGCTGAGGCCTCAGCGTTGATTGCTCAAGGTGCGGCATGCCTCGCTGCCCGCACGGCTTGCCTCACGCCACGATCCGCCACGTCAGTTCCATTCCCATGCCCACAGGTAGCGGCGTCACCGGCCCCGCAGGCGTCTCCAGCAGCGTCATCTGCTGCGCCGCCTTCTCCATCTGGAACTTATTTTCCGAAGCCGGAAATCCGTAAAACGCCGGTCCGTTCAAGCAGAGAAAATTCTCAAACAGGGCCAGCCCCTCCGCCGTGCCAAGATCCACGCCCGCCTCTTCAAACGCCATGGCATAAAGCTGCGGCGCGCAGCCTCCGGTGAAGCAGCCCGCCGCACAGCCGCAGGCCGTCGCCTTCGTTGTATGAGGCGCGCTGTCAGTGCCCGCAAAGAACTTCTTCTGCCCGGCTTTTATCACCGCCTGACGCAAGGCCGCGCGATCATCCTGAAACTTCACGATCGGCAGGCAGTACAAGTGGTACTTCAGCCCCTGAATCAGATGCCCCAGTGTGTACAGCAGGTGCTGCGGAGTGATCGTGGCCCCCACATGCTCAGGAGCCGCCGCCACAAACTCCGCCGCCGTGCGTGTGGTGATGTGCTCGCACACGATCCTCAGCTTCGGATGCGCTGCGAGGAGACGAGGCATGCGCTCCGCGTAAAAGCGCGTCTCGGCATTCTGCTGTGCGTCGATGTAATCCGGCCCGCTCAGCGCGTGCTGCTCGCCATGGATGCACAGCACCACGCCACACTCCTCCATCGCCCGCAGCACCTCACCGCCGATCAGGTCATCCATCGGCATCCCATGCTCCGCATTCGTGGTGCCATGCGGGGGGTAGTACTTGCAGGCCCGCAGCAGGCCTGACGCAGCCCCCTCGCGGATCATCGCCGCCGTCGTCTGCCGCGTCAGATACAGCGGCACGATCAGTTGCTCAAAGGCGTCCGCCCCTGCGGCACGCAGTTCGGCGGAGTAGCTCTCAATCGACCACCCGTCGCTTTGCGACGCCCCTGAAATCCGCGACACCGGCGGCTGCGTGTTCGGCATCGCCAGCGCTCCCGCACAGCCCATGTCCACATGCGCCTTCACGTAAGCAGGCATCGCAGGGCCTTGACGGAAGTGGGTGTGCAGATCGAACCATTTGGGAAGCGTGAGGAGCATCCTTCTTTGTTAGCGCGGAGCCGCGCACGATCAATCGCGAGCTGAAGGAAGAAAGGCGGTCACACCAGATCGAAGCGGTCCAGGTTCATCACCTTGGTCCACGCGTTGACAAAATCCTTCACGAATTTCTCCTCCCCGTCGGCGCAGCCATAGACTTCCGCGAGCGCGCGAAGTTCGGAGTTGGAGCCGAAGACGAGATCCACCCGTGTCGCAGTCCACTTGGCGGCGCCGGTCTTCCGGTCAAGTCCCGCGAAGGCATTGCCGCAGGGTGAGACGGACTTCCACTCCGTGCCCATGTCGAGCAGGTTCGCGAAGAAGTCATTGGTCAACGAACCTGGCCTCTGGGTGAGCACGCCATGTGGGGAGCCATCGGCGTTGGTGCCGAGGACACGCATGCCGCCTATGAGCACCGTCATCTCAGGTGCGGAGAGCGTGAGCAACTGCGCCTTGTCAATGAGCAGCGCCTCGGCAGGCACGGTGTATTTTCCTTTGAGGTAATTGCGGAAGCCGTCGGCGACCGGTTCAAGCACCGCGAAGGATTCCACATCCGTCTGCTCCTGCGAGGCATCCGTCCGGCCCGGTGTGAATGGCACCGTGACCGTGTGGCCGGCGTTTTTCGCCGCCTGTTCCACACCGCAACAGCCCGCCAGTACAATCAAGTCAGCAAGCGAGACTTTCCTGCCGTCTTTGGCAGCAGTGTTGAACGCGTTCTGAATTTCCGTGAGGGTTTTGAGCACCTGGGCGAGCTGCCCAGGCTGGTTGACCTCCCAGTCCTTCTGCGGCGCAAGACGAATGCGCGCACCGTTTGCGCCACCACGCTTGTCAGACCCACGGAAGGTGGAGGCCGAAGCCCAGGCGGTGGAGACGAGCTGTGAGACGGTCAGGCCTGACGCAGCGATTTTTTCCTTCAGAGAGGTGATGTCATTCTCGTCTATCAACTTGTGATCCACCGCCGGAACCGGGTCCTGCCAGATGAGATCCGCCGCAGGCACTTCCGGGCCCAGATAGCGAGCGCGCGGACCCATGTCGCGATGAGTCAGCTTGAACCAAGCGAGGGCAAACGCCTTCGCGAACTCTTCCGGATTTTGCAGAAAGCGCCGGGAAATCTTCTCGTAGGCAGGATCAAAACGCAGGGCGAGATCCGTGGTGAGCATCGTCGGCAGACGTTTCTTGGACGGATCATGCGCGTCAGGAATCGTGGCCTCAGCGCCCTTCGCCACCCACTGGTTCGCGCCAGCGGGGCTCTTCGTCAGCTCCCATTCAAAATTGAACAGGTTTTCAAAGAAATGGTTGCTCCACTGGGCCGGTGTCTGCGTCCAGGTGACCTCCAGGCCGCTGGTGATTGTGTCCCCGCCTTTGCCCGTGCCGAAGCTGCTCTTCCAGCCCAGCCCCTGCTCTTCCAGCGAAGCTGCTTCAGGCTCGGCTCCCACCAGCTTGGCATCTCCCGCGCCATGTGTTTTACCAAAGGTGTGACCGCCGGCGATGAGCGCCACGGTCTCCTCGTCATTCATCGCCATGCGGGCAAAGGTGTCGCGAATATCACGTGCGGAGGCCACGGGATCAGGCTTGCCGTCCGGCCCTTCGGGATTCACATAGATCAGGCCCATCTGCACCGCGGCGAGCGGATTCTCCAGATCGCGCGTGTGCGGCTTTTCGCTGTCATCATCCTTCACAAGAACGCCATGGTCATCTTCGACGCCGGGCGAGCCCTGCGAGTAGCGGACATCGCCGCCAAGCCACTTGTCTTCCCGGCCCCAGTACACATCGTGATCCGGCTCCCAGGTGTCCTCGCGTCCGCCCCCGAAACCGAAAGTTTTAAAACCCATGGTTTCGAGCGCCACATTGCCCGTCAGAATCATGAGGTCGGCCCACGAAATCTTGCGGCCATACTTCTGCTTGATCGGCCAGAGCAGCCGGCGCGCCTTGTCCAGGCTCACGTTGTCCGGCCAGCTGTTGAGCGGTGCAAAACGCTGCTGCCCACGGCCGCCGCCCCCGCGTCCATCCCCCGTGCGGTAGGTGCCGGCGCTGTGCCATGCCATGCGGATGAAGAGCGGGCCGTAGTGGCCGAAGTCCGCCGGCCACCAGTCCTGCGAGTCGGTCATCAGCTTCGCGAGATCCTTTTTCAGCGCGGCATAGTCAAGGCTCTGGAATTCCTTCGCATAATCGAAGTCCGCGCCCATTGGATCGGATTTCGCGGAATGCTGGTGCAGCAGATCCACTTTCAGCTTGTTCGGCCACCAGTCCTTGTTGGTGGTGCCGCCTCCGGCGGTTTGGTGAAAGGGACATTTGGCTTCGGTTGTCATGGCTCTTCTCCTGAGATGGTTGAAGTGGATGCCGCTGATGCGCTCCAGGCTGCTGCAAACATACGTCTCAGGGCCTCCCCTGGCTGTCAGAAATTTTTAAAGGAGCAGCTCGGGCAAACCAGCCATCTCAGCCTCATCCCCGCAGATCAAACTCGGTTCCAAGCCAGATTGTTCTGAAGTCACTCAATCGGTCCAAAAAACCATGCAGTCGTCAAGCCATCAGGATCAGCGCCTTCTGCGTCGAGCCAGCAGCAGGAGACCCGTCAGCAGAAGCAGCATGCGGGAAGGCTCCGGCACAACGTAAATGATGCCGTTGCTCATGAACTGATCGGTGGCGAAAAACCATCCGTTGCCCAAGTTCGTGGGAACGACCAAATCCGCCACAGTAAAGGCTCCGCTGGCACCGTCGGCATTGGAATTCAGGGAGGTCCAGTCCATGATGTTGAAGACGTCACCCCAGCCAGGCGTGTAGCCGGAGGCCAGCTCCACTTTGATCGTGCTCCCGGCATTCAGCCCGAGCGTGCCCGCGACCTTGATCGAATCATACAGTCCGCCCGAAGTGGCATCTTTAAACGCGCTGACTTGCAAAGCGATGGTGGGATCGGCGGCATGACTGCTGGTACCACCCAGGGTGAGAAGCACACGCGGGCTGACGCTGCTCGCACCCGTGGCCAGAGTCAGGTTGGCAAAAGTCATGGTCCCGGTGCCATCCCCCGCACTAGCGATCGCGCTGAGCGCGCCATCGGTGGAATTGCCCGGCTTCAAGATCGACCCAGCGCCGATGACCACCGTGCCGCTCACGCTCCCGGTGCCGCTGAGCACCTGATTGCTTAGAGTCTGGGTGCCACCCGTCACGGCGGTGACATTGAGCGTGGCACCGCTCTGAACTTCAATCCAAGGGCTGGCGGCCACGCTGCCAGCCCCGCTGAGCGCCAGCGTGCCCGCCGCGACGGTCGTCTTGCCAGTGTAAGTGTTGGCAGCCGTCAGGGTCAGAGCGCCAGCCCCGTTCTTGGTCAGCCCCCCATCCGCCGTGGTACCCAGTGCGGTGTCGTGCTCCAGGCTGTCGGCAATGGTGACGTTAAATCCATTCGTGTCGATCACCGCACCACCTGCCTGCACCTTGGAGGTCAGATTGGCGGAGTCCGGAATGAAATTGCTGGCACCGTTGTTGTCGGTGGCCTTGAGCGTACCACCATTGAAGCGCAGTTCGGCCAGGCGGTTCGTCGAGTTCGCCCCTGTGTTCATGGCGAAGCCGCGTGTGGACAGAATGCCGGCATTAAGGGAAATCGTGCTCACAAAACTGGACAGATTGCCTCCCGGCTGGTTGCCGCCGTTGAGATAGAAGTAGCTGGAGCCGGAGCTGGTCATGTTCAGCGTGCCGCCATTCAAGATCACATTGGCCGTGCCGTTTTCAGACAAACCGTAGCTTCCATTCGCCCACGTCACCGCCCCTGTCCCGCTGACCGTCAGAGTGGCGGTGCCGTTATTGGCAAAGCGAGTACTGCTGCCCAGCGTGAGACTGCCGGCGGAGACATTCACATTGGAGACGGCACTCGTTTGCTGCGCAAAAAGCGCATTGTTGATCGTCAGCGAGCCGCCGGTCACATTGATGGTGCTGGTCTGGATGAAGGCGCGATTGCTGTTGGCAAAAACCACGGTGCCTGCCGAGACATTCATGGTGGCTCCGGTGTCGAGCGTCAGGCCGCCGTCGCTGCCTCCGTTCATGCCGGTTCCGCTGTGAGTGGCGGTCGCACCTTCAAAGCTCAAGATGGTGCCCGTGCCACTGACAATCAGCCCCTTCGTAAAGGTATCCGTGCCCGATTGAAACCGCAGCACCCCGCCGCTGTTCACTGTCACAGAGGCTGCGCTAAAAGTCGCGTCACTGTTCACCCTCACGTCACTGCCTGTCACGGTGAGCGTGCTGGCCGTGTTGGTCATTGAGAGGCCGCCGGTGAAGTTCAGTGTGTTCGCACCACTGAGGGTCAGGGTGCCTCCCAGTCCGCTGACCTGGCCGCTGTAAGTCACGGTGCCGCCGGTGTTGTTGGCGATGTTCAAAGTGCCTGCATTCAGCGTCGTGGGACCGGTGTAGGTGTTCGCTCCGCTGAGCGTCAGGGTGCCGAGGCCGTTCTTGGTCAGGCCGCCGTCTGCCGTGGCACCCAGCGCGCTGTCATGTTCCAGATTGTCTGCGATGGTGATGTTGAATCCGTTGGTGTCGATCACCGCCCCGCCCGCCTGCACTTTGGAGGTGAGATTCACCGAATAGGGAATGAAGTTGGTGGCGCTGTTGTTGTCCGTCGCTTTCAGCGTACCGCCATTGAAGAGGAGTTCGGCCAGGCGGTTGGTCGAGTTCGCCCCCGCATTCATGGCAAACCCGCGCGTGGAAAGGACCCCGGCATTGAATGCAATGCTGCTGGTCACCGCCGTGTTAAAAGCCGCACCATTGCCGCCGTTCAGATACAGGTAGGTGGTGCCGGAGCTGGTCATGTTCAGCGTGCCGCCGTTCATGATGATGCTGCCCGTGCCGTTTTCTGACAAGCCGGTGCCACCCGCCCCCCACGTGACAGACCCGCTGTCGCTGACGGTCAAAATGGCGGTACCGTTGTTGGCAAAACGATTGCCCGCAGTCAGGCTCAGCGTCCCAGCGGAGACATTGATGCGCGCAATCGCGCTGGTGCTCTGGGCGATGAGCGTGTTGCTCATGCTCGTGGAGCCTCCGGTGATGTTGAGCGTGCCCGTCTGCATCCAGAACCGGCTCGGCGTCAGGTCCACCGTGCCCGCGCTCACATTGATCGTCCCACCGTTGATGATCTCCAGGCTGTCCTGCTCCCCCGAACTCCCACCGCCAATGCCATTCACCGTCACGCTTGCCCCGGTGAAATTGAGCACGCTGCTCGCTCCGTCCACTTTCAGGCCGTTGTTGAAGATCTGGGCACCGGACTGCAGCTTCATCGTGCCGCTGCTGATCAGCACATCGGCGGCGATGGTGCTGTCCCCGATCAAACGTACATCCGCACCCGTGGACGTGATCTTGTTCGAGGTGGAGGAAAAACTGAGCCCGCTGAAGGTGATCACCCCTGAACCCGTGATGCTCAGATCACTCGCCGCGCTGCTGATGGCCGTGGTGAAAGTGAGCGCACCGCCTGTGGCATTGACGGAGCTCGTCGCCCCCAGGGAAATTCCCATGCCCAGCGTCTCAAGGCTGGCCGAATTGTTCGTGAGGCTGCCGCTCAAAGTGAGTGCATTGCCCGAGAGCGTGAACGCATCCGCGCCCGCGTTGAATGTCAGGCCTGCGATCGACAGTCCCACGATGTCGTTGTTCAAGGATGTCCCGCTTGTACCCGCAATGCCAAAGGTCAGCGTATCACCACTAGCGGCGGGCAGGCCGTCCGTGGACCAGTTGGTATTACCGGCTGTATTGGTATTCCAGGCAGCATCCACGTCCCCCACCCACAACAGGGTGGCGGCATGAACCGGAGCCGGCGCTCCACACATGAGGGCGCAGGCAAAAGCTGCAAGGACCCGAAGGGGGCCCTGATGTAGGCGAAACATACTTTTCTTTTTTGGGGGGGACGGGACGTTGACCCAAACTGAGCCTTCTGCAACGCCTTCATGCCTGACGCATGAAGTGAGATGCGCGTTTTATGACGAAACCGTCACGCGCAGGGCCAAATGCTGTTGAAATTGAAGATTTAGCCACGCCATCCTCAACATGTCTTTAGTTATGAGCTCACTCCTGCCTCAGGCATGGTTACTTATGCGATGGCGACGGAACTGCTGCGATTCGCCCCAGAGTGTGAGGGGATTACCCCACGCCTCAGCCACAGTTTGGCGTGACATCATTTGTGGAATGTGCCAAACACATGGCAGAAATCGCATCGCTAAATCGCACCCAGTTTCCAACCATGAAATCACACTCCGTTTCCCGCCGCTCCTTCCTTGGCACCGCATTCGCCGCCGCCACCGGCCTCACGCTTCCTCGTTTCGCCGCTGCCGCTGACAAGCCCAGCTCCGTCTTCGGCGGCGTGCGCATCGGCTGCATCACCTACAGCTACCGCAGCATGGCCAAGACGGCTGAGGAGACGCTCAAGGCGCTCCTCGAAGACGGCCTCAGCGAGACCGAACTCATGGGCGGACCGACCCAGCTTTACGCAGGCCTCAAAGGCGGCCAGATCACCGACGCCGAGCGTGAGCAGGAACTCGCAAAGTGCGCCGAAATGCGGAAAATGTACAACGACGCAGGCGTGAACATCCACATTCACAAGATGGGTTTCGGCCAGTCGGATGAGGAAATCGAGTTCAACTTCCTCGTGGCCAAGGCGCTGGGCTGCACCGCCGTGACCACCGAGCGCAACGCCATCCTTGCCGCGCGCGTCGCCCCGTTTGCGGACAAGCACAAGATCTGGGTCGGTTTTCACAACCACACCAACAACCTGCCGGAGATGGACAAGTTCGACTCCATCCTGGAACTCGGCCAGTACATCGGCTTGAACGTTGACATCGGCCACTACGTCGCCGGCACCAAAGGCAAGTCCCCCATCCCCGTGCTGGAGAAGTACCACGATCGCATCACGAACTTGCACCTCAAGGACCGCACCGCCGACGGCGGCAATGTGCCCTGGGGCCAGGGCCAGACCCCGATCAAGGAAGTGCTGCAGCTCATGAAAAAGGAAAAGTGGACCTTCCCCGCCGAGATCGAACTGGAATACAAAATTCCCGAAGGCTCCGACGCGGTCAAAGAAGTGGCCAAGTGCGTGCAGTATTGCAAAGAGGCTCTGGCGTGAGCGAGCCTTGCTCCTTTCAGCAAGTCACGGCCTCGGAGTCGCTTGATGCGGCTCCGAGGCCTGTTGTTTTGGAGAAAGCCGAAAGGTGCAGGACGGCGAGACGCTCGGTCACGGAATCTTGAGCAGCTCTTGTTCCGTCCAGGAATCGGTGCGTCGCGCTTCCTTTTCGCGGACCGCTTTGAGAAAGTCCGATGAGACGGGCTCCGCACCATGCTCCCACTCACGCCGGAGATAAGTGAGAATGGCCGCCAGAGGTTCATCGCCCAAAGCGCCCAGCGGAGGCATGTCGAGTTGGTAACGCCTCTTTTTGACCGTGATGTAGCCGCGCACGCCGTGGAGGACGATGCGACTGAGCCGTTCGGGCGAGCCATTGACCCATTCGGAATCAATCAGCGGTGGGGCGATGCCATCGAGGCCTGAACCACTTGGCTGATGGCAGCCAGCGCAGATGCCGGAGTACAGCGCCTTGCCCATCTCAAAACGGCTCTGCTCATCAGCCGTCAGCGGGCGCGGCGGCTTGAACCCTGCGGGCGCAGGCTTGCCCGGCCAGGTCAGCATGTCCGCCACCTTTTCGGTGCCGGGAGTGTCGAGAAAAGCAGGTTTGGCTTCGAGCTTCACCTTCCGGCGCGTGAAGTCCGCCGAATTGGCGGTGAAACCAGCGAGCAACGTTTTGCGAGGCGTGGCATCGGCCTTTTCCGCGAGTGCTAGGAACCGTGAGACACGGGCTGGATTGCGTTCGCTGGCCACACAGCCCGCCAGGCTTGGGATCAGAGTCTTGCCGCTTCCAGAGGCAAGGCAATGCTCCAGCAGTTCCAGCTCGCGGCCTTTGACTCCGCTGAGGATGGCTTCGGCCAGATAGGGGTGATCGGGCACGCGGCTGGCCATCGCAGCCATGGCCAGATCGGCCGCCGGGTCTTGGCACTCGCCAAGTGTCAGCGCGATTTGAGTCTGCACCTGCGAATCCGGCTCGGTGGTGGAGAGGGCGATGAGCCTGGTCACCACAGCGGCGCGCCCTTCCCCGGCCAGGAACACTTCAGCGATGCGCACGGCACTGTTGCGCACCCGGGCATCGACGTCAGCGAACGCTGGCTCGATCACCGGCCAGGTGGTCTTGCCCATGCCATCGAGCGTCCACAAGGCATGCAGGCGGCCGAGCGGGGCATCGCCGCGCGTGAGAGCTTCCAGTGCGGGGACAACCCCTGCATCCGCACGCTCGACAAGCAGGCGCTGGGCGGTTTCCCGATGCCAGGAATTGGTGTGAGCGAGGATGGGGACCAGCTCTGCATTGCCAAGCTTCGCCAGATTGGGTGCGGGGCGTGTCCTGGCATTTTCAGGAACGATGCGCCAGATCCGTCCCAGGCCGCGTGGATTCACAAGATCGTGCTCCTGGATATACTTTTCCAGATAGGGACTGAGTGAGATGCGGTGCTGGATGATGCCCCGGTAAAAATCGACGACGTAAAGCGCTCCATCGGGTCCCGTGGTCATGCTTACAGGACGGAAGCGCTCATCCGTGGACGCGAGAAACTCACGCTGATCGTAGGCTTCACGCGCCACGAGCCTGCCTTTTTCGAGGGTGACAATGTCTCGCTTCACGAGATGCAGAGCCGGCTCGCAGGCGAAGGCATTGCCAAGAGCATCCGCCGGGAAGAGATCGCCCCGGTAAATCCAGGGCGAGCACGCGGCGGTAAAGTTCTTCAGTTTGTGACCCGCCATGTTCTCAGGAATGTAGGCGCGGTTCGTGCCGGGGGTCACACGGATGGGCCACACGGCCTGGTTCACCGGCGGGCTGATGCGGCCTCCTGACCTCTCATAGTTCGGATTGCGCAGACGGTAATGAGAGGGCCACATGTCGCCCTGCAAGTGGCCGGAGTTGAAGTTGTAAAAGAGACGGCCAAAGTCATCCTGGCTGAGCCCATATTGGCCGCGCATGGATGAGAGGCTGCGTTCGAAAACGCCCGCGCCACGCCAGCGAAAACGCGCCGCGTATTCCGCAAAGTAGATCCAGTTGTCCAGCGCCCAAAGCGGCGAGTTCGCGCCATGTTCCGGGTTCGCCAGTTCGGGGCGGCCAGGGATGGTTTGTGCGCCGGCATCCTTCGCCACCACGATCTTCTCATCCGCCTTGCCATCGCCATTCTTGTCCGGGCAATACCACAGCATCGGCGGTGCGCCCACCAGCGCGCCTTCGCCAACCGGCAGGACCGTGCGGGGCATGATGAGTTGATCGAGGAAGACCTTGCTTTGATCAAAGCGCCCGTCGCCATCGGTGTCCTTGAGAATCACGATCCGGCCCACCGGCTCATCCTCACGATTGCCCTGTATGTCCGGCATGTACCCGAGCATCTCGACCACCCAGAGCCGCCCATCCGGACCAAACTGCGCAAAGATCGGATCCCCCACCAGCGGCTCACGGGCTGCCAGTTCCACCCGGTAGCCCGGTGCCACCTGGAAGGTTTTCAATTCCTCATCCGCAGACAAAGCCCGCGTGTCCGGAACAAGCTCCGCCGGCACCAGCGAGGGCGGCACCTTCGCCATTGAGTCCCCATTCTGGGCGCAAACCGTTGAGACAAAAAACAAGACAGGCAGAGCGAGGATCCGGGAGAGAGGGGTGCGTGTGAAATTCATGGGTGGCTGCGAACGCGGCGTTCATTGCAATACGGCCATGCACCCTGGGATCTTTAGCACCATAAGCCAATCGCAGTGCATCTGGACCGTTCAACGTCCTCTGGGGCCAGGACCAGCCTCCGATCAAGGAAGTGCTGCAGTATTGCCAAGAGGCGCTGGCATAGGCCGAGCGCAGCCTTGGAAGGGAGCGCGGGCACTCTTGCCCGCCTCCTTCAAAATGGCGGCGAGGCCGCGTAGATAAAGAAGCGGTCAGGAGTGACCGCGCTCCTCTCGATCAGCTTCGCTCCCAAAAAATGAAGCCGGACGTTAAGCCTGCCTTAGAGGAGTTATCGCGAATGTACGCCCTTACCGTTTCGAAATGCTCCGGACTCCGAATGAGCCGGTCAAAATAATCCGGCTGCCAGAAGGGATTCAGCTCGCTGAGACCTTCCTTGTGAATCATCCGGCTCGAAACTCCCTTCCACCCTTTCAACGTGTCTGACAAAGACTCCCCCTCGTTTAACACAAGCAGCACATGCACGTGGTTCGGCATGATCACATAGCTCCAGAGCTGGTAACGCTGCCCATCAAAATGATGCAGTCGCCCGACGACAATCTTGGCCAGACACGTGTCTCGTAGAGCGCAGCAACCATGCGCCGCGTCCAGGTGTTCATCCAAAGCATTGGAGAACCGCCCATGATAACACGCCTCGGTGACCTCATCCCATGGCGGCGGATTGGCTCTAAGAAAAGCCTCACGTTCTGCGAACCACTTCTCCAAAACCTCCTGTGGAAGCGAATCCGCCAGCCGGAAAGTAGCAAAGACAGGCACCTCACCCTGCTTCCAATGCGGCAGCTTGTGGAAAGTCTTTTCAATATCTCCGCGTGGGTTGAAGAATCGCATGTCTCCGGCAAATCGAATACAGCACTCTCACCATCTTGCAGTCAACTCCAGAGAAGAGGAGCATACGCACTGTGGCAAAGCCCACTCGAAGGGAGCGCGGGCACTCCTGCCCGCTTCATCAAAATGGCGGCGAAGCCGCGTAGATAAAGTAGGCGGACAAAGTGTCCGCGCTCCTCTCAGCCACCGCCCACATCGAGCCTATCCCAAACTCTTGCTGATCTCCGCATGCGCCGCCGCCACCGCAGCATTATGCTTCCGAGCCTTCGCATAGCGCACCGCAAAACTCCCCGGCTCCTCCGAGCCCATGAGCAGATGCTTCGCCTCCGCCACCAGCGCATCCATGCGCTCTTTCGTGACCGGCGGCTTCTCCTCCATCGCCTCATCCATCATCACCACCAGTTGCGAAAGCTGCCGCAGCCACGCAAACCGCTCATGCTCCATAAGCAGTTGCAAAAACTTCATCGGCGACTCGATGACATTCCCTTCCCTCTCATACGCAGCCCGTTCCGCATTCATGAGCAGCTTGTGCAGGCTGAGGAGCTGATTGCGAAGAGCAGGCAGAGGGTGGTCGTTCATGGCTGTTATAGATTACTAGGCTCTCTAAGAGAAGAGGCGGATCACTTGTTATGATACTCCTGCAGCGCGCACACCTGCACCTCAGTCCCCTGCAACGACTTGATCGCCCGCAGCGCCGCATCCGCACCACGCAGCGTTGTCATGATCGGGATGCGGTTCTGCATGGAGGCCGTGCGGATCTTGATCTCGTCCTCGCGCGGGTTCTTGCCGCTCGGCGTATTGATCACCAAAGCCATGTCCTTGTTCTTCATCAGGTCGATGACGTTCGGCCGCTGGCCGCTGGCAAGTTTGGGGAGGATGTGAACCGGGATGCCGGCTTCGCTGATGACGCCGCCCGTGCCGCTGGTGGCGTAAAGCGTGAAGCCGAGGTCGGCGTAGCCTTTGGCGATTTTCACGACGTTGGGGCGGTCGGTTTCCTTGACGCTGATGAAGACATTGCCCTTGGTGGGCAGGGTGCCGCCAGCGGCCATCTGGCTCTTGGCGAAGGCCATGCCGAGGTCGTAGTCGATGCCCATGACTTCGCCGGTGCTCTTCATTTCCGGGCCGAGGATGATGTCCACGCCCGCAAACTTGCTGAAGGGGAACACGGCTTCCTTCACGCTGTGATGCTTCGGAATCACTTCCTCGGTGAAGCCGAGTTCCTTTAGGGTCTTGCCCGCCATGATCTTGGCGGCAAGCTTCGGCAACGGCACGCCGATGGCCTTGCTGACAAACGGCGCAGTGCGTGAAGCACGCGGATTGACTTCGATGACATACAAATCATCGCCCTTCACAGCGAGCTGCATGTTCATCAAACCGCGCACGCCGAGGGCCTTGGCCAGCTTCTTCGCGGCATCGCGGATGCGGTCCTGCATCTCCTTGCTGAGGCTGAAAGGAGGGATGACGCAGGCGCTGTCGCCGGAGTGAATGCCCGCCTCTTCGATGTGCTCCATGATGGCGCCAATGACAGTCGTCTCGCCATCGCTGATGCAGTCCACGTCCACCTCGGTGGCATCTTCCAGGAAGCGGTCCACCAGCACGGGGCGGTCGGGCGTGGCCTCGACGGCGTTCTTCATGTAGTGGGTCAGTTCGGCATCGCTATAAACGATCTGCATGGCACGGCCACCGAGCACGAAGCTGGGGCGCACGAGGCTCGGATAACCAATCTTCGCAGTGATGGCCAGCGCCTCTTCCAGCGAGGTGGCGGTGCCGCTCGGAGCCTGATGCAAACCGAGATCGTCGAGCAGCTTGGCGAACATCTTGCGGTCTTCGGCAAGCTCAATGTTCTTTGGCGAGGTGCCGATGATACGGACCCCGTTTTCTTCGAGTCCCTTGGCCAGGTTCAGCGGCGTCTGACCACCGAACTGCACGATGACCCCGAGCACCTGATCGTGGCGGTTCTCGCGCTCATAAATGTTCAGCACATCCTCCAGAGTCAGCGGCTCAAAGTAGAGTTTATCGCTGGTGTCGTAATCGGTGGAGACCGTCTCAGGATTCGAGTTCACCATGATGGTCTCATACCCCAGCTCGCGCAGCGCGAAGGACGCATGCACGCAGCAGTAGTCGAACTCAATGCCCTGCCCGATGCGGTTCGGACCGCCACCGAGAATCATGACCTTCTTGCGGTCATTGTCCCGCACTTCGTCCTCGATGCCGTAGGTGCTGTAATAGTAGGGCGTGTAGGCCTCAAACTCCGCCGCGCAGGTGTCCACGAGGCGGTAGGTGGGGGTGACGCCGTATTTTTTCCGACCAGCGCGGATGTAGCTTTCCTCAACGCCAAAAGCCTTCGCGATCTGCTTGTCGGAGAAGCCCTTGCGCTTCCAGTTGCGCATCGCGGCACTGAGCACCTGCGCTTTGCGTTCCTCCGTGCGCTCGGCCTCGGGGATGGCGTTGATGAGCGCCTCGCCGGACTGGCTCGGGATGGCCTGGCTCTCCTTCACAATCTCCTCAATCTGCCTCAGGAACCACCGGTCGATCTTCGTCAACTCAAACACTTTCTCCACGCTCCAGCCCTTGGCGAAAGCCTGGCCGAGGAAGAAGATGCGCTCCGCATTCGGCACCGTCAGCTTTGAGGTCAGCGTCTCATCATCCACTTCCTTGTCGGCACCATCACCGATCAAACCAAAGCGTTTGATCTCCAGGCTGCGCAGGGCCTTCTGCAGGCTCTCCTTGAACGTGCGGCCAATGGCCATGGCCTCGCCCACAGACTTCATCTGCGTGGTCAGCGTCTCGTTGGCGCCTGGGAATTTTTCAAAGGTGAAGCGCGGCACCTTGGTCACGACGTAGTCAATCGAAGGCTCAAAGCTCGCAGGCGTCTCGCGGGTGATGTCGTTCTTCAGCTCGTCCAGCGTGTAGCCCACCGCCAGCTTCGCCGCGATCTTCGCAATCGGGAAACCCGTGGCCTTGGAAGCCAGCGCGGAGCTGCGGCTCACGCGCGGATTCATCTCAATGACGATCATGCGGCCCGTGTCAGGATGAATCGCGAACTGGATGTTCGAGCCCCCCGTCTCCACGCCGATCTCGCGGATGCAGGCGAAGGAGAAATCACGCATGATCTGGTACTCGCGGTCCGTCAGCGTCTGAATCGGCGCCACGGTGATCGAGTCCCCCGTGTGCACGCCCATCGGGTCCAGGTTTTCAATGGAGCAGATGATCACGCAGTTGTCCGCCTTGTCACGCATGACCTCCATTTCGAACTCCTTCCAGCCGAGGAGGGACTCCTCGATGAGCACTTCCGTCACAGGCGAGAGATCAAGGCCGCTGGCGGTGATGGTTTCAAATTCTTCCTTGTTGTAGGCGATGCCCCCACCCGTACCACCCAGCGTGTAGGCCGGACGAATGATCAGCGGCATGGTGCCGATCTGCTCGGCAATCGCACGCGCCTCTTCAATCGTGTGGGCGACGCCGGACTGCGGCAGGTCGAGCCCGATTTTGAGCATGGCGTTCTTAAACAGCAGGCGGTCTTCGCCTTTTTCGATGGCGTCCGGCTTGGCGCCGATCATGCGCACGCCGTGCTTTTCCAGCGTCCCGGCACGATGCAGGGACATGGCACAATTCAGCGCCGTCTGCCCGCCCAGCGTCGGCAGCAGCACATCCGGCTTTTCCTTGATGATGATCTTCTCCACCATCTCGGGCGTGATCGGCTCGATGTAGGTGCGGAAGGCAAACTCCGGGTCCGTCATGATCGTGGCCGGATTCGAGTTGATGAGCACCACTTCATATCCTTCTTCGCGCAGGGCCTTGCAGGCCTGGACGCCGGAGTAGTCAAATTCACAGCCTTGGCCGATGACGATGGGGCCGGAACCGATGACGAGGATGCGATGGATGGTGGTGTCTTTGGGCATGGGGGGAGGAAAATATGACGGAATCCGGGTATGGACGACGAATGCGGCGGGTTGGGAGGAAGAAAGCGTATGATTTTGTCGCTTTCAGAGCCCGTAGGTGAGGTCGCCAGCATCCAAATGCTGCGCCACGCGGGGCCGGAAAGCGCGGCATCTTGCACAGTCGATGCGATGCGTCAAACGCAGGGGGTGGAAAAGACGCGAAATAGCACCCAAGAAGGGGCCGTTTCGCCAGTTTTCAGCTCCTCAGCTCAATTCACCGAGATTTTGACGCCGATATCCTTGTAGGCCGCAGTCATCTCCTGCGCGATTTGTGAATAACTTCGTCCATCGAGAAGCAGCCCCAGATGCTTGAACGGCGCGGTCTCGGACTTCATGTCTGGAGGCGGAAAGTTCGTCGGGTAGCTGAAGCGACCGCCTTCGAGGTGCTTGACACGGGGATCTTTGAAAAAGGTGCGCAGCGCCTCGGTCTCGCCATAGACCGCATCCATGAACTTGATGAAGCGCGTCCCTTTTTTGTCGCCATCCAGATGGCAGAAGAAATACACGGCGAGCACGGAGCGGAAGTAGAGCTCCCCCATCTTGCGATTGGTGGTATTGGCGATGCCAGACCAGGTAGCGCGGTTCATCGTCAGGTGCTCCTCCAGATTGCCAATCTCGATGGCATAGCCTCGCTTCTGCATTTCCTGGATGTGGTCTTTCAATCCCTTCTGATGCGCGTCGGCGCGGAACTTGCCTGCATTGTAGGGCAGCATCTCGGTGTATTCCGCCGTGCCTTCGATGACCCACACGGGCAGGAAGGTCAGGTAGGCGTCCATCACCTGATGGGTGATCTCATGGATCAGCGTGCCGCCGTCGTAATTTTCGTCCTTGGCGTAGGTCTTGCCCAGCAGCTTAAGGCCGATGCTGGGAAACGGCACACGGAAGATTTTGTCCCCGCTCATGTAAACACCCCCGGAGTTCTCAGGTCCGCCTGCGGCGATGTAATCCTTCCGGGTCTCGTAAAGCTCGGCCTGGTAGCGTTCGAAACCCTCGGGCGGCCGGCAGACGATCCCCCATGGCAGTGACGAAACGAGAGACTTCGTGGCCTCAAAGGTCCGCGCCACTTCTTTCATCACACTGGGCATGAGTTTGGCTTGGGAGGTGAATTCAAAACCCTCAGAACGATACACACACTTTCGCGCCGCCGGATTCTCCTCAACCACCTGAATCTCAATGGATTTCGTCGACACCACCACGTTCTCCGGCCAGGTCCGTTTCTCGATGGGAACGCGGTTCACAGAGGGGGCGGTCACCGCAGGCGTGGCCCCTTGGGCGGTGGGTGCAGCGGCAGGCGCGGACAAGCTCTTTACATAGGCCTGATCTTCAGCACACAGGCGGGCGAGCGGCAGCTGGTGCTCCTTCCCGTCCGTCATTTTCAAGGTCACGTTCTCGGTCGTGGCGCTCACCAGCGCGGCTTGGATGATCCGGCCTTGCGTGTCTTTCCACGGGCGGTAAACGGCGTCCTCCGCCGCAGCCAGACCGAATTGCGCCAGGGTGCAGCACATGGCCAGAATAATCCGGGAAGGGCGGAAGCTCATGCCGGATTTATACATTGCCGTACGTTAATCACGCAAATCCTTCCTGTTTGAAAGGATCAAAAGGGTGCCATGGTGGCGGCGGCCCGGACGCCCACCCCGTCCTCTTGATTCATTTTCATCCCCTTATGTGCGGATTCCTCGGATGGTTTCGTCTGCCAAACACGCCATGGCGTGAGGACGAGCGCGCCTTGCGAAGGCAGTCTCTGCGGATGATTTTACATCGCGGTCCGGATGACTGCGCGGAGGAGGAAGGTCAAGATTGGTGGATGGGTTTCCAGCGGCTTTCGATTCTGGATTTGAGCGATCACGGCAGGCAGCCGATGTCGTTTGGCGGCGGGCGATATACACTCACCTTCAACGGCGAAATTTATAATTTCCGCGAGCTGCGTGCAGACCTGGGCGAGGTGAAGCTGCCTTCCACCGGAGACACCGCAGTGCTGGGCGCCATGCTGGAACAGGGCCCCGCTGAAAAGGTGCTGGCCAGGCTGCGCGGCATGTTTGCGATCGCGTGGCGCGATGCTGAAACGGGCTCTGTGCTGCTGGCACGGGATCACTTTGGCATCAAGCCGCTGTATTATCGCCTGAGCAGCACCGGAGAGCTGATTTACGGGTCAGAACTGCGGGCAGTGCGGAAGCTGGGGCATGGATGTCAGATTTCTCGCATCGCCCTGGCGCAATTTTTCCAGCGAGGGGCTGTGCAGAGTCCGGAGACGATGTTTGATGAGGTGCGCTGCCTGCCTCCGGGGCACCTGCTCACCTGGCGTGGGGGCAGGGCGGAGGTCAAACGCTGGTTTCAGCCTGCCTGGCCCGGGCGTGAGGCCTGGGTGCATGACGTGCCGGAGCAGCGCCGCATGGTGCGTACCGGCGTGCTGGAAAGCGTGAAGGCCCATCTCGTCGCGGATGTGCCCGTGGGCGCCTTTTTGAGCGGCGGCCTGGATTCAACTCTCCTGGTCGCCTGCATGCGCGAGGCGGGCCAGAAACACATCAAGGCGTTTTCCATCGGCTACGAAGAAAACGCGGGAGTGCCGGACGAAAGCGATGCCGCGCGGCGCACGGCGGAATATTTCGGCTGCGAGTTCGTGAGTGAGCGCCTGACCTCGGCTGCGCTGGAAGCGAGTCTCGATGGCTATTTTGATCAAATGGACCAGCCGACGGGGGATGCACTGAACACCTGGCTGGTGTCACGACTGGCGTCCAAAGAGGTCAAGGTGACGCTCAGCGGATTGGGAGCGGACGAGTGGTGGGCAGGCTACAATTACTACCGGCTCATCGCCGTGGCGGCGAAGTCGCCGCTGCTCGCGGCAGGCAGCTTGGCGCGCGCTGCAGACTCACTGCTGCCGCAGAGCGTGCGCGGACACAGGGCCTGGAAGGTGCCGTTTTATGCCCTGGGTGGCGCCGGGCGCAACGTGCGCGAATGGCACTCCTATGGACGCACCATTATGCCGCCTGAACAGGTGGCTCGGCTTTTGCACGGAGATTTTAAAATGCCTTCCGCGCCGGACTGTGACCCACAGTCTCCGGACTCGTGGCTCCATGAACTGCTGCTGCGTGAAACCGAGACCTATCTGGCGAACACGCTTCTAAGGGACAATGACGCCATGAGCATGGCGCACTCGCTGGAACTGCGTGTGCCTCTGGTGGACAGGGAGATCTTTGCGCTGGCCGGCAGCATGCCCCCGGAGAGCAAGCTGAACACACTGGGCGGCAAGCGTGTACTTCGCGAGGCCTTCCGGGACCTGCTGCCGCCGCAAATTTATGATGACCGCCAGAAAAAAACCTTCACTCTGCCGCTGATGAAATGGATGCGGCTGCCAAAGTGGCAGGAACGCATCCGCGACACACTGGGCTCCCAGCGCTGCCGTGACCGCGGCTGGGTGGATGAGGCGCAGAAGCGGGACATCTGTGAAGAATATTTCAGCGACCGCCTGAACTCCACCGCAGCATGGCCGTTGAGTCAGCGCGTTTGGATGCTATACGTGCTGGAGGAATGGGCGCGACGACACTACGACGAAATGAGGAATCTCCAATGACACCGGGCATTTTGCAGGTGTTCAACCGCTATCTCTCCCCGGGTGGCGAAGAGATGAGCGTGGACCGCATCTTCCATCATCTGAGTACTCAGCACGCCATGTCGCGGTGCTTCTTTGACAGTGCTGCCTGGAAAGGCGAAAACGCTCCAGGAACTGCCGCGCAGGCAAAGCGGCTCTTTTACAACCAAGAATCGCGTGCGCAGTTTGAGGCGGCTCTGGACGCCAGCGGAGCCGGCGTTGCCCTGTTTCACAACATCTTTCCGGTCGGCTCTCCCTCATTGTACCATGCTGCTCTGAAGCGTCGTCTTCCCGTGATTCAGTATCTGCATAATTACCGTCCTTTTTCAGTCGGCGGCACTCTGCAGGTGAATGGCAGGATTGTGCAGGACGCCCTCTACGGCAGCTATTGGAAGGAGATTTTCTCAGGTGCCTGGCAGGGCTCCGTGGTGAAGAGCGCCCTCTTCGCGGTCATGCTCAAGGCCCTTCACCGCAGCGGCTGGCTGAAGAGCGTGAAGGCATGGATCGCCATTTCGGATTTCATGCGGCAGAAACTGGTCAGTTCCGGCTCCCTGCCTGAGGCGCATGTCCACACGCTGCGTCATGCCTGGGATGCAATGCCGCAGCCCCCCGTGACGGAGGATGCGGGCTACTATCTGTTCATGGGGCGTCTGGTCGAAAACAAAGGCGTCATTCCCCTGCTTGATGCCTGGGACGCATTGCGTGCGCAGCTCGGGAAAAAGACCCCATCGTTGCACATCGCCGGGGAGGGCCCTCTCAGCGATGCCGTTCAGCAACGCGTTCGCACCAATCCCTACATCGGCCAGCTCGGCCATACAGGCGGAGAAACGAAGCGCGAGGCCTTCAGACGCTGCCGTGCGGTGATCGTTCCCTCCACCTGGTGGGAGCCGCTGGGCCTGGTGGTCTATGAGGCCTACGATTACCGCAAGCCCGTGCTCGCCGCGAGGTCAGGCGGCTTGGACGAAATCGTCCAGCATGGCGTCACCGGTCTGCAGCATGAGCCGGGCGATGTTTCTGGCATCGTCCAAGATGTGCTGGCCATGGAGGCCACACCGGCCACTGAGCGTCTCGTCATGGGCAGCGCCGGTCGCCAATGGCTGCTGCGCGAGGCAAGTCCGCAGGCTTGGCTGCAGCGCTTCGAAGGGATCTTGGCGGAAGCCGTGAGAGGATGAGTGGCGGCGGCTCGCGCCCGCTGCTCACTGCATGATCGTCACCCGCGCCCCAAGCGGCGCATGCTGGAAGATCGTCTCGGCCATGTCACGCGGCAGGCGAATGCAGCCATGCGATGCCGGAGATCCGGGATTGGGAATCGCCCCTGCATGCAGACCGACTCCATAGCCGGTGAGCCTCATCCAATAAGGCATCTTGGCACCGACAAAATGGCAGCCCGGAGGAATGCGTGACACGCCCGCTGTGGCGTTGCTGTTCACCACATCCCCATTGCTGTCCACGATCATGCCGTAGCGGTTCGAACGCTTGTCCACGATCTTTTCCATGATGCGGAACGTACCGGTGGGCGAGGCAAACCCGCTGCGTCCCGTGGCGACGTAAGTCCAGCCAACATTTTCGCCGCCTTTGAAAAGATATGCCCTTTGCTCGCTGAGGTCGATGTTCACGCTCAAAGGACCGGGCTTGCTGCCGCCATTCCATACATACATGACCGGCTGGGATGCCAGCGGCGGCATGATCATCAGGGGCCGGCGGACCAGTTCCGTGCGCGACGAGAACAGCGGAAACTCAGGCATGGCGCACTGGCTCAGAAGCAGGGCGCAAGCAGCACAAATGAATGGACGTGTGACTCTCATAGCAATCACAATTCTAGGAGCACATAGCGCGCCTGCGCAACCCGGGAGCAACTCTCCTAGGGGAGATTAAATTTCACTGGTTTCGCTGATTCCAGTAAATCTTGATATTCTTACTCCGACGACCGGCTGCAATGATTTCCAAGTCGTGATCTCCGTCGAGATCGGCACACACAGCGTCTTCACAGGCCATGCCACCATCATCAATGAAGGCCTGCTGCCAGCCGTTGCCATCCTCTTTCGTCGTCCAGAACAGCTTCACCGCCACCTTCCCGATCTTCTGCTGCGCGCGCCACCCCACCACAATCTGACGGTTGTTCAGGCCCAGCAGATCGTGCGTGGCGATGGCATGGCCATCAACGAGTTGATCGCTGATCACATGGCGCTGCCATTCACCGTTTTTGGGCCCTTCCGGCTTCGGTGTGTAAATCACCAGCTTGTCCCCGTGCATCGGTTCGATGGTGACGATGTAGGGCTGCCCCCCTGCAAAAGCACCGTAGCGCACCTCGCCCGCACCCGGCAGTTCCGTGGAATCCTTCGGATGCTTGGCGATCCAATGCTCCTTCCAGCCATTGTCGCTCGGGTCCAGCCGCACCACGCCTTCACGTCCTGCCAGCAGCAGGCTCTCGGCTTCGGTGCCCGGCGCGGGAATGATGTCCAGGTTGTGCGTCTTGTGCATCGTCCCCTGCACCAGCGTGGTATTCCACTCCTTGCGCGGATCTTCCGGCATGTGGTAGGCAAGCACTCGCACGCCCTCGCCTTCCCCGTTCTTGTCATTGCCACGGCCATGCAAGGGCACCACCACCAGGTCATAGCGCCCCGATCGGTTGCGCACCCACTTCATGCGGTGCGTCGTCGGTTCGTGTGTCAGCTTCACAGGCTCCCACTTCTGGGTGCGGTCTGCCGGCGGCACCAGATAAAACACGGCTCCACTGCCCTCCGTGTCGCCGGGATTCCACTCGGCTCCCACCGCGATCTCGCACTTGCCATCGCCATTGATGTCTCGTGCCGCGATGCACACATGATCCTTTTCGGTCAGATTTTCAGCAATGACATGTTTCTTCCATGTCGGGTTTTCATACCAGACGATCACCTTGCTGTCCGCCAGCAGGATGTCCGTGCGCCCGTCTCCATTCACATCCGCCACCGCCAGGCCGTAGCCGATGCCTACGGCGTCATCAATCTGCTGCTCTTTGAAGCTCGGAGTCTGCGCTGAGGCAAGGGCGGCGATGCCCAGAGAGAGGGCACAAAGGAGGGTTTTCATGGTGGTTTTTGCACGTTAGCCGACTCCGCCTCCTCCAAGCAAGGACGAACCGAGGCAGGACCAGCTCATCAATCGAAAAACAATTCCGGAAGGCCTTGGCTGCCAGAACCAGCAGGCGAACCCACGGCATCACCGCATGATCTTGACCGTGTAAGTCACCGATCCTGGCGACTTCGGATTCTCGCTGCCGCTGTGAATTCGCAGCACCACGTCGTCCCGCGTCGTCTGCACCAGATAGGTGAAAGGCTTCTCTTTGGTTCCCGTGGGCACCATTTTGATGATGGCGCCAGGGGCATCATTCTTCGGTCCTTCCGCCAGAACCAGCCGAACCCGGTCACCCCGGTCAGATCCTTCCACATCCGGACTTTCAGAAGCGATGTTGCCATCGCATTTCCACAGGCCCGAGAGATAGCTCAATGTGATCCGGTCGCCCCGGCGCAGTGGCGGCAGCTTAAACCCACCCGGCCCTGCCGCAGGGATCACCGCCGTCGTTTCCAGCACTTTCACCCCTCCACCAAGGGCCTGTTCCGGAGCCTCAGTCATGACCTTGATCTTGTCCGTGATCGCCGTGATCTCAGCCTGCACCGCCGTGGCCTCATCCAGCTTGCCATTTCGGGTGTACTGATCCCTCATTTTCTTTAGTTCAGCGAGGTAGGTTTCCGACAAGGGCTTCATCGTGCGAACCACGGCCGCTTGAAATGAATTTCGCAAATTTTGCAGATCCCTGGGATCGTCCCCATGAGCCCCGAGGCAAAGGAGTAAATAGAAGGAAGCGGCTATGAATGCTGATTTCATATATTTGAGGCCACCATATGTCATTCCCCCTAATAAAGGCAAGCATGGAGAAGACCATGCACTGCCTCATGTCACATATCAGCCCGGTCTTTAGACCGCGTCAACTTTCCGGCGCCACCTCATCCCCAGCGCCACGCTCCACTGATACTTCCGCGCATGCTCCCGGATCAGAAACGGCATGTCGCAGGTCTTGGCCAGATCAAAGTGCGGCTCCAGGAGAGATGCCAGCCACTCGCGCGTCGATCCCTGCGGCCAGTTGCCACGTGGCGTGAATTCCTCCAGCCACGTACAGGGAGTTGTCAGCAGCAGCTGTCCGCCCGGACGCACCAGGTTCGGCAGACGCTCGATCAACTTCAGCGGATCGGTCAGCCGGCACAGCAGATTGGCAGCGTGCACGATGTCGTAATCGCCAAGGTCGCCGCGCAGGTTCATCGCGTCTCCTTGCTCAAAACGCACGCGATCACGCCGCAGATTTTCCGGGACGCGGGCCACCAGCGCCGTTTTCGCGCTGCCTTCATCCACGCGTTCATAGTTCATGCTGCCATCACGTGCCAGCACCGCCGCTGCATCCACAAAGCTCTGCGAGTAATCAATGCCCAGAACGCTGACACCGAAATTCGCCAGCTCAAAGCTCGACCTTCCTACGGCACAGCCCAGATCCAGCGCCACCGCCTCACACGGCGTGCGGGGCAGATCGATCAGTTCCATCACCGTGCGCACCGGAAACCCCAGCGCCTCTCTCGGCCCGCTCTCCCATGGCAGCACCTCCGCAGGCTGGCCGTAATGGAAGAGCAGGTATTCGTCGAGCAGGCGACGCGTTTCGTAGATGTTCATGAATGGAGATGGAGGTCAGGCTTCCAGCCTGACACCGGACAGAGGCTTCCAGCCTTGGATTGGATCCGGCGTCAGTTCTTATTCAGCAGACAGAGCTTCCAGCAAATACTTCGAAGGCTGGAAGTGCTCGTTCAAAACCGTGACCTTGCCATCGCGGAACATGCGTGTCTGCTTGATGTCAAAATTCGGCGTCTTGTGCGGCGCGAAGAGGATGTCATCATGCGTAGCGTTTTGGTGCCTTTTGAACTGCGCGGGAGTGATGTGCCCGCCCAGATGATCGTCGCGGCCCGTGGCCAGATGGCAGGTGCCCAGCACCTTTTCATCCTGAATATCAGCGCCAGAAACCGGCAGCACCTGCGTGCCAAAACCAAGCTCTCCAAGCACACCCGTCATGGGATCATCAGCCAGCTTGGCGTTGTGCGCATCAATCGTGCTCTGGTTGCCCGCGATGAGTTCCGCCTTGATGATGCAGCCGCCCGTTACGGTCAGCTTGCCCAGCGTGCCGTCTTCGTATTTCAGAGGAAAAGTTCCTTCCGCACCCGTGGGCACAAAGTAAACCTCACCCGCCGGCAGGTTCGCAATGTCTGGCGCATCCCCCTGACAAAGGCCATGGCTCTTCTGCGCCTCCTGCTGGCTGAGTTCAAGACGCACCGTCATGTCAGGCCCGTTCTCCACGGTAAAATCAATTTCCACGGCATCCGCCCGCGTCATCGCCTTGCGCAGCTTTTCAGCATCGATGCTCACCACTTCATAATCGACGGCCAGACCAGAGTTCAGGATGACGTCATTCACGCCATGCAGCGTCGCACCACGGAATCCGTACTGCTTTGCAAACGCCGTCAGCGGCGCGGTGGCGGAGAAGGTCGAGATGCAGAGGATGATGTCGTAATTCGGATAAACATCCTTCTCCAGGCTCAGCTCCTTGCCGCTCATATCGACGCAAAGATCAGGCAGATCGAGGTTGCTGCCCGTGGTCTGCGTGTAGGCAAACATTTCACCGCCCTTCAACGCCAGCTCTTCGGCCACGCCATTTTTCAGGCCCAGATAAAAGTGCTCATGCGCCCGCTTTTGAATGGCGCGCTCTGGATTCTTCAAGAATGCATAATCCTTCGCTTCAGCGAGATCCGGCAGGTCGATGAGGATGCAGATCTTGCGCCCAAAAGTGGGCTTGAACACAGTGCCGAGAAGGCGTGAAAGATCAAATTTAGGAAACTGACGCCCTTGGGCGGTGGTTTGGACGGTTGGCATGGGAGCGGCGATCATAGGCATGAGAGAGTGTCAGGCAAATACGCCCTGCACTTTTGGGTGGATTCATTGAATTCCGCGGGATTATACGAACTGATCCCATAACAATTTCGCAACCATCGCGAGCACCACGGTGATGAAAATGACACGGATAAATGGCGCCCCATGCCGGATGGCCATTCCAGCACCCAGCCTTCCCCCAATGAGCTGCCCGGCGATCATCACGCCCGCAATCTCATAGTTCACCCGCGCACCGAGGACAAAAATGATCAGCGACGCCATGTTGCTGGTCAGATTCGCCACCTTCGTAAAAGCCGTGGCCCGCGTGAGCTCCAGTCCCAGCAGTGAAATGCAGGCGATCGTCCAAAACGTGCCCGTGCCAGGACCAAAAAAGCCATCGTAAAATCCGAGCACACTGCCCGCCACACAGGCGAATGCCCAAAGACCCAGCCGCGCTTTCGCCGCCGTTCTCCCCAGCCCCGGACTCAGCAGCACATACACCGCAATGCCCAGCAGCATCCATGGCACGATCAATTTCAGCACCGCATTGCTGATCAGCATCAGCACCCGCGCGCCCGCCATGGCGGAGACAAAGGTGATGACAACGGTGAGCCTCACCTGCGGCCACGAGACAAGCCCCGCCTTCGCATACTTCCGCACCGCCATCAGCGTGCCCCACGTGGACTGCATCTTGTTTGTCCCCAGCGCCATCTGCGGCGGCAGCCCGGCCCACAGCAAAGCCGGCACCGAGATCAGTCCACCGCCACCCGCGATGGCATCGATGAATCCGGCACTCAGCCCTGCAAAAAACAGCAGCGCGATCGTTTCCCAGCTCATGATTTGCGACCCAGAATGCGATCCAGTGAATCCGAAGTCTGGTAGATCAGCGCCTCCGGATAATGCGCATACGGATGGAAGTATTCAAACGTCAGGAACCCTTCGTAACCGGTGTCCGCAAGCGCATCCGTCACCGCAGGCCAGTTCGTGGTCCCGTCCAGCAGCGGCCGGAAAGTCTCCAGGCTGAAGTCCGTCCCCTTTTTGGTGAACTCCTTCAGATGCACGTTCTTCGTTCGCTTGCCCAGCACCTTGGCCCAGTGCTCGGGAAACTGAAACATGCTGATGTTTCCCGTGTCAAAATGCACGCGCACATGCTCGCTGCCAAAGCCATCCACAAAGGCGTTCATCTCCATCGGCGTCATCAGGTAGCCATTGAAAAAGATGTTCTCGATGTTGAGGCAAACCTTCAGCTTCTCCGCCTGCTTCGCGAGCTGGCCCACGGCCTCGCGCGCTCGTTGATCACACACATCATTCGCCACCGGCTCGTGATCCGTGCGCCACGGAATGTGCACCGCGCCCGGAACAACGAGCACATTTTCCACCTCCATATCATGCGCACATTGCGCAATCTTCCCCGCCAGCTCCATGCCCTGCGCCCGCTTCGCAGCATCATTGCTCGTCAGCGGATACGGCCAGAACAGGAACGAGCACAGCCCGCTGATCTGAATTCCAATCTCGTCCGCCATCTTGCGAATCTTCACATTGTCCGCCGTCCCATGTTTAGGCGAAAGGTCGTTGTCGAGATCGTAGTTCAGCTCAATCCCATCGAATCCCGCATCCTTCGCCAGTTGCATGCACTCCCGCAGTGTCATCAGCTCAGGATAAGGAAAAGCCCACAAGTTGATCGACTTCAGCATCTTGTACTTCTTCACCGCTCCCCGCCGCGCATCAGGAACTGCGGCCGCAGGTGCCGCACGCACGGGTTCAAAAGCCAGGGCGCTGAGCCCCACGGAGGCAATGGTGGCTTTGAGAGCGTCACGGCGGGAAAGGGAGTCTGCGGGTGGTTTCATACTTGGATGCAATCAGAAGCAGCAAACGAAGGCAAGAGGAAGAAACTCGCCGCACCGCGCAAGATCAGACGAGCAGGATGCGCTTGCCTTTGACTCCGGCATTTGGAGAATCGCCCTTCTCATGAAACTGCTCCTTCCTGTCTTTTTCGCCGCACTCACCCTTTCCGCTGCTGAGTCCGGCGCACCGGTCGGCAAGTTTCAGCAGCTTGATCCCACCATTCCCACCCCTTCCCCGCAGCGCAATGCATCCGGCGCTCCCGGAACAGCCTACTGGCAAAACCGCGCCGACTATGACATCAGCGTCGAACTGGACGACGTAAAACGCACCATCACCGGAGAGGCCACCGTGACCTATCACAATGCCTCCCCGGATCCTCTGACCTACCTCTGGGTGCAGCTCGATCAAAATTTCCTTTCGCACACCGCAGACTCCCGCACCGTGCCAAATACCAAGCGCGGCATTGATCCTTCCAAGATCACCTACTCCGCTCTAGACCGCATGCTCGCCTACGAAGACTACGATGGCGAGATGAAGATCACCAAGCTCACCGATGCCAAGGGGAATCCGCTCCCACATGCCGTGGTGAAAACCATGCTGCGCCTCGACTTGAACGACCCCCTCGCCGCCGGAGGCGAATATGTCTTCAAGATCGCCTGGAGCTACCCCATCAATGACTGCGACCGCATCAGTGCGCGCACCGGCTACGAGTTCTTCAAGGAGGATGGGAACACCATCTACACCATAGCGCAGTGGTTCCCTCGCATGGCCGCCTACACAGACTACGCAGGCTGGATCAACAAGCAGTTCCTCGGCACCGGCGAGTTCACCCTCGAATTCGGCAACTACACCGTGCGCCTCACCGTGCCGGACGATCACATCGTCGCCGCCACCGGCACCCTGCAAAATCCAGACGCCGTCTTGACGCAAACCCAGCGCGATCGCCTGAAGCAGGCCGAAAGCGAAAAGAAAAAGCCTCTCTTCATCGTGACACCTGACGAAGCCAAAGCCGCTGAAAAATCCAAGCCCAAGGGCAGGAAGACCTGGATCTTCCAGGCAGACAACGTCCGCGATTTCGCCTTCGCCTCATCACGCAAATTCATCTGGGACGCGATGGCGGTCGAAGGAGCCAAGGTCAACGGCAAGCCCGTGATGGCCATGTCGCTTTACCCCAAGGAAGGCATGCCGCTGTGGGACAAGTATTCCACCCACGCCATCGCGCACACCATCCAGGTCTATTCACGCTACACCTTCGAGTATCCTTACCCGGTCGCATGGTCCGTCAACGGCCCTATCGGCGGCATGGAATACCCAATGATCTGCTTCAATGGCCCGCGCCCTGAGAAAGACGGCACCTATCCCGAGAAGACCAAATACGCCCTCATCGGCGTCGTCATCCACGAGGTCGGCCACAATTATTTCCCCATGATCGTGAACAGCGACGAGCGCCAGTGGACCTGGATGGACGAAGGCCTGAACTCCTTCGTCGAATTCCTTGCCGAAGAAGAATGGGAGAACGACTGGAAGCACCGTCGCAACGAGCGCGGCATGACGGACTACATGCGCCTCAAAGACCGCGTTCCAGTGATGACCAATTCGGAATCCATCGCCGATCTAGGCCCCAATGCCTACGGCCAGCCCACCGTGGCGCTGAACATCCTGCGCGAGCACATTCTCGGCCGCGAGGCCTTCGATCACGCCTTCAAGACCTACGCCAAACGCTGGATGTTCAAGCGCCCCACCCCTTCCGACTTCTTCCGCACCATGGAAGAAGCCAGCGGCGTCGATCTCGATTGGTTCTGGCGCGGCTGGTTTTACAGCACCGACCATGTCGATGTCTCCATCGATGAAGTGAAGTGGCTCCAACTCGACTCACGCGATCCCGCCATCGAAAAACCCAAGAAGAAAAAGGAGGAGGACGAACTGCCCAAAACCCTCACCCGCGAGCGCAACTACTCCCTCTCCAAGCGCATCGACCGCTACCCGGAGCTCAAAGACTTCTACGACAGCTATGACAAGGCCACCGTCCTGCCGAGCGAGAAGAAAAAGTTCGAATCCCTCATCAAAGAGCTCAAGGAGGAGAAGATCGATCCCGCCCTGCTTCAGACCAAGCACAACTTCTACCTCATCGAATTCAGCAACGTCGGCGGCCTCGTCACCCCCGTGATCTTGAAAGTCGAATACACCGACGGCAGCAGCGAGGAGCTCAAGCTCCCCGCCGAAATCTGGCGCTTCAACACCGAGAAAGCCGCCAAGCTCCTCTTCACCAAAAAGGAGCTGAAATCCGTCACCTTCGATCCCCGCCAGGAACTCGTGGACACCGACATCGAAAACAACTTCTGGCCCCGCCGTCCCGTGAAGAGCAAGTTTCAGCTCTACAAGGACGACAAGCCCGTCAACCCCATGCGCGAGCTGACCAAGCCCGAAAAGGCGGACGAGAAAAAATAGCGTTCAAACCAGAGCATAGGCCGCAACCGGCAGCACTCGCAAGGCATCGGCCACAGCACATGAGCTGCCGCTGATGACCTGCTTCACTCCGCTGAAGAGTTCGCAAACCTCTTTGCCCATGAACTCGGCCGGCCACTCCAGCGCCGTGTCACGCCAGGCGTCCCCCACCGGCGGAAAGCCAACGCGCCCGCTCAGTCGCGGCACGATGACGAGCAGTGCGCTGCCTTCATGTCGGCGCACAAACGCCACACAAGACTCGCCATGGGCCCCCGTGGCGATCACCGGGCTGAAACTGCCATGCATGAACAAGTCGGGATGACTGCGGCGAAAGTTCAATAGCTGATGCGTCACGTGCAGCTTGATACGGCCATCGCGCCATTCCTTCAGCAGCACCGATGGCTCCGTGTTTGCCAGAGAGTCGAGCGCCTGACGACGCGCCGCGTAATCCACCTGCCGGCGGTTGTCAGGATCCACCAGGCTGAAGTCCCACAACTCAGTGCCCTGGTAAAAGTCAGGCATGCCCGGCACGGCCGCCTTGAGCACAGTCTGCGCGAGGGAGTTGACCATGCCAAGCTGCGCCACTCGCTCCGCCAGGAGTTTGAAGTTGTCGAGAAAGCGGTTGGCCCCGGCACGCAGCAGCTTCGCCACAAAGTCACGCACGGCGTTCTCCCATTCCTCGTTCGGCTGCACCCAGCTGCTGTTCACCTTCGCCTCCTTGATGGCCTTGATCAGATACTCCTGAATCCGGCTGAGGTAGCTGGCTCGCGCCGCCTTGTCCATCGGCTCCAGAGGCCAGGTGCCCAGCAGGGTCTGATACACAAGATATTCCTCGTTCGCATCCGGGGCCAGCTCGCCCTCGATCTCCTTCTTGTGCCTCCGGTTGATCGTCTGCCACCGGCGCAGCGCCTTGCGCCATTCAGCGGGAAGTTCGGACAGCCCCGCAATGCGCGCCCGCACATCCTCGCTGCGCTTGGTGTCGTGCGTGGAGGTCGCCAGCATGCAGTGCGGATGCTCACGCTGCCGCGCCATGCATTCGTTGAAAAATTTCTCCGGCGAGATCGCGAAGTGATGCGGCTCTCCGCCCACTTCATTCAGCGCCACCAGCCGGTTGTAAATGTAGAAGCTGGTATCCTCCACACCTTTGGCCATGATCGGTCCCGTGCACTGCTGGAACTTCATCACAAATTGCATGTGCTCGGCTCGTGTCTGCTCATCAATGTTCTCCGGGAATTTCTTCAGCAGGATCTCCCCGAGGAAATCGAACATGGACCGTTCGATGCCCGGGTTGCGGCGTTCCGCCAGCCGCACCGCCCTGCGCACAGCAAGGATGTCCTCCGCGCTGGGATCCTGATCGGGCGTGACGTAGGTGCGGTACACGGGAAAGCAGGCAATGACCTCACGCACGGCGGTGGTCAGCGCATTCAGCGTGAAGTCCCGATACCAGCGGTTGCTCTCTGACAACCGGTCCAGCATGAAGGCCAGCACGTTGATCTCACTGGCCAGCGCGAGCCGCATGACCAGCTGTTTGCGATGATACGCGATCTCATGGAAATTCGTCGCGCTGCCAATGAATTTCACATAGCTCTCCGTCAGCGACTTTTCAGCCGCGGGATCGACCAGCAGCCGAACGGCCTGGTTGGCAAACTCATAGCCGGTGGTGCCGTGCACGGGCCAGTCGGGCCGCAGGCGCTCATCACCGAGGAGGATCTTCTCGACCACCAGGTAAAGCGGCATCCCGTTTTCGCTTTGAGGCAAATATTGGGCCGCACGCGTCTGCAGCAGCGCCAGGTACTCGGCAGGATTCCAAAGCCCGTCCACATGATCAATGCGCACCCCGTCGAGTGAACCGCTGGCAATCAGTTCAAGCAGCAGCTTGTGCGTCGCCTCGAAGACCTCCGGCAGTTCCACACGAATGGCCGCAAGTTCGTTGATGTCAAAAAAGCGCCGGTAATTGATCTCCTCCGCCGCCACACGCCAGAAGCTCAGGCGGTACGCCTGCGCGGTGAGGAGCTCGTCAAACGCATCAAAGCTTCGCGCATCTCCCGGCCGCCCCTCGATCTCCCGCAGGGTCTTTTGGATCGCCTCGATCAGCTCCGGGCATTCCTCACACCGCCTCAGCAGTCGGCGCTTGATGATTTCTTTCTCACGCAAACGCTCGGCGATTTTCTCCGGATCCGTCTCCGTGCGCGGCGGCAGATGATCCAGCGCGGTGATGACACTCTGAAACTCCGCCTGGAAATCTTCCGAGACACCCATCGTTCCCAGTTGCTCAAGCACCGGCCTGAGGATCAGCGTGTATGTCCGCGGTGCGATCGGCAGCCGCGTGTCAAAGTAGCGCAGGAAAAAGGCCCCCGCTTCAAACTCCAGCTTGAACTCGCCTCGCTCCAGCACGCGCCCGTACTGGTCCCCCAGGATCGGCAGCAGCACTCGATTGTTCAGGTCGCTCTTCAGCGGCCGCCAGTCGATGTCAAAATGCGGCGCAAACTCGGAACTTGGCCCGTTCTCCAGCACGTCCGTCCACCACGTGTTCACCGGCGAGCCGATCCCCATGTGATTCGGCACAAAGTCCACAATCTGCCCCAGCCCTTGCTCATGCAATGCCTCCACCAGCTCATCGTAATCCGCCCGTGAGCCAATCTCAGGATTCAGTTCGTTGTGATCCCCGATGTCATAGCCATGCAGGCTGCCGGGCCCCGCGCGGAAAAACGGCGAAGCATACACATGGCTGATGCCGAGATCCCGCAGATAAGGCACCAGTTCACGCGCCTGCCGGAACGTGAAGTGCTTGTTGAACTGTAGCCGGTAGGTGGCGGAAGGAATGAGTGAACGGGTGTGGGTCATGATGTCTTTTGCATGACGAGCAGCTCCGGCCGGACGAATGTCACCCGGCCGGTCACAGGGTCAAACCCCGCAGCACCACTGCCGCCAAAACGTGTGTCGTTGGTTGATAAAAAGCACTGCCAGTCTGCCGCCGGCAGCGTGACAGTCAGCGTTGCTGGCGCGAGATGTGCCAGCACAAGCCATTCACAACGCTGGTCGAAATACCTCAGCGCCACTGCGCCCAGATCCATCGCCTCCCAGCCTGAACGCGACACAGGCCGCAGTGCGGGCTCCTGCGCGCGCAGTCGCAGGCATTCGCGATGCAGGTTCAGCAGTTCCTGATGGGGCGCCTGTGTCGTTTCAGTCCAGTTCAGTTTGGAGCGCATGAAGGTTTCATGACTCTGCGGATCTGGAATCCGCCGGGCAGATTCTGGATCTCGAAACTCCGGAAAGCGGGCGAATTCCTTGCGCCTGCCTTCAGTCACTAGACGCCCAAGTTCGTCGTTGTGATGGGTGAAGTATTGAAAGGGCGTGCTCGCCCCCCATTCCTGGCCCATGAACATCATCGGCGTGGCCGGGGCCAGCAGCAGCAAAGCGCTCGCGGCGCGGTAGGCCTCTGGCGTGGCTATCTGATGAAGTCGCTCGCCAAAGGCGCGATTCCCCACCTGATCATGATTGCTGATGCAGAAGGCAAATTTCTCCGGAGGCAGATGTTCGCTGCTGCTGCCACGCGGCGCCCCCAGATGCTTGCTCAACTGACCGCGGTAGTGCCAGCCATGCCACAGCTCATCGGCCAGCTCCGCCGCGCTTCCGGTGAAGTCATCCTGGTAGGATCTGTCACCCAGCGCCACCTGGATCGAGTGGCAAAAATCATCCGCATACACAGCATCCATGCCATGCCCCTCCGGGGCGATCACCGCCGAAAGGTTGCGCTCGTCTTCCGCGATGACAAATGCGCCACGCTCATGCGCCGCAGCGGCGATCTCCGCCAGCAGATGCCGGGATGACGCGTCCAGAATCGCATGCGTGGCATCCAGCCGCAGGCCGTCGAAATGAAATTCATCGAGCCAGTAGGCCACATTCGAGAGGAAATACTCCCTCACCGCCGGATGCTGATGACCGTCGTAATTCAGCGCCGCCCCCCAAGGAGTATGCACTTCGTCCTTGAAGTAAAAGCGGCTGTAAACGCCGAGGTAGTTGCCATCCGCCCCCAGGTGGTTGTAAACCACGTCCAGCACCACCGCGATCCCCTGCACATGCGCGGCATCCACCAGCGCCCGCAGGTCGTCCGGCGTCCCGTAGCAACGCGCCGGGGCGAACAGGCTCACCCCATCATACCCCCAGTTCCTGTCTCCGGGAAAATCAGCCACAGGCATGATCTGCAGCGCGTTGATTCCCAGGTCACGCAGATGCGGCAGCTTTTCAATGGCGGCAGAAAAGGTCCCCTCACTCGTGAAGGCTCCCACGTGGATCTCATACAAAACAAGATCCCGCAGCGGCGGACATTTCCATCCGGAATCCTTCCATGCATAGACACTCGGATCGACCACCATGGACACATCATGCACCCCTTCAGGCTGGAAGCGTGAGGCAGGATCAGGAAACGGCCCTTCACCGTCCACCACATACTGGTAGCGATCACCCGCCCGGCCCTGCAGATCCACTACGTCGTGGTAACCACCGTCGTCCTTGGTCAATAGCAGGCTGCGCACCCCGTCCCCGTTGGAAGGTCGAATTCTCACCTCCACCTGCTGCCGTTCCGGCGCCCAGATGCGGTAGCGAACTCCTTCCGCAAGAATGTCGGCGCCCTGCGGACGCCGTCTGCGCATGCCTTCGCTCATGCAGGTGCTCCCCCGTCGAGAATGTGCTCGATGCCCCGGAGCGGAATGTAAATCCATTCGGGCCGGTTGTTCAGCTCGTAGCAGACCTCGTACACCGCCTTCTCCAGCAGATAGGCGTCGATCAGCATCTTCAGCGTCTTCTCAGACTCCGGCAGGAAGGAGGCCCCTTTCGCCGTGCTGAGATAGGCATCAAGGAAGTTGATGCTGATGCTTTTCACCCAGATCTCCGCCCACTTTTCCAGGTTCTCGGTTTCGCCTGCCTTCAGCCCATGCTGATGTGCCAGCGCCGTGTAGGCGGCATAGTGGAACGAGCGCAGCATGCCGGCCACATCACGCAAAGGTGATCGCTTGATGCGGCGCTCGCTCAGAGGCCGGGCCGGTTCGCCCTCGAAATCGATGATGCAGAGATCGCGCCCGGTGTTCAGCACCTGGCCCAGGTGGTAGTCACCATGGTGGCGGATGCGCGTGGCGGTGATCTTGTGCTCCAGGATGGCCGCCTGGCGGCTCAGAATTTCATCCTGCCGCTGCAGGAGCGCTGCGGCCTCTTCACGGTACGGTTCAGGCAGGGACGCCAGCCTCTGATGCAGCAACTGGCTCATTCGCCGCGTGCCCGACCGCATCGACTGATAAAGCGACCGCTGGTAGAGTCCTGTGAACTCCTCCGGAGCAAAATGGGGGTCTTCCACATCCGCCGCCAGCGCCAGATGCATCTGGGCCGTGCGCTCTCCGAGTTGCCGGGCACGCTCGGGATACACCCCGCCGACCACGTCATTGATGAGGTCCGGCATCAGCTCCACGTTGCTCTCCGGCGGCAGTGCCAGCACGCGCTCATGGGTCAGCACACGCTCATAGAAACGCCCCAGCGCCCCCAGCGTGTATTCCCACGCATCCCCTTCGTTTGGCACGTTGGCCACCAGCAGCGCCAGCACTCTCGGCTCAGCCCCCTGCGACCGGTACTCGATGGCCCCGCAGTAGCCGGGCACATTCGTGAAGCCTTGCCGCTCGCTGAGAAAGCGCAGCAGCTCCGCATCCGGATTCTGCCCGGCCTCCGGCTTGCGGTAGAGCTTCAGGAAATAGCGTCCGTCATAAATGACGGCGGAGTTGCTTTGCTCGGCCCGTAGCGCACGCGAAGGCAGCGGCAGCGTGAATTCTTCAGCCTGCTTTTTGAAAGCCGCCCCGCAGATGCCTGCAAGCTCGCCGGAGCGTCCACGCAGGACCTTCTCGCCAAGGATGACCTCAAGCAGCGCCGAACGGAAATTTTCATCGTCCAGAGCATCAAACAGCACCCCTTCACCTTCCGCCGAGGCAAACCGCGCCACGATGGATTCGGAGGCCTGTCCCGCAGCGGCCAGCTGCAGCGGCAGAAGGTACAATTCCGGCGGCACTTCGAAATAGTTGACCTGAAGAAAGGCCAGTCGTCCGGCATCGCTGCCTGTTGTCGTCTGTCCCAGAGGCACCATCTCCTGCACCTGCACACTGCGCAGCGCATGCGCCTTGCCCCCAAACCAGCGGCAGTGCTGAAGACATTCCGGCAGCGTTTGCTCGGTGAACGCATGACTGTGCAGCGCCGCCAGCACACTGGCCCATGTGGCCGGCTGCTCCACCAGCGGCGGCGTGAATGCCCCGCCGATGCGTAAGGGCTCGGTGTTTTGCTCCAGCGTCAGCCACAGATAATCATGGGGCCCCATCGTCAGGAAATAAGGCGTGGCCGCGATGACCGGAAACCGGTTGTGGCTGAACACTTCCATCGGCCTCAGCCCCTGCCACTGCGTCAGATCCAGCTCCACCGCCTGCGCAAAACGCGACAAATTCGCCACCACCAGGATCTTCTCCTCCTCGAACTCCTTCACAAACGCGATCACTCGCGGATTGTCCGAAGGCAGAAACACCATGCTTCCACGCCCAAAGGCCTTGAAGCGCTGTCGCATGGCCACAATCCGGCGCGTCCACCACAGCAATGACGAAGGGTTGTACTCCTGCGTTTCCACATTCACCGCTTCATAGTGATATTCCGAGTCGATGATCACCGGGAAATAAAGCTGCTGCGCGTTCGCCCGCGAAAATCCCGCGTTGCGGTCCATGCTCCACTGCATCGGCGTGCGCACGCCGTTGCGGTCGCCTAGGTAGATGTTGTCCCCCATGCCGATCTCATCTCCGTAATAGATGATCGGTGTTCCCGTCATCGACAGCAGCAGCACGTTGAGCAGCTCGATCTTGCGCCGGCTGTTGCGCAGCAGCGGCGCCAGTCGGCGGCGGATTCCCAGATTGATGCGCGCACGCTGGTCCGCAGCATAGACTCGGTACATGTAGTCACGCTCTTCATCCGTCACCATTTCCAGCGTCAGTTCATCATGATTGCGCAGAAACATGGCCCACTGCGAATTCGCGGGAATCGCCGGCGTCTGCTCCAGGATGTCGATGATCGGAAAGCGGTCCTCCATCTGCAGCGCCATGAAGAGCCGCGGCATCACCGGGAAATGAAACGCCATCGAACACTCGTCTCCGTCCTTGCCAAAATAGGCCGCCGCCTCCTCCGGCCACTGGTTGGCCTCCGCAAGGAGCATCCGATTGGGGAACTTGCTGTCGATATGCGCCCGCAGCCTTCGCAGAATCGCATGTGTCTCCGGCAGGTTTTCACAATTCGTCCCGTCGCGCTCAATGAGATAGGGCACCGCGTCCAGCCTCAGTCCGTCCACGCCCATGCCAAGCCAGAAGTCGATGGCCTTGAACATGGCCTTCTCCACCTCCGGGTTGTCCCAGTTCAAATCCGGCTGATGCGCATAAAAGCGGTGCCAGTAGTAGGCGTTGGCCAGCGGGTCCCAGGCCCAGTTGGACTGCTCGAAATCCTTGAAGATGATGCGTGCCTCCCGGTAGGGCTCCGGTGTGTCGCTCCAGACGTAGAAATCACGCTCGGGCGAACCCGGCTTGGCGCGGCGCGCACGCTGAAACCATGCATGCTGATCGCTCGTGTGGTTGAGCACCAGTTCGGTGATTACGCGCATGTTGCGCCGGTGCGCCTCATCAAGGAACTCTTGAAAATCCGCCAGCGTGCCATAGACCGGGTTTACGGATGTGTAATCCGCCGTGTCGTAGCCGTCGTCCCGCAGCGGAGAAGGGTAAAACGGCAGCAGCCAGAGCGCCGTCACCCCCAGTTGCTCCAGATAATTCAGCTTCGAGATCAGTCCGCGAAAATCGCCGATTCCGTCTCCATCTCCATCACAATAGGCACGCACGTGCAGCTGGTAAATGATGGCATCTTTAAACCACAGTGGATCGCTCATGCGGAACAGTTGTCGCAGACCTCTCATGGATGCAAGGCTCCATGCTCCCTGCGCGGCAACATACCACAAAACCTTATGCCAAAGGAGGGTGATGCCTGACTCTTGTATAAGGCACGCCCCTGATTTTCAATCCGGCAAAAAAAATGAGGCGACCGATCACCGGTCGCCTCACGTTTCGTTCTAACGGCCTGATTTACAGGTAGTCGTTCACCAGGTTCTCGAGCATTTCCTGACGCCCGCTTCCCAGAAGTGGCTCTCCGTTCGCAAGGATATGCGCTTCGAGTTCCGCAAAGCCAACTTCGCCCTTCTCAATCTTCGCGCCAATGCCTGAGTCGTAGGTGCTGTAGCGCTGCTTGATGAACGCATCGAGACGACCGTCTTCGATCATCGCATGCGCGATCTTCAGGCCGCGTGCAAAGGCGTCCATGCCGCCGATGTGGGCGTGGAAGAGATCCACAGGCTCAAACGACTCACGGCGGCACTTGGCGTCAAAATTGAGGCCGCCCGTGGTGAGGCCGCCCATCTTCAGCACTTCCAGCATGATCTCAGTGGTGAGATAGATGTTGGTCGGGAACTGGTCCGTATCCCAGCCAATGAGCGTGTCGCCTGTGTTGGCATCGATGGAACCCAGTGCGTTCGCGGCGATGGCCACCTGCATCTCATGACGCATGGTGTGTCCTGCCAGTGTGGCATGGTTCGTTTCAAGGTTCAGCTTGAAGTGCTCCAGCAGATTGTGCTCACGCAGGAAGTTCAGACAGGCTGCCGCATCCGAATCATACTGATGCGTGGAAGGCTCACGCGGCTTCGGCTCGATGTAGAACTGGCCCGTGAAACCGATCTTCTTCTTGTAGTCCACCGCCATGTGCAGCAGACGCGCAAGGTGGCTGACCTCACGTTTCATGTCCGTGTTCCAGAGCGTCGCATAGCCTTCGCGGCCACCCCAGAATGTGTAGCCTTCACCACCGAGGCGGTGCGTCACATCCATCGCCTTCTTCACCTGCGCGGCGGCATACGCAAAAACACCGGCGTTCGGACTTGTGGATGCCCCCTGGCAGTAGCGCGCATGGGAGAAAAGGCAGGCCGTGCCCCAGAGCAGCTTCTTGCCTGTCTGCTTCTGCGCTTTCTCCAGTTCATCAGCCACAGCATCAAAGGCGGCGTTGCTCTCGGCCAGCGTGGCAAGCTCCGGCGCCACGTCACGGTCATGCCAGCAGTAGTAGTCCACGCCGAGCTTTTCCATGAACTCAAAGCAGGCCCACACGCGGCGTTGCGCATTGGCCACAGAGTTGCTGCCGTCATCCCACGGGCGCTGCGCAGTGCCGCCGCCGAATGGATCGGAGAGCGAGTTGCGCATCGCATGCCAGTAGGCGACCGCGAAACGCATCTGCGAGCGCATCGTTTTGCCCCCGACGATTTCGTCAGGATTGTAATGCTTGAAGGAGAGCGGATTGCGGCTCTTGGGCCCTTCATACTGAATTTTAGGGATGTCAGGGAAAGCGTCGTTCATGGTAGGAGAGCCAAGGGAGACGAAACAAGGCGCTGTGCAACTGGTTCGTCAGACTCCCGGCGGACACTTTTTAGGCCAAATTGGACACCCTGCCCGCCTCAGAGCGCCTTCTTGTTCGTCTCCTCCGCCAGCCAGACTGCCACCAGCGTGATCACAGCCATGGCAATCAAATACACTGCCACCAGCCACGGCTTGCCACCCGTCTGATCCAGCAAAGCCGTGGCAATCAGCGGGGCCATTCCCCCTGCGAGAGGCGAGGCGAGCTGATATCCGAGCGACGCTCCGCTGTATCGCACCCGCGTGCCAAACAGCTCGGAGAAAAACGCCGCCTGCGGGCCATACATCGCCGCGTGGCCGATGAGTCCGATCACAACAGCCAAAATCACCAGCCCCATTTGCCGCGTCTCGATCATCCAGAAAAAAGGAAACGCAAAGAGCAGCAGAAACAGCGCACCTCCCAGATACACCGGCCGCCGGCCGATGCGATCCGACAACGCCCCAAAGCACGGAATGGCCACCAGCTGCACTGCGGAACCAATAAGCACCGCATTGAGCAGCGTCGCCTGCGGCATCCCAAGCTGCTGCGAGCCATAGCTGAGCACCAGCACGGTGAAGATGTAGAAAAAGGCATTCTCCGCAAAGCGCGCCCCCATGGCGAGCAGGACGTTGCGCGGGTGATCCCGCAGCACGGCCAAAATCGGCACCTTCGGCCCCGCATCCTGCGCCCTGGCCTGGGTGAAGACCGGGCTCTCAATGATCTTCAGCCTGATGAACATGCCCACCCCCAGCAGCAGCACGCCCAGCAAAAACGGCACCCGCCAGCCCCAGGAAAGAAAGGCCGCCTCATTCATGGAAGACACGATCATGAAAACCGCATTCGCCAGCAGCAGTCCCACCGGCACCCCGGCCTGCACCCAGCTCGCATAATACCCGCGCTTGCCAGTAGCCCCATGCTCCACCGCCATCAGCACTGCGCCGCCCCACTCTCCGCCGACCCCAAAGCCCTGAATGAAGCGCAGCAGCACCAGCAAAATCGGTGCCCAGACTCCCACCTGCGCATACGTCGGCAGCAGGCCGATCAGCACCGTCGCCACCCCCATCAGCATCAGCGTGGTCACCAGCATCGATTTGCGGCCGATCTTGTCGCCGAAATGACCAAAAACAATGCCTCCCACAGGCCGCGCAAAGAAGCCCACCGCATACGTCGCAAACGCCGCCATCGTCCCCGCCAGCGCGTCAAAGTTCGGAAAGAACAGCTTGTTAAACACCAGCGCCGAAGCCGTGCCGTAGAGGAAAAAATCATACCACTCAATGGTGGTGCCGATGAAGCTGGCAATGACGACGCGGCGGGTGCTGTTGGGATCGGACATGGCTGGGAACCGGTCAGGCTGACAAGTTGAGAGCCTCAGCACAAGACGAAAATAATTGGCACCGCCTTCGCGCATCCAAATCTCACCGCCGGTGTTCAAAACCGCCACCATGAAGACCGCCTTCCGCCTCACCTTCCTCGCCGCATTCCTCCTCAGCGGCGTTTCGCTGTTCGGCGAAACCGCCGGATCCCCCATCGACTGGGACAAAGCCAGGCAGCTCTACCAGCGCGAACAACGCGGGGAAAAATTAAGCCCCGAGGAGCGGACATACCTCAGCAGAGCCAAGGAAGCCCGCAAAGGCGGCGGTGGTGGCCGCCCGTCAAATCAGCGCAAAGCGCCCGCCTCTCTCACGCCCCTCACGGACATGACGTCCAGCGAATCGTATGAGGGCGAAGACGGCGGCCTCTACGGCAAAGGAAGCAATACACCACCCGAACCGCTGAAAAAATCCGCCGAAGCCGCCCTCTCTCTGATCAAACCCCTCGATACCGACGGCAAACCCTCCGACAGCGGTAAGATCGCGCTCGTCTCCATCAGCATGTCCAACGCCACCCAGGAGTTCTCTTTCTTCAAAGGAATCGCCGACGAGGACCCCCGCAAGTCCGACAAGCTCACCATCGTCGATTGCGCACAGGGCGGCCAGACCATGGCCTCATGGGCGCAGCCAGAAGGCCGCCCTTGGCCCGAAGCCATGAACCGCCTGAAAATCGCTGAAGTCAGCCCTCAGCAAGTGCAGTTGGCCTGGGTGAAGCTCGCCAACGCCGGCCCCTCCGGCTCCAAGACCGAGCATCTCGCCACGCTGGAGGCAGACACCATCAAAGTCCTGCACCTCCTCAAAGAGCGCTTTCCCAATCTCCGCATCGCCTACCTCGGCAGCCGCATCTATGCCGGCTATGCCACCACCGGCCTCAATCCAGAGCCCTACGCCTATGAGGGCGCCTTCGCCGTGCGCCATCTCATTCAGCAGCAGATCAGCGGGGACGAATCTCTCGCCCTCTCCAAAACCCCCCTCCTCCTCTGGGGCCCCTACCTCTGGGCCGACGGTGAAAAAGGCCGCAAACTCGACGACCTCAAATACACCAGGCAAGACTTCGGCCCCGACGGCACCCACCCCAGCAACAGCGGGCGTGAAAAAGTCGCCAAGCAACTTCTGGAGTTCTTCGCCACGAACCCACTGGCCAAAAGCTGGTTTGCGAAGTGATCCGTAAACGTACGTTGGGTGTGTTTGGCGCGCTTGATCTCTCATTCACACGAATGGCACTTCGCCAAACCGCCCGACTCTGGGGCCGTAGGCCGTTGTGTTCACCATGCGCTTGCAAACGGGCGGGGCTATAGCCACATCCGTTCTACGCACTGAGATCTACCGTCCCGTCAGCCGCTTCCACAGTCCCCGTGCGCCGTCAGGCGTCGTGTTCTGCTGCGGCATCTGGGCTGGCTGCCTTGGCGCCGGTCCAGTAGAAGAGCGGCGTTCGCCACCAGGACGTCCACCCCCACCCTGGCCTACTTGACCACTTGGACGCCATCCACCTTGACCACCGCCACCACTCGAGCGCCCGCCACCGCCACCACCACCGCCACTTGGGCGGCCACCACCCTGCCCCTGGGGGCGGCGTTGCTGAAACTGCCGCTGCTGCTCACGGCGCTCCGGCCGTTCATCGCTCACTGCCTGCGGGGCCGCATTGTAATCAAACCCTTCGGCGCGCTTCCGCACCAGTCCGCGATTGATAAATCGTTCCAGCTTGCGCACATCCGGCAGCTCATCAGGCGAGACGAAGCTGATCGCATCACCAATGGCCTGCGCACGGCCTGTGCGGCCGATGCGGTGCACATAATCTTCCACGATGTGCGGGAAGTCGAAATTCACCACGTGCGAAATGCCATCCACATCAATGCCTCGCGCGGCGATGTCCGTGGCCACCAGCACGCGCACCGTGCCCGTCTTGAAATCATCCAGCGCGCGCAGGCGCTGGTTCTGCGAGCGGTTGGCATGCAGCGTGGCGCATTTGACGCCGGTCGATTCCAGCTTTTTGGCAATCTTGTCCGCGCCATGCTTCGTGCGGCTGAACACCAGCACCATCTGCATTTTCTCATCCTTCAGCAAATGCGAGAGCAGCGGCATTTTGAGGTGCTTGTGCACCTCGTAAACAAGCTGGGTCACCGTCTCCGCCGGATTCGCGCGCTTGCCGATCTGCACGACCTTCGGCCCGCGCTGAAACTCATGCGTCAGCGTTTCGATCTCCTTCGACAGCGTCGCGGAAAACATCAGCGTCTGCCGCTTCTTCGGCAGTTGGTTGATGACTCGGCGAATGTCCGGCAGGAAGCCCATGTCCAGCATGCGGTCCGCCTCATCCAGCACCAGGTATTCGAGCTGCGAGAAATCCGCGCAGCGCTGCTCCATCAGGTCAAGCAACCGCCCTGGACAGGCGATCACGATGTCGCTCCCGGCACGCAGCGCGTCCTTCTGCGGCTTTTCGCCCACACCACCGTAAATTTTGGCGATCTTCAGCGGCAGATGACGGGCATAGGCCAGCACGTTTTCCTCGATCTGTGCCACGAGTTCACGCGTGGGTGCCAGCACCAGCACGCGCGTGCGGCGGCGCTGCCCCTGCGGAATGGGATTCGATGTCAGACGCGTCAGGATCGGCAGAGTGAAAGCCGCCGTCTTGCCGGTGCCGGTCTGCGCGATGCCGATCACATCTCCGCCTTGGATGACCACAGGAATGGCCGCAGCCTGGATGGGGGTGGGTTCCGTGTAACCGGCTTCTTCGATGGCAGTGAGGATGTTCGGGTCGAGGCCGAGAGCTTTGAAAGACATGTGCTCCTTCCTTAGTCGCCGATAAGGCGATTAGCAATGACACGTTTCTACCCGCGCTCCTTGGGCATCAAAGCTTCGCCGCATCCGCCGCCCGCCACAGATACCACGCGGCCAGCGTTCGGTGCGGCTGCCAGCGTTCCGCCAGCGCACGGAATTCCTTCGGCTTCGGCATCTCATCCAGCTTCTTCGCCACCCGCCAGCCGTTGCGCACCCCATAGTCATCGCTGGGAAACACATCCGGCCTGCCCAGGGTGAAAATCAGCAGCATCTCCACCGTCCAGCGCCCCACCCCGCGCACCGCCACAAGCCGCTCGATCAATTCCTCATCATCCAGCTTCAGCGCCGCCGCACGTTTGGGAATCTGCCCGCTGATCGTCTTGGCGGCTATGTCCCTTATCGCGAGCATTTTGCCCGTGGAAAACCCGCAGCCGCGCAGCGCCTCATCCGTGGCCTCCATCACCTGTTTAGGCTGTGGAAAGCGCCCCTGCGGAAACAAGGCTTTGAAGCGGCGCAGGATCGCCTCCGCCGCTTTCGCATGCAGTTGCTGGTGCGCCACCGCGCTCACCAGCGCCTCATACGGCGACCTCCTTTGCGGCACCAGAAGGCACGGCCCATGCGCCTTGATCAGACGTCGCATGACCGGGCAGCGCTTGGACAGGTGGGCTTCGGCTTCAGAATGCATGGCGTGGACAGGATCGGGGCATCGAAACATTGGCAAGATGGATTCGACACTCAAAATCGAATTTGATCCGTATCTACATAGTCTCGATCTCCCGCGAAACCATGGCTAACCTCACCTTTGTACTCGATGACGGCCAGGAAATTGTGGTCCCTCTGACGGAACACGTCACCTTGGGACGCGGTGAGGACAATGATGTCGTCGTCGATGATGATCGTGTCTCAAAGAGGCATGCCGAGCTGGTGCACAATGCCGACGGCAGCATCCAGTTGTTTGATTCAAACTCCACCACAGGCACCTTCGTCAATGGCGAGCGCGTGCGCAGCCGCACCATCCGCCATGGCGACAGGCTTGCTTTTGGTCCGCTGGCGGCCGTGCTCGATCTCGCCAATCATGCCGCCAACGGCAGCACCCCGTCGGCGTCGGTCGGAGATAAAACCCAGGCATTGACCAACGGCCATCCGGTCAAAGCCGAAAAAATCGCCGCCCGCAGACGCAACAAAAGCCGCAGACCAGACCCCACCCCCTTCAGCTCCGCCGAACCTCAAGAAGCCTCCTCCCGTCTTCAAATGGAGAAAGCGCGTCTCCAGTCCGAACTCGAATCGGTGCAGAAAGAACTGCGCCACTGGAAGGAACAGTCCGCCGCTGAGCACGCCGCGCACCTTGCCCGTATGGGTGCTCTCCGCGCCGAGGAGGAACGCCTGATCCAAATCAGGCCAGCAGTCCGCGAAGCGGAAACCGCCCATGGGGAATGGCTCAGTTCGATCGAAGCCCTCACCGCCCAGCACGAAAAACACACCGCCGCTCTTCAGCTCCTCATCAAGGATGAAGAGGCAGCCAGACACGAGCTGGATGTCCTCGCCACGCATCGTGATCAGGCCCTTGCCCACCTTCAGCAAATCCGCGCCGATTCGGCGCATGACCAAACCGTGCTCGACGACCTGCGCCGCCAGATCACCGAACTCCAAACACGCAGCCAGGAATGCAAGGATATCGCCGAGGTTCGCGAGGATCAGTTGAAGGCGGCGGAAAAGAAGCTGGAGCAGCTTTCCCTTCACCGCGCTCAGATGGAAGCGCACATCCTTGAGCTCTCCGGCTCGGAGGAAAAACTCCTTCAGGCTCAGTCGCGTTGTCATGACGCCGAGGCGCAGCATGCCAGCCTCACCGCCGCCAATGCAGCCCTTGCGCTGGACCAGCAGCGTGCCTTAGCCACGGTCAAAGATCTCGAATCCCGCATCGCCACTCTTCAGCAATCCCACCAGCTCGCCGTCACTGCCAGCGCAGAGGCCCTCGCCACCCGCCAGCGCACGGAGCACAGCCTGCAACAATGCCAGGCTGACCTTGCGACCTGCGAGAAGGACCTCGCCTCTGCCACACAGCGCCTGGAGCAAACGCAGGCACGCTGTGCCGAGCTGGATCAGCAGTGTCAGGCCCTCGCTGAAACCAGCCAGAAGCTCGCCACCACCCATTCGCAGCTCGCCACAGCCGAGCAGCAGCTTGCGAAGGTAAAATCTGCCTGCACCGCCGTTGAAGCTCAGATTACGGAGCAGCGATCTCTGGTGAGAAAACTCACCGATGAAGAAAGTGCCGCGAAGGACCGCATCGAAGCCTTGCACGCTCGTGAAAATGACCTGCACGCCGAACTCACGGAGCTTGGCTCCGCCGAACACGATCACCGCACTCGTTTCGAGGAAGTCCGCCAGCTCTCCGCCGAGGCAGAAAAAGAGCATGCCGTCCAGCAGGAGCTGCTTGCCTCCAGCCTCGCAAACGCCCGCGGCGAGCTTTCAGAACTCCTGTCACGCCTCCAGCCTTTGCGCGACTGGAAGGAGGCCATGGACCTCCTCTACGCACGTCTCGCCACACTGCCGCAGGATTCCACTGCAGCGCGCGATCTCTGGCATGAGATCGAAAAAGAAAAAGCTGGCCTCCATGAGCTCATCACCACCGCACGCACCCAAGCGCAGGCAGTCAGACCCGCCCCCACTGCCCCTCCTGCCGTTTTCCCTGAAAATCCTCCCCCGGTGGTGAAAACCTCGCCTCCTCGAAGAAACCGCGCGGGCGCGCTTCCCGGCCCTGCCACTGCGCAGGAGACCACTTTGAGGTCACGCCTCGGCCACCTGCGGGAAAGTGTTCAGCGCGAAGAATCGCGCCTCGAACAGCTCCGCCGCGAACGCATGCGCCATGAAGCCCCACTCCGCGCCAGCCCCGCCGCCGAAGCGATGCTGCGTGAGCAGGCCCGCCACCTTGAGACCAGAATCCGCCAGGATCAGGAACGCCACCATGCCTTGCAGCGCAGCATTGAAATGTCTCACGCTGAGGAGGAAAAACGCCGTGATCGTCTCGGCGAGCTCGAACACAAGCTCATCGAACTTCGCACCAGCATCACCGAAGCAGAGCGCCAGCGCAGTGAGCTGCGCCAGCAGGCGGATCTCGCCCATGCCGAACTTAAAAACTTCGAGGCCGCCATCGACCGCTTCGCAAAAAAAACATCAGATTGAGGCCCTGTTCCTGCATCATTTTCCCGCAGATTCAAATGCCTGATTGATTCCACTCACTTCATCGACTTTGCTGCGCTGGTTCAACGCTAAATCCCCCCCATGGCTAAACTCACTTTCGTTCTTGAAGATGGACAAGAAGTGGTGGTTCCCCTCAAGGAACACATCATCATCGGACGTGATGAGGACAACGACATTGTGGTCGATGACGAACGCATCTCCCCTCGTCACGCTGAGATTGTTCAAAACGCTGACGGCAGCCTTCAAGTCTTTGATCTCAAGTCCTCTGCGGGCACCTACGTCAATGGTGAACGCCAGCTCAGCTGCACCCTGCTTCATGGCGATACGATCGCCTTCGGCCCTCTCGTCGGCACGCTCGATCTTGAACACCCGGCTACCAGCCCATCCATTGCACCCGCACCTGAGCCACCCGCACCTGAGCCACCCGCACCTGAGCCACCCGCACC
>Ga0209066_10000238_pt1 | contig 83117 bp, 64 predicted proteins | sample All_14_2_FD_187198 | JGI IMG/M metagenome (GOLD analysis project Ga0209066, IMG submission 187198) | Freshwater microbial communities in response to fracking from Pennsylvania, USA - Allegheny Zone_MetaG_DW_15 (SPAdes) (version 2) ...
GGGCAGCGTCATCGGCCCCAGCGTGGCCGGGTTTTTCCACTCAAAGATCAGCAGCACGAGAAAGCCGCCGAGCAACAGGATGCCGCTGGCGAGCAGGGTCAGCTTGGTGTGCAGCGACCAGTGGCGGGAATCGCGGCGCTTGGCGCGCAGGTCGTGGAGGACCGGAAAGCCGATGCCGCCGACGACGATGGCCATCATCACCGGCAGCAGGATCATCACATCGCTGGCGTAACGCACCAGGCTGTCGGGGTGGATCGAGAAGCCGGCGTTGTTGAAGGCTGAAACGGCGTGGAACAGACCGCTCCAGGCTGCTTCGCCCCAGGGCAGGTCGTAGGCCAGGTGCAGCCGCAGCGTCAGCAGGACGGTGACGGCCAGTTCCATGCTCAGCGTGACGCCGAAAACCAGCCGTGCCACGCTGCTGACGTCGCCCAGTCCGAGCGTATGTGTTTCAACCTGGCTGATCAGTTTCGAGCGCAGGCGCAGCGAGCGATTGACCATCAGGCCGAGCAGCGTCGCCGCCGTCATCATGCCGAAGCCGCCGATCTGGAACAGCGCCATGATCGTCCATTGGCCGAAGGTCGACCAATAGGTGCCGGTGTCGACGACGACCAGACCGGTGACGCAGACCGCCGACACGGCGGTGAACAACGCGGTCAGCCAGGGGGCGGAGACACCGTCGGCCTGTGCTTGCGGCAGCATCAGCAACAGCGTGCCGGCGACGATGGCCAGCAGGAACGCCAGGGCTACGCTCTGGCTGGGGTGGAGCAGGGATTTCATGCGTCAGGCTTGCGTCAATGGTGCGAACCATTCTGGCAAGGCGCACATAAAAATGTCGTAAATTTTCGCCCGTGTGGCCGGGCGTTTTTACGCCTGTTGTTTGCGCAGGATTTCCTTCATTGCGTCGAACTGGAACTGCCGCGCCAGCTCGCGCAGCACGCGGACAAACTCGCCGTGGCGGGCATCGAGTTGTTCGATTGCGCCGAGCTGGTTGAGGATGCCGCGCAGGTAGCCGAGGTTGATTGCCTCTTCCAGCGCTGCCACGTATTCCGCAGCCGGTGCCACCAGCGGCAGTGGTTCGGCCGGCGTCGGCGCCGGGCGCGGCGTGTCGGCGGTGACCCATTCGATACCGAGCTTGCGGCCTAGCCAGTCGAGCAGTTCATTGACCTTCAGCGGCTTGACGATGAAATCCTCCGGGCCGATGCCGACATCGTTGTCCAGCCCCTTGTCGAAAGCGTTGGCCGAGAGGATGGCGATATGGGCGTCGGTCAGGTGTTGCTGGCGGATGCGGCGGATGGTTTCCCAGCCGTCGATGCCGGGCATGCCGAGGTCCATGAAGACGAGGTGCGGCTTGCACCGGGGGATCGCCTGCAGTGCCTCGTAGCCGCTGGCCGCCTGGTCGACGATGAAACCGAGCGGTTCGAGCACGCTCTGCAGCATGTCGCGGTCGACTTTCTCGTTATCGACGACGAGGATGCGTTTGCGCACGCCGACGTAGCCGATGCGGTTGAGCTTCGGCAGTTCGCGCGCCGCCTGCGCCGAATGCACCTGCGGCAGGAAGAGGCGGATGCGGAACAGCGTGCCGGTACCGGGCGTGCTCGACACCTGCATTTCGCCGCCCATCAGGTCGGTCAGCATGCGGGCGATGGTCAAGCCGACGCCGCTGCCGCCGGCCTGCACCGTGCTGCCGCGGACGAAGGGCTCGAAGATGCGTTCCATGTCCTCGGCCGGGATGCCGGGGCCGGAGTCGCGGATTTCGAAGACGGCCATCTCGCGCCGGCATTCGACCTTGAATTCGACGCCGCCACGCACGGTGAACTTGACCGCGTTGCCGAGGATGTTGATCAGGATCTGGCGCAGCCGCTTCTCGTCGGCGCGGACCACTGCGGGCAGCTCGCCGGCTGGCCGGTAATCGAAGGACAGCCCCTTGTTGCGCGCCTGCAGTTCGAACATGCCGACGATCTGTTGCATGAAGTCGGGGAAGTCCATCGCCTTGACCTCCAGCGTCAGCTTGCCGCCTTCGATGCGGGCGATGTCGAGCGTGCCCTCGATCACCGACAGCAGATGGTCGCCGGACTTGCGGATGACACTGACCGCCTGCTTGCGCTTGGGCGGCACGTCGGGGTCGGCGTCGAGGATCTGGGCGTAGCCGAGAATGCTGTTCAAGGGCGTGCGCAGTTCGTGGCTGATCGCCGTGATGTAGCGGCTCTTCGCCTGGTTGGCGGCATCCGCGACTTGCTTGGCCTTCTGCAACGCTTCGTCGGTGCGCTGGTGCGATTCGATTTCCTGCAGCAACAACTGCGTTTGGCGGTTCGATTCTTCCTGCGCGACGCGCCGGCTTTCCTGCGTCAGCACCATCCACCAGGCGCCGACGCCGGAGAGCAGCAACAGCGCGGCAAAGGTCTTGATGAAGGTCTCCTGCAGCGCGGAAACCATCGCCGGGTTGCCGTCGCCGAGCATCAGCAGTTCGTGCGTGTACAGCAGGCCGAGCACCAGCGCCAGGATCGGCACGATGCCGGCCATCAGCAGCAGGTAGTGACCGAGGCCGGTTTCCAGGTAGGGCAGGGCTGCTTTCGGCAGCAACCGGCGGAGCAGCGCGTGCCATTGCGCCGACAGGCTGGCCTGCGGTTTGCACAGGTCGTGGCAGCGGGCGTCGAGCGAGCAGCACAGCGAACAGATCGGGCCCTGATAGGCCGGGCAGTGCGCCATGTCCTCGCCTTCGTACTCGCGCTCGCAAATCACGCAGGTATGGCTGTGGACCGCAGAAATGTCGGCCGGCCGAGCCAGATAGTAGCGTCCTGCGGTCAACCAGGCGATCAGCGGCGAAATGACGAAGGCCGCCGCCATCGCCACGAAGGGCGCGTAAGGCTGGATGGCCGAGCCGAGGAGGCCGGTGAAGGTGGCCACCGACAGCAGCGAGGCGGCAGCCATGGCGCCGACGCCGACCGGGTTGATGTCGTAGAGGTTGCTGCGCTTGAACTCCATGCCCTTCGGCGACAGGCCGAGCGGCTTGTTGATGACGAGGTCGGCAACCACCGCCGCCATCCACGAAATGGCGATGTTCGAGTACAGCCCGAGCACCTGGCCGAGCGCCTGGAAGACGTTGAGCTCCATCAAGAGCAGCGCAATTGCCGTGTTGAACACGACCCAGACGACACGCCCCGGATGGCTGTGCGTCAGCCGGGCGAAGAAGTTCGACCAGGCGAGCGAGCCGGCGTAGGCGTTGGTGACGTTGATCTTCAGTTGCGAGACGATGACGAAGATGGCGGTGACGGCAATGGCGATCGTCGTGTTGTCGAAGACGTGCGAGAAGCCGATCAGATACATCTGATTGGGGTCGACCGCCTTGTCCGGCGAAAAACCGTTGCGCAGCACCAGCCAGGCGAGCAGCGCGCCGCCCAGCATCTTCAGGATGCCGGGAACGACCCAGCCCGGCCCGCCGACGATGACGCCGAACCACCAGCGCTTGCGGTTGGCGGCGGTCTTCTCGGGCATGAAGCGCAGGTAATCGACCTGCTCGCCCATCTGCGTGACCATGGCGATGCCAACGGTCAGTGCTGCACCGAAAAGGTGCGGATCGAAAACGGCGCCGTTACCCTTCTCGCCGGCGTAGGCAAGCAGGCCGGCGAAGGCGTCGGGTTCTTCGAGCAGCACGAAGACGTAGGGCAGCACCAGCAGGAAAATCCACAGCGGCTGCGTCCACGCCTGGAAGCGGCTGATCGCCGTGACCCCGTGGGTGACCATCGGAATCACCACGACGGCGCAGACCAGATAGCCCCAGGCCGGCGGCAGGCCGAAGGCGAGTTCGAGCGCGTAGGCCATGATCGCCGCTTCGAGGGCGAAGAAGATGAAGGTGAACGACGCGTAGATCAGCGAGGTGATGGTCGAGCCGATGTAGCCGAAACCGGCGCCGCGCGTCAGCAGGTCCATGTCCAGCCCGTGTTTGGCGGCGGTATGCGAGATCGGCAGGCCGATCAGGAAGATGATCAGCCCGGTCGCCAGAATCGCCCAGAAAGCGTTGATGAAACCGGCATTGACCAGCATCGTTGCGCCGACGGCTTCGAGCACCAGGAACGACGCCGCGCCGAAGGCGGTATTGGCGACGCGCAATTCCGACCACTTGCGGAAACTGCGCGGGGTGAAACGCAGCGCATAATCCTCCAGCGTTTCATTGGCGACCCAGGTGTTGTAGTCGCGGCGGATCTTGATGATGCGTTGGGCGGGAGCGGTTTGCGTCATGGCCGCCATTGAAGCAGATTTCATGCCCCGGCGGGCAATGCGGATTTCATCAGTGAAAAGTGATGGACTTCTGCGGTCGACCGCACCAAACTGGTGCTTTCGCTTCGGCGGCGGGCGTTTGGCGGGTGCATGCCGGTGCCGGGTTTGATAAGAAACAAGGGCTTGCAAGCTGGTTCGCCTCTTGCTTTTAAGCCATCAGTCATTTTGCCCGGAGCAAGCCTGTGTCCATCCATGTCGCACTGAATCACGTCACGCATTACAGCTATGACCGTCTGATCAATCTCGGTCCGCAGATCGTCCGTCTCCGTCCCTGCCCGCACTCGCGCACGCGCATCCTGTCCTACTCGCTGAAGATCGGACCGGCGCAGCACTTCATCAACTGGCAGCAGGACCCGCAGGGCAATTACCTGGCGCGTCTGGTGTTCCCGGAAAAGACCCGCGAGTTCCGTGTCGAGGTCGACATGGTTGCCGAAATGTCGGTGATCAATCCCTTCGACTTCTTCCTTGAGCCGCACGCTGAAAAGATTCCTTTCGCCTACGTTGCCGAGGAACGTCACGAACTGGCGCCTTACCTGTACAAGGTCGATTGCGGCCCGCTGTTCGACAAGTACCTGGCTGGCATTTCGCGTGAGCCGTTGCGCAGCGTCGATTTCCTGGTGGCGTTGAACGCCCAGTTGCAGCGCGACATCAGCTATACGATCCGGATGGAGCCGGGCGTGCAGACGCCGGAAGAAACCCTGACCAAGCGCTCCGGTTCCTGCCGCGATTCGGCCTGGCTGCTGGTGCAGGTGCTGCGCCACCTGGGCCTGGCCGCACGTTTTGTTTCCGGCTATTTGATCCAGTTGACTGCCGATGTGAAGTCGCTTGACGGCCCGTCCGGCCCGGAAAAGGATTTCACCGACCTGCATGCGTGGACTGAAGTCTATCTGCCCGGTGCCGGCTGGATCGGCCTTGATCCGACCTCAGGTCTGTTCGCCGGCGAAGGCCACATTCCGCTGGCGTGTACGCCGGAACCGTCTTCTGCGGCGCCGGTCAGCGGCGCCATCGACGAATGCGAAACCGAGTTCGCGCATTCGATGGGCGTCACCCGCATCTGGGAAGCGCCGCGCGTGACCAAGCCGTACACCGATGAGCAGTGGCTGGAGATCGAGGGACTCGGCCACCATATCGACGAAGCGCTGATGCGCATGGACGTGCGTCTGACCCAGGGCGGCGAGCCGACCTTTGTTGCGGTCGACGACCCCGATGGCGCCGAATGGAACACCGCCGCGATGGGGCCGACCAAGCGCTTTTTCGCTGCCGAACTGTTCCACCGCCTGCGCGACAAATATGCGCCGAACGGCCTGATGCACTTCGGTCAGGGCAAGTGGTACCCCGGCGAGCAGTTGCCGCGCTGGTCGCTGAATTGCTTCTGGCGCAAGGATGGCGAGCCGATCTGGAACAATCCGGCGCTGTATGCCGACGAGCGCAAGGATTACGGCGTCACCGCCGATCAGGCCGGGCACTTCCTCAAACGCGTTGCTGAACGCCTGGGCGTGACTGCCGACTACGTCTTCCCGGCTTTCGAAGACGTTTTCTACTACATGTGGCGCGAGCGCCGCCTGCCCGGCAATGTCGATCCGTTCGACTCGCGCGTCGACGATGCGCTCGAGCGCGAGCGCCTGATGAAGGTGTTCACGCAAGGCATGACCTACACCGTCGGCCATACGTTGCCGATCATGAAGAACGTTTACGGCGAATGGCAGACCGGACCGTGGTTCCTGCGCGCCGAGCGCTGCTACCTGTTCCCCGGCGATTCGGCGATGGGCTACCGCCTGCCGATCGACTCGCAACCGTGGACGGCGCAGAGCGACTATCCCTACGTCAATGTTCCGGATGCCGAGACGGCGACTGATCCGCTGGCCAGCTACGCCGCACTGCGCGCCCGCATCAGCGGCCAGACCGGCGCCCGTGGGCCGCAGATGCAGGACCGGCGCAGCGCTGCCGTCGGCATCGCTGGCGACGGCAAGGGTCGGGCCTGGGAAAAGCCGACCGACACCCGTCCCGGTTTCAAGGAATCCGCCGGCTGGATCACCCGCCTGGCTATGTGTGCCGAGCCGCGTGACGGCAAGCTGTACATCTTCATGCCGCCGACCGAAAAACTCGACGATTACCTGGAAATCGTCGCTGCCGTCGAGTCGACCGCAGAAGAGATGGCTTTGCCGGTGATCATGGAAGGTTACGAGCCGCCGTCCGATCCGCGCCTGACGCATTTCCGCGTCACCCCCGATCCGGGCGTCATCGAAGTCAACATCCACCCGGCGAAGAGCTGGGACCAACTGGTCGAGCAGACCACGCACCTCTACGATGCGGCCCACGTTACCCGCCTGACCACGGAAAAATTCATGGTCGACGGGCGCCATACCGGCACCGGTGGTGGCAACCACTTCGTCCTCGGCGGCGCGACGCCGAACGATTCGCCCTTCCTCCGCCGGCCGGACCTGCTGAAGAGCCTGGTCGCCTACTGGCAGAATCATCCCAGCCTGTCCTACCTGTTCTCCGGCCTGTTCATCGGGCCAACCAGCCAGGCGCCGCGCATCGACGAGGCGCGCAACGATTCGCTGTACGAACTGGAAATTGCCTTCAGCCAGATTCCGCCGGCCGGCCAAAACGTGCCGCCGTGGCTGATCGACCGCATCCTGCGCAACCTGCTCACCGACGTCACCGGCAACACGCACCGTTCCGAGTTCTGCATCGACAAGCTGTACTCGCCGGACGGTCCAACCGGGCGCCTTGGCCTGCTCGAACTGCGCGCCTTCGAAATGCCGCCGCATGCGCGCATGTCGCTGGCCCAGCAACTGCTGCTGCGAGCACTGATCGCCCGCTTCTGGAACGAACCGTACAGCCCGCAACGCCTGGCCCGCTGGGGCACCGAGCTGCACGACCGGTTCATGCTGCCGCATTTCGTCGACCAGGATTTCCGCGACGTCATGGAAGAAATGACCGCCGCCGGCTATCCGTTCAAGCACGAATGGTTTGCCCCGCATTTCGAATTCCGCTTCCCGAAATACGGCGATTTCGCCGTCAAGGGCATCGAGTTCGAACTGCGGCACGCGCTCGAACCCTGGCACGTCATGGGCGAGGAAGGCTCGGCCGGCGGCGCCGTGCGCTATGTCGATTCGTCGGTCGAGCGCGTCCAGGTCAAGGTCACCGGCATGGCGCCGGACCGCTACATCCTGACCTGCAACGGCGAACCGGTGCCGCTGACCAACACCGGCAAAAACGGCGAGTTCGTTGCCGGCGTCCGTTACCGGGCCTGGCAACCGGCGTCGTGCCTGCATCCGACCATCGGCGTGCATGCGCCGTTGGTGTTCGACATCGTCGATACCTGGATGCAGCGTTCGCTGGGCGGTTGCCAGTATCACGTCGCGCATCCGGGCGGGCGCAGTTTCGACACCTTCCCGGTCAATGCCTTCGAGGCTGAAAGCCGTCGTCTGGCCCGCTTCTTCCGCTTCGGCCACACGCCGGGCAAGATGCAGGTCAAGGCGCCGCAGATCAGCGCCGAGCACCCGTTTACGCTAGACTTGCGCCGTAACTAAACCAAGAAAAACGCACCCTGCGGTCGGTTGACCGCAGCAACAGGCCGTCTCCGGCCTGTTGGCGTTACCGACGAGGCCGAATGGCACGCACCCTCCTGGCAATCTACCCGCACAGCGCCCGCCGCTACGACGAAATGTTGAAGGCTGATGGCGAAGTGCGCCCGCACTGGCGGCCCTTCTTCGAACACCTGGACGCGGTGTCGCCGGAGGACATGCACCAGCGCCTGGACTTCGCCGACCGGCGCATCCAGGAAAACGGCGTCACCTACAACGTCTACGCCGATCCGAACGGCGCCGACCGGCCGTGGGCGCTCGACCCGGTACCGCTGATCATCCCGCCCGACGAATGGGCTGAGGTGTCGTCGGCGGTCGCCCAGCGGGCAACGCTGCTCAACGCCATCCTGGCCGATCTCTACGGCGAGCAGACCCTGCTGGCCAAGGGCCTGCTGCCGCCGGCACTGGTGTACGGCCAGCACGGTTTCCTCTGGCCGTGCCAGGGGATCAAGCCGCCCGGCGGTATCTGGCTGCACCATTACGCTGTCGACCTCGCACGTTCGCCGAACGGTCGCTGGTGGGTCATCGCCGACCGCACGCAGGCCCCGTCGGGGGCTGGCTATGCGCTGGAAAACCGGCTGGTGGTGTCGCGTGTCTTCCCGGAAATGTTCCGCGACCTGCACGTCCAGCATCTGGCCGATTTCTTCCGCGATCACCAGGATGGCCTGGCTGCGCTGGCGCCGGTCGAAGGCGACGAGCAACCGCACATCGTGCTGCTGACGCCGGGACCGTACAACGAAACCTACTTCGAACATGCCTACCTGGCCCGCTACCTCGGTTTTCCGCTGGTCGAGGGACAGGATCTGACGGTGCGCGGCGATACCGTCTACCTGAAGACGCTGCGCGGGTTGAAGCGCGTACACGTGATCCTGCGCCGCCAGGATGACGATTACTGCGATCCGCTCGAACTGCGCGGCGATTCGGCGCTCGGCATCCCCGGCCTGATCAACGTCGCCCGCGCTGGCCGGGTGACGATTGCCAACGCGCTGGGCAGCGGTCTGCTGGCCTCCGGTGCGCTGATGGGCTTCCTGCCGGCGATCTGCCGGCACCTGCTCGGCGAGAAACTGGCGATGCCGTCGGTCGGCACCTGGTGGTGCGGCGAGAAACCGGCGCTCGACTACGTCAAGGAAAACTTCGACGACCTGGTGATCAAGCCGGCTTACCCGACCCAGCGCATGGAGCCGGTGTTCGGCCACGAGCTCGAAGGCGAGGCGCGCGAGGAAATGCTGCGCCGGATCGAGGCCAGACCGCATGCCTACGTTGCCCAGGAAATGGTCAACCTGGCCCAGGCACCGACCTGGAGCCGGGCCCATGAACGCCGGCTGATCGCCCGTCCGGTCGGCCTGCGCGCCTACGCCGTGGTCAATGCCGAGGGCGAATATTCGGTCATGCCCGGGGGCCTGACGCGTGTTGCCCAGGGCGCGGGCGCCCGCATCATTTCGATGCAGCGCGGCGGTGCTTCCAAGGATACCTGGGTGCTGACCAACGGCCCGGTCAGCGAATTCACGCTGCTCAAGCCGTCGTTCGGTGTCCGTGACCTGGTCCGTGCCGGTTCCAACCTGACTTCGCGGGTGGTCGAGAACCTGTTCTGGCTCGGCCGTTATTCCGAGCGCTTCGACGACAGCGCGCGCCTGCTGCGCGTGGCGCTGGCCCGGCTGGTCGATGTCGGCGGCGAGAAGACGGCGGCCGTCGCTTCGGTCATGGAACTGGCCGAGCGCCTGAAGGTGCTGCCGACGCCGGAAGAGGACAGCGAACCAGCCGAAGGCGGCGAACACGTGCTGCTCGAAGCCATCTACGACCCGGCGCAACCGGGCAGCCTGGCGGCCAACATCCGCAGCCTGATGTGGTCGGCGACGCATGTGCGTGAGCGCCTGTCGCTGGATCACTGGCATTCGCTGAACCGCTTGCAGCGCGAGCAGCAGGCGGCACAGAAAAAGCACCCGACGCTGACCGAGGCGATTGCGTTCCTTGATCGCGTACTGCTGGTGTCGTCGTCGCTCAACGGTTTCGCCATGGACAACATGACGCGCGACGATGGCTGGCGTTTCCTGATCATCGGTCGTCGCCTGGAGCGCCTGTCCTTCCTCGCCCGTGGCATCGCCGGTTTCCTGCGCATGGACTCGGCGCGTGGTCAGGGGTGCCTGGAATGGCTGCTGGAAATGGCCGATTCGATCATCACCTACCGTTCGCGTTATTCGCGTCAGGCGGAACTGCTGCCGGTCATCGACCTGCTGGTTTTCGACGAAAGCAATCCGCACGGCGTGATGTTCCAGGTCAATGTCCTCAGCCGCTACCTGGAGCGCATGGCGCATGAACTCGGGGCCGATTACGACGCCCGCCTGAGCACCGCCAGCGAACGCCTGCGGAAGTTCAGTCTCGAACAGTTCGAGCACCTGCAGTTCAGCCAGTGTCGCAGCTGTGCGCCCTGCGATGAGCTGGCGACGCTGCTCGAAGATCTCGTCGCCGCCGCCGGCCATCTGTCGGACGGGCTGGGCATGCGCTATTTCACGCACGTCGGCGATGTCAGCCGGCAGACCATGGCCCTGTGAGCATCATGGAACCCGTCCGTTACCACGTCCTGCACGAAACGCGTTACGACTACGGCAGCAATGTCTCGCTGTCGCAGCAGCAACTGCACCTGTCGCCGCGTTTCCTGCCCTGGCAGCAGGTGCATGAGCAACGCATCGTCATCGAGCCGACGCCAACCTGGCGGCGCGACGGTCTGGATGCCTTTGGCAATCCGGTCAGCTGGATATCGTTCAATGCGCCACACGACAGCCTGTGCATCCGCTCGGCGATGAACATCGCGGTGCTGCCGCACCTGCCTGACGAAGCGATGCTCGACGCGTCCATCCCCTGGGAAGAACTGCGCGAGCGCCTGGCTTACGATGCGCTGGAGCCGCTGCCGGAAGATCTGGATGCCGCGCGTTTCCTGTTCGAAAGCCCGCATGTCCGGGTCAAGCACGAACTGGCCGCTTACGCCGCCGACTGTTTTCCACCCGGCGTACCGGTATTGATTGGTGCCCGTGCACTGATGGCCAAGATCTTCGAGGAATTCGAGTTCGATCCCGAAGCCACCACGGTATCGACGCCGGTGCTCGAGGTGCTGGAGAACAAGCGCGGCGTCTGCCAGGATTTTGCCCACCTGATGATTGCCTGCATGCGCGCGCTCGGTCTGGCTGCCCGTTATGTCAGCGGCTACCTGCTGACCCGCCCGCCACCGGGCAAGCCGCGCCTGATCGGCGCCGATGCGTCGCATGCCTGGGTGTCGGTCTATGCGCCGGGTACTGCCGACAACTGGGTTGATTTCGATCCGACCAACAATCTGCTGCCGGATACCGAGCACATCACGCTGGCCATCGGCCGCGATTTCACCGACATCTCGCCGCTACGCGGCATCATCCTCGGCGGCGGCGGTGCCGAACCGGAAGTGGCGGTGACGGTCGTGCCGCTCGACGAAGAGGAAATTCCCGCAGCGCTGCTGGCCGAACCGGAAGCCGGTACGGCCGACGCCTGATGCGTCGCGTCGTCATCATCGGTGGCGGGCCGGCCGGCTTGATGGCGGCCGAGCAGCTTGCTGCGGTCAACGGCGTGCAAGTCGAGATTTTCGACGCCATGCCGTCCTTCGGGCGCAAGTTCCTGATGGCCGGCAAGGGTGGCATGAACATCACGCATGCCGAGCCGCTGCCGGATTTCATCGGCCGTTACGGCCAGCGCGCCGGCCAGGTCGCGCCGCTGCTCGAGCTTTTCGGTCCGCAGGCCTTGCGCGACTGGATTCATGGCCTGGGCGTCGAAACTTTCATCGGTACTTCCGGCCGGGTCTTTCCCACCGAAATGAAGGCAGCGCCGCTACTGCGGGCCTGGCTGCACCGGCTGCGCGGGCAGGGCGTGCGTTTCCATGTCCGGCATCGCTGGCTGGGCTGGGGCGACGACGGCAGCCTGCGTTTTGCCACGCCGGACGGCGAAGTCGCCGTGCCCGCCGCGGCCACGGTGCTGGCACTGGGCGGCGGTAGCTGGGCCAAGCTGGGTTCGGATGGTCGCTGGGTCGACGTGCTGCGCGCCGCCGGTGTGCCGGTGGCGCCGCTGCAGCCGGCCAATTGCGGTTTCGACGTCGCCTGGTCGGCGCATTTTCGCGAGCGCTTCGCCGGCCAGCCGGTCAAGCCGGTGGTCGGATCTTGCGGTCAACTGCGCCAGCAGGGCGAATTCAACATCACCGACAGCGGCATCGAGGGCGGCCTGGTCTATGCGCTGGCGGCGCTGCTGCGCGATGCTTTGCTTGCCGGCGAAGTGGCGGAACTGCATCTGGATCTGGCGCCCGGGCGTAGCCTCGAACGCCTGCGTGCCGACCTGGCCAAGCCGCGCGGCCGTGATTCGCTGGCCAATCACCTGCGCCGGCGTCTCGGCATCGAGGGTGTCAAGGCCGGGCTGTTGCGCGAATTGTGCCCGCCCGAGGTGTTGACCGCAGCAGACCGTCTGGCTGCCGCAATCAAGGCGCTGCCGTTGCCGGTGACGGCAACGCGGCCCATCGACGAGGCCATCAGTACTGCCGGTGGGGTGTGCTTCGAAGCGCTCGACGCCGCACTGATGCTGCGTGCCCACCCGGGGGTTTTCGTTGCCGGCGAAATGCTCGACTGGGAAGCACCGACCGGCGGTTACCTGCTGACGGCCTGCTTTGCCAGCGGCCATCGCGCCGGCAGCGGCGCCGCCGACTGGCTGCGCCGCTAGCCGCGATATCAGCTCAGCCGGGCAAGGGCCTGGTCGAGTTGTTCGGCGGCAGCTTCGAAGTCGAAATCGGCGATCTTTCGCTCGAAACTGCCGAAAGCCTCGCCAAGCACTTGCTGCAACAATGGTGCTTTCGTCTGCAGCTGGCCTTGTACGGCGAAATCGCAATCCTTGAGCTGCTGGCTCAGGCCGGCCAGTTGCCGGCGCAATTCTTCCGCCGTCGCCCCGTTGCCCTGTTGGGCAGAAGCTTGTGCGGCCTGCCGCTGCCCGGCCAGCGCCGCGTGCAACTGTTGGTAGTTATCTTCACAATCGGCGATCAGGCGGGCAATCTCTTCCGCCGGACGTTGCTGGCGAATCGCATGATCCAGGTCGGCGGCCGACTGGAACACCGCGGTCGCGCCCAGTGTGCCGGCCGCGCCCTTGATCGAGTGGGCCAGCCGGCGCGCCTCTTCGAGTTCGCCCAGGGCGAACAGTTCGTGCATGCGCGGGAAATCGCCGAGATGATTGTCGGCGAAGGTCGATAACAGCCGCTGGTAGGTGGCCAGTTTGCCGCGGACGGCGTGCAGCCCGGCCTTGGCGTCGAGGCCGGGAATCCGGGACAGATAATCGAGGGCATCGGCGTCGCCGGCGGTATCCGGTGCCGTGACTGAGGCTGCTGCGGGTGCGGGCAGCGTTTGCGCGCCGGCATCGATGACCTGCAGCGGCAGCACGAACCAGAATTCGCTGCCTTCGCCCGGCGCGCTGTTGACGCCGATATTGCCGCCCATCAGTTCGGCCAGACGCCGGCTGATCACCAGCCCCAGTCCGGCGCCGCTATGCCGGCGTGTGGTCGAGCTGTCGGCCTGTTCGAAGGGGTTGAACAGCCGTGACTGGGTGGTGCGGGCGATGCCGATGCCGGTGTCGGTGACCGAGAAACGCAGCCGCAGGCGGTCGCCTTCGCGTGCCTGCGCCTCGACCCGGATCGTGATGCTGCCGGATTCGGTGAACTTGATCGCATTGGCCAGCAACTGCAGCAGGATCTGCCGGATGTGCTGGGCATCGCCCCGCAGTCGCGGCGGGAGGTTCGGGGCGATCTGGCTGTCGAGGCCAAGATTCTTGCTCCGGGCTTTGTCGGCAAACTGTTGCCGGGCTTCGGCGATCAGTTCGGCAAGCGAGAATTCGCCGTTGCTCGGGGTCAGGTTGCCGGCTTCGAGTCGCGACAGGTCGAGAATGTCGTTGAGCAGCTGCATCAGCTGGTTGGCAGCATCGGCGATCCGGCCCAGGCGCTCGCTGGCGTCGGTGGCGGCGATGTCACGCTGGAGCAGGTGGGTGAGCCCGAGGATAGCGTTCATCGGCGTCCGGATTTCGTGGCTCATGTTGGCCAGGAAGCTGCTCTTCGCCCGGTTGGCGGCTTCTGCCTCTTCCTTGGCGTGCTGCAATTGCTTCGTCCGCTGGTCGACCAGCCCTTCCAGCTCCTGGCGGTAGCGTGCCAGTTCGGCCTGGTCGCGCTTCTTTTCAGTGACGTCTTCCTCGATGGCCAGGTAGTGCGTGACCTCGCCGTTCTTCTGGCGAACCGGCGAGATGATGGCGTGGGCGTTGTACAGCGAGCCGTCCTTGCGCCGGTTGATGAACTCGCCGCGCCAGATGTCGCCACGCAGCAGGCTCTGCCACAGCTCGGCCAGGGTCCGCCGGCTGGTCTGGTCGGACTTGAGCAGGCGTGGATTGCCGCCGATGATTTCTTCCGGCGGATAGCCGGTACAGGCGACGAAAGCCTGGTTGACGTACTCGATGCTGCCGTCGGTACGGGTGATGATGATGCTGTGCGGGCTTTGTTCGATCGCCAGCGACAACTGGCGCAGGCTGGCTTCGCTGGCAGCGAGCGCACGCCGCGAGCGCTGCTTGCCGATGCCGATGCCGAGTTCGTTGGCCAGGTCGTCGAGCAGCCCGGCTTCCTCGTCGTCGATGCTGTGTCCGGTTTCAATGCCGAGCAGCAGGTAGCCGACGCGTTCGCCATCGTTATGGAGCGGCAGGATGTAGTCGGCCTCCTGTACCGCTGGCATCGGTTCGTCAGCGGCAATGAAACGTGCCGAACGGTAGCCGCCGATGTCCACTGCCAGCCGGCAGACCGCAGCCAGCAGTGCGGCTTCGTCGCTTTCCCGGACGACGCTGCGGGCAATGCCGCCGAGCAGGTGCAGCGAACGGTTCTGGCGCTCGATCCGGCGGCGATCGGCGCGGCGCTGGCCGATGTCGGTGAGGATGCCGCTGACCACAGTCGGCAAACCTTCGTGGTCGCGTTCGGTGACGCAGCCCCGGTCCTCGACCCACAGCCAGTGCCCCCAGGCGTGCCGAATCCGGTATTCCATCCGGTGCTGGCCCATTTTTTCGCGCAGCACGCTGTCGACCGCAACATCGTAGTGCTGGCGGTCCTGCGGATGGATGCGTTCGCGCCATTCAGCGAGATTCATCGGGCCGTTGCCCTCGTTTTCGCCAAACAGCGCCAGCAGGCTGTTGCTGCACACGACACGGTCGTGTCGTGGCCGGTATTCCCAGGCGCCGGCACCGGCGGCGGACAGGGCCAGGTTGAGCTGGGCCTCCAGGCGCAGCCGGTCGCGTTCCTCGCACAGCCGGTTCAGCGTGATTTCCATGTCGTGCATCGCCAGTTGCTCGAACAGCCGGGACTGGCTGATGACGCCGGCAACCTCGCCATCGTCGGACAGCACCACCATGTGCCGGACACGATAGACGCTCATCGCGCTCAGTGCGTCGTTGACCGACTGCTTGACGTGAATGCTGTGGACCGGCGCGCTCATCGCCTGGCCGAGCGGGATTTCGCAGGCGTTCGGGTAGCAGCTGAGCAGACGTGGGACATCGCGTTCAGTCAGGATGCCCAGCGGTTTGCCGTGCTCGCTGACGAGAATATAGTCGGAGGCCAGTTGCAGCATCCGGGTCAGGGCCGTATCGAGCTTGGTGCCTGGCGGCAGGTGCGGCATCTCGCGGTCCATGGCGCTGGCCAGCGTCTGCAGGTGCTGGAAGGCGAGCACGCCAAGATGGCGGCGGAAGTCGGTTTCGCTGACGATGCCGATGGTTGCGCCGTCCGGGGCGACGACGACGAGATGGCGGATGCTGTGGGCATCGATCAGCTTGCGCGCACCGAGCAGGTCAAGGTCGGGTGGGGCGGTGACCAGCGGGTGCGACATGACCTCGCTGACGGCGGTATGGCCGGGCAGGCGCCAGTGCAGGGCGCGCAGCATGTTGCTCTCGGTGATGATGCCCAGGGTTTTTTCCGGCGGTCCGATGAGCAGGCTGGAAATGCTCGCCTCGCTCATGATCTTGGCAACTTCCTGCAGCGAGGTTTCCGGGGCGACGCTGCGGACGTCGCAGGTCATGATGTCGGCGAGGGTGACGGGGAGCCGGTGGTTCATTGGGCGGACGGAGGATCCTGCCGGTAACGACGGATGGCCTGGCAGGTCTGCTGCAGGGCCTGGCCGAGATCGGCGAAGCATTGGTCGATGGAAGTTTGTGCTGCACCTGGCAGCAACGCGTCGTTGAGGGCGCAGGCGGCGGTGTGGATGTCGCTCAGGCCGAGGGTGCCGGCGACGCCCTTGAGATTGTGGGCAAGGCGTCGGGCATCGTCGAGCCGCTGTTCGCGGCGCGCGCTTTCAAGGATTTGGTGATCCTCGCCGTGCCCGGCAAGGAAGCTGTCGAGCAGGCGCAGGTAATTGCGGACGTTGTTGCGTACCGTGCGCATCGCCTGTTCGATGTCGATGCCTGGCAGCCTGGCCAGGGCAGCGCGTTCGTCGTCCGCCCTGGCGGTTGCCGGGGCGGCGACGGGCAGCGCAAGCTGGCTGCTGGTGCCCAGTGGCAGCCATTTGACCATCGAGGCGTACAGGTTGTCCGGATTGACCGGCTTGGCGATGTGATCGTTCATCCCGGCTTCCAGGCAGCGCCGCCGGTCTTCGCCGAAGGCGTTGGCGGTCATTGCGAGTATCGGTGTCGTGCACCCGTCGGCGCGCAGTTTCCGGGTGGCGGTGAGTCCGTCCATGACCGGCATCTGCATGTCCATCAGGATGATGTCGTAACGCGTTGCCAGCACCCGCTCGATGGCCTCGGCACCGTTGCTGGCGACATCGATGACGAAACCGACGTCTTCCAGCAGGTCGCGGGCGACTTCCTGGTTGATCGGGTTGTCCTCGACGAGCAGCACGTGCGGTGGGGCGGCCAGCTGTTTCAGACAGTCTTCGGCACGCGAAATGCAGATCGGTCCGGGCAGTTCCTTGCCGGCACCTGTCTGCAGGCGGGCTGTAAACCAGAAGGTGCTGCCGACGCCCGGTGTGCTGTCGACGCCGGTCTCGCCGCCCATCAACTGGGCCAGGTGGCGGGCAATGGCCAGGCCGAGGCCGGTGCCGCCAAAGCGCCGGGTAGTCGAGCCATCGGCTTGTTCGAAGGCCTGGAACAGGCGGCGCTGCTGCTCGGAATCGATGCCGATGCCGGTGTCACTGACGGCAAAGCGGACCAGCAGCCCCTGATCGTCGCTGGCCAGCAGGCTGACGTCGATGGCAATGCTGCCGTGTTCGGTGAATTTGGCGGCGTTGGTCAGGAAGTTGAGCAGGACCTGGCCCAGCCGCAAGGGGTCACCGTGCAGGATTTCGGGAAGTTGCGGGTCGATCCGGCTGGTGAACTGCAAGCCGCGCGAACGGACGCGGTCGACCACCAGCGTCGAGGTGTTTTCGATGATCTGCTGCAGGCGGAAATCGCTGGGTGCGAGGACCAGCTTGCCGGCCTCGATTTTCGAAATGTCGAGAATCTGGTTGATGATTGCCAGCAGATGGTGCGCTGCATCCTGGACCTTGCCGAGCCGGTCGAGCATGCCCGGTTCCGCGGTCTGCCTTGTGGCGAGATGGGTCAGGCCGATGATGGCGTTCATCGGTGTGCGGATTTCGTGGCTCATGTTGGCGAGGAAGGCGCTCTTCGCCCGGTTGGCTTCTTCCGCAGCATCGCGGGCGCTGGCCAGCTCGCTGGTGCGTTCGGCGACGATTTCCTCGAGGTGGTCGCGGTAGCGTTCGAGTTCGATATTGGCCTGACGCTGTTTTTCCTCGCGTTCGAGCAGGGCTCGCTCGTTGGCGATGCGTTGCGAGATGTCGGCGATGAAGACTACCAGATAGGCAGCGCCGTCGACATTGATGGTTTCGGCGGACAAGCTGATTTCGCGGCTCCTGCCGTCGCTGCCGACGCCGGTGCTTTCAAAGTCGGTGACACGCCCATCGCGGCGCAGGAGTTCCAGCATCTGGTTCCGATCCTCCGGCATGTTCCAGAGGCCGGCTTCGATCGTCGTCTTGCCGAGCAGGGCCTCGCGTGTCCAGGCATATTCCCGCAGCAGGCGTTCATTGACATCGACCAGCTTGCCGTCTTGCAGGCGGGTGATGCAGGCGGCGACCGGTGCCGCCTGGAAGGCGACAGCATAGCGTGCGAGGGCCTGGCCTTCTTCGTGCAGCGCCTGGGCCATGGCGTGTTCCTTGTCGCCGGCGTGCTGCAGTTGCAGTTCGTTTTGCGTGATTTCGGCAAATTTGCTGCGCAGCAGGAAATACAGCATCAGGCCGGTGGCGGCGACGTAGAACCAGCCCTTGAGCAGATTGATCAGCGTCCGGTCGCCGGTTTCGGCGACCAGCAGTTCGACGGCCAGATCGGTGAAGAGTATCCAGCAGGCCGCGAACGCAAGATAAAGCAGGACCAGTTTTCGGGTGGCGCGGGCATATCCGGGGTCTTCGGTTTTGAGCGCCTGGCTCATCTGGCCTACTCTGCGTAAGTTGCGGCGATGCGCTTGAAGTTGTCGAATTCGTGCACGAAGGCCGCGACGACATCCGGGTCGAAGTGACTGCCGCTACCGCCGACAATAATGCGGTAGGCTTCTTCCATCGGCATCGCCGGTTTGTAGACGCGGGCGCAGATCAGGGCATCGAAGACGTCGGCCAGCGCCATCAGGCGTGCGGAAATCGGGATCGCATCGCCGACCAGTCCGCCGGGATAGCCGCTGCCATCCCATTTTTCATGGTGGCCGCGGGCAATTTCCTGGGCGATGCGCAGGAATTCGACCGGCCGTGCCGAGTCGGCCTCAGCCTGGGCGATTGCCTGGGCGCCGATTTCGGCATGGGTTTTCATGATCGCCCATTCTTCCGGTGTCAGTTTGCCCGGCTTGAGCAGGATGTGATCGGGGATGCCGACCTTGCCGATATCGTGCAGCGGTGCCGACTGGGCCAGCGCGTTGACGGTGCGGTCGTCGAGGTAGGCGGAAAAGCGCGGGTGATGCTGCAGGCTGCGTGCCAGTGTGCGCACGTATTCCTGGGTGCGGCGCAGGTGGTTGCCGGTTTCCGGGTCGCGGGTTTCGGCCAGGTGGGCGAGGGCGTGGATGCTGACTTCCTGGATCAGCTGGTTTTCCGCCATGCGGCTGGCGACTTCCTTTTCCAGGTAGGCGTTGTGGTCGCTGAGGATGTCGCGCGCCTTCTTCAGTTCGAGCTGGGTGCGCACGCGGGCGAGCACGATGGCCGGCCGGATCGGCTTGGTGATGTAATCAACGGCGCCGCCGTCGAGGCCGCGTTCCTCGTCATCGGTGCCGTCCATGGCGGTGACGAAGACCACCGGGATGTCACGGGTGACGGGATTGCTGCGCAATTCGGCGAGAACGCCATAGCCGTCCATGTCCGGCATCATCACGTCGAGCAGGATGAGGTCGGGTGGCGGCGAGGCATTGGCAATCTGAAGGGCGCGCCGGCCCGAGTTGGCGGCGCGGACCCGATAGATCGGCTGCAACAGTTCCCCGAGAACGCTGAGGTTTTCGGGAACGTCGTCGACAATCAGGATGGTTGGCTGTGCTTGAATCTTGTCTCTCCAGCCCATGAAACGGGTTTCCCGGATTATGGCCTGTGCCGCTGCGTCTGGCTACTGCCCTTTCGTTCAGATCGGAGTATTCAGGCCGACCAGACGGCGATAGGTGGCGAAACGGCTTTTCTCGATTTTCCCGCTGTCGACCGCAGGACGCAGTGCACAGTCCGGTTCGCGGTCATGGCGGCAGTCGCGGAAACGGCAGTTGCCGAGAAAAGGGCGGAATTCGCGGAAGGCATATTCGATTTCGTTGCGGTCGAGGTGGCCGAGGCCGAATTCCTGCAGGCCGGGCGAATCGATCAGGTGACTGTCGGCGTCGAGGTGGTAGAGCGTGGCGTGTGTCGTCGTGTGCTTGCCGGAGTCGAGGGCCTGCGAGATTTCGCGCGTGGCGGCGCGGGCTTCCGGGATCAGCGCGTTGACCAGCGTCGATTTGCCCATGCCGGACTGGCCGACCAGTACGCTGGTCTTGCCCTGCAGGTGCGGGCGCAGGTCTTCGGCGTGGCGCAACGCCGACAGTTCAAGGATGCGGTAACCGAGTGCCGCAAAGATCGCAGTCTGCCGGCGGGCGGTGCTCATCTGTTCGGTCAGGTCGCATTTGTTGAGGACGATCAGGACTTCGATGTCCTCGCTTTCGGCGGCGATCAGCGCGCGCGTCACCAGATCGTCGGAAAACGCCGGTTCGCTGGCGACGACGACGACCAGCTGGTCGACGTTGGCGGCAATCAGCTTCTGGCGGATTTCGTTCGAGCGGTAGAGCAGGCTGCGGCGCGGCAGGATGGTGTCGATGACACCCTGGTCGGCGGAGCTTTGCGTGATCTCGACGTCGTCGCCGCAGGCCACTTCGCTTTTCTTGCCACGGGGAAAGCAGGGCAGGCGCTGGCCGTCTTCTGCTTCGACAATGTACTGCCGCCCATGGGCGGCGATGACGCGGCCGCGCATCAGTCCTTGAACTTGTAGAAGGTCTGGTTCAGGTAGGCGGCCACTTCGGCTTCCTCATCCGGGAACCAACCGGCCTGCACCTGGGCGTTGCAGGCGGCCGTGCGTTGCAGGACATCGAGCTTGGTCGACAGCATCCGGCCTTCCCGGGTGTACATCTTGCTGCCGTCGCCACCGTACATCCGGACATGGCAGGCAACACATTTTTCCTCATGCTTGGCGTGGCCCGCCTTGGCGTCGGCATCACCCCAGGGATCGGTAGCGAGCGCCGACAGGGGGATCAGGGAGGCGGCAAGAAGTGCACTGATCGTTTTCATGCGTGTTTCTCCTGAAGTTGCAGTTGCGCGATGCGCTGCGCCGCTGGCGGGTGGGAATCGTGGAACAGCGAGTGCAGCGGGTCCGGGGTCAGTGTCGAAGCGTTGTCGTCGTAGAGCTTGACCAGCGCCCGCACCAGATCGCCGGCGGCGGCGTGTTCGGCGGCATAGGCGTCGGCTTCGAACTCGTGCTGGCGCGACAGGCGGCTCGACAGCGGCGCCAGCGGGAAAAGGAAGACCGGCACGACGAGGAAGAAGAGGATCAGCGCCAGCGCCGTGCTCTGCGCCGGCACGCCGAGACCGGTGTAGAACCAGGTGGTGTCGATCAACTGGCCGAGCAGCCACAGGAAGGCCAGCGACCCGGCAAACATCAGCGCGATGCGCTGGACGATGTGCTTTTTCCGGAAATGCCCCAGCTCGTGCGCCAGCACGGCTTCGATTTCCGCCGGCGCGAGGCGTTCGAGCAGGGTGTCGAAGAAGACGATGCGCTTGTTGTCGCCGAAGCCGGTGAAATAGGCATTGCCATGACTCGAACGCTTCGAGCCGTCCATGACGAAGAGGCCGCTGCTGCGGAAACCGCAACGGCCGAGCAGGGCTTCGATGCGCGTCTTCATTTCGCCGTCGGCCAGCGGCGTGAACTTGTTGAACAAGGGGGCGATCCAGGTCGGATAGACGAACAGCACGAGCAGGTTGAAGACGCTCCAGAACAGCCATACCCACAGCCACCAGTACGCGCCCATGGCGCCCATCAGCCACAGCACGGCGGCAACCACCGGGACGCCGATGGCGACGCCGAGCAGCGTCTGCTTGACCAGGTCGGAAACGAACAGCGCCGGCGTCATGCGGTTGAAGCCATGGCGGGCTTCGATGACGAACTGGCTGTACAGCGACAGCGGCAGGTCGATCAGCACCGAGATCAGCATCACGCTGAAGATCATCGCCAGCCCGTAGGCAATGCCGTCGAGACGTGGCGACCAGAGTTCATGCAGCCAGGCGAGACCACCGCCGAGCGTGAAGGCGAGCAGTACGCCGGCTTCGATGAGAATGGCGAAAATTGCCGTTTTGCTGCGGTCGACCGTGTAATCGGCTGCTTTTTGATGCGAGGCGAGCGTGATGCGCCCGGCGAATTCCTTCGGCACCGCGGCCCGGTGGGCGGCGACGTGGCGGATGTGACGCAGTTTGAGCCACAGGCGGGTAGCCAGGCTCAGGGTGAAAACGGTCAGGAACAGCAGGGTGAAATTCTCGGTCACGGGCGATGTCGGTGGAAGCTGTGAGAAAATGGCGTTTTTAAAGTTTCGGGCAATTATATGGCAGGCAATGCAAACAACCTCGTCTGGCTGGACATGGAAATGACCGGTCTCAATCCGGACGGCGACCGCATCATCGAAATGGCGATGGTGGTGACCAACTCGGAACTCGAAATGGTGGCCGAATCGCCGGCCTGGGTCGTCCATCAGTCGGATGAAACACTGGCCGCCATGGATGATTGGAACCAGAAAACGCACGGACGTTCAGGTTTGATCGACAAGGTACGCGCCTCGGCGATGAACGAAGCCGAGGTCGAGGCCGAAGCGCTGGCATTCCTGCAGAAATATTCAGGCAAGGGCCATTCGCCGATGTGCGGCAACTCGATCGGCCAGGACCGCCGTTTCATGGCCCGCTACATGCCGACACTGGAAGCCTTCTTTCATTACCGTAATCTCGACGTCAGCACGCTGAAGGAGCTGTGCAAGCGCTGGCAGCCGGAAATCTACAAGGGTTTCAAGAAGAAGAGCCGGCATACCGCACTGGCCGACATCTACGAGTCGATCGACGAGATGAAGTACTACCGGGAACATTTCCTGGTCAAGTCCGCGGCGGATTGATTTCCGGTCCGGACGGCTCGCCGTCCGGAATTCTTGCGGTCAACGCCGGTAAAGACGGAATTTCTCCCGGCGTTCGCCCGGGCGGTTGCCTTCCCAGACGCGCGTCCATTGCTCGTCCGGCGCCGCCAGTTCGGCACGCGAGCTGCCGACGACCAGTAGCCAGTCGCAATTCCTGCCGGCCGGTGTGTCGTAGCCTACCGGGGCAATGTTGACGAAGTAGGACAGCGATGCCCGCTGGCCATCGCTCAGTCCTTGCTGGGCAAGGCAGCGACTGCTGTCCGGCAGGGCGCGGGCGACGCCTTCGGCGACCGGGCGATAGCTCTTGCCGTAGTCGAACCACGGCAGGATCAGCGCGGTCGCGAGCAGCCACAAGGTGGTGAAACCCAGTGTCCAGTGCGTCAGGCTGCGATACGGCGAGCGCGGTGCGGTGGCGATCAGCCAGATCCACCACAGGGTGGCAGCGATGCCGATCAGCAGGCCGACAATTTCCAGTTCGCCGACAAAGCCCGGACGCAGCGTGACGACACGCTGCGCCAGACGCTCGGGAACCCCAAGCACCATCGCTGACCAGCTGATCCAGACGAGCAGGGCAAAGAAACTGAAGACGCTCATCGCGAACCAGTCGAATGCATTGGCCGCACCACGGCGCAGGCTGAGTGCGCCCGGTGTTGCCAGCAGCGCCACCGCAGGCAGCAGCAGCAAGGCCGGGATATCGCGCGGGCGGTAGGCCCAGGCCAGCAATAGCAAGGTGATCAGCAGGAAGGACAGCGGCAGCAGTTGGGCCGGGGCTGACCATTGCTGGCGGCGGGTCCATAGTGTCCAGGCAGCCAGCGGCAGCGCCGGGAAAGCGAACCACGGCAGCATGGCCGAGAAGCGTCCGAGTCCATTCAGGGAGAATGGGGTGCGCAGCGGCGCCAGTTCGGTCAGCAGCCAGGCGTCGAAGCGTCCCGGCGCCTGGGCCAGCAGTGCCAGCGGCCAGGGGGCGGCAAGCAGGATGCCGATGGCGAGGCCGACGAGCAGCGTCTGCAAGGCCTTGCTGCGGTCTGGTGACAGCCACCAGGCGATCGGGGCGACGGCCAGCAGGGGCAGGGTTGGTGCGATGCCGGCGCCAAGCAGGCAGGCGGCCAGTGCCAGGCCATAGAACACGCCGGTCAACCGGGGTTTGCGGCCGATGGTCGCCAGCGCACCGAGGCCGCCGGCGTAGGCGGCAAGGGCGATCAGGATCGGCTGGGCGTCATGGGCGTGCAGCAGCAACCCGGCGCAACCGGCAAGCAACATCGGGCTGGCGGCGGCGCTGTCGGTGCCGTACAACTCGCGGCCGGCATAGTAGAGGCCGGTCAGCGCCAGCGCGATCCAGATGGCGCTGGCCAGTCGCATCGCTTCGTGTGCCGGCAGTAGCCAGCCGAAGAGCTGGCCGGTCAGCGCAGCGCTCCAGTAGTACAGCGGTGGTTCGTGGAAAGGCTGGCCGGCCAGTATCGGCGTCAGCCAGTTACCGGTCGACAACATCTGCCAGGCGGTGCCGATATGGATCGCATCCTCGCCTTTCCAGGGGTCGCGGCCGAACAGTCCGGCCAGGACATAGAAGGCGAGCATGCCGGCGAGCATCCAGCCGCCCGGTGGCAGGCGGATGCCGCGGCGAAGCAGGAGGGCGAGATCAGGCATCGGGCGCAGAAATGAAAAGGGCAGCCCACAGGCTGCCCATTCTGGCGAAACGCAAGCCGATCAGGCAGCAGCCTTGCCGCGCATGGCGCCGAACTTCTGGTTGAACTTCTCGACGCGACCGGCGGTATCGACGATCTTCTGCTTGCCGGTGTAGAACGGGTGGCAGGCAGCGCAGACTTCAACGTGGAAGTCCTTCTTGTTCATCGTGGATTTGGTCGCAAAGGTGTTGCCGCAGGAGCAGGTCACCTGGATTTCTTGGTAGTTCGGGTGGATATCGGCTTTCATCTTTTGTCCTTTAAGCGAGCGACCGGCGGATGTGGCCGATCTGGGAAGCGCGTGATTATCGTTGAATAAGCACGCGCTGGCAATACATATTTCAGCCGCGACGCATGGCGTCGAAGAATTCGGCATTGCCCTTGGTCGATTTGACCTTGTCGAGCAGGAATTCCATCGCTTCGAGATCGTCCATCGGGTAGCAGAGTTTACGCAGTACCCACATTTTCTGCAGCACGTCCGGTTTGAGCAGCAGTTCCTCACGGCGCGTGCCGGAGCGATTGACGTTGATCGCCGGGTACATCCGCTTCTCGGCCATGCGACGGTCGAGGTGGATTTCCGAGTTGCCGGTACCCTTGAATTCTTCGTAGATCACTTCGTCCATGCGCGAGCCGGTATCGATCAGCGCCGTGGCGAGGATGGTCAGCGAGCCGCCTTCCTCGATGTTGCGTGCAGCGCCGAAGAAGCGCTTCGGCTTCTGCAAGGCGTTGGCGTCCACGCCGCCGGTCAGCACCTTGCCGGAAGCCGGCTGCACGGTGTTGTAGGCGCGGGCCAGGCGGGTGATCGAGTCGAGCAGGATGACCACGTCCTTCTTGTGTTCGACCAGGCGCTTGGCCTTTTCGATGACCATTTCGGCAACCGCGACGTGGCGGGTGGCCGGTTCGTCGAAGGTCGAGGCGACGACTTCACCCTTGACGGTGCGCGTCATTTCGGTGACTTCTTCCGGACGCTCGTCGATCAGCAACACGATCAGCACGGCTTCCGGATGGTTGGCCGAGATGGCGTGGGCGATGTTCTGCAGCATCACCGTCTTGCCGGTTTTCGGCGGGGCGACGATTAGGCCGCGCTGGCCTGCACCGACCGGTGAAATCATGTCGATGACCCGGCTGGTGATGTTCTCGTCGGACTTGATATCGCGTTCGAGCTTGAAGTGACGCGTCGGATGCAACGGCGTCAGGTTCTCGAACATGATCTTGGTCTTGTTGGCTTCCGGCGGGAAGCCGTTGATCGATTCCAGCTTGGTCAGCGCGACATAGCGCTCGCCATCCTTCGGTGTGCGGATCTCGCCCTCGACGGTGTCGCCGGTGCGCAGGTTGAAGCGGCGGACCTGCGACGGGGAAACGTAGATGTCGTCAGGATTGGCCAGGTAGGAGGTGTCCGAGGAACGGAGGAAACCATAACCGTCGGGCAGGACTTCCAGCGTGCCGTCGCCGTAGATGGTGTCACCGTTCTTCGCCTTCGCCTTGAGGATCGCGTAGATCAGCTCCTGCTTGCGCATGCGGTTGGCGTTCTCGATGGCGAGTTCGGTCGCCATGTCGAGCAATTTGCTGACGTGTAAGGTCTTGAGTTCGGAAAGTTGCATTGGGAGTGTATGTGGCGCCGAAGTGGGAGCGCGGGCGACAGCCCGAAGAACGGGGCGCAGGAGCTGGAGCTTGGAGGGTGAAATTGACGCCGGGGCGCGTGGCCGGTTGCGTCAGCCTGAAGTTGCAGAACGCAGCTTCAGGCCGGGAGACTACGGAGATTACAGCGTGCTGTCAATAAAGGCAGCGAGTTGCGACTTGGAGAGGGCGCCGACCTTGGTTGCTTCGACATTGCCGTTCTTGAAGATCATCAGCGTCGGGATGCCGCGGATGCCGAATTTTGCCGGCGTCTGCTGGTTGTCATCGATATTGACCTTGGCGACCTTGAGCTTGCCGGCGTATTCGGCAGCGATTTCGTCGAGGATCGGGGCAATCATCTTGCAGGGGCCGCACCATTCTGCCCAGTAGTCGACGAGCACGGGCTGCTGCGCTTGCAGCACTTCGGCTTCAAAGGTGTCGTCGGTGACGTAATGGATGTGCTCGCTCATGGTTGCCTCTTGGTTTCAGGGGGGAATTTGTTCGTTTGGGAAAGGCGGTGACGCCTTATGAAATCTGGTGTGATGCTAGCGAAAAAAATCGGTCAAGGGAAGCGTCAGCGGCCCGTTTTGAACAGATTGGCCAGTTCGACGGCAGTTTTGACCTGCATCTTGTCGAAGAGGTTCGCCCGATGAACTTCGACGGTGCGCATGCTGATGTTCAGTTCGTCGGCGATGACCTTGTTGTATTTGCCGGCGAGAACCAGTTCCATGATCTGGCGTTCACGGGTGGTCAGCCTGGAAACCCGTGCGTTGACCGAGTCGACCGTGGCATTTTCGGCGCGTTGCCTGGCGTCGAGCGCCATCGCTTCTTCGATGCGGTTGGCCAGGTCGTTGTCGTTGAGCGGTTTTTCGAAGAAGTCGAAGGCGCCGCGTTTCAGTGTGGCGACGGCCAACGGGACGTCGCCGTGGCCGGTCAGGAAGATTACCGGTAGCGTTGATCCCCGTTCGAGTAGCGCGTCGAAGCAGTCCAGTCCGCTCATGCCGGACATGCGCATGTCGAGGACGACACAGCCTGCGGTGGCCGGGGTCCAGGCGGCGAGGAAGTGCTCGGCGGATTCGTAGGTGGCGCATGGCAGGCCGCGCGACTTGAGCAGCCAGGCCAGGGCGTCCCGGATCGCTTCGTCGTCGTCTACGAGGTGGGCTTGCGGCGTGTTCATGCGCTTTCCAGAGGCAAGGTGAAGATGAATATCGTACCGCTTCCGGTCGGCGAGTCGGGCAGCTTTTCCGCCCACAGCCGGCCGCGGTGGAATTCGATGATCGAACGGCAGATCGACAGGCCGACGCCCATGCCTTCCTGCTTGGTTGTGAAAAAGGCGGTGTACAGCTTGTCTTCGATTTCCGGACTGATGCCGCAGCCGTGGTCGCTGACGCTGACGCGGACCTCATCGCCGTCAACGATGGCCGCCAGTTTGAGCACGCGGTAGGCGGTTGGCGTGTCGCTCATTGCGTCCATCGCGTTGCGCATCAGGTTGAGCACTACCTGTTCAAGCATCAGGCGGTCGGCCGGCAGTAACGGCAGCGGCGGAATTTTGGCATCGATCCGGATCTGTCGCTTGCGTGCTTCCGGTTCGGCAAAACCCAGGCAGTCGTCGATGACCTCGCCGAGGGCGCATGGCGCACGCTTGGGCTCGCTTTTGCGCACGAAATCGTGGACCCGGCGAATGATCCGGCCGGCGCGCTGGGCCTGGACGCCGATTTTCTCCAGCGCCGGTTTCAGCTCTGCGCAAGAGAGGTTGTCGGTGGCCAGCAGATTGAGGCAGCCGGTGTTGTAGCTGGCGATTGCGGCCAGTGGCTGGTTCAGTTCGTGGGCCAGCGTCGAGGCCATCTCGCCGAGAGTCACCAGGCGGGCGGTGAACTGCAGTTGTTCCTGCTGCTGGCGGGCAAGTTCCTCGGCCCGCTCGCGTTCGGTGATGTCCAGTACCGAGGCCATCCAGCCGGTGTGCTGGCCGTTGCCATCGATCAGCTTGGCTTCATAGACCAGCGCCCGGAAGCGTTCGCCGTCCTTGCGCATGAAGGTGATTTCGAAACCGTCGCTCGGTGCCTGACCGGCCATCACGGCCCGGTGCATGGCCTGCGTGTCGTCGAGGTGTTCGGGTGCCCAGTAGGGCATCGGTGGTTCGTGGTCGACCAGTTCCTCGGCGGCAAAACCGGTCATGCGACAAAACGCCGGATTGACGTAGATGATGCGTCCGGACAGGTCGCGCGCGCGCATGCCGACCGTCAGCGAGTCCTCCATCGCAGCGCGGAAGGCGTGTTCGGCACGCAGGGCTTCTTCGGCGCGGGTACTCTTGTGCATCAGGTCACGGATCAGCCACAGGCTCCAGAAGACGCCGCCGGCGAGCAGCAGGATGGAAACGGTGAGCAGGCGCTGCAGCATGCCCTGATCGTTGGGGTAGTTGCTGACCTTCAGTCGCAGGCCGTGTCCGGGAGGGTCGAAGGGGATCTGGTAGCTATCGGCGTTGAGGCCTTCCATATGGGTTTTGCTGGCATACAGGGTGTCGCTGTCATCGACGATTTCCACCTTGTATTTTTCCGTAAACCACCAGGGAACCTGATTGGTCAGCAGGTCGTTCAGCGGATAGTTGGCGAGGATCATGCCGATCAGCCGGGATTCGTCGAATACCGGCACCAGCAGTTCGATGAAGCTGTCTTTTGACTCAGTGAAGAATGGTGCGCTATACGCCGGTTTGCCAAGTTTTTTGGCGACTTCGAATGCCCTGGCGGTATGTGCGGAGTTTCTGGCCGTTTCTTCCTGCTGGCTATGGCCGGGCAGGGTAACGATGCTCCGGCGATCGGCATCGAGCCAGCTGATCTGCGAAATTTCCGGGCTGTTTTTCAGCAGGTGGGCGGAGCGCAGGCGGAATACGCGTTCCCTTTCCTGCGGATCGGCCATGTCGACCGCAAGCTGCTGCAGCAGGTCGCGATTGCCTTCCAGGTGGAAGCGTAGGTTCTGTTCCAGCCAGAGAACGTCCTTGATCAGGATGCTGCGCTGCTCCTCGCGTTCCGAATGCTGCAGCAGCCAGAGCAAGGTGAGTAGCGCGGCCATCAGCAACACGATGCCGAACTTGGGCAGGGCGAGCAGCCAGGGGAGGTGCTGCTTGGTCGGGCGACTCTTGAGGGGAGGCGAATTCATGGTGGCGATGGTAACTCCGACGGGCTGGATGTGGATATCCACAATACGCAGGCGTTGCCTGTTTCGTAATACTTTCATCCAGTCGCAATTCGTGTTTTCGCGACATTCAAAACTTTGGAGGAGAAATCAATGAAAGTTTCCAAGCTTCTCGTCGGCCTGTTTGCTTGCGCCGTCTCGCTCGGCGCCTATGCGCAACAGCCGATCGTCATCAAGTTCAGCCACGTCGTTGCCAACGATACGCCCAAGGGCAAGGCTGCCGACTTCTTCGCCCAGAAGGCCGCCGAGCTGACCAAGGGCAAGGTCAAGGTCGAGGTTTACGCCAACTCGACGCTGTACAAGGACAAGGAAGAAATGGAAGCGCTGCAGTTGGGTGCGGTCCATATGCTGGCCCCGTCGCTGGCCAAGTTTGGCCCGCTCGGCGTGCGTGATTTCGAAGTCTTCGACCTGCCGTTCATTTTCGGCAGCTATGCTGACCTGCACACTGTCACTACCGGTCCGGTCGGCAAGCAGCTGCTGGCCAAGCTCGAGCCCAAGGGCATCAGCGGCCTGGCTTTCTGGGACAACGGCTTCAAGTCCTTCTCTGCCAATAGCCCGATCAAGACCCCTGATGACCTGAAGGGCAAGAAGCTGCGCATCCAGTCTTCGAAGGTGCTTGAAGAGCAGATTCGTGCCCTGCGCGCGATGCCGCAAGTCATGGCCTTCTCCGAAGTCTACCAGGCGCTGCAGACCGGTGTGGTCGATGGTACCGAGAACCCGATCTCCAACCTGTACACGCAGAAGATGCATGAAGTGCAGAAGCATCTGACGCTGACCGAGCATGGCTATCTGGGTTATGCCGTGATCGTCAACAAGAAGTTCTGGGACGGTCTGCCGGCTGACATCCGCAAGCAGCTTGATGAAGCCATGGTTCAGGCAACCCGTTACGCCAACCAGATCGCCAAGGTGGAGAACGATGCCGCGCTGGAAAACGTGCGCAAGAGCGGCAAGACCCAGGTCTACACGCCGACTGCTGAAGAGCGCGCGGTCTTCAAGAAGGCCCTGGTGCCGGTGCACAAGAAGATGGAAAGCCGTATCGGCAAGGAAACCATCGACGCTGTGTACAAGGCGACCGGCTTCAATCCGAACAAGCTTTAATCGATTCAGTCCTCTGGACGCCCGCTGTTGCGCTTCGTGGCAGCGGGCGTTTTTGCAAGGAGAGGGTAAATGGGAAAAATAATAGACTACCTCGAAGAATTCATCATTGCGTCGCTGATGGCGGTGGCAACGGTGGTGATCTTCGTTTCCGTGGTACATCGCTACGGCACGGGCTTTGAAATCCCGGTGCTCCAGGACTGGCTGTTGTCCATCGATATGGGCTGGGCGCAGGAGTTCTGCATCATTCTTTTTGTCTGGATGGCGAAGTTTGGCGCCGCTTACGGCGTGCGCACCGGCATCCATGTCGGCGTCGACCTGCTGATCAACAAGCTGTCGGAAAAGCCGCGCCGGGCGATGGTCCTGCTGGGTTTGTCCTGCGGCATCCTGTTTACCGGTGTGATCGGCCTTTTCGGTGCCTATTTCGTCTGGGAAAACGGGATGGCCTACGTCACCCTGAATGCTTTCGGCCTTGAGCTGGGCGAGTTTTTCGAAGGTCCTGTGACGCCTGATCTGGAATGGCCGACCTGGATGGTGTATTCCGCCATTCCGCTGGGCTCCTTCCTGATGTGTTTCCGTTTCGTTCAGGTGATGATCAATTTCTCCCGTACCGGTGAGTTGCCGACGCACGACCATGGTCACGTCGAAGGGCTGGAAGAAGGCGAAGTGCTGCACCTCGGCGAAGCCATTGCCATTGCCGAGCAGCGCGAGCATGCGCATGCCGGTCTCAGCGAGCGCGAGTGGGAGAAACAGCATCCTGCGGTCGACGACAAAAAAGAGGGGAAATAAGCCATGAGCGCTCTCATTATCTTTGGCCTCCTCCTCACGCTGATGGTGGTTGGCATGCCGATCGGTGTGGCGCTTGGCCTCACCGTGCTCGGCTTCATGTTCGCCTTTACCGAGACGCCGATCGCCTCGGTGGCACTGAAGATGTTCACCGGTATCGAGAAGTTCGAGATCATGGCGATCCCGTTCTTCATCCTCGCCGGCAACTTCCTGACCCATGGCGGCGTCGCCCGGCGCATGATCAATTTCGCCACGTCGATGGTTGGTCACCTGACCGGCGGTCTCGGCATGTCGGCAGTGCTGGCCTGTGCCCTGTTCGCAGCGGTTTCCGGTTCGTCGCCGGCCACCGTGGTGGCAATCGGTTCGATCCTGATTCCGGCCATGCTCAAGCAGGGTTTTCCGATGAGCTTTTCGGCCGGTGTCGTCGCTTCGGCCGGTGGTCTCGGTATCCTGATCCCGCCGTCGATCGTCATGGTGATGTACGCCGTGACGACCAACTCGTCGGTCGGTGCCTTGTTCATGGCGGGCGTGATTCCTGGTTTGCTGCTGGCGCTGGTGCTCGGTGCAACGACCTGGTGGCAGGCGCGCAAGGGCGGTTACCCGCGTTTGCCGAAGGCGTCCTGGGGTGAGCGTTTCCGTACCTTCCGCGAAGCTTTCTGGGGGTTGATGCTGATCGTCGTGGTCATGGGCGGGATCTATTCCGGCATGTTCACGCCGACCGAAGCGGCAGCGATGTCTGCGGTCTACGCCTTCTTCATCGCGGTTTTTGTGTACAAGGATCTGACCTTCAAGCAGATTCCGAAGGTCTTGCTCGATTCGGCCAACATGAGCTCGATGCTGCTGTTCATCATCGCCAGCGCCATCCTGTTCTCGTTCATCCTGACTTCCGAGCAGATTCCGCAAGGGATTGCCGACTGGATCGTCCATCTGGGTCTTGGCCCGGTCGGCTTCCTGATCATCGTCAATATCCTGCTGCTGATTGCCGGCAATTTCATGGAACCGTCGTCGATCATCCTGATCCTCGCGCCGATCCTGTTCCCGGTTGCCGTTGCCCTGGGGATCGACCCGGTGCACTTCGGCATCATCATCACGGTGAATATGGAAATCGGCATGATCACGCCGCCGGTCGGTCTCAACCTCTTCGTCGCCAGCGGTATCACCCGCACCGGCCTGACCGAGATGTCGACTGCCGTGCTGCCTTGGTTGTATGCGATGCTCGGATTCCTGATTGCGATTACCTACATCCCGGAAATCTCGCTCTGGTTGCCGAGAACGCTGGGTATGCTGTAAGCGCGGGAAACCGCTGCAAGCAGGCCGCGCTTCCGTTCCGGGCGCGGCCTTTTTCCTTTGGGCGGGGAGTGTCTGTGGCACAATCGTCGTCCCGAATCATTGTTGCCGATCCATGAAATTTGCCCTTTCCCTCATTGCGCTGATCGTTGCCGCGCTGGTCATTCCTTTCTTCATTCCCGGCACGGGCAAGCAGGAAGGGGTTGATCCGAACGCCAATCTGCCGTGGCAGATCGAAGTCGACGGGCAGGGAGGGAGCCAGGTATTCGGCATCAAACCCGGATTCCAGACGCTGGGGCAGATGCGCTCAATTCTCGGCGGCGAACCCGAGGTGGCGATCATTGCCGCGCCGGACGAAGTCGGCTCGCTGGAGGCTTATTACGCACAATTGCCGCTGGGTTTTGTGCTGGCCAAGGTCATTCTTACGGTCGACCTGGCGCCGGAGGCAATAATCGCCATGCGCGAACGGGCGCTGAAGGCCGAGCACATGGAAAGCACGACACGCAAGATCCGGCTGCATCCCGACGATCTGGCTGCTGCCGATGCCTTGCCGGTCAAGGCAGTCAGCGTCATTCCCACGGTCAATCTCGACGAAGAAACGGTAGTCAAGCGTTTTGGCGCGCCCAGCGAACGTCTGCCGCTTTCCGACAAGCGCGTGCACCTGCTTTATCCCGAGCGGGGGCTGGATGTCGTGATCGACGGTGATGGCAAGGAATTGCTGCAATACGTCGCGCCGCGTGATTTCGCCGTGCTGCGGGAGCCCTTGCTGAAGGCAACGGCCGGGCAGTGAGGCGGGTAAGTGACGCGCTTATCTGCTAAAATTCCCCGTTTTTCAACCGACTAGCTTTTTCGGAGCAATCACATGGCTATCGAACGTACCCTTTCCATCATCAAACCCGACGCCGTCGCCAAGAACGTCATCGGCCAGATCTACTCCCGTTTCGAAGGCGCCGGCCTGAAGGTCATCGCTGCCCGCATGACCTGGCTGTCCGAGCAGGAAGCCGGCCAGTTCTACGCTGTGCACAAGGAACGCCCCTTCTTCAAGGATCTGGTCTCGTTCATGACCTCCGGCCCGGTGATGATCCAGGCACTGGAAGGTGAGAACGCCATCGCCAAGAACCGTGAGCTGATGGGCGCCACCGATCCGAAGAAGGCCGACAAGGGCACCATTCGCGCCGATTTCGCCGAATCCATCGATGCCAACGCTGTTCACGGTTCCGATGCACCGGAAACCGCTGCCGTGGAAGTGGCTTTCTTCTTCCCGGGCATGAACACCTACGCCGGTCGTTAATTTTGCCTGTCGTCGGGTCAGCCGTTGTGGCGGGCCCGACGCCTCGGGATGCTGATGCAGAATCTACTTGATTTCGATGCCGATGGACTGACCGCCTGGTTTGCCGAGCAGGGCGAAAAGCCCTTCCGGGCCAGGCAGGTGCTGCGCTGGATGCATCGTTCCGGGGTTGCGGATTTCGATGCCATGACCGATATTGCCAAGAGTCTTCGCGAGAAGCTCAAGGCGAGGGCGGTCGTGGCGCCGCCGACAGTGGTTTCCGACAAGCTGTCGGACGACGGGACGCGCAAGTTCCTGATTGGCGTTGGTAGTGGCAATGCCGTCGAAACGGTGTTCATCCCCGAGGATGACCGCGGTACGCTGTGCATTTCCACGCAGGCCGGTTGCGCGCTCGATTGTGCCTTCTGTTCGACCGGCAAGCAGGGTTTCAACCGCAACCTGACGGTGGCGGAAATCATCGGCCAGCTGTGGCAGGCCAATAATGCGCTAGGCGCGGTCCACGGCGACGAGCGGGTCATTTCCAACGTCGTCATGATGGGCATGGGCGAACCGCTGGCCAATTACGACAACACCATCGCCGCCTTGCGCCTGATGCTCGACGACCATGCCTACGGGCTGTCGCGGCGCCGGGTCACGGTATCGACTTCCGGCATCGTCCCGGCGATCGACAGGTTGCGCGAGGATTGTCCGGTCGCCCTGGCGGTATCGCTGCACGCGCCGAACGATGCGCTGCGCGATGAACTGGTGCCGATCAACCAGAAATATCCCCTGAAGTCGCTGATGGCTGCCTGCCAGCGTTATCTGGAAAAGGCGCCGCGCGATTTCATTACCTTCGAATACACGATGATGGCCGGCATCAACGACAGCGATGCCCATGCCCGCGAACTGCTGGCGCTGGTTCGCCACGTCCCGTGCAAGTTCAACCTGATTCCTTTCAATCCCTTCCCGGGCTCGCCGTTCCGCCGCTCGCCGGCGGAACGCGTCCGCCGTTTCGGCGAAATCCTGATCCAGGCCGGTATCGTCACGACGACGCGCAAGACGCGCGGGGACGATATCGACGCGGCCTGCGGTCAACTGGCCGGTCAGGTCAGGGACAAGACCCGGCGCACTGCCGGTGGCGTCATTCCCATACAGGAGTTGAGATCATGAAGATGCATTTCCGGATGATTCAGTATGCTTGCCTGCTTGGTGCCGTCAGTGTGGTGGCACCTGTTGCCGCCCAGCAGGATTATTCTGTACCGGGGCAGGCGGGCGCGGCAGAGCGTGCTGCGATAACGGTATCAGACCCCCGTAGCCGGGCCAAGATTCATACCGAGTTGGGTGGGTTGTATTTTCAGGCAGGGAATCCCTCTGCGGCGCTTGAGCATCTTGGGATGGCACTGGAAATTGATTCGGGTTTTCATCAGGCCAACAGCGTCCGCGGGTTGGTTTATGCCGCTTTGCGGGAATATACCAAGGCTGAAGCGGATTTTGCCCGTGCACTATCGCGAGCGCCGAATGATCCTGAGGTGAATAATAACTATGGCTGGTTCCTTTGCGATACCGGCAAGGAGCGTCAGGCAATACCCTATTTTGACCGGGCTTTGCGGGATCCGCTTTATGAGACGCCGGATCGTGCCTATACGAATGCTGGCACCTGTCTGCTGAAAATAGGCAAGCTTGATCAGGCGCAGAATTACCTGCTGCAAGCTGTTCGTATTTCGCGTAACGGTGCTGTGCCTGCACGCTTGGGTTTGGCCAGAATATTTTATACGCGTGGCAACATCAACGAGTCACGTCTCTATCTCAATGATGCATTGCGCATGATGGAGCCGCCAACAGCGGAAGCACTCTGGCTTGCCGTGCGCGTCGAACGCAAATTGGGTGACAAGGCCGCCGAAAGTGGCTTCGCTTCCCAGCTGCGCAGTCGTTATCCGACTTCGACCGAATATCAGGAATTCCTCAAAGGCAATTTTGAATGAGTGAGCAGATCGACAACGCACCAATCAATGAAACGCAGCTTGTGACCATGGTATCGCCACCGTCTGTCGGCGTCTTGTTGCAGGTGGCACGGGAAGGGCGAGGACTGTCGGTCTCCGATATCGCCCAGGCGTTGAAACTGGGGCAACGCCAGGTTGAGGCGCTGGAACGCGACGATTGGTCTGGTTTGCCGGGGACCACCTTCATCCGGGGTTTCGTGCGCAACTATGCCCGACTGGTCGGGCTGGACCCCGCCCCGTTGATGCTTCATCTGGATCGGTTGCTCGAGAAGCCGGTAGACACCCTGGCTGTTCCCGACGCAGCACCAACCCGCATCAGTACCTCGACAAAGTCTCGTGATGGTCTGGTTGTCGGTCTGGGTATTGGCTTGCTGGTGCTGGCTGCGCTTGCCTACTTTCTGTTGCCCAGTGATCTGAATCCGTGGCGTGCCAATATCCAGGGCTTGATTGATGGTGGCGAAACTTCGTCCGAGGTTGCCGTCCAGCCGACTGCTCCCCAGCAGGAAGCATTGTTTCCCCCGGACACGCCTGCGCAACAGTTAATCACCCCGCAAGCTACACCGATGACCGGTACCGAGGTGCCCGGTGAAGCGGCCAAGCCTGGCGAAGCGACGGTGGCCGCAACCGTTGAGCCGGCAGCAAACCCACAATTACGTTTCATCGTCGCCAAGGAGTCCTGGCTGGAAGTAAGGGACCGCGATGGCACTGTTGTTTACTCGCAGCGCTTGCCTGGCGGTACCGAGCAACTTGTCGGTGGCAAGGGGCCTTTGTCGGTGACCATTGGTTATGCACCTGGGGTTAGCCTGTTTCTACGTGGTCAGATAGTCAATCTTGTACCGCACACCAAGGGTGATGTCGCCCGTCTGGTTCTGGAGTAAGTCTTGAGTGCAGTAAATAAGCGCCTGACGCGCGCCACAGCGATTGCCCATGTCCGCATCGGTGGAGATGCACCGGTTGTCGTGCAGTCGATGACCAACACCGATACCGCCGATTACCTGGCCACCGCCATCCAGTGTGCCGAACTGGCACGTGCCGGTTCAGAACTGGTACGGATCACCGTCAACTCGCCGGAAGCGGCAGCGGCCGTGCCGCTGATTCGCGATCATCTTGACAAGATGAACTGCAACGTGCCGCTGATCGGTGATTTTCACTACAACGGCCATCGTCTGCTGACCGACCATCCCGCCTGTGCCGAAGCGCTGGCCAAGTACCGGATCAACCCGGGCAACGTCGGTTTCGGCAAGAAGAAGGACGAGCAGTTCGCGCAGATGGTCGAACTCGCCTGCCGCTACGACAAACCGGTACGCATCGGCGTCAACTGGGGCAGTCTCGACCAGGAATTGCTGGCGCGGATCATGGACGAGAACTCGAAACGACCACAGCCGCTCGACGCCAACGAAATGATGCGCCACGCGATGGTCACGTCGGCTCTCGAATCGGCGGCAAAAGCCGAGGAAGTCGGGCTGGCTGGCGAGAAGATCATCCTGTCGTGCAAGGTCTCCAGCGTTCAGGATCTGATCGCCATTTATCGCGAATTGGCGCAGCGCGCTGACTATGCTTTGCATCTCGGCCTGACCGAAGCCGGCATGGGATCCAAGGGAATTGTCGCGTCGACCGCAGCATTGTCAGTGCTGCTGCAGGAAGGCATCGGCGACACCATCCGCGTGTCGCTGACGCCGGAGCCGGGCGGTTCGCGTAGCCAGGAAGTCATCGTCGCCCAGGAAATCCTGCAGACCATGGGGCTGCGTGCGTTCACGCCGATGGTCGCGGCCTGCCCTGGTTGTGGTCGGACGACCTCGACCTTCTTTCAGGAACTGGCGGGCGAAGTGCAGGATTTCGTCCGCGCCAAAATGCCGGAGTGGAAGTTGCAGTACGACGGCGCCGAGAACATGACGCTGGCGGTCATGGGCTGCATCGTCAATGGCCCGGGCGAGTCGAAACACGCCAACATCGGCATCTCGCTGCCCGGTACCGGCGAGGCGCCGTCGGCGCCGGTGTACGAGGACGGGCAGAAGACCGTGACGCTGAAGGGCGACCACATCGCCAGCGAATTCAAGGACATCATCGAGCGCTACGTCCAGCGCACCTACAAGAAGAAACTGCAAGCATGAGTCAGACATTGCAAGCCGTGCGCGGGATGAACGACGTCCTGCCGGAAGAAGCGGCGTTCTGGGAACTGTTTGAGGATACCGTCCGCTCGTGGCTGAAAAGCTACGGCTACCGGCCGATCCGCATGCCCATCGTCGAGCCGACGCCGCTGTTCAAGCGTGCCATCGGCGAGGTCACCGACATCGTCGAGAAGGAAATGTACTCCTTCGTCGATGGTCTCAATGGCGAAGCGCTGACGCTGCGTCCGGAAGGCACGGCCGGATGCGTGCGCGCGGTGATCGAGCACAACCTGGCGGCACGGCAGACGCAACGCCTGTATTACATCGGCCAGATGTTCCGCCACGAGCGGCCACAGAAGGGGCGTTACCGCCAGTTTCACCAGGTCGGCGTGGAGTCCTTCGGCATTGCCGGGCCGGACATCGATGCCGAAATGATCCTGATGGGCGCCCGTCTGTGGAACGATCTGGGGCTCGACGGCATTTCGCTGCAGATCAACAGCCTGGGCCAGCCAGCCGAGCGCGCACAACACCGCGCCGCGCTGATCGCCTACCTGGAGCAGCATGTCGATATGCTCGACGAAGAGGCAAAGCGTCGTTTGTACACCAATCCGCTGCGCATTCTCGATACCAAGAATCCCGCGCTGCAGGACATCTGTGCCGCTGCGCCGAAGCTGATCGATTATCTCGGCACCGATTCGCTAGCACATTTTGCCGGTGTACAGCAGATACTGCGCGATGCCGGTGTGCACTTCACGATCAACCCGCGACTGGTCCGCGGTCTCGATTACTACAACCTGACCGTGTTCGAATGGGTGACCGACAAGCTCGGTGCCCAGGGAACGGTCTGTGCCGGCGGACGTTACGACGGCCTGGTCGAGCAACTCGGCGGCAAGCCGACGCCGGCCTGTGGTTTTGCCATGGGGGTCGAGCGTTTGATTGCGCTGATCAAGGATAGTGGCGGTGAGCCGGCAGCGCCGGTGCCCGACGTCTATGTCGTGCACCAGGGCGAGGCGGCTGCCCGACTGGCTTTCCGTGTGGCTGAAGGCTTGCGCGACCAAGGTATCGACGTGCTGCTGCATTGTGGCGGTGGTTCCTTCAAGTCGCAGATGAAGAAAGCCGATGGCAGTGGCGCTGCCTTCGCCGTGATTATTGGCGATGACGAAGCGTCGACCGGAGAAGCGCAGCTGAAGGCCCTGCGTGCAGAAGGCGTGGAACAACGTAAACTGAAGGTCGATGCACTGGCGGAAGCCATCATCGACTACATGATTGATTCGGACGAAGAGGAATAAGCAGCATGGCGCATTACGACCTCGAAGAGCAGGAACAGATTGATTCCATCAAGACCTGGTGGCAGATGTATGGCAACCTGGTGACCTCGCTGGTGACCGCTGCGGCGCTGGCGGTTGTCGGCTGGCAGGGCTGGAACTGGTATCAGGGCAACGAAACGGCCAAGGCAGCCGGTGTGTTTGCCGTGCTGGAGCAGGCTGTTCAGGCTGGCGATGCGCAGCGCATCAAATCGACTGCCGGTGAACTGACGGAAAAATACGGCCGCAGTGGTTACGCCGGGCTCGGCGCCTTGCTCGCTGCCAAGCATTCCTTCGATGCCGGTGATCTGAAAACGGCCAAGGCCCAGCTGGGCTGGGTCGCCGAAAATGCCAAGGATGAACTGCGCGATATCGCCCGTTTGCGCCTCGGTGCAGTGTTGCTCGATGAGCAGGCTTACGATGAAGCCCTGAAGCAGCTCGAGGCAACGCCGGCAGACGCATTTGCGGCCCGTTTCCTTGAATTGAAGGGCGATGTCCTGAGTGCTCAGGGCAAGCCCGCCGAAGCCAGAGCCGCTTATCGCTCGGCGCTCGACAAGGCCTCTGACAAGGCCGTTGGTCCTGGTCGGGAACTGCTTCAGCAGAAGCTGGACAGCCTGGGAGAGAACGCATGATGCGCCGCCACCTGATGCCTCTCGGCCTGGCTGCCGGCATCCTGCTGGGTGGCTGTTCGACGCTGACGAATACGCTGGACTCGATCAATCCTTTCTCTCCCAGTGGTAAAAAAATGTCGCCCCTGCCGGAGATCGCTGCGCGGGGGCTGTTACCAAATACCCTGTGGTCGACGAGCATTGGCAAGGCTGCCGGTTATGTCTTTGCACCGGCGATTGTTGGTAATGCTGTCTATGTTGCTGATCACAAAGGCATGATCTACCGGGTGGATGCCGGCAAGATCGTCTGGAAGGTTGACGCCGGACAGCCACTGTCGTCCGGTGTGGGTGCCGATGGGAACATGGTGGTGGTCGGTACGGCCAAGGGCGGAGTGCTGGCTTTTTCTGCTGATAGTGGCAAGGCGCTGTGGCAAGCGCAGGTCAGCAGCGAAGTATTGGCTGCGCCGGCGGTGAGTAGCGAAGGTGTCGCTGTGCGTAGCGGCGATAACCGTATTTTCCTGCTTGATGCGCGCGACGGTACGCGCAAGTGGCTCTATCAACGACCGATGCCGGCATTGTCTATCCGCACGACGGGGGCGCCTGTGTTTGCCGATCGTTATCTGTTTGCCGGCTTCCCAGGCGGCAAACTGGTTGGGCTGGCGCTGCAGAACGGTGCCCCGGTCTGGGAAGGAGCAGTTGCCCAGCCGAAGGGAACCACCGAACTTGATCGTGTTGCTGATATTGTCGCGTCGCCAGTGATTGATGGTACGCAGATTTGTGCTGTGGCCTTTCAGGGGCGCGTTGCCTGTTTTGACATGGCTCAGGGGGGCGCCCTGATCTGGTCGCGTGACATTTCTTCGGCACGTGGTCTGGTGCTTGATGGTCGCTATCTGTTTGTAACCGATGACGATGGCGTGGTTTACGGTCTGGATCGCTTGAGTGGTGGTAGCCTGTGGAAACAGGACAAGTTGCGCCACCGTGCCGTTTCCGCACCTGCGGTACGCGGTGACTATGTCGGCGTCGCTGATGGCGAAGGCTATATCCATTTCTTGTCGCGTGAAGAAGGGGCGTTTGTCGCCCGTCAGAAAACCGACAGCACACCTGTTAACGTTCCGCCGCAACTCCTTGGCGGGGCCTTCCTGACGCAATCCTCCGGGGGTGATGTCAGGGCAATCGAGATCCAATGAAACCTACTATCGTACTGGTCGGTCGACCCAATGTCGGCAAGTCCACGCTGTTCAATCGTCTTACCAAATCCCGGGATGCCATCGTTGCCGATGTTCCCGGCCTGACCCGCGACCGTCACTACGGCCATGGCCGGCTGGGCAAGAAGCCCTTCCTGGTCGTTGATACCGGTGGCTTCGAGCCGCTGGTCAAGGACGGCATCCTGCATGAAATGGCGCGCCAGACAGAGCAGGCTATTGCCGAAGCCGATGCCGTCATTTTCGTGGTTGACGGCCGTACCGGTCTGACGCCGCACGACAAGGAAATCGCCAACAAGCTCCGGCGCATCGACCGACCGGTGTTTGTTGCGGTCAACAAGGCTGAAGGCCTGAATTCCGGCATGGTCGAGGCTGATTTCCATGAACTGGGACTGGGCGAGCCGAATGCCATTTCTGCCGCGCACGGCGAAGGTGTGCGCGGTCTCATCGATCTGGCGCTGGACGGTTTTCCGGAGCCCGAGGACGATGAATGGCACTCCGACGCCATTCGCGTCGCCATCGTTGGTCGGCCGAATGTCGGCAAGTCCACGCTGATCAATACGCTACTGGGCGAAGAGCGCGTCATCGCTTTCGATGCGCCGGGGACGACGCGCGATTCGATCGAGATCGATTTCGAACGCGACGGTCGCAAGTACGTGCTCGTCGACACTGCCGGCATGCGCAAGCGGGGCAAGGTTTTTGAAGCGATCGAGAAGTTCTCGGTGGTGAAGACATTGCAATCGATCGAGGATGCCAATGTGGTCATCCTGATGGTCGACGCCCAGGCCGATGTTTCCGACCAGGATGCTCACATTGCCGATTTCATCGTCCAGTCCGGACGGGCGCTGGTGGTTGCGGTCAACAAATGGGATGGTCTTGAGGCTTACGTCCGTGAGCAAACCCGTCAGACGCTGCAGCGCAAGCTGAAATTCCTCGATTTCGCCAAGTTCCATTTCATTTCGGCACTCGAAAATGTCGGCCTGGCCAATATGTTCCGTTCCGTCGATGCTGCCTACTCGGCAGCGATGACCAAGCTCTCGACACCGCGTCTGACACGTGTTCTGGCCGATGCCGTTGCTCGCCAGGCGCCGCCCAAGCACGGCCTGTTCCGGCCGAAGCCGCGTTACGCGCACCAGGGCGGATCGAATCCGCCGATCATCGTGGTTCATGGCAATGCCGTGGACCAGATCGCCGACAGTTATCGTCGTTATCTCGAGCATACGTTCCGGGAAGCGTTTCATCTGCAGGGAACGCCGCTGCGCATCCAGTTCGTGGCCGGCAAGAACCCTTTTGCTGACAAGGAGCGCCGCTGAGTCACAAATTAACCACAAAATTTCTAACAACAAATTTCTATTTTGGGTACATTAGGACCCTCATAACAACACACATGGAGTCCACACCATGAGCAACAAAGGGCAACTCTTACAAGACCCCTTCCTCAACGCCCTGCGCCGCGAGCATGTTCCCGTTTCCATCTATCTGGTTAACGGCATCAAGCTCCAGGGTCAGGTCGAGTCTTTCGACCAGTACGTCGTTCTGCTCAAGAACACCGTAACCCAGATGGTCTACAAGCACGCCATTTCCACCGTCGTGCCTGCCCGTCCGGTCAATCTTCAGCAAGAGCAGGCCGCAGAATAAGACGTTTCAACCAGCTGCCCCGTTCACCTGGGGCAGTGTTTTCTCCCGCAGGACCATTCCATGCTTGAGCGGCCCGCTTCCGGTGAGCGTGCAGTCATCGTGCAACTTGATTTCGGGCAACCGGATATTGCCGATCAGCTTGAGGAAGTTCGACTGCTGACCGAATCCGCTGGCGGCACGGTTGTTGGCGAGGTCAGCGGACGACGGCATAGTCCCGACCCCAAGACTTTTGCCGGCAAGGGCAAGGTTGACGAAGTCGCCGCAATGATAGCCAGCAGCGATGCCCAGCTGGTGATCTTCAATCACGCGCTGTCGCCCGTTCAGCAACGGAATCTCGAACGCGATCTCAAATGCCGCGTGGTTGATCGCAACAGTCTCATACTCGATATCTTTGCACTGCGTGCAGCCAGCGCCGAGGGCAAACTGCAGGTGGAGCTTGCCCAGCTTGAACACCTGTCTACGCGCCTGGTCCGAGGCTGGACTCACCTGGAGCGCCAGCGTGGCGGTATCGGCATGCGCGGCCCGGGCGAAACCCAGCTTGAAACCGACAGGCGTCTGCTTGGCAACCGCGTCAAGCTGCTCAAGGAGCGCCTGCGCAGGCTTTCCCGCCAGCGCGGTGTGCAGCGCAAGGCGAGGCGTCGGGGCGATGTACTCAATGTCTCGCTGGTCGGGTACACCAATGCGGGCAAGTCTACGCTCTTCAATACACTGACACATGCCGGGGTTTACGCAGCAGACCAGTTGTTTGCCACGCTCGATACCACCTCGCGCAAACTGTGGATTGAAGGCGCCGGTAATATCGTCATTTCCGACACAGTCGGTTTCATCCGCGATCTGCCTCATTCCCTGGTCGATGCCTTCCATGCGACGCTTGAAGCGGCAGTAGATGCCGACCTGTTGCTGCATGTTGTCGACAGTGCCAGTAATGCACGCGATGAGCAGATGGCGGAAGTCGACAAGGTGCTGGAGGAAATCGGCGCCCGCGATGTGCCGCAACTGCTTGTCTGGAACAAGATCGATCTGACGGAGGCTGAGCCGGGAGCCGAGCGCGACGAATATGGTAATATCGTCCGCGTTCGTATCAGTTCGCGCACCGGCGAAGGTCTTGAACTATTGCGTGAAACCCTGGCCGAATATGCCCGGGCCAAAGCCGAATCGCGCCGCAAGGCGCTAGACGAAGCTGCCCGTCTGGCACAAACCGATTTTTATAATTGAATCCCCGAGACCCATGATCCCTACCCTAGGTATTCTCATGTCGATCAACGACCCGCAGTGGGGCAATCGCGGTGGCGATGACGACAAGCCAAGCAATAACGGGCCACGTCGCCCGAACGACGGGCCCCCCGATCTTGAAGAGCTCTGGCGCGATTTCAATCGCAAGCTGACCGGCATGATGGGCAAGAAGGGCGGCGGCGGTGGCAACAACGGCGGCGATGGTCCGCGCATGCCGCCGGTCGACTTCAATCCGAAATTTCTCAGTGGTGGCCTGGGTATTCTGGCCGGCCTGGTTGCCGTTGTCTGGCTGGCTTCAGGCTTCTATATCGTCGATGCCTCGCAGCGTGGCGTTGTCCTTCAGTTCGGCAAGCTCACCGAAACGACCGAGCCGGGCTTGCGCTGGCGCCTTCCGTATCCGATCCAGTCGCACGAACTGGTCAATCTGACCGGTGTGCGCACCGTCGAAATCGGCTATCGCGGGACCGAGCGCAACAAGGTGCTGAAGGAAGCACTGATGCTGACCGATGACGAAAACATCGTGAACATCCAGTTTGCCGTTCAATACATACTCAAGGATCCGGTCGAATATCTGTTCAACAATCGCCATCCGGATGAAGCTGTAGTCGGGGCCGCCGAAACCGCGGTGCGCGAGATCGTCGGCAAGAGCAAGATGGATTTCGTGCTCTATGAAGGTCGCGAACAGATTGCCAGCGATGCGGCACAGTTGATGCAGGCCATCATGGACCGCTATCAGGGCGGGATATTGATCTCCAAGGTGACGATGCAGAATGCACAGCCGCCGGAGCAGGTGCAGTCTGCCTTTGACGATGCCGTGAAGGCCGGTCAGGACCGCGAGCGTCAGAAGAACGAGGGTCAGGCTTACGCCAATGACGTCATTCCACGCGCCCGTGGTACGGCGGCCCGCCTGATGGAAGAGGCCGAAGGCTACAAGCAGCGTGTCATCTCTTCGGCTGAAGGTGATGCATCGCGCTTCCGCCAGGTTTACACCGAGTATGCGAAGGCGCCGGAAGTGACCCGTCAGCGCATGTATCTGGAAACCATGCAGCAGATTTACGCCAACACCACCAAGGTCATGATCGATGCCAAGGGACAGGGTAATCTGCTCTATCTGCCGCTCGACAAGCTGATGAATGCCGCAGCAGGGGCTGCCGTGGCGCCGCAGGGGCTGATTGACGGCGCAACGCAGGGAGCAGCCGCAACGCGCCAGACGGCAACGTTCGCCGGAGAGGTTCCGCCGCAATCCGAGCGTTCGCCGGCGGTCGGTGGCAAAAACTTTAATGCCAACACGAGTGCCGGTTCGCTCGGTTCGCGTGATCGGGAGGCTCGCTGATGAGTTCGCGTCTCAATGTATTGGGCGGTATTGCCGCTCTGGTTCTGGTTGTGCTGTCAATGTCCATCTTTACCGTGGATCAGCGTCAGTACGCCCTGGTTTTCCAGTTGGGTGAAGTCAAGCGTACGATCATCGAGCCTGGCTTGAATTTCAAGATACCGATGATCCAGAATGTGCGCTTTTTCGATCGCCGCATCCTGACGCTGGACAGCGCGGATCCGGAGCGTTTCATCACCTCCGAAAAAAAGAACGTTCTGGTCGATTCCTACATCAAGTGGCGCATCGTTGATCCCAACCTTTATTACATCTCGGTTGGCGGCGATGAAATGCGCGCCCGCACCCGTCTGAGCCAGACGGTAAACGCTGGCCTGCGCGAAGAATTCGGCAAGCGTCTGGTGCATGATGTCATCTCCGGCGAGCGCGACAAGATCATGGAGCAGATGCGCGAGAAGGCAGATATCGACGCCCGTCGTATCGGTGTCCAGATCGTTGACGTGCGGCTGAAGCGTGTCGAACTGCCGGACGAAGTCAGCGGTGCGGTCTACAGCCGGATGGAAGCTGAACGCAAGCGTGTGGCCAACGAACTGCGTTCCGAAGGTGCCGCCGAGGCGGAAAAGATTCGCGCCGATGCAGATCGCCAGCGTGAAGTCATCGTTGCCGAAGCTTATCGCGATGCCCAGAAAATCAAGGGTGAAGGCGATGCCAAGGCGGCTGCGACCTACGCGGAAGCATTCGGCAGAAGTCCTGAGTTCTACGCCTTCTATCGCAGCCTGGAAGCCTACCGCACGAGCTTCGCCAACAAGAGCGACGTGCTGGTGGTGGAACCGAGTTCTGATTTCTTCAAGTACATGAAGAACATCGGTCGCTGACCTGCTGCCGATGACTTCGACCCTACTGCTGGCGTTTGCGCTGATGCTGGTGCTCGAAGGCGCAATGCCGTTCATTGCGCCTGCCGCCTGGCGTGAAACCTTTCGTCGCCTGATCCAGTTGTCGGATGGTCAGATCCGTTTCATCGGACTGACCTCGATGCTGATTGGTCTCATACTGCTGATTTTCCTCTCATGAACTGGTTGCTTCCCGAATACATTGCCGATGCCCTGCCGCCCGAGGCGGCACGCATTGAAACCCTGCGGCGCACGCTGCTCGACCACTTTCGTGGCCGTGGCTTCGAATACGTCATGCCGCCGCTGCTGGAATATCTTGAATCGCTGCTGACCGGCGCCGGTCAGGATCTGAACCTGCGTACCTTCAAACTTGTTGATCAGCTGTCCGGGCGAACCATGGGCGTGCGCGCCGACATGACCCCGCAGGCGGCCCGCATCGATGCCCACCTGCTCAACCATCAGGGCGTTACCCGTCTGTGCTATTGCGGTAATGTGCTGCATACGCTGCCGGCCAATGTTTCGGCTGGTCGCGAGCAGGTTCAGGTTGGCGCGGAGCTCTATGGTTATGCCGGCGTCGAGGGGGATCTTGAAATCGTTCGCCTGATGGCGACGGCTTTCGAGCGCATCAAGCTGCCGCTGGCACGCATTGATCTTGGTCATGTCGGCATTTTCCGCGCACTCGTTGCAGCCGCTGGCCTGCCGGCAGAAGCCGAGGCTGAACTGCTTGCTCTGCTGCGCGACAAGGATGTGCCTGGTCTGGCCGAGTCGACCGTCGACTTGCCTTCGCCGTATCGCGAAGCACTGCTCTCGCTGCCGACGCTTTATGGCGGCCCGGAGGTATTGGAGAAGGCGGTAGCAGCGTTGCCCGGATTGCCGGAGGTGACTGCGGCGCTGGAGCAGCTGCGCCATCTGATTTCATCTGCACCGGAACTGCCGTTTTCGATTGACCTGGCGGATTTGCGCGGTTACCACTATCACAATGGCATCGTTTTTGCCGCCTATTGTCCCGGTTACCCGGCGGCAATCGCGCTGGGCGGGCGCTACGATGGTGCTGGCAAGGCCTTTGGTCGGGCGCGTCCGGCAACGGGGTTTTCGATGGATCTGCGCGAAGTTGCGCAACTTGCCCCGGCAACCAGGCTACTGTCTGGAATACTTGCTCCCTATGCTGGTACCGACAAGGAACTGGCAGCGCATATCGCCGCCTTGCGCGAGCGGGGCGAAGTCGTTGTCGAGCTGCTGCCGGGTGAGATGGCCTGCGAAGGGCCGTTCTGCGATCGCAAGCTGGTGCAGGTCGGCGGACACTGGATTATTGAAGCAATACAAGAGGATTAAGAAATGGCCAAGAATGTCATCGTCGTGGGGACCCAGTGGGGCGACGAAGGGAAAGGGAAGATTGTCGACTGGCTGACCGATCATGCGCAGGGTGTCGTCCGCTTTCAGGGTGGTCACAATGCCGGGCATACGCTGGTCGTCGGCGAGCAGGTGTACAAGCTCAACCTGGTGCCGTCCGGTATCGTTCGTGCCGGCGTTGATTGCTACATTGGCAACGGTGTCGTGCTGGACATCCATCACCTGATTTCCGAAATCGCCGAACTCGAGAAGGGCGGCATCGATGTCCGCTCGCGTCTGAAGATCAGCCCGGGATGCCCGTTGATCCTGCCGTACCATTCGGCCATCGACCAGGCGCGCGAAGCCGCGAAGGCCGGTGACAAGAAGATCGGCACGACCGGCAAGGGTATCGGGCCGACCTACGAGGACAAGGTTTCCCGCCGCGGCCTGCGCGTCTACGATCTGTTCCATCCGGAACGTTTCGCCGAAAAGCTCAAGGAAGTGCTGGAGTATCACAACTTCGTGCTGACGCAATACTTCAAGGCGCCGGCAGTCGATTTCCAGACTGTGTACGACCAGGCGATGGCTGATGCCGAAGTGATCCGGCCGATGGTTGTCGATGTTTCGGCCGCACTGTACGAAGCCAACAAGGCTGGCCAGAACATGCTGTTCGAGGGCGCCCAGGGTACCCTGCTCGATATCGACCACGGTACCTACCCCTTCGTCACCTCGTCGAACTGCGTTTCCGGTCAGGCGGCTGCCGGCGCTGGTGTCGGTCCGGGCATGCTGCATTACGTGCTGGGCATTACCAAGGCCTACTGCACGCGTGTTGGCGGTGGTCCGTTCCCGAGCGAACTGGATATCGATACCGAAGGCACGCCGGGGCATCAGATGTTCAGCGTCGGCAAGGAGTTTGGCACGGTCACCGGGCGCAAGCGCCGTTGTGGCTGGTTCGATGCCGCGCTGCTGCGTCGCTCGGCGCGTATCAACGGCCTTACCGGCCTGTGCATCACCAAGCTTGATGTCCTTGATGGCCTGAAGGAAATCCTGATCTGCACCGGTTACCGACTGGATGGCAAGGTCGTCGATCTGCTGCCGGTCGGCGCTGACGATGTTGCACGCTGCGAACCGATCTACGAAACCATGCCGGGCTGGGAAGGGACGACCTTCCGCGTCAAGCGCTGGGAGGATCTGCCGGTCAATGCCCAGGCTTATCTGAATCGTCTGGAAGCGTTGTGCGAGGTGCCGATTGCCATCATCTCGACCGGCCCGGAACGCGACGAAACCATCCTTCGTCAGCATCCCTTCAAGTAAGGTCTGCTGGACGTCGTGTGTTCAACGGGCCCTCGGGGCCCGTTTTCGCTAGCGCGGTGAAACCGCTTGCCAGCCTTCAGGGCAGGCATTGGTATAGGGATAGTACTGTCCGGACGAACGGCAGTAATACCAGTTGCCGGACGGTGGCGGTGGTGCCGTGTTGTAGATTACCGCAGGCAGCGGGCTGTGGTAGATTGACGCCCCGATGGCCAGACCGCCCAGCGTGAGAACGGCCGCCGGTGCCGCCCAGTGATGCCGGTGCCGCCTTTCGATCCGCGGCGGGGCATGGTAGTGGTGGTGTTTCTGGACATGTCGCGGACGGTGATCGTCGCGCCAGTGGCGATGGTCGGGCCCGGCATTGGCATAGCCGACCAGACCAATGCTCAGTGTTGTGACGAGCAGGGCATTGGTGATGTTTTTCATGATGAACCTCGCAGGTGTGTTGTTGCGAGTTCAGGATAGCCAGTTGCCGGAAGCACTGCTGCAAGCAAGTGTTAGCAATTGTTAAGACCGGGGAGGTTATTGCTGTGAGACAATCTGGCCTATCGACGTACGGCGCCGCAAATGAAAAAAGGCCTTGCCAAAGCAAGACCTTTATCAAAATCGCTGGTGCCCAGGAAGGGACTCGAACCCCCACGCCTTGCAGCGCTAGTACCTGAAACTAGTGCGTCTACCAATTCCGCCACCTGGGCACAGGTGCGAAGAGCCGCCATTATAGAGAAAGAAGAACTGATGTCAAGAAAAAAGTTGTCGAAGATCCGTCGTGCTGATCCGTTTTTTGAGCGCGAGACCAAGCGCTACGAGTTTCCCCTGCCTTCCCGCGAGTATGTTTCGCAGATTCTGACTGACGAAGGGCGGCCGCTGACCTTTGCCAACCTGGTCGAGCTGCTGGATATCGCCGATAGCGAGCGTGAAATGTTCCAGCGCCGGTTGGGAGCGATGGAGCGTGAAGGCCAGTTGCTGCGCAATCGCAAGGGTGACTACATCCTGCCTGAGCGCGCCAGTCTGACGCCGGGCCGCATCCAGGGGCATCAGGACGGCTATGGTTTCCTGGTCCCGGATGACGGCAGTGCCGACATCTTTCTCGATCAACGCCAGATGGGCAAGGTCCTGCATGGTGACCGGGCGCTGGTCCGGCTTATCGGCCTTGACCGCAAAGGGCGGCCGGAGGGCAGCATCGTCGAGGTGATCGAGCGGGTGAATACCCGGCTGGTCGGTCGGGTATTCGTCGAGCACGGGGTGGTCATTGTCGCCCCGGAAAACAAGCGGATTTCGCAGGATATCCTGGTGCCGCCGGAAAAGAAGGGCAAGCTGAAGGCTGAGTCCGGACAGGTGGTGATGGTCGAGATCATCGAGCAGCCGAGCAAGTTCTCGCAGCCGATCGGACGCATCATCGAGGTGCTGGGCAACTACGCCGATCCGGGCATGGAGATCGAGATTGCGCTGCGCAAGCACGACCTGCCTTTCGAATTCTCGAAGGCGGCACTCGATGAAAACAAGGCGATGCCGGACAAGGTGCGCAAACTTGACCACAAGGGGCGTGAGGACCTGCGCGAATTGCCGCTGGTCACGATCGACGGCGAGACGGCGCGCGATTTCGACGACGCGGTGTTCTGCGAAAAGCAGGGACGTGGCTGGCGACTGGTGGTGGCGATTGCCGATGTTTCGCACTACGTGAAGCCGGGCATGGCGCTCGACAAGGAAGCGCTGGAGCGCGGCAACTCGGTGTATTTTCCGCGCCGGGTCATCCCGATGCTGCCGGAAAAGCTGTCCAACGGCATCTGTTCGCTGAATCCCGATGTTGAACGCCTGGCGATGGTTTGCGACATGTCGATCAGCGCCGCCGGCAAGATCGGCAAATATCGCTTCTATCCGGCGGTTTTCCGCTCGCATGCACGACTGACCTACAACAAGGTCTGGTCGTGGCTGTCCGGTGAAAAAGTCCCGGAAACCGACGTTGACCGCAATGTTCTGCCGCATGTGCAGAATCTCTACAAGTTGTACGCTGCCCTGCACAAGGCGCGCGGTCAGCGCGGTGCGATCGATTTCGAGACCACCGAAACGCAGATGCTGTTCAACGAACAGGGCAAGATCGAGAACATCGTGCCGGTGGTGCGTAACGATGCGCACCGGATCATCGAGGAATGCATGCTGGCAGCCAACGTCTGCGCATCCGATTTCCTCGCCGAGCACAAGCAGACCTGCCTGTATCGCATCCACGCGGCACCGTCGGAAGAGAAACTGAGGAACCTGCGTGCCTTCCTCGGTGAGTTCGGCATGGCGCTCGGTGGCGGCGAGGATCCGCGGGCCAAGGACTACGCCATCCTGCTCGAGAAGATCAAGCCGCGGCCGGATTTCCAGCTGCTGCAGACCGTCATGTTGCGCTCGCTGCGTCAGGCCATGTACAGCCCGGACAATGTTGGTCACTTCGGGCTGGCCTACGAGCATTACACACACTTCACCTCGCCGATCCGGCGTTATCCCGATTTGCTGGTGCATCGTGCGATCAAGGCTGTGCTGGCCGGCGAGAAGTACGTGCCGACGCGGGAGTGGGACGATATCGGCCTGCAGTGTTCGGCAACCGAGCGGCGTGCCGACGAGGCCACCCGTGACGTCGAGAACTGGCTGAAAACCTTCTTCATGAAGGAGCGCATCGGCGAAGTCTTCGACGGCACCATTTCCGCGGTCACCGCCTTCGGTATTTTCGTCGCGCTGGACCAGGTTTATGTCGAGGGACTGGTGCACGTTTCCGAGCTCGGCCAGGACTATTTCCAGTTCGACAACATCAAGCACCAGATGCTGGGCGAACGGACCGGCGAGCGTTTCCGTCTCGGCGACCGGGTCCGCGTCAAGCTGGTCCGGGCTGATCTGGAGTCGAACAAGATCGACTTCGTCCTGGTGCGCGAGGATGTTGCTGTGCCAAAACGGGTGGGCGGCGGCAAGTCAGCGGCCAAGCCGGCAAGTCGCACGGCGGAGAGGAAAAAGCCCGCAGCGAAGCGTCGACCGTAGGAGGCAGCTGTTGCAGTGACGCAAAAATCCCGCCCGGTACTCGGCTTTACGGTATGTGAAGTGAGTTTGCTTATGACTAAAGCGATAGAATGAACGTTTGAGTGATGTGGCAAGAGGGCGGGATGAAGCACGAAGGGCACGGCCCGGTGGTGACCGAGTCAGCAGGCGCAGGGGAAGTCGGGAGCTATCGGGCAACGCTGGCTGATCTGCCGCCAGCGCTGGATACCGGAAATGCGCTGATCGATGACGAACATCGGCTGTTGCTCTCGGTGATGCGCAACGTGCGCAGCATTTGCCTGGACCCGGCACGGTTTTCTGATTGCCTTACCTGCCCGACAACGCGCCAGGCGGTTTGCGAGCGTGACCTTGTCGGCATGCTGGGTGATCTGTTTTCCTTCATCCTTGATCATTTCTCCACCGAGGAGCGCATCATGCGCGACTCGATGATGCTGCTGACCGACCATGACCTGTGCGAAGCGCATGTCGAAGATCATGCCGCCATTGCCCAGAAGGTCCAGGAAATCGTTTCCCGTCTCGATACCGAGCACACGGTCGAGCGCATTCGCGAGCTCGACGATCTGCTGGCGCGCTGGATCGAAAATCACATCGGTCTGCATGACCTGATGCTGGTGCGCTGGTTGAACAGCGAAGACGGAGCCCGGCTCGAATCCAGGCTTGCCTGAGGTTTTGCTGCGCGCCGTCGGGGCGCGGCGCGGTAGAATTCGCCTCCTTACATCCGGGGTTTTCCTATGTCATCGCGTCTGATCTATGGTTTTCATGCCATTACCGCCAAGCTTCGCCAGGATCCGGAATCGCTCAAGGAGATCCTGGTCGATGCCGATCGCCAGGATGCCCGTGCCCGCGAATTGCTGAAGCACGCCGAACTGCAAGGGGTGAAGCTGATTTTCGCCGACAGCAAGCGCCTCGACGATCTGGCCGGCGGCGGACGTCACCAGGGCGTGGTCGCGCGCATCGAAGGTGCGCGCAAGCTGGCGCATCTCGATGACGTGCTCGACACGCTGGAAGAACCGGCTTTCCTGCTTGTCCTCGACGGGGTTACCGATCCGCGCAATCTGGGCGCCTGCCTGCGCGTTGCCGACGCGGCCGGCGTCCATGCGGTGATCGCGCCCAAGGACAAGGCCGCCGGACTCAACGATGTTGCCGTCAAGACGGCCTGTGGGGCGGCTGAAACGGTGCCTTACGTGATGGTCACCAACCTGGCGCGGACGCTGCGCGAGTTGAAGGAGCGCGAGATCTGGGTGGTCGGCACCGCCGGCGAGGCCGACAAGGATCTCTACGCCGCCGAATGGCCGCAAGCCACGGCCTGGGTCATGGGCGCCGAGGGCGAAGGCATGCGCCGGCTGACCCGCGAGACTTGCGACCAGCTGGTAAGCATTCCCATGCACGGCAGCGTCGAAAGCCTGAATGTCTCGGTGGCGGCGGGCGTTTGCCTGTTCGAGGCACGTCGCCGGCGGGGCTGAGCATGACGCATCGCCGCGCCGTCGCGCTGATGGTGCTGGTGACGCTCCTGTGGAGCATTGCCGGCGTGGTCGCGCGTCACCTCGAAGCCGCCGCTGGTTTCGAAGTCAATTTCTGGCGCAGTGCCTTCAACGCGCTGGCGCTTGGCATCGGTCTGAGCGTGCTGCGCGGGCCCGGCTTGTGGTCCGGTTTGCTGCGGGCTCCGCGCATCGTCTGGATTTCAGGTCTGTGCTGGGCGGTGATGTTCACCGCCTTCATGCTGGCGATCACGATGACCAGCGTCGCCATGGTGCTGGTGACGATGGCGCTCGGGCCGATGGTTACTGCGTTGTTTTCCCGTTTTTTCCTCGGTCAGCGATTGCCGTTGCGGACCTGGCTGGCAATTTTCGTCGCTGGTCTGGGCATCGCCTGGATGTTCGGCAGCGACATGCCGGCAGGCGGACAACTGCTCGGTTCCCTGGTGGCTTGCGCCGTACCGCTGGCTGCTGCGGTCAACTGGACTTTATTGCAGAAAACCGGGCAGGCACTTGAAGCCGGGCCGGACATGCTGCCGGCGGTGCTGATCGGGGCCTTGCTGTCGGCGCTCTGTACCTTGCCGTTGGCCTGGCCGTTGCAGGCGACGGGTCACGATCTCGGCTTGCTGGCGCTGCTTGGCGTCGTGCAACTGGCCATTCCCTGTCTTCTGGTCGTGACGCTGACGCGGGTCCTGCCGGCGCCAGAGATCGCGCTGCTGGCGCTGCTGGAGGTTATTTTCGGCGTCGCCTGGGCGTGGCTGTGGGCGAACGAGCAGCCGTCCGCCAGTGTCTTGCTCGGTGGTTCGCTGGTGCTGCTGGCGCTGGTGTTCAACGAGGGGCTGGCACTGCGCCGGCGCCCGGCAAGCGGCGTTGCCGCTGCCGGGTCCGTCTGAGTCTCAGGATTCCGCAGCCTGCCAGCCGCCGCCCAGCGCCTTGAACAGTTCGACGGAGGCCGCCAGACGGGCCTGCCGGGTGCTGATCATGGCTAGCAGGGCCTCGTTGGCACTGCGCTGGGCGTCGAGTACTTCGAGGAAACCGGAGTAACCGGCGTCGTAACGCAGTTTGGCCAGGTCGAGCGCCTTCTGCGCGTTATCCACCCGCTGGTTCTGTGCCGTTTCCGCCTCGCCGTTCTCGCGCAGGTTGACCAGCGCGTCGCGCACTTCCTTGTAGGCGGTTTCCAGCGATTTCTGCCAGGCGATCAGCGATTGCTCGTTGAGTGCCTTGGCCTGGTCGACGCGCGCCGTAGTGCGGCCGAAATCGAGAATGGGCATGAGCAGCCCGAGACCCATCGACCAGGTACCGGCGCCGCCGCTGAACAGATCGGAAAGTGCCTTGCTTTCGCTGCCGACGCTGCCGGTCAGCGAGAATTGCGGGTAGTAGGCGGCCTTGGCGACACCGATGTTGGCGTTGGCGGCAACCAGTCGCTGCTCGGCTTCGCGCACGTCGGGCCGGGCTTCGATCAGGTTGGCCGGCAGGCCGGCCGGTGGCAGCGGCGGCAGCGGCAGCTGGCGCAGGTCGCCGGCGGCGATCTGCAGATCCGGCTTGCCGGTGAGCAGCGCAATCTGGTGTTCGGCCAGCGCCCGGGCGCGGCGCAGGTCGGCCTGCTGGGCTTTCAGCGCGGCCAGCGCGCCATCGGCCTGGTACTGGTCGAGCGGCGAGACGAGGCCGGCGTCGACACGGGTCTTCACCAGTCGGGCACTTTCCTCGCGGCTCTTCAGCGATTCGGCGGTGACCGCCAGTTGGGCGTCGAGCGCACGCAGGCTCAGGTAATTGCTGGCGACCAGACCGGATACCGACAGCCGGATGGCGTCGCGCGAGTAGCGGCTGGCGAGCAGGCTGGCGCGGGCGGCTTCGTTGCTGCGGCGGACGCGGCCCCAGACATCAAGCTCGTACGACAGGCTGAAGGCGGCGCTGCGGGCGCGCAGGATTTCCGGTGAGCTGGGCGACCAGGTGGCGGTTTTCTCGCTGAGATGCGTATTGCTGCCATTGGCCTGGCCGTTGATGTTCGGGAACAACGATGCGCCGGCTTCGCGGGCCGCGGCATCGGCCTGTTCGACGCGGGCGATGGCGGTGCGCAGGTCGGCGTTGCCGAGCAGTGCCTGATCGATCAGTGCGTTCAGCGTGCTGTCGTTGAAAAGTGCCCACCAGCGGTTGTCGACCGCAGGATTCTCGGCCCGGGCTTCGGCCGTCGGCGCTTCGCGGAAAGCCGATGGTAGCCAGTTGGCCGGGCGCAGGTAGTCAGGGCCGACGGCGCAGCCGGACAGCAGGATGGCGAATGCCAGCGGGCTCAGCCGGAAAAGCCGGCGCGATGAATGGGCGAAACTCATGCCTTGTCCTCCTCGACGTCAAGTTGCGTCGGATCGATTTGTTTGCCGCGCTCCAGCCATTTGAAGAAGAGCGGGACGAAAATGGTGGCGATGAAGGTGGCTGCGATCATCCCGCCGAATACGCCGGTACCCATCGACTGCCGGGCGGCGGCGCCGGCACCGGTGGCCTTGACCAGCGGGAAGACGCCGAGCACGAAGGCCAGCGAGGTCATGATGATTGGGCGCAGACGCAGGCGGGCGGCGGCCAGCGCCGCTTCCGTGACGCTCATGCCTTCGGCGTATTTCTGGGCGGCAAACTCGACGATCAGGATGGCATTCTTCGACGCCAGACCGATCAGAACCACCAGACCGATCTGGAAGTAGATGTCGTTGGGCATGCCGCGCAGCCAGATGGCCGTCAGCGCACCCATCAGCGCGAAGGGAACGGCCATCACCACGGCGACCGGCAGCGACCACTTCTCGTACTGGGCGGCGAGGATCAGGAAGACCATGACGATGGCGAAGGCGAAGGCCTGCAGCGACGAGCCGGAGGTCTGCTTTTCCTGGTAGGCCTGGCCGGTCCAGGCGATGCCGTAGCCATCGGGGAGCGTCGCCGCAGCGACTTCCTCGACGATGCGGATGGCGTCGCCGGAACTGATGCCGGGTTTCGAATCGCCCATCACCTTGGCGGCGACGAAGCCATTGAAGCGCTCGACCTGTTCCGGGCCGACCACGTTCTTCACGGTACTGATCGCCGACAACGGGATCATCGAGCCGCTGGTCGTGCTTTTCACGTAGACCTTGCCGATGTCGTCCGGCTTCATCCGGTAGTTGGCTTCGGCCTGCAGCTGGACGCGGTAGACACGGCCGGATTTGTTGAAGTCATTGACGTAGAGCGCGCCCATCGTGCTCTGCAGCGTCGAATACACGTCGGCAAGCGGGATGCCCAGCGCCAGCGCCTTCGGTTCGTCGACCTCGACGAACAGTTGCGGCACGGTCGGGCGGAAGAAGGTCGAGATGCGGGTGAATTCCGGGTGTTTCTGCAGTTCGCCCATGAAGCTCTGGACGACCTCGTGCAGTTTCTTGGCGTCGCCGTCCACGCGATTCTGGACATAGACTTCGAAGCCGCCGGCACTACCCAGGCCCATGATCGGGGGCGGGTTGAACACCAGGCCCATGCCGTCCGCCTGCATCATGCCGATACCCATGAACTTGCCGGCCAGGTCCTGTGCCTTGGCATCGCGCTCGGACCAGTCCTTCAGCGGAATGAACATGGTGCCGGCGTTCGGCTTGTTGCCGCCGCCGATCAGGTCGAAGCCGGAGACGACAAAGGTATGTCGCACGGCCGGATCCTGGCTGATCATCGAGCGCATGTTTTCGCCGGTGGCCTGGGTGCGCTTCAAGGTTGCGCCATCCGGCAGCATCAGCGCCGAAATCAGGTAACCCTGGTCTTCCGACGGGACGAAGCTGCCGGGAATGATGCGGAAGAATAGTGCGGTCACCCCGATCACCAGGACAAAAATCAAGGTGCCGACGATGCCGTGTTTCAGCGTGAAGCCAACGGTGCGGACGTAGCTGTTGGTCAGGCGGTCGAACATCCGGTTGAACGGTGCGAACAGCTTGTTTTCCGTGTGCTGGGCCTTGAGCAGCAGGGCACACAGTGCCGGCGTCAGCGTCAGCGCGACAATGCCGGAAATGACGACGGCCACGGCCACGGTAACGGCGAACTGCTTGTACAGCTGGCCGGCGATGCCGCCAAGGAAGGCGACCGGGATGAACACTGCGCACAGCACCAGCACGATCGCGATCAGCGCCCCGGAAACCTGGTGCATGGCCTTGATCGCCGCCTGTTTCGGCGACAGTTTTTCTTCCGCCATCAGCCGTTCGACGTTCTCCAGCACGACGATCGCATCATCGACGACGATACCGATCGCCAGCACCATCGCAAACAGCGTCAGCGTGTTGATCGAGAACCCGAACAGCCACAGGCCGGCGAAGGTGCCGATCAGCGAGATCGGCACGGCCACCATCGGGATCAGCGTTGCCCGCCAGCTCTGCAGGAACAGATAGACGACGGCGATGACCAGCAATGCTGCTTCGATCAGCGTCTTGACCACTTCGTTGATCGAGGCGGAGACGAAACGGGTAGTGTCGAAGGGAATGACATAGCCCATGCCTTCCGGGAACTTCTGCTTCAAATCCTCCATGCGGGCAGTGACTCTTTTCGCCACATCCAGTGCATTGGCCCCGGTCTGCAGGAAAACGCCCATGGCAATGGTCGGCTGGCCATCCAGCGTGACCTGCTGGTCATAGCTGTAGGCGCCGAGTTCGATGCGGGCGATATCCTTCAACTGCAGCACGCCACCCGGGCCGCTGGCGCGAATGACGATGTTGCCGAACTCCTCCGGCGTTAGCAGGCGTCCCTTGGCGGTTACCGTATAGACCAGCTGCTGTTCGGACGGTGCGGGTTCCTGGCCGATCTTGCCGGCGGCATTCTGCGCGTTCTGCGCCTTGATGGCATTCGACACGTCGGCCGTGGTCAGCCCGAGTTGAGCCATGCGATCAGGCTTCAACCAGACGCGCATGGAGTAGTCCTGAGCGCCGAAAATGGTCACGTCGCCAACACCCGGCACCCGTTTCAACTCGTCCACGATGTTCAGGCTGGCGTAGTTGGACAGGAACAGGGTGTTGTACTTTCCCGCCTCCGAATCGAGGGCGATGACCTGCAGGATGTCGTTCGAGCGCTTCTGCACGGTCACGCCATTGCGTCGGACTTCTTCGGGCAGACGCGCTTCGGCGGCCTTGATGCGGTTGTTTACGTTGACCGCGGCGGTGTCGACATCAGTGCCGACGTTGAAGGTTGCGGTGATGCTGACACTGCCGTTGGCCGAGGCGGACGAGGTGAAGTAGGCGAGGTTCTCGACCCCGTTCAGCTGTTCCTCGATCGGTGCGGCAACGGTCTTGGCCAGTGTTTCGGCCGATGCGCCCGGATAGGTTGCGCTGATCATCACCGTGGGCGGGGCGATCTGCGGATACTGCGCGATGGGCAGTACCTGCGCGGCGACCAGACCGGCGATGACGATGACGATGGAGAGTACCGACGCGAAAATCGGTCGGTTGATGAAAAATCTGGACATGTTTGCCCCTTACTTTTGCGCGGCGTCGGCCGGCTTGCCGGACGGCTGACCTGCAGTCGGCGGCGGATTCGGTGCGACCGGAGCACCCGGACGCAGCTTCATCAGGTTGTCGATGATGACCTTGTCGCCTGCCTGCAGGCCACTGAGGATGACCCAGTCCTTGCCACGCCATTCGCCGGCCTTGACCGGTCGCGGTGCAACCTTGTTTTCGCCGTCGGCGGTCATCACGATGGTGCCCTGTTCGGTCTGGATGACGGCGGATTGCGGTACCAGGAAGACGCCGTCGCGTTCGCCTGTGAGCAGGCGGACACGGACGAACTGGCCAGGCAGCAACTGCTGTTCGGGATTGGCGAATTCAGCACGCAATGCCTGGGTGCCGAGCGTGGTGTCGATGTTGGATGCGACGAAATTCAGCTTGCCCGACTGACCATAGATCTGGCCGTTGGCCATTTCCAGTTCGACACCGCTGATCTGCTGTTCGTTGAGGCGACCGCCCGGCAGCTTGGCCAGGTCGCTTTCGCCCAGCGAGAAGCGAACCCACATCGGATTGGTCTGGTAGATCGAGGTCAGCAGGCTGTCGCTGCCGGCGGAGACGAGGTTGCCTTCCGAGCGTACGGCGCGTCCGCTGGTGCCGGAAACCGGCGCGGTAACCGTCGTCCAGGACAGGTTCAGTTCGGCCTGGCGCAGTGCGGCCTGGGCCATGGCGTTGGCCGACACGGCGTCGTCGTAGTCTTTCTGGCTGATCGCCTTGGCCTCGGCGAGACCCTTCAGGCGGTTCATTTCGCGGGCAGTCTGATCGGCGCGGGCACGGGTTTCGGCCAGTGCGATTTCGTACGGGGCGCGGTCGATCTGGAACAGCGGCTGGCCGGCCTTCACGACATCGCCTTCCTGATACAGGCGCTTGAGCAGGATGCCGCCGACCCGGGCTCGGACTTCGGTTTCACGTGCACCCTCGGTCTGGGCCATGACTTCAATCGAGGTCGGTACTTTTTGCGGCTGCATTTCGAGCACGGTAACCGGCATCGGTCCCATGGTGGGGGCTGCGGGCGTGCCACCGTCAGAGCAGGCAGCAAGTGTCAGGCTGCCGATCATGAGGGCGATAAGGGACAGTTTTCCGGAATTCATGGGGTGGGTTCTCCAGCGGGGATGTTTGCGCTATTATATACAAACACGAATGTATGTAAATATCTTCGTTCCGCCCGGGGACTCGATTAACATTCCCCGCCGCGCATGCAGACAGAGAACGCCGGGAGAGAGAAATGGTCAGAAAAACCAAGGAAGAAGCCGAGCAGACGCGCAAGGACATCATTGATGCTGCCCGACGCGTGTTTCACGAATGTGGCGTCAGCCGTTCGTCGCTGGACAAGATTGCCAAGGCCGCCGGTGTGACACGTGGTGCAGTTTATTGGCATTTCGAGGACAAGGCCGAAGTTTTTTTCGCAATGCGCGACGCTGTTTTCGCGCCGATGCTTGGCTGTACCGATGCAATTCTCTACGATCCGGCGCATGTCAACCCGCTGGATGCCATCGAAGGGTCGATCAAGGAATTCTTCCGCGTGCTTGAGCGCTGTCCGAATTTTCGGGAAGTGTTCGAAATCATGATCTCGCGTTGCGAATACGTTGATGAATTCGCCAGTGTCGAACAGGAAGTCGGCCGTCCGGCACAGGAGTTTCTCGAAAAAATCGAGCGCATGTATCGTCTGGCTGCCGAAAAGGGTTATCTGCGCGCGGGCCTGCCCCCGGATGCTGCAGCCCGCGATACCTGGGCCTTTACCAGCGGTTTGCTGCACCTGACGCTGGGGTGTCGCAAGGGCAGCGGTATGGAAAAGGAAATTCCCGAGATGATCGCTGCGCACATGGCGTTGCGTCGCTAGCGATATTTCTGCCAGGCGCTCCAGCTGAAGACCAGCAGACCGAGCCAGATCAGTCCAAAGGTGACGAGCTTGCCCAGGTGCAGGGGTTCGTTGAAAACGTAAACTGCGGTCAGGAACTGCATGGTCGGATTGATGTACATCAGCATGCCGACCGTCGCCAGGTTGAGGCGCTGGGTGGCGGCAGCGAAGGCAATCAGTGGTAGCGCCGTGAGAATGCCGGCGCCGATCAGCCAGCTTGCGGTCGACCACTCGCTGAAGACAAAAACCGTGTGTCCCTGCTGTGCCTGCCACAGCGCATAGAGCAGACACACCGGCAGCATCACCAGGGTTTCCAGCCACAGGCCGGACAAGGCATCGACCGGTATCTGCTTGCGCACCAGGCCGTAGGTACCGAAGGTCGCAGCCAGGAACAACGAGACCCAGGGCAGCCCACCAAGGCTGATGATTTCGTTACCGAGTCCGGCTATCGCCAGCGCGATGGCCAGCCATTCCTTGCCGTTGAGCCGCTCCTTGAGCACGAGCAGGCCAAGCAGCACGTTGACCAGTGGCGTCAGGAAATAACCCAGGCTGGATTCGACCACCTGCTGATGGGCGACCGCCCACAGAAACACCAGCCAGTTGCTGCCGACCAGCAGTGCCGCCAGCGCCAGCATGGCGAGTTGTCGCGGTCGACCGAGGATGGCGCGGACTTTTCCCCAGTGTTGCGTGGCCGAAAGCAGCACACCGACGAAAATGCAGGCCCAGAGTGCCCGGTTGGCCAGGATGTCCATTGGCGCGATATGCGACAACTGGTGGAAGTAGAGCGGGAAGAATCCCCAGATGCCATAGGCGAGCAGGCCGAAGCCGATGCCGGCCAGCGGGCGGTTGGAAGCCATGCGTTCAGTGCTCGTCGTTGAGGATGGCCAGCGCCGGCGAGCGGTAGTCGCGCCGGTAGAGAACGACCGTCACGCTGATTGCGACCAGCGCCAGCAGCAGCGGGTGGAGCAGCCAGGCGGCTGCGGCAAGGCCGAAATAATAGGCGCGGATGCCACGGTTGAAGTCGTCGCCGGCCAGGTTGTTGGTGCCGGCAATACGTCGGATGAAGGCGTCGATTTCAGGGGTGCCGGCGGTTCCGGCTGGCGCTGCGCCGACGAGGATCGACAGCAGGTTGAACTGGCGCAGCGACCACGTGAATTTGAAGTAGGCGAAGACGAAGCTGCCAAGCACCAGCATCAGCTTGATTTCGAGCAATTCCCGGTTACCCGGCCCGGCAAACGGCAGGTCCGCGGCGATGCCGAGCAACTGGTCAGCGGCACCGAGGGCAGCGACCAGGCCGGCGATGATGTAGATGGTCGTGTTGGCATAGAAGGAGACACTGCTCATCAGGTTGCCGATCAGCGTCGAGTCGGTGATCCGGACTTCGCGTTCGACCATCCGGCTGGCCCAGGCCAGTCGATAGGCCTGGCTGGTCCGGATCAAGCCGCCGGCACCGCGCTGGCTGTGCTCGGAAAACCAGGCGTAACCGGCCCAGCAGACGAAGAAAATCGCCAGTGAAAGCCAGTCGACCGCAGCAAGATGGGGCAGGGCATGCATGGACGCCAGTTTGCCACAAAGGGCGCTGCCGGCAGACCTAGGGTTTATCCGTAGCCAGGGCGCCGGTGAGCCAGCGTTCGGTCGTGATCATCAGTTGCGCTGCGTCGATCGGCTTGGGCAGGTAGTCGTCCATGCCGGCGGCCAGGCAGGATTCCCGGTCGGCGGCGAAGGCGTTGGCGGTCAGGGCGATGATCGGTATGCGTCGTGCCGGTTGCCGGCTGCTTTCCCATGCACGGATCAGTCGTGTTGCCTCCAGCCCGTCCATGACCGGCATCTGCATGTCCATCAGGACCAGGTCGAAGTGCCCGGCCGCTTCGGTGAAGATATCGATAGCCTGACGGCCGTCGGCGGCGCAGACGATGTTGAAACCGGCTTTTTGCAGCAGTCTTTCGACGACAAAACGATTGGTCGGGTTGTCCTCGACCAGCAGGATGCGCCGGTCCGGTTCGTTGGCGGCGGGCGGAGGTAGGGACGGGGGCGCCCTGCCGGGCGAGCGTTGCACGTCCTGTGCATCCATCGCCTCGACCAGAATGTCGAACCAGAACAGTGAACCTTGTCCCGGCGTACTTTCGACGCCGACCGAGCCATCCATCCGTTCCGCCAGTGAACGGACGATGGAGAGACCCAGGCCGGTACCGCCGAAGCGCCGGGTGTCCGATGAGTCAAGTTGCGAAAACGGCTGGAACAGGATCCCCTGCTTGTTTTCCGCGATGCCGATGCCGGTGTCGCGGACGCTGAAGCGAAGGCGGACCCGGCCGTCGGCGGTTTGTTGCGGCAGCTCGCAGGCTTCGACGGTGATCTGGCCATGGTCGGTGAATTTCACGGCGTTGCCGAGCAGGTTGCTCAGCATCTGCCGGATGCGCGTTGCGTCGCCCCGGAAGCGGCGGTCCGCTTCCCCGAGCCAGCTTGCGCTCAGCGTCAGCCCTTTGCCGGCAGCGTTGCCGGCCAGCAACGCGGTGATTTCCTGGAGCAATTGCGCGGGCGAGAAGTCGCTGGCAACGAGATCGAGTTTTCCGGCTTCGATCTTCGACAGGTCGAGAATGTCGTTGAGCAGTGTCAGCAGGGTGTTGCCCGAGTCGAGAATGGTACGCACGTAAGCCTGGTCTTCCTGACGCGCCAGGTCCGACATCTGCAGCAGTTGTGCCATGCCGAGGACGCCATTGAGTGGTGTCCGGATTTCATGACTCATGGTGGCCAGAAAGCGGCTTTTGGCAATGTTTGCGGCTTCGGCGGCCAGCATCGCTTCCTTGAGGTTGCCCTGGGTTTCGCCGATCGACTGCATGGCCTGATCGAAGGCACGGCCGAAGTCGGCCAGCTCGTCTTCGCCATCGATGCCGGCGCGGGCTTGCGTATCGCCGCGACCGAAAGACTCGGCGGCCTCCTTGAGGGCGGCGATGCGCGATTCGGTGCGGCGGATGAAGCTGCGAAACAACACATGCGCCAGTCCCAGCGACAGCAACAGCGACGCGGCCAGCGCCACCAGGATGCCGGACAGCGATTTCTCCCAGGGTGAAGAGGCCATCTGCACACTGACTTCACCCAGATGGTTCTTGCCGAAGGAGATTGTCGCCTTGTGCGGCGGTGGCGCCCAACGTCCGGTTCGTGCTTCACCGAGTTCGGTCAGCGTGCTGCCGTCGCTGCGCAGGACGCGGATGAAACCGATGACGTCGAGCGAGATGGTTTCGCGGACCACATCCCTGACTTCGGCATGATCGGCTTCCAGCATCGGGGCTACGAGGGCGGTCGCCACCAGTCGCGCCGACGATTCCGCTTCCGCCTGCTGACTGCGTTCGGCATCGAGAATGAATGCCAGACCCATGCCGAATACCAGCAGCAGGTTGGAGGCGACGACGGCAACGATGGCCAGCGCCGCCAGTCGCGCACCAAACGAACGGCGAAGCGAGGGAAAACGCCGGAGGATGTTCATTCGGCCATATTGAACTGACGGTAGAACTCGACCACCAGCGGGTCCACCTGAAGCATTTCCCGACCAACCGGCAGCAGCGCCTGGTGTCCGAGCGATTCAATGAAGGCCTGGCCGGTGCTGTCGGTATTGGCAAATTCGATCAGCTTTCCGGCAATCCCGCTGCTCAGCGCCGCCAGTGCCGGCGATGCGGTGTAAACCACGGCTGATAATGCCGGCGGCAGGTCGAGCATGACCTTTACCTGTGATGCCAGTGCCGGTTCGATCTGCTTCAGCGTGGTTCGTGAAACCACCGCGGCAGCTGCCTCGCCGGAGAGAATGCGCTGGATCGCGTTGGCATGGCTGCCGGCAACCTGGACGTTGATGTCCTTGTTCGGCTGCAGTCCGTTGTCGCGCAGGAAGCGCAGGCCCACCACGGTGAGTGCCGCAATGCGGTCGGAAACCACGATGCTCTTGCCGCGCAGGTCTTCCAGCCTGCCGACCGGGCTGTTCCTGGCAATGGCAAGTACCGGCTGCAGTGCTACCTGGGTGCGTGCCAGCGGCACATAGCCGAGTTCACGTTGTGCCAGACGCGCCAGTGGCAGCGAGTCGGCGACCAGGTCGTACTGATGGGCGCGCAGGCGTTCGAGGTGCGCCGCGTAGTCCGGAGCGGATGAAAAGTGAACGGGCCTGCCCAGTTCGCGCTCGAAAAAGAACCGTACCGGTTCATAAAGCGTCGCCAGACGCCGGGCCGTCAGATAGGGAACGACGCCGAAGCGCAGCGGCGTGACCGAGGCGCCGGCCAGCGTGGCGCAGCCGCTGCTCAGCAAGGTGGCAAGCTTGAGGAATTCACGCCGATCAAGCGTCATTATGGCAATACTCCAGAATGCCGGTTGATCAGGTGCCAGGTTTGGTCAATACCCTTATTCCACGGCTGCTTATTGTGAGTTTAGCAAAGTTGCTATTTTCGTGAAAGTCGTTGATTTTTGTCAGTATCCGGGTGCGCCGATGGTGTCTAGCCCGCTATCTGGAGGTCTGACGGGCTTTGCCGCGCATCGCCCGGATCTCGAAATCGACGCTGTCGAGCATTTTGCCGCGTGCGTCGTGCAGGCTCAGCTGATGGCGCCCCGGTTGCGGCAGCCAGCTGGCAGGATTGTTGGCCCGCGCCAGCGCCTTGCCGTCAATCTGCCATTGCCAGCCGCGTTGTGCCGGGGCGGACAGGCGCAGCGGAATTCTCTGGCGGTCCGGCGGAATGTCCGGGTCGAGCGCGATCACCGTGCCGTCGGTCGGGTAGGTGATGCGCGCCAGCGTGTCGGCACGGGCGGCGCGGATGACGCCCATTTCTGTCCCCTTGAGGAACCATTCGCGGCGAGCCGCCTCGACTGCCGGTTCGAAACGGATGTCGCGTCCGACGACCGCCGGTGGTGCCGTTGGCGCCGTGCTGCTGGCACCGCCAGCGCGCTGCAGCCTGTCCATCACTTCTCGCCACACCGGCGCTGCGCCGGAGATGCCGGAAACGTCGTGCATCGGGCTGCCCGAGGCGTTGCCGACCCAGACGGCGACCGTGTAGCGACGCGAGAAACCGGCACACCAGTTGTCACGCATGTCCTTGCTGGTGCCGGTCTTGACCGCCGACCAGTACGGCGTCGTCAGCCAGGATTCGAGGCCGAAGGTGCCGGCGCGGGCGGCGCGGTCGGCGAGGATGTCGGCAACGAGAAATGCCGCTGCCGGGGTGTCGACCGCACGCGGCTGGCCGGCGAAAACGCCCTCGCAGCCGCCCTGGCGGCATGGCGGAACAGTCGCGTCACGGGCCGGCACGGCGCGCAGCGGCGTCCACCGGCCGGCATTGGCCAGCGTCCGGTAGGCGTTGGCCAGCATCAGCAGCGAAATGTCCGCTGAGCCGAGCGCCAGGCTGTAGCCGTACCAGTCGCCATCTTCCTTCAGGCTGGCGAAACCGTGGGCCTTGAGCCTGTCCTGGAAGGCGTTGGCGCCGACGCGGACCAGCGTTTTCACTGCCGGCACGTTCAGCGAACCGGCCAGCGCATGCCGGGCCGACACCCAGCCACGATATTCCGGGTCGTAGTTCTGTGGCGTGTACAGGCCGTTGCCGGTGTCCAGCGACAGCGGTGCGTCGTCGATCAGCGAGGCCGGCGTCAGCAGGCGCCGTTCGAAGGCTTGTGCGTAGAGGAAGGGCTTCAGCGTCGATCCGGCCTGGCGCAACGCCGTCGCGCCGTCGACCTCGGCGGCGCCGGAGAGATCGCCGCTGGAGCCGACCCAGGCGAGGATTTCGCCGCTGGCGTTGTCGATGACCAGGACCGCGCCGTCCTCGGCGTTCTGCCGGCTCAATGCCGACAGGTGGCGACGCAGCGCGTCGCGTGCGAAAGCCTGGAGGTCGGCGTCGAGGCTGCTGCGCTGGTCGCGGCCGGCTTCGGTGAGCAGCTTGCGGGCGAGATGCGGCGCCAGTTGCGGTGCTTCCGGGCGCAGGTCGCGCAGGTTGTTGTTGAGCGCCTGGAAGGTGAAGGCTTCCAGGCCACGGCATTCGTCGGCCCGCTGCAGTTCGGTGAGCAGCGCGCAGGCGCGGCGGGTGACGGTTTCCGGCGGCGCATTGGGGGCGCGCAGCAGTACGGCGGCGATCGCCGATTCGCGGTCGTCGAGGCCGTGCGGCCATTTGCCGAACAGCGAGCGGCTCATCGCTGCGACGCCCTGCAACTCACCGCGAAAGGCGACGAGGTTGAGATAGGCTTCGACGATGCGGCCTTTGCTCCAGCTGCGTTCGAGGCGCAATGCTGCGGTCGACTGGCCGATTTTGGCAAAAAAGCTGCGTTGACCGCGCCGTTGTCCGTCTTCCTCGATCAGCCCGGCCAGTTGCATGGTCAGCGTGCTGGCGCCACGCGTGCGGCTGCCGCGCAGGTTGTTCCAGGCGGCGCTGCCGGCGGCCAGCCAGTCGACGCCGCCATGTTCCATGAAGCGTTTGTCCTCGGCCGCGATCACTGCCCGCAGCAGTGCCGGCGAGATATCGGCGAGCGGCGTCCACGCCAGCCGGCGGACTTGCAGATCAACGCGCAGGCTGTGCAGCGGCCGGCCGTCGCGGGCCAGCAGCGTCGCCTCCGACGGCCGGTAGGCGCTGCGGACCTCGGCGAACGATGGCAGCGCCACTGCCGGCAGTGGTGCCAGCAGCGTGCATGACAGCAGGAAGACGCGGCGGATCAGCTGGTCCAGAGTTTTTTCCAGCCGTCGTGACCAAGGCGCTGCATGGTCTCGATGTTGCGCTCGAAGATCGATTCGGCCTCGGGGAAGGCCGCCACCGCGCGGTCGATGCTGCTTTCGCGGAGCAGGTGCAGCGTCGGGTAGGGCGAGCGGTTGGTGAAGTTGGCGATGTCGTCCGGCTCGCAGCCGGCGAATTCGTATTGCGGGTGCAGGCTGGCGATCTGGAAGACGCCTTCCAGGTCGAGGTTGCGCAACAGCGCGTTGGCTTCGGCGAGGAAGAAATGGTAGTCGAGGAAATTGGTCATCGCCCGCGGGTGGATCAGCAGCGTCGTGTCGAGTTGCGCCGGGGGCGTGGCTGCGAGCAGCGCAAATTCGGCGTCCAGTTCGGCGAGCAGTTCGTCGGCCGTGCTGGCTGCGGTCAACGCGTAACGGACCTGCTTTTTGACGAAGACGCTCTTGGCGAACGGACACAGGTTCAAGCCGATGACTGCGCGTTCCAGCCAGGATTGCGTGTCGGCGACGATGTGTTCGGCATCGGATTCGGTGTAGGGGTGGAGCAACGGATACATGCACAGGTACCTTGGCGGAGATGCGCCGTATTCTAGCCCGCCGGCTGGCGGATGTCGTACATGCAACACCGGCTTTCCAGCGGATGCCACGGTAATAGGGCGTTCCGGCCAGGTGCCGGGCTGGCATTGCTCTTGCGTCGCTGCTGCATCCGCCAACCCGAGTTCCGATCATGAACGCCAGTGACCGTATCCCCTACCAGTGCATTTCTCCCGTACAGGCTGTCGAACTGCTGCGCCAGGAAGTCAGTCTGACCATTTTCGACGTGCGCGATCTGGTCAGTTACCGCCAGGGCCACATCGAGGGTGCCGCCCAGCTTTCCGAGGAGCGCGTGCTGGCCTGGATCAAGCGTCTGCCGAAAGAGCAGCCGTTGCTGATCTACTGTTACCACGGTAACGCCAGCCAGACCTATGCACAGATGTTCAGCGATTTCCGTTTCCAGCGCGTGTTCAGCGTCGACGGCGGTTACGAAAAGCTGGTGGCGGCGCTGGCATGACCAAAAAGTTCTACATGACGCCCGGTTCGTGCTCGACCGGCATCCACATCCTGCTTGAAGAATGCGGCCTGGTGTTCGAGGCCTGGATCATCAATCTGCTGGCCGGTGACCAGTACAAGAAGGATTATCAGGCGATCAATCCCAAGGGCACGATTCCGGCGCTGGTGCTCGACGATGGCACGGCGCTGACCGAATTTTCGGCGATTGCCTGGTGGCTGGCGCGTAGCTACCCGAAGCGCAAGCTGCTGCCGGCCGACATTGCCGGTGAGGTGCGCGTGCTCGGCTGGCTCAACTACATCGTCCATACGCTGCACACGCAGGGTTTTGCCCGCATTTTCACGACCGAGCGTTTTGCGCCGAGTTCCTGCGATCACGAATCGGTACAGGCACAAGGCCGCCAGATCATTGACCAGGGCTTTGCCCTGATCAACCGCGAACTTGCCGGCCGCAACTGGCTGGCCGACGATTTCGGCATTGCCGACGCAGCGCTGTTCTACGTCGAGTTCTGGGCGGTGCGCACCGACATCCCGCTGCCCGAACATTGCGCCGCCCACTACCGGCGCATGCTGACGCGGCCGGCGGTACGCCAGGTGCTGGCCGAAGAGGGCTACGCCTCGGCGCTGCGTTGAAGGATTGGCGCGGACGGCCGCAATCCGTTAAATTGCCCGGCGATCCCCCAGCAAGGAAGCGCCCGTGTTCTACGTCGTCGAAAGCAGCAAGTCATTTTATGAAGCCACCCTTGATCTGGAGCCGGTGGTCCAGCGTCTGGGTTTTGTCGTCCTGAATTCGATCAATCTGGGCGAAATACTGCGCGGCAAGGATCTGGAGCCGGACGATGATTGCATGGTCTTCGATGTCTGCAATTACCGTCATCTCGAAAAAATGCTGGCCGTCGATATGAGCCTTGGTACCTTGCTGCCCTGGCGGATTTCGATTTTCACTGACAATGGGGCGACCAAGATCGGCCTTCTTCATCCCGAGGCGCTGCTTTCCGGAAATCCACAATTGGCCCGGCTGGCGGCCGAGATGGAAGAGAAAATGCGCCAGATCGTCGATGAGACGCGCTAGCGGCCTGAACGCCATCGCTGTGTGGATATGAGTCATCTATCCCCGTTTGGGTCGGACAAGACTGTGGATAAGCTCGGGGTAAATGCTGCAATGCACTGAGCCGTAAGAGTTTTCGAGCGGAGCTTAAATATTGAGCAAAGTTTCAATAAACCAATGCTCTCGATGCGAGGATATGGCGCGTAGGTGAACTAACATATAAAATATATAAGACCTGCGGGTGCCGGCCTGGGAATGCAGTTTTGCGAACCATCAAGCCGTCGCCGTTGTCGTAAAATATTCGTTTCCCTAGAGCAACCCTTTACGAAAGGAAGTCGCCGTGCTTGAAGCCTATCGCGCCCACGTAGCAGAGCGTGCAGCCCTCGGTATCCCGCCGCTGCCCCTGTCCAAGCAACAGACCACTGAACTGGTCGCCCTGCTGAAGAATCCGCCGGCTGGCGAAGAAGCAGCCTTGGTCGAGCTGATCACCTACCGCGTGCCGGCCGGTGTCGATGATGCCGCCAAGGTCAAGGCCGAGTTCCTGGCCAAGGTCGCCAAGGGTGAAGAAGCCTGTGCGCTGATTTCCAAGGAAAAAGCCACCGAACTGCTCGGCACCATGCTCGGCGGTTACAACGTCAAGCCGCTGATCGACCTGCTCGCCTGTCCGACCTGCGGCGCCGTCGCCGCCGAAGGCCTGAAGAAGACCCTGCTGGTGTTCGACTTCTTCCACGATGTCGCCGAGCTGGCCAAGGCCGGCAATGCCAACGCCAAGGGCGTGATGCAGTCGTGGGCCGACGCCGAGTGGTTCACCTCGCGTCCGGAAGTCCCCGCTTCGCAGAAGCTGACCGTGTTCAAGGTCACCGGCGAAACCAATACCGACGACCTGTCGCCGGCCCCGGATGCCTGGTCGCGTCCTGACATCCCGCTGCACGCGCTGGCCATGCTGAAGAACGCCCGTCCGGGCATCAACCCTGACGAACCCGGTGCCCGTGGCCCGATCAAGCAACTCGAAGCGCTGGCCGCCAAGGGCAACCTGATCGCCTACGTCGGTGACGTGGTCGGTACCGGTTCTTCGCGCAAGTCCGCCACCAACTCGGTGCTGTGGTTCACCGGCGAAGACATCCCGTTCGTCCCGAACAAGCGTTTCGGCGGTTTCTGCCTGGGCTCCAAGATCGCTCCGATCTTCTTCAATACCATGGAAGATGCCGGCGCCCTGCCGATCGAAATCGATGCTGGTCAGATGGACATGGGCGACGAGATCGAGCTGAAGGTCGACCAGGCTACCGGCAAGGTCACCGCGCTGAAGAATGGCGCCGTGATCGCCGAATCGCAACTGAAGACCCTGGTCATCCTCGACGAAGTCCGTGCCGGCGGCCGTATTCCGCTGATCATCGGCCGTGGCCTGACCACCAAGGCGCGTGAATTCCTCGGCCTGCCGCAATCGACGCTGTTCCGTCTGCCGCAAAACCCGGCTGACGACGGCAAGGGTTACTCGCTGGCCCAGAAGATGGTCGGCAAGGCCTGCGGCGTCGCCGGCATCCTGCCGGGAACCTACTGCGAGCCGAAGATGACCACCGTCGGTTCCCAAGATACCACCGGCCCGATGACCCGTGACGAACTGAAGGACCTGGCCTGCCTCGGCTTCTCCGCCGATCTGGTGATGCAGTCCTTCTGCCACACCGCCGCTTATCCGAAGCTGGTCGACGTCAAGATGCACCGCGAACTGCCGTCCTTCATCTCGACTCGCGGCGGTGTTTCGCTGCGTCCGGGTGACGGCGTCATCCACTCCTGGCTGAACCGCCTGCTGCTGCCGGATACCGTCGGTACCGGTGGTGACTCGCACACCCGCTTCCCGATCGGCATCTCCTTCCCGGCCGGTTCCGGCCTGGTCGCTTTCGCCGCCGCTACCGGCGTCATGCCGCTGGACATGCCGGAATCGGTGCTGGTTCGCTTCAAGGGCAAGATGCAGGAAGGCATCACCCTGCGCGACCTGGTCAATGCCATTCCGCTTTACGCCATCAAGGCTGGCCTGCTGACCGTCGAGAAGAAGGGCAAGAAGAACGTCTTCTCCGGTCGCATCCTGGAAATCGAAGGCTTGCCGGACCTCAAGGTTGAGCAAGCTTTCGAACTGTCCGACGCTGCCGCCGAGCGTTCCGCCGCTGCCTGCGCGATCGCCCTGAACAAGGAACCGATCGTCGAGTACATGACCTCGAACATCACCCTGATGAAGTGGATGATCGCCGAAGGCTACCAGGATGCCCGCACCCTGAAGCGCCGCATCGCTGCCATGGAAGACTGGATCGCCAACGGCACGCTGCTCAAGGCTGACGCCAACGCACAGTACGCTGCGGTCATCGAAATCGACCTGGCCGAAGTCACCGAGCCGATCCTCGCCTGCCCGAACGATCCGGACGACGTCAAGGTCCTGTCCGAAGTTGCTGGTGCCAAGATCGACGAAGTCTTCATCGGCTCCTGCATGACCAACATCGGCCACTTCCGTGCCGCCGCCAAGGTCCTCGAAGGCAAGTCCGACATCCCGACCCGTCTGTGGATCGCCCCGCCGACCAAGATGGACGCGCTGATCCTGACCGAAGAAGGCTACTACGGCGTCCTCGGCAAGTCCGGCGCGCGCATGGAAATGCCGGGCTGCTCGCTGTGCATGGGTAACCAGGCGCAGATCCGCAAGGGCTCGACGGCGATCTCCACCTCCACCCGTAACTTCCCGAACCGCCTCGGTATCGACACCCAGGTCTACCTCAGCTCCGCCGAACTGGCCGCCATGTGCGCGCTGGCCGGCCGCATCGTCACGGTGCCGGAGTACATGGAGCAGATCAAGCTGGTGAACGCCAAGGCCGGTGAAGTCTATCGCTACATGAACTTCGACCAGATTCCGGAGTTCGTGGAACAGGCTGCGACTGTCGAGATGTAAGTTGCGAAAATCGACCGGTTTTGCCGGTCGACCGCAACAACGTAAAAAAGCCCCTGTCGGGAAACCGGCGGGGGCTTTTTTTATTCAAAGTGCCTTGGTGGTCTACCCAGTCAATACCTTCATTCAAGATTCTGGCTAGGCTAATGGGTTTTCTTCGGACTCCGTTTCCGGCGCTTCGGGCTGAATAGCTGGGTCTCGATGACTTCGGCCGGCAGTGGCTTGGAGAACAGGTAGCCTTGCAGCAGGTCGCAATTGAGCCGCGCCAGGGTTTCCTGCTGGGCCAGGGTTTCGACGCCTTCGGCGACGACTTCCATGCGCAGGCTGTGGGCCAGGGCCAGGATGCCGGTGACGATGGCGACGGCGTCTTCGTCGTCCGGGATGTCCTGGATGAAGGATCGGTCGATTTTCAGGGTATTGGCCGGCAGGTGTTTCAAGTAGGCCAGCGAGGAGTAACCGGTGCCGAAATCGTCGATGGACAGGCTGATGCCCAGCTTGCGCAGGTCACGCAGGATGTCGATGCTCTCTGCTGCACGGGCCATCAGCACGCTTTCAGTGATTTCCAGAACCAGTGCCGATGCCGGCAGGCCGCTCTCGTTGAGGGCGCTGCGGATGATGCTGCGCAGGTCTGGTTGTTCCAGCTGCTTGGCCGACAGGTTGACGGCAACGTGCAGGTTTTTCATGCCGTTGTCGATCCATGTCTTGGCCTGGGCGCAGGCGCTGCGCAGCACGCGCTCGCCGAGCGGCAGGATCAGGCCGGTTTCTTCGGCAACCGGGATGAACTCGGCCGGCGAGACAATGCCGTGTTCAGGATGCAGCCAGCGGACCAGGGCCTCGACGCCGGAAATTTCGCCGCTGGCGGTATTGACCACCGGTTGGTAGAAAACGGTGATTTCGTCGCGCTCAAGCGCCCGGCGCAGATCATTTTCCATCTTCAGGCGGTCCGAAATGGCTGATTCCATCGCCGCTTCGTAATAGCAGAAACCACTACCGCTGTGTTTGGCGCGGTACATGGCGGTGTCGGCATGGCGCAGCAGTCGGCTGATGTCGGGCCCGTCTTCCGGGTAGAGCGAGATGCCGATGCTGGCGGTGATGACGATTTCCTGCCCGGCCAACATCATCGGTGCCGATACGGTACGGCAAATGTTCTTGGCAACGCTGGCGGCGACCCCGGTGTTGGGCAACTCATCGAGTAGTACGGTGAATTCGTCGCCACCCAGGCGGGCCACGCAGTCGTCGTTTCGCACACAGCCCTTGATGCGCTGCGCCATGGCGGCCAGCAATTGGTCGCCGGCTTCATGGCCGAGGGTGTCGTTGATGAACTTGAACCGATCGAGGTCGAGGAAGAGCACGGCCAGCATGCCGCTGCGGTTGTTGGCCCGCTCGATGGCGTGCTTGAGAAACTCCATGAACAGGAGGCGGTTGGGCAGCCCGGTCAGGGTGTCGTTGTAGGCCAGTTGGCGGACATGGCGCTCGGCTCGGGTGGCATCAATGACCCGGCGTACGCGCTGGTTGACCACCGACAGGTGGATGGGTTTCGGGATGAAGTCGCTGGCGCCGGCCTCGAAGGCGCGTTCGATGGATTGGCGGTCTTCGAGCGCGGTAATCATCAGGATGGGGATGTCCTTCCAGCGTGCGTGGCATTTGAGCGCTGCGCAGGTGTCGAAGCCATTCATCACCGGCATCAGCGCATCCATCAGGATGGCATCGGCCGTGTTGTTCTCCAGCCAGTCGAGCACTTCGCAACCGTCGCCTGCTTCCTCAACCCGGAAGCCGCTGCGATACAGGGCGTGGCGCAGTGCCGACCGGGTGCTGCGGTCGTCATCGACGACCAGCACGACCGGTGCATCTTCGAGCAAAGGCGGTAGCTGGGGGGACGGTTCGTCCAACTCTTCGAGCAGGGCCGGCTCAATGATGGCGAATTCGGTGCGCAGGCGTTGTAGTAATTCGCTGGCTTCGCCGAGTGCTTCAGCCTCGGCGTGCAGTTCCATTTCGCGGGCGACGCTGGCTACCGCCACCGCGCCCAGGTTGCTGGCCGCACCCTTGATGACGTGCGCCACCTGGCGCAGCGTCGCAGCGTCGCTTTCGGCAATGGCGCCTTCCAGCTCGTGCAGATAGCGCGGCATGTCTTCGAGGAAGGGGCGTATGGCTTCGCTGACCGAACTGCCGAGAATTTCCCGCAGGCGCTTGATGACGCCGTTGTCGAGCGGCAGGTTGCTGGTGGCTTCGGCGTGCGCTTCGGTCGGGAGTGGGCAGGCGGGGGGCTGCCAGTTGAGCCAGTGTTCAAGGCTGGCCAACAGCATTTCCAGCGTCAGCGGCTTGGCCAGGTGTGCATCCATACCGGCAATCCGGCAACGTTCGACATCGGCCGGCAGGGTATTGGCAGTCATTGCGATGATCGGCGTATGGCGATTGCTGCCGCTCTCCAGGCTACGGATGGTGGCGGTGGCCTGGAAACCGTCCATTTCCGGCATAGAACAATCCATCAGGATCAGATCCCAATTGCCTTCCTGCCATTGAGTTACAGCTTCGGCACCGTTATTGGCTATGCCACTGGAGCAGCCAAGCATGCGTAACATGCCGGCGGCGACCAACTGATTGGTTGCGTTGTCCTCGGCGATCAGGATGCGGCCGGAACGGCTGATGGGTTTGTTGCCGACCAGGCGCTCAGCCGGCAGGCTGCTGCCCGGCGTGCACTGGGTGGTGAACCAGAAATGGCTGCCCTGTCCAGGTGTGGCGTCGACGCCGATCTCGCCGCCGAGCAGGCGGACGATCTGCTTGCAGATCGACAGGCCCAGTCCGCTGCCACCATAGCGACGGGTGGTCGAGGTGTCGGCCTGGGTGAAGGAATCGAAAATGACTGCCTGTTGTTCCGGGGTAATGCCGATGCCGGTGTCGCGTACCTCGAAACGCAACTGGCGGCCGTGGTCGATGCAATCGACGCTCAGGGTCACCGAGCCGCGCTGGGTGAACTTCAGCGCATTGCCAAGCAGGTTGATCAGCACCTGCCGGATACGCGCCGGGTCGCCGTTCAACACCTTCGGTACGTCCGGTGCAATGCTGGCGGTCAGTTGCAATAGTTTGCCGGCAGCCTGCGCATGGAACATGTTCAGCACGCTGTCGACCAGGGGCTGAATGGAAAAATCGCAGGCATCGACTTCCATGCGTCCGGCTTCCAAGCGGGAAAAGTCGAGGATGTTGTTGATCAGTTCGAGCAGGTATTGCGAGGAATCCCAGGCCAGACCGAGCAGTTCCTGCTGGTCGCGCTTCAGTTTGCTGGCCTTGAGCATGTCCAGCGTGCCGATCACGCCATTGAGCGGCGTGCGGATTTCATGGCTGACCGTGGCGGCGAAATCAGCCTTCAGCTTGGCGAAGCGCAGGGCGCTGTCGCGCGCGGTGCGCAATTCCTGCTCCCGCTGCTCCAGCGCTTCCATCATGCTGTTGAAGGCATGGGCCATGTCGGCCAGGTCGCGCGGGCCGGACAGGTCGGCGCGTAAGCCGACTTCTCCGCGCTCGGCGCGGGCCATGGTCTCCGAGAGTTTGGCCAGTGGCTCAGTCAAGCGGCGGGCGAACAAGCGCAGGCCAAGTACGAAAAAGGCAGCAAAGGCGATGCCTGCAGCGAAATTGACGATAAAGACTTCCCGCACCAGCGTCTGCAACGTGGCCTTGCTTTGCTCGATGATGACAAAGCCGAGCAGGAGGTCCTTGCGCTCGGTGGTTTCAAATTGGGAGTCCGGACCGGAAACCGACCAAACTGGTGCGATGAGACGCCAGCCAACGGAAGTTTCGGTTTCGAGATAAGCGTCTTGTACGTGCGGGAGATTGTTGCGGTCGACTGCTTCGATCAGAGCATTTCCCTTTTCAAGCAGTACCCGGCCGTCGGCATAGAGGATTTCAACCCGGGTGACATCGGGAAAAGCGGAGGCAGTGGCCAGTGCTTCCTCGACATTTTCGCTTGAACCGAAGGCCAGCGCCAGCCGACTCTGGGCTGCCAAGTTTCGGGTAATGCGCAGGCCATCATCGAGTTTGCTGATGTGCAACTGGCGGCTGCTCTGCCAGGAAGTGGCGAGGGCAGCAAGCAGCGAAACGCACAACACGCCGACCGAGAACAGGATCGCCAGTTGACGGCGGAAGGTGGTTTCCCTGAACCGTTGACGCAAGTTGGGAAACCGGTTCATGTCGCGCTATTGCTCCGGGAACAGGAGATCGAAGCTCCGTTGTTGGGTCGACGACAAGGTCAGGCCGAGATGGCTGGCGGTGCGGGTGTTGAACGCGGCCAACACGTCGCGCAGGGGTAAAACCCCGCGCACGGTGGGGTCACCGTTGGCCAGGCCGAGTGCCGAGTTGGCCAGATTACGACCCAGTTCCTTGTTATTGGGGTAAAGCGCAAACAGGGCGCCACGTCTGACGTGCGACACATTGCTTGAGAAGACCGGGATACTCCTCGCCCACGATTCCTGCAGGACCAGTGGCAGGACCAGTAACTCATCGACTGTGCTGCTGTCCTGGGGGAGCCAAAGCGCATCGCGCCGGGGATCGGCGTTGGCAAAAATGCTTTGGTAAATGCCCAGGGCTGTCTTCAGGTCATCGGCTTCCTGGGCGACCAGTTCGATCCCATGATTGCGCGCTGCATCCTTCGCCAGCTTGATCAGCCAGGTATTCTGGCGCGGTTCGAAGACGACAAAGACACGCTGGGTTTTCGGCGAAAGTGCCTTGAGCCGGGAGAACAGCAGGGCAGGGTCCGGTGCCAGGCTGAGAACGGCACCGCCGCGGACATCGGCCTCAGGAACGGAAACCACGCCACCAGTAATGACACCGATTTCCTTGTCGAGGGTGTTGGCTGCTCTCAGGCCATTGCGGCCGAGGGCGATGACGACGCGGATGTCCAGGCGCTTCAATTCGCCGGAAAGGGCTTCGGCGTTGAAGTTTTTGCCGACCGCGTAGCTGGTGACTTTGGCATGGCTGTTTTCCTCAATACCTTCGATGATTTTCGAAAAGACGCTACGGTAAGGTTCGCCGATATCTGGGTAGAGCACAGCAATCGGCCCAATATTGCCGCCAGCCGCAGCCAGACGGATCGGACTGCCCCTTTGGGCAGCTGACAGCAATATTTGGCTGAGCCGGGGGTTCTCCTGTTCCTTCAGGCTGAGCAGGATGATTTCGACACCTGGGGTGCTTCCCATGCCATCGAGCAGGGTGGCAAAGCTGCTCGGGCTGGCATCGTCCGCTTCGGTATAGATGACTGCGATGCGAGTTGATTCGGCAGTGGCCTGGGGGGCACCGGCGACTACAACGAACATCAGCAGAAAGCGGATGAAATGCATTGTCATGAAGGCATTATAGGCTGTAACGGCCTTGAAACCAGAAGGTTCGGCCGGGCATCGGCAGGTCGTAGATTATGCCGGAACCGCTCTGGCTGGGTTCGCGCACGTCGGCATCGAAGAGGTTGCGCACCGAGACAGAGAAATCCCAAGCTTTCTTAATCTGCTGTGTGCGCAAGGTCAGATCTACGGTGGTGTAGTCGGATATCTCAGGCCGGTTATCACCCCAGGCGCGTTTGCGGTCGGCGACATGTCTGATTTGCCCGTGCAACTGCCAACCCGGGGTGAAGCGCCAGTCGGCCCGGGCGTAGAGCATGTGGTGCGGCGCGTAGCCGGCATCGCGGTGGGTTGTTTCGTCGATATTCTTCTGGTAGGCGTAGTTGCCGGACAGACGCAGTGTTCTGCTCGCATCCCAGGTAACTTCAAGTTCTCCGCCCTTGCCGGTTTGCTCGCCGGTGTTCTGGTAAGTTTTTCCGGTAGCGGCGACCGGGTTTGTAGTCAAGCGGATGATGTCGGTCAGCCGGTGGGTGAACAGGCTCAGGTTAACCTGGGTGTCCTGGCGGGGCTGCCACGAAATGCCGGCTTCCAGCGTTTTGATCGTTTCGGCTTGCAGGCCAGGGTTGCCCACGGCGACCGGGTTGTTGACCGAAGCGTATTCATTGATCGAAGGGGCGCGGAAAGCGGTTCCGTACATCACCTTGGCGGTCAGGTCGTGCCGGGCATTCCAGACCAGGGCCAGGCGAGGATTGGTGGTGGCTCCGAAATCGGAATAATGGTCGTAACGAATGCCGGCCGTCAGCGCCCAGTCCTGAGCAAAAGTCCATTCATCCTGGAGATAAAGGTAGTTCAGGTGTCGTTTGTATGGCAATACATACGGACTTGTATTAGAAACGTCGATCACCGAAGGCAGAGGGCTTGGCAGCAGGCCGACAAAGTTGAAGTTCTTCGTTTCCCGGATTTTGTAGAGATCAAGTACGTCGTGACCAGCGCCGATGCGCAAACGGTGGCGGTTGAAACCGGTGTATTGGGCCGTGCTGGAAAGTCCGTACTGTTTTTGCCATCGGGATGGGTTGCCGATCATGCCGTTGGTGAATAATCCAGTCGGCAGCCTGGCACCGGGAGGATAGATATTGAGCGAGAACTCTTCGGAGAGGTACAAGATGCGCGCATCAAACGACAGGCTCCAGTCCTTGGTAAATTGCGGGTCGTGCCAGGACAGGTCAGCATTAACACGCTGGCTTTCAACGTTGCCATTGGGGTCGAGAGCATTTGCAACGCCAACCCCTGTTTCCATGTTCGAACGATTCTTGATCCCCAGGTGCATTCGCCATTTGTCGTAGCCGATATCAAGACCCGCGTCCAATGATTCCCGACCGAGATTGATCGAGCCAGGGGCAAATGAAGCATTCGTACCAAAGGCCGGGTCAAGGACTGAAGATTGATAGTCTTGGCGGATGGTACGGTTCTGCCCGTCGGTGGAGCCAGTCTGGACATAGGCGGCGATATCGACAAAGCCGATTTTGCCGCCGCTTTGTCCCCAGGTCGTCCAGGTGCCGAAGGAACCGGCGCGCACGCCGAATTGGGTGCCAGCAATTTCTCCGGCTGTCTTGGTCACAATATTGATTGTGCCTGCATAGGCGTCAGCGCCGTAAAGGGCCGAACCTGGGCCCCGGATGACTTCAACGCGGGATATATTTTCCACAGGGAGACCGCCCCAAGCATTGCCTCGGCTACCGGTAAAAATATCCGTAACCGGCTTTCCGTTGACCAGCATCAATACTTGCGGGTTGTAGGTGGAGACGATGCCCCGAACGACATAAAGGGGGGGGTATGTATTGTTGGATCGATTGACATGGACCCCGGGGATGGCTTCCATGATTTCATCTAGGTCTGTGGCCCCCAGTGCGGCAATTTCTTCGGCAGTGATGACGGTGGCGCTTGACGGAGCGTTGCGCAGCCGTTGCTTGTTGCCGGTGGCAATGTGAACAAACTCCTTGTCGCCGTAGGCCATGGCCAGATCCTCTTCCTCCAGCACTGCTTGAGCTGAGGTATAGCCAGCCGTGCTAGCAATCAGGATGGCCACGAGGCAAGGTGATGAACGCATGGTATCCCCAGTTTGTATGGTTTTTTTTCGAAGCGTAGGGTAAATGTGGGTTTGGAGCAAGAAACGTGAATCACCACTGCTTTTTCGTATGTTTTTGGCATTTTGTTCGGTGCGCAGCGAAATTGTTCAGAGATGTGGGTGTCGCACTGCGATGTTCAAAGAGATTGTCTATGCAGGCTACGCTCTGGGCGCTTGCCCCTGGTAGTCGATATCGCTACAGCGAATAGGAAATAATTTCATGAAAAATGGGATGTCTGTCTTTGTCGATGCTTGCCGGGTGGCCGCATGGTAATTTGTCGTGAAAGTGTTGGAGTTTGTTTTTAAATGGAATTTCCCTCCCGGCTGGAAGATTTTCCGGAATGGTGTAGAGTAAAGGCGTAGCAGTAGTCTTTCAGGAGATCAAAATGGAAATCGCATCTGTAGGCGCATCCGGTGCATATGCCAGTACCAGTGTTCAGTCGGCTCGGCCGCAACCTGCGCAGGAACAGCAGCAGGTGGAAAGTCGTGCGCAGCAATTGCGTCCGGAGCAACAAGTTCAGCAGACCGAGGAAGCATCGCGTCCGGTCACCAATGCACAAGGGCAGCAGACCGGCACGCTGATCAATACCACGGCTTGAGCGCGCCGCGCGCGGCGCGGTTTGATGGTTTGAGGTGGTGACAATGATTTCCGGTGCGCAAGGCAGCACTTCGGCGGCATTGGGGCAGTTGCAGATGCAACAGGCTCAGCGCAATGCCGAGCAGGCAGAGCTGCGTGCCCAAGCCTTGCAGACTCAGGCGCGGGCGGCGCAGCAGGAGGCAGTACAGGCCCAGAGGAATGCCAGTGAACTGCAGAGTAATTCGGTTCAGGCGCGCGGCGATGCAGACAATGCAAGGCGCAACGTCTCGACGTTGCAGTCGGTTGGTGAAATCAATACGCAGTTGGGCGCCTTGCGTGAACAGATCGCCAATGTGCTCTCGCCTCCGGCTACAGAGGCATTGGCATCCGCTGCTTTCACCAATGTGGAAGGTCAGACGACAGGTACCCTGATCAACGTTACGGCCTGATCTGGCCGATGTTGCGGTCAACAGGCGCTTCGGCGCCTTTTTTGTGCGCGCTCGCGCGTGCTCTGGTATGTTGCTGTCTTTTCCCACAGTTTTCAGGAGTTCGAAAGTGCAGACCAATCACTGGTGTGCTTCGGTCAATGCGACGATACAGTTGCGGACCGGTTGCAATCCCCTGGAAAAGCATGGTCCGCAGGCGGTCATCGTGCATGCCGATGCGTGGGCGCCGATGGATGCCATTGCCGATCCCCACGACATCCGGCAGGTTGTCGACTACGAGGTGATCTTCCTGGCAATCCGCCGTCTGGAGGCTAATCCCCATTGCGAATGTCTGGAGTCGAGCATCCTCGAAGTCATGGACGCGATATTCTCGATCCCGGTGGTTTCCTCCGCCTTCGTTTCCATGCACAAGCCCCATGTTTACAACGGACAGGGTACGCCGGCGATTTCGCTGTCGATGACGCGCGAGCAATGGCAGAAGAAGCGTCCATGATTGCAGCGATCGGTGCTGTTGCCGCCAATGGCGTGCTCGGGTTGGACAACTGGTTGCCCTGGGATATTCCGGAAGAACTGGCCTATTTCGAGCGTACCGTCGAAGGGGCGGCGCTGGTTGTCGGCAGGGCGACCTACGAGTCGATGGATGTCGTGCCGCCGGATTCCTTCGTGGTTTCGCGCCAACCGGATCTGCGCCTGAAGCCGGGTTGCCATCGTGTCGCCTCGGTGGAAGAGGGATTGCGCCAGGCGCAGGCGACCGGAAAGCCGGTGTTCGTCATTGGCGGGGCTTCGGTTTATGCCGCCGCCTGGCCGTATTGCCAGCGCTTTTACCTGACCCGTATCGAACGCGAATTTGCCGGTGATACGTTGTTTCCGGACGTGATCCCGCTGGCCGACTGGTCAGTGCTGTCCGAGCGGGTTGAGTCGTACCTGGAGAGGAAATCCGGTGAGCCGGTGGTGTGCCGGTTCATTCAGTACGAACAGGCGAATCCGCGTCTTCCGTGACACGTGATTGATGTTTGCGCCTTGAGTGCGCACAATGAAGTCAATGCCATTTCGGGGCACTCCATTTGATGAATTCCTGTCGGATAGCCAGGCCGGGTATTAGCCAGGCGCTGCTTGTTCTGGTACTGATCGGCAGCGGCCTTGGGGCTGTATACGCCGGCTACGGCCTGATCTGGCTCGCCATTTTTGCCGGCATGGCACTCGTCGCCTGGTTGGGGTGGCTGCAGCAGCAGCGCAGCAAGCAGGTGATCGCCGAGTTGCAGCGCAGCCGGCAGCAATTGCGCGAGGCACAGCGTCTGGCGCAGATTGGTAGTTGGGAGTTGGATATCGCGGGCAATCGCCTGTTCTGGTCGGAAGAGTTGTACCGGATCTTCGAAATGGACCCGAAAGACGGTCCTGGAGATTACGAACGTTTCTTGCAGATCGTGCATCCGGAAGACCGGGAACGCGTCGATCAGGCTTACCGCAATGCGCTCAGGAACCGTGAACCCTACGAGGTCGAACACCGGATGATCACGGCCGACGGGCATGTCCGGCAGATTCGTGAGCGTGGCGAGAGTTCCTACGATGAGGATGGCAAGCCCTTGCGTTCGATCGGGACCGCGCAGGATATTACTGACATCCGGCGCATGGAATCGCAGATGCAGTTGCTGGGCACCGCCTTCCATCATAGTGGCGAAGCCATCATGATTACCGATCACGACAACCGGATCGTCACCGTGAATCCGGCATTCACGACCCTGACCGGTTATTCGCAGCAGGAAGTCATTGGCCGGAACCCCAGCATGTTGTCGGCAGGGAGGACAAAGGCGGCCGATTACGAAAAAATGTGGACGGCGATTGTCCAGAAGGGCTACTGGCAGGGTGAGGTCTGGGATCGGCGCAAGGATGGCGGGGTTTATCCGAAGTGGCTGTCGATCTCAGTGATGCGCGACGACGAAGGCAGCATTCGCTATTACATCGCGCATTTCACCGATGTTTCGGCCGAGCGTGCGACCGAGGCACGGCTGCATCACATGGCGCATCACGACATGCTGACCGGGCTGCACAACCGTTTCAGCCTGAAGGACCGGCTGGAGCATGCCCTGGCGCTGGCCCGGCGCGAGTCGAGCCGGGTTGCGTTGCTGTTCATCGACCTCGATCGTTTCAAGGTGATCAACGATACCCTGGGGCATCACGTCGGCGATGAACTGCTCATCCATGTCAGCCGTCGGCTGCGCCAATGCGTTCGCGAAAGCGACATGGTGGCCCGGCTCGGCGGCGACGAATTCGTGGTGATGCTCAGCGGCGTCGAGCACTCCAGTTCGGTGGCGATGGTTGCGGAAAAACTGGTGGCAAGCGTGGCCGAACCTTACCCGGTCGGCGCGCATACGCTCTACACCACGCCCAGTATCGGCATTGCCATTTATCCGATGGATGGCAACGACGGTGAAACCTTGATGAAAAATGCCGATGCGGCGATGTATCACGCCAAGTCGGCCGGTCGGAACAATTTCCAGTTTTTCGATGCGAAGATGAACGAGGCGGCGCTGGAGCGTCTTGGTATCGAGCATGCCCTGCGTCAGGCGCTGGGTCGGGACGAATTCAGGCTGCATTATCAGCCGGTGATCGATGTGCGTACGGGGCGGGTTTCCAGCGTCGAGGCACTGATCCGCTGGCAGCACCCG
>Ga0209066_10000239_pt1 | contig 83042 bp, 79 predicted proteins | sample All_14_2_FD_187198 | JGI IMG/M metagenome (GOLD analysis project Ga0209066, IMG submission 187198) | Freshwater microbial communities in response to fracking from Pennsylvania, USA - Allegheny Zone_MetaG_DW_15 (SPAdes) (version 2) ...
GTGGGTCGTCAAGCTGGGTGGCAGCCTCGATCGCAATCCGCTGTTGCGCCGCTGGCTGACGGCCCTGGCCGAGGTCGGTGCCGGCCGGATGGTGATCGTGCCGGGCGGCGGGCGCTATGCCGATGCATCACGCGATGCGCAACAGCATTGGGGCTTCGACGACCTGACGGGCCACAATCTGGCCGTGCTCGGCATGGCACAGATGGCGCAGATGATGAAGGGGCTGTTCCCTGCCCTGCCCTGCGTGAGTGACGAAGCCGCCCTTCATGCGCAACTTGCGGCCGGCTCGGTGCCGATATGGATGCCGCTCGATTTGTTGCGCGAAGCACCGGATGAACTGACGAACTGGGGTGTGACGTCCGACAGCCTGGCACTGTGGCTCGCCGAGCGTCTTCAGGCCGAAGGCGTGATCGTGGTGAAATCCTGTGCCGTGCCCGCGGATGCCGACGCTGCATCACTCGCGGCGGCAGGCATCGTTGATGCGGAATTCGCGACACGCAGCACACGCCTGCCTTGCCCGGTGCGCGTGGTGAATGCGTCTGACTGGGCGGCATTGCCCCAGCTGATACGGAGCTGATGGACAGCGCTCGCGTGCGAAAGCTGTCGCTATTCCGCCAAGGCGGTGCAGGCCGGGCTTCGTTGCGCAGCGAGGGCGTCGCGCATCGCTTGCAGTCGCTCGACGCTCAGCGTGCCGCTGCGAGCGCCGTCACACACCGCGCTCCGGAATCCGGCGAAGTTCGGCTTCAATTCGCGCAGCTCAGGCAGATCCCGTCGCTGCAATGCACCGGCGAGGCCGAACGGTTTGCCCTGCGCGCGGGCGCTGGTGACGAGCCGGGCAAGGCTGGGCTGACCCAGGTGATCGATGAGGCTGCCGTTGAGTTTGTCCTGGGTGTCCACCATCAGCGCAGGGAAAGGCAGTGCGCAAGCTTGGGCGAACAGCGCGTCGTCGATGCCGTGGTCGGCAATCAGCACCGGGACGATGGGACGGCCGCACAGGGCGAGGTGCTTGAGGAGGTGATCGGCAGCAGGCCCCCCCTGCCCCGGGACACCGACTTTCACCAGATCGACGCCGGCGGACGCGACGTCGCGAATGGCGTGATCGATTGCATCCAGGTCGGTTGCCGGCAAGTCGCCGATCGTGGCGCTGATCATCAGCCGCGGATGTCGCGGGCGCACTGCGGCGAGAATCTCGCGGATCGTTCCGATGTCCAGTCCGCCCAAGGCGCCCGAGCCGGGATCTTTCAGGTCCAGGTAGTCGACGCCAAAGGCCGCAGCCGCCAGGGCTTCATCGACGTTGCGCACGCTCACTAGCATCCGGATCATGCGCGTCCCTCCTCGCTGGCATAGAAGCGGTCAGCGGCCTCGGTCAGCCATTCCCAGGCTTCAAGCTCATGCGCACCCGCGGTCTTGTCGATGGCGATCTGCAGATAGAGCAGCTCGGATTCGACCTTCTCGCGCGGCAGCATCGACAGGCGACTGATGAGCACCGCGCCTTCGATGACGGCCGCCTGGGCGCGGTTGAAGCCGGCGAAGGCGGCATGGGCCTGTTCGCCGGTACGCCGCATGTGCAGGATGGGACGCAGATCGTGGTCTTGTGGCTTGACCAGTTCGAGTTCGACGTGGGTCAGCGCACTGGTGAGTCTGCGGCCAGGAAAGCCTTCGAGCGCCACCGTGGGCCACGCCCGCCGACCCGTGACACAGCCGGCGAAGACGCGCACGTCGGTAGTCAGGTTGAGCACTGCGTTGCCGGTCGCCAGCACATTGTCCAAGGTGCGCGAGGGTTTGAACGGCATCATCAGCACCTCGTCGCCTTCGTAGCGGATGCCCATTGGCGCGAGATGCAATTCACCCTCCGGCGACAGCGTGGTGACGATGGTTTCAAAGATCATGGGTGTGCGCCTGCAACGGGGTTGGGGAGGCGTCGGGCTTGGGCGCCCGCTTTGTTTTGGTGGGGCCAGGTGCGCAGTGGGCGAGCAGATCCTGCGGTGCGCGATCGACGGCGCAGCCCCAGTCGAGTGGCTGATCCTGCATGTAGCGCTTGCCCAGCGACCACGCGATTTCGGCCCGGGCGAGTTCGACGCCCATGTAGAAAGCATGACCACCGTCGTGCTGAAGCCCCAGTCGGGGCCAGAACTCGAACGGGTCGTGTGCCACATGGTGCCCGTCGCGGTTATAGACGTGCAGGCCTTGCTCCGAGATCTGCACACGGAAGTTCGGATCGCGTACCGCTGCGGCCGTTTCGGCGATCTCGGCCGGGCTGTCGGGGAAAGGGCGCTTGGCATGCACCGTCATCAGGTCGTCGGTCAGCCCCTTGGGCAGCGACTGCGTCTCGCGTGCCGCGTACATGACCCGTCGCGCGACGTCGGCTTCCTTCACTGCGCGCCGTGCGTGTCCGCTGACCTGGGTCGTCAGTACGGCGGAAATGCCCAGTTCTGCGCCGATGCCGAACAGCACTGCATTGATGCCGCTGGTGTCGGCCTCGGTGAGTTCGGTGACGTTGCCCACCCCCATCATGATGTCGATGTCGGGAAAGCGCTCGCGCAGGCGCTGGTAGCGGCATAGCGAGCCGAGCAGGCCAAATGGGATGGGATCGAGAATGGCGTCGGCGAGAAAGGGTTTGCCGCGCGCGATCATGTGTTCGATCGCCTGGTGCAGCGAGGCCTCGTCACTGGGCTCGCGTGGAATCAGCACCGGAATGGCGGCGGTTTCTTCCGCCAGCCACAGCTTGTCGGGCGTCAGGCTCAGCAGATAGTCGGCTCCGGCGCTGGCGCCACGGCGCAGCTCGGCGGTGTCGAGCGAATCGACACTGACGCGAAAGCCCTCGGCCTTCAGTGCGCGCACCGCGTCTTCGAGATGATCGAAGGGGGTCGCGGGCAGGCAGCCCAGGTCGATGACGTCGGCGCCGTCGGCACGCAACGCGCGGGCGCGGGCGATGATGGCGTCGAGGTCGAGTTGGGCGGCATCGACGATCTCGGCGAAGATCAGGGTGTCGTGGAGGCTGAGGTCGACCGCGCGTGCGGCACGATTGAAGTGACGCGGAATGTCCTTGAGCTCTTCCGGGCCTCGTTCAACCGGGATGCCGTAATGGCGCGACAAGGCGTCCAGGTCGCCGCGACAGCGGCCGGGCACCAGGATGCGGTCGGCGCGCACCGGAGCTTCGACGCGGCGGCGGATCATGTCCGCCGTCATCAGTCCGGCGACCTGCAGGCCAATCTCCCGCACCTCCCAGGTGAAGGGCGCAGGGTCGAGGCCGTGCAACACCTTTTCAAGGTTGCGCTGGGCGAGCCGACCGGTCAGGAAGACGATGTGTTCCATGTCAGCGCAAGTTCGGTTAAACGGGTGTTGAGCAGCGCCTCGAGCTCGTCGGGGGTTTCGACCACGCGGCAGAAATCGACCCGACGCAGGCGCTCGACGTTTTCGAGATCGATGTTGCGGGGCTTCAGTTCAACCCATTCGCGCGGCGCCTTGGTGACGACCACCGGCTTGGTGTCGCAGGCCAGCACGATGCCCGGAATCTCCAGCTTGCCGGCCTGCGCGAAGATGTTGGTCGGCAGCGTGTCCGAGATGCCCAGCGCGCATTTAGCCACGGTGTTGCTGGTCGCCGGCGCGACGATCACAGTGTGATAGACGTCGTCGTAGAGCATGCCGACCGGCACCGAACTGGCCGTTTTGTCGCGGAACACCCGGCATCGGTCCTTGAGCACGGCCAGTGCGAAGTCGTACATCGGCAACACTTCCTCGGCAGCGGCCGACAGGAAGAGATCGACATTCGGCAGACGCAGCGCGAGGGCCATGCATTCGTCGAGATAGTGGCCCGAACCCGTGATCGCCCAAGCGAACCGGCTGCGGCGTTCGGGGGTGCCGGCGGTGCCACCGGTCGGCAGCGGGTCTTCGTGTGCTTCAGTGTGTTGCAATTCGGTCCAGTGTCCCAGGATGGCGTAGCGGCGCTCTTTGTGGCGCAAGGTCGTCGATGATAACGGCTGTTGCGTGTGCCGAGCAGGATGTGTGCCGGCTGGCGTATGATCGCCACGCTTCGCGCCGATTGCGCCCACCGCTCCGTGGTCCGATTCTCGCTTCGTGCTTGTACGCCGTTTCGTAAGCGGTCTTATCCGGACACTCGCCCGCCCCGTCATCCCCTGGAGAATTCGTGACGATGCATCCCGACCCGCTCGCCCGATTGATGTCCCAACCGCTGCCGACCGACGCCAACGCGGCAGCCCCGCTCGACATCATCTTCATCCACGGTTTCGTCGGCGAGACCGTGATTGGCATTCACGACAACGAACTCGACGTCACCCAGCCGATCCGCATCGATCTTGCCGCTGGTCTGCCACGCAGCCTGGCTTGCGACACCGACCGTATCGGCGACACGATCGACTACAGCGTGGTGCGCAGCGCCCTGCTGGAAATGCTGCAGAACCACCGTTATCAGCTGCTGGAAGCCTTTGCCGAGGGTGTGGCGGCGATGCTGTTGAATGATTTCGGTGCGCAGTGGGTGCGCGTCGGCGTGACCAAACCCCGCAAGTTCGACGATGTTGAAGGTGTGGGCGTGCTGATCGAACGCACGCGACCGCCGCGTGCTCGGCGCGAAGCCGGGATTGGCGCGGAAGTGTTGAGCCTGCTCGGGGCGGGCATGGTGCCCGGTGGGCAGCGCTAACGGCTTTGGGTCGAAAAAATGCCGAGGCGAACCTCGGCATTTCAGTTCAGCCCCGTGTGGGGCTGAACGGGACGATCAGTTAGCGGCGAACGGGTGCGGCGACGAGCCTTTCTTGGCCACGACTTCGGCGGCACTCGGCTGACCGGCGACAGCACGCTGGATGGCCTCGCGGGTGGCGCGGTAGTTGTAGTCCTGGATCTTCTTGTCGTCTTCGGCCAGCCAGTGGATGAACACGCCGACGCAGACAAAGATGTTGTCAGCTTCATCGGCCGGGATGGTGCCGTCCTCGACGCTGTCCGCAACCGCCATGGCGACGGCGCGCTGGGCCGGACCGAACATCTGCACGGCCTGCTTTGCGCCCTTGATGGTGACCTTGTTGAACATCACGGTGGCGGGTTTGCACAGCAGGTTGGGCGCAACCACCGCCAGCAGCGAGGTGAAGCCGTCCTTGTTGTTCGTCAGCGCGGTGGCGAAGGCGGTTTCGGCAGCGCTACCCCGCGGGCCAAGGATCAGGTCGATGTGCGCAACTTCGTTGCCATCGCCAACCAGCGATTCCCCCACCATCATGCGATCGATCTTTGCCATGCTTTTATCTCCGGTTTGAGTTGTTGTGGCCACCCCTCCGGGGCGCCCAGCCGTCCGACGATCCCTGTATCGCCGATACGCGGTAACTGACTCAGGATTCGTGCCAGTTCTTGCACGGCATGCAGAAGTGCTGTTTGGCCCACCATTGATCGCGTTTTCGGGTCTCGGTACGACCAGCCGCACGGGCTGACATATTCGCGCTGTTCAATCCTCACGCGGAGCGCGTGACACCTGACCCAATTTGACACACCTGCCCTGTCACATTCGCCACCAAAGGCACACCCAGCTTGCGCTTCAGCAGGTCGTCGACGATGGCCTGGGCGATGTCAAAAGGCGTGACTTTCTGCAGTCCGCGCCAGGCGGCAACCCCATTGACCTCGATGACTTGTGCCCCCAGCGGACTGGCCGGATCGGGCACGAGGTCGACGCCGGCGTAATCCATGTCCAGCGCGGCCGCCGCGGCTTCGGCCAGATCGGCCAACCCGGGCGTCAGCGGTGCAGCGACGCTGCGCGCGCCCTGTGCCACATTGCGCACCCAGTGCGTGCTGACGCGCTTCATCGCGGCAAGCGCCCGTCCGCCGATCACCATCACGCGCCAGTCGAAGCCGGGTGCTTCATCCGATTCGGGCTGGGGAACGAAGCGCTGCAGGTAGGCGAGACCACCGATCGATTTCAGGTCCGGCAAGGGCACGGCCTCGCCACCACCGCCCTGCTGATCGACCCAGCCGACCTTCTTCAGTCCCTTGCCCTGCGAGCCAAACATGGGCTTCAGAACCAGGCAATGGCCGGCTGCCGTTTCGCGCATCAGCAGGCGGCGAGCCTGCGTTTCATCCTCGATGGCCCAGGCCTGAGGCGTGATAACTCCCGCCTTGTGCAGCAGGAAGCTCGTCATCGACTTGTCGACACTGCGCTCGATGGCGCGGGCGTCGTTGTAAATCGGTACGCCCAATTCGCGCAGCGCATGCAGGATGCCGAGGCGCTTGGTGATCTGTTCCAGGCTGCCGCCGGCGATGCCGCGCACGATGCCGGCCAGTGGCAGCGTGCGGCCGAAGCCGGGAATGACCAGCCCGCACGGGCCGGCGCCCGTGTCGAAACGGCACTGTTCCAGATCGACACAGCGGCCCTCGAAGCCCCGTCGCGTCAGGGCTTCGCGCAGCTTGCGCGTGTGCCAACCCGTTTCGTCAGTGAAGATGGCGACGCGGCGCCGACTATCGCTGTCGGTGCCTGAGGCTCGGCTCATGCACCGACCTCCAGCCACAGGCTGCGCAGCAGCGCCATGTCGATGGCGCCGGCGTGCCAGGTCCGGCCCGAATCCAGATTGCTGACCCACACTTCGGCGGGTGCGAACAAGGCGGGGTCGATCTTGTAGAAGTCGTATTCGTAGTCGCGGAAGATGTCGCTGAACGAACGCCCGTAGTCGCGCGAATTCGATGACGGCAGGGCGTGCGCCAGACGCTGCGCCGCCTCATCGCTACCGGTGACGGATAGCTGAACACGCCCTCCGTACAGAATGGCGTCGTTGGTGCGGCCCATTGCGATGCCGCCGTCCGGGCTGGGCGCCGGCAAGGGGGCCGAGGCGCTGCCGTCGATGATGTCGCCGAGCGCGAAGCCGAGCTCATGCGCTTTGTGCATCGCCACCTCCAGCACGCGGGCGACGACCTGGGTGGTACCCGCCAGGCTGGTGGTGGGCGTCAGAATCAGCGTCAGGCCCTCAGGCATCAGGCCGCAGTCGTGCAGGATCTTGTCGATGACGATCGGCGGTGGGCGGCGGTCGACCTCGAGCACCAGAACGCCCTGCGCACTGCGGTCGCGGTAGCCAAGTTCGGTGAAGAGTTCCTCGCGGCAAGCCAGCGCGCGCGCAGGGCCAGAGCCGAGCGAGAAAAACTTCTTGCCGCCCGCCTCCTCCTTGCTTGCCGACAGGCTCCAGCCGGCGTATTGGCTGCCAAGGCAGGCGAGCACCGGTTGTGCACTGCTGACTTCGAGCCAGGTTGGCCATTCCGCCTCGGGGCGCGCTGCCAGGCGAACCTCGCCCAACCCACCCATGCAGATCGCGCCGATCGCGATACCGGCCGCGGCGCTGCCGCGCACGTCGATTCCCGCGTCGATCAGCGTGACACCGCTGTCGAGCCGTTCGATACGGATACCGAGGGTGTCGGCCTGCGCGATGAGCGCCTGTACCTGTGTTGCGGCAAGGGTGTTGATGCTGATGGGTGAGTCGGCCAGCAGCGCTTGCGTTAGCACGGTGTTCATCGTCCTGCCCTCTTAGTGCGGTTGTTCGGCGACGATTTCGCGCGCCTTGTCGAAGGCTTCCTGGAAGCCGAGGTAAAGCGGCTTATCGGCATTGCGCATGGCGAGCAGCAGGCGGTGTTCGGTCTGGTACTTCACGTTGCCCACCGCCAGTGCGCCAATGCCAACGCCTTTGCCCTCCGACAGCGGCTTGCCGTTGTCCATCACGCCGACGCCGGCGATGCCTTCCGGCGGCACGGCATTCACGTCAGCCGCGACCAGCAGCCGTCCGGCGCAGCTGCGTTCGGCAGCATTGACGACCTGCACCCCGGCCGCGGCGGTGGCGAGTATCACGTCGGCTCCGGCGAGCGCGGCCGCGCGCAGCGCGGCATCGACCAGACCCGCGCTGTGCAGCGCGCAGCCGAAGCGCTGGCCCGTCTCGGCTGCAGCTCTCTCAGCCGCGCTGGCGTCGCGATGGCTGGCAAGGGTGACGTGGGCTCCCAGCCCCGCGGCGAGCACCCCGGCAATTCGGCCCACGGTACCGGTTCCGCCCAGGATCAACACGCGCTTGCCTGCAAAGTCGGTGCTGTGAGCCTTGCGCAACTGCTGTTCGACGCAGGCCACCATGGCGGCCGCGGTGGTGTACGCGCCGCTCGGATCGGCGATGACCGACACCGCGAACGGCGGCACCATGGCCTTGCGTGCCGTGTCCAGCATGTCGGCCGCAAGCATGACGTCACGTCCGCCGATGAAAATGCCGGTCGCCTTCACGCCTTTGGGGCCGCGCGAAAAAATGGCGTCTTGCGTGAGTCCGGTGATTTCGCCCGCGGTGACGCCACAATAGGGCACGACGACGTTGTAGCCGGCATCGACCGCCATGTTGATGTCGAAGGGGCTCATCTGCTTGCCCGGCGTGAACATATGCAGGATGTAAGGACGTTGTTCCATGACGTGTCGCTTCCGTTGATAGGGAAAAGGAGGCTGCGTGGCAGGACTGCGCGTTTCAGCGGGAATCAGCCTGGGCGGACCGTTGCGCCGTGGTTGCGCCCACGCACGATGTGCCACTGCAGTGCGTCATCGAGCAGCCCGGCCAGGCGCAGTCCGGCAATGACCGATTCGGCTTCGTTCTGGCTGCGGACGATGGCGAAGCCGGTCGGTCCCCACGAGCTCTGGCCAATGCCTGCCACATGATGCGTACGCACCCACTCGAGCGCGCGACCGACCGCGGCACTGGTGTACATCGAGCCACCCTGGGCGGGCGCGAAATAGTCGCCGATCAGTCGTTGCACCGTGCTGACGCCCTCGGCAAAAGGTTCGAACACGCCTTCGAGGGCGCCGGGCAGCACGCGCATCAGTACTTGGTGGCAGAGGTCTGCCGCCAGGCTGCGCGGGAACGGCGGTAGCGCGGCCATGGCGACGCGTTCGGCCGAGCCTGACAAGCCATCGATGCGATCATCGAGCAGCAACAGGATCCTCCAGGTGTCCGGGAAGGCGATGCGCGAAATCAGCGGCGCTACCGTGCCGTCTGCACCCGGGCCGCCATCCAGTAGCAGGCCACCCTGATCGAAGCCGGCCAGGCCCACCCCGGAGCGCTCGCCACGGCCAAGTCGGGCTGCCAGGCGCCGAGTGGGGATCTCGAGACCGTGAAACTGACAGAAAGCGTGCCCGCAGGCGAGTGCAAGCTGGGTGCCGGAGCCGAAGCCTGAGTGCGCGGGCGGAGCGGCATGCAGGTGCAAATGTGCCGGGTTGCGTAGCCGGGTTTCGTGTTGCAGCAGCTCAAGGTAGCGCGCCATGCGTTCCAGCGCTTGCTCTGCGACGATACGCGGCAGATGGGCTGCGACACTGGCGTCATTGCGCGAAGCCGCGCGGATTTCGACACGGGTGTCGAAATCGTCGATCACCACGCCAAGGCTGGCAAAACGCCGACCCAGACTGCCGCTGGGGTCGAGAAAACCCAAATGCAGTCGTGAGGGCGCATCGACGAACACAGCACGGTCGGCACTTGCGGACACGTTGGGCGGCGTCATGCGGGTTTCGGGATTGCAAAAGACATCGGCAAAGGGGGACATCGCTCGCAGTTCGCAGGCCGTGAGGCTGAAAGGTGCGTGCCAAAAAATGGGGTACGCAGGGGGTTTGTAACTAGCAATCTCCGTTCCACACAGAAAATTTCGGTATGTCGGGTGATTCTGCTTGCATCAACTCGGGTCTCAGCAAGGCCGCCAGGAACAGTACGCACACCGTCAAATCCGCGGTCGTGCCCGGGTTGAGCCCTCGCTGCTTGAGCAAGCTGTCCCAGTCGTGGAGGTCGGCATCGAGCGTGGCGTCGTCCTCATCATTGAAGCGCGCCAGTCGCACCGCAGCTTCGGCGCTGATGACGTCTGCCAGCGTGGGGCCGAACTTGCGTGCCAGGTGCGAGTCCCGGTGTCGGGCCAGCAGGTCCAGGTATATACGCTGAATCTGACGGTGCAGAGGACGTCCGTTGGCCTGCTCGGCCTGGAACCGCGCCAGAGCGTGGAATACCTCGGCGTAGCCATTGGCATACTGTGCGGCGATGAAGTCGCGTGCGGCCGCGAGTTGCATTGCCTCGCGCAAGCCCACGCTGGGTGCTGCGTGCACATCCTGCGATTCGGCCTGTCCCAGTCCGCCTGGGTTGGCATGGGCAATGGCAGCAAATGCCTCCTGCGCGTCTTCAAGGTCGAGTGTTTCGAGCGCCTCGTCCAGTGCGTATTGCAAGTCATCCCGTGAAGCTGTTCTTGCCTCTTCCACGGCACGAGCAATCGGCGCACACAGCAAGATGATCCCGAGGTTGGTATTGCATCCCACTGTCGCGCGCGTGGCCCGGACAGCGGCATGCACACGTGCTCCAACCCCTGCCCCGGGATTGAACAAACCGCTAGTACTGGCCGCTGCGCTGTCGAGGAACTGGCGTGCCTGCATGTCGTGACCGGCTGACTCGATGCTGACGTTACCCGGTTTGAATGTCGCCACATCCATGAAACAAGCCCAGCGAAATGCCTCTGGGGCATGTGAGAACGCGGAGTTCAGACGAGCAAGAATCTGGTCGCGTCGCCTGCTCAGTCTTAACAGCACCTCTTCGACCGAATGTGCTTGGGCGCTTATGGAGCACACTGGGTCGTAACGCGCGTGATGGGATCCGGCAGCAGGAAGGTCATGGCAGTCGGATTGCTCGGCGAGCCACTGTGCGAACGCCGGCGTGATGTCACCACGTCGGCGTGCAAACACCACTTCAACACCCTTCACCTGCCGTGGTGCCGCGGAGGGCAGCGCGAATGCCGGCAGGGTCCGATCGGTGCAGGCCATGACGTGGGCCGCGATGAGGCCGCCCACCACCGATTCATCGAACAGGGCCAGGCTGGCCGTGGGTCTGGGGTTGAGTTCAAGAATGAGAATGCCGGCCGGTCCGAGCAGGAAGTCGATGCCGTTCAGGCCGCGCAGCTCGAAGCGTCGGGTGAGCTGGTTGGCAATGCGGGCGACCTGCGCTGCGATTGTTGCGTCGAGCGTGATCGGGCCGATGCAGCCGCGATAGACGTAAGGTCGCGAGCCCAGCGGCGCGACGATCTGGCGGGCGATGCCGACGACACGCGCGTCTGCACCATCCGCCACGAACAGCGCGGACAGGGACATGCCCCGCTCCTGCCGCTGATAGTAGGTGCCTGGACCTGGACAGGCCGGTACACGCGAGGCTGGCCGGATGTGCCAGCCGCCACTGGCGTGGGCGTCCTTGAAGAGCCACCCCGTTGTCTCAGCAGGTGCCTGCAGGCTGGTTTCGGGTGCCGCAATCCCAAGCGCTGCGAGGGAGGAGAAAAAACAGCCTGGCGTGCGCACGCGGGTGATGGTGTCGGGCGAGTTTCCGATGAGTGGCAAGTGCCTTGCACCCTCGGCCAACAAATCCGTGCTGCCCTCGAACCCGCTGCCCGCGATCCAGCCAACGATGCCCGGCCGGCGCCCCGCATGGTCCAGCGCCGACAGCAAACACGTGCGATCCGGCGTCAGTTTTCCCGGTCGCGAGAGCGGCAGCCACTCGACCGCGATGCGCCGGGTGTCGAGGTCGCCGAAGGCATCGACGACGATCGGTGCATAGCCCGCCACTCGGGCTGCCTGCGCCAAAAGCCGTGCCGATGTACCGACCACCAGCACATGGGGGCGGTCCGGATCCGGTATCTCTGCTGCCTGGCCCTGCAAGGGCATAGCGTCTCCTGTGTCAAAACGAAGCACTTGAACCGTATTACAACACGCGCATGCGGCACAAAGCGGATGAGCAAAAGAGCGGGCTTGCAGGGGTGACCAACGAAGTCGTGAAACCTGCGTCCATAGCCCGGCCGGGCGCGATATTACCGTCTAGTGTTAGTTGGCACGTGCTTTGCATTGATAGGGGCACGCCGGACTTCCTGCTGACACCAGACTCGCATGCGCGGCGGGATTTGGGCCTTCAAGGCGGCGAGCGCAAAACTTCAAATGAACGAGGAGACAAAGATGAAGCAAAAAGGGATTCCTGCACGGCGCCGCCCGGCACTGATCGCTGCACTTTTGCTCGCAATGCCCGGACTTGCGCTGGCCAATGCCGATCTTGAAAGCAAGATGGCGAACCCGAAGAACTGGGCCGCGCAAGCGGGCGACATGTTCAATCAGCGTTACAGCAAGCTGAACCAGATCAACAAGGATAACGTCGGCAAGTTGCAAGTTGCGTGGATGTTCTCTACTGGCGTATTGCGGGGCCATGAGGGCTCGCCGCTGGTCATCGACGGCATGATGTACGTGCACTCCCCGTTCCCGAACAAGGTCTTTGCGATCGATCTCGACACACAGAAGATCGTCTGGAAATATGAGCCGAAGCAGGATCCCTTCGTGATCTCGCAGATGTGCTGCGACACCGTGTATCGCGGCTTGGCCTATGGAGAAGGCAAGATCTTCCTGCAGCAGGCCGACTCGACTCTGGTTGCGCTCGACGCGAAGACCGGCAAGCAGGTCTGGAGCGTGGTGAACGGCGACCCGAAGGTCGGCGCGGTCAACACTAACGCACCGCATGTGTTCGGCAACAAGGTCATCACCGGTATCTCAGGCGGCGAATGGGGCGTGCGCGGCTTCCTCGCGGCTTACGACATCAACACGGGCAAACTGGCGTGGAAGGGTTACAGCACAGGTCCCGATGAAGAAATGTTGATGGATCCGGAAAAAACGATGACCTGGACGGACGGCGAGATGAAGCCGGTCGGCAAGGATTCGTCGCTGAAGACCTGGAAGGGTGACCAGTGGAAGATTGGTGGGGGCACGACCTGGGGCTGGTTCAGCTATGACAAGGCCACCAACATGGTCTATTACGGCACCGGCAACCCCTCGACCTGGAACCCCTCGCAGCGTCCGGGTGATAACAAATGGTCGATGACAATCTTCGCGCGCGATCTCGATACGGGTGCAGCGAAGTGGGTCTACCAGATGACGCCGCACGACGAGTGGGACTTCGACGGCGTGAACGAAATGATCCTCGCGGACATCGATGTCAAGGGCAAGCCGACCAAGGCATTGGTGCACTTCGACCGCAACGGTTTTGCATACACGCTTGACCGCACCAACGGCGCGCTGCTGGTCGCCGAGAAATACGATCCGACGGTCAATTGGGCGACGCACGTCGACATGAAGACCGGGCGTCCGCAGGTCGTGGCCAAGTACTCCACCGCGCAGGCCGGCCCGGATGTCAATGTGAAGGGCATCTGCCCGGCAGCGCTGGGCACGAAGGACCAGCAACCGGCTGCATTCGATCCGAACACCAAACTGTTCTACGTGCCGACCAACCACGTCTGCATGGATTACGAGCCGTTCGAAGTCGATTACGTCGCCGGTCAGCCGTATGTGGGCGCCACGCTGTCGATGTTCCCGACGCCCAATAGTCATGGCGGCATGGGTAACTTCATCGCCTGGGATGCCAGTGCGGGGAAGATCGTCCAAACCAAGGCAGAGAAATTCTCGGTGTGGAGCGGCGTGCTCAACACGGCGGGCGGCGTTTCCTGCTACGGCACGCTCGAGGGCTACCTCAAGTGCGTCGATGCCAAGGACATCAACAAGGAGCTGTACAAGTTCAAGACGCCGTCCGGCATCATCGGCAACGTTTTCTCCTACGAGCACAAGGGCAAGCAGTACCTGGGCGTGTTCTCCGGCATCGGTGGCTGGGCGGGTATCGGCATGGCGGCGGGCTTAGAGAAGGAAACCGATGGCTTGGGCGCAGTGGGGGGGTATCGCGAGTTGAGTCAATACACCGAACTCGGCGGTTCGCTGACCGTATTCGCGCTGCCTGACTAAACCGTTGATCGGTGGCGGGCTTCCGCCCGCCCTATCGCCCGGCGTGGCTCGCTGCCGCGCCGGGTGTTCCGGAGGATTACCGTATGCGTTTCATGAATACCCTTGCCTTGGTTACCCTCGCGCTTGCCGTGCCCTTGCACGCGGCCGATGCCAAAACGTCTGCCGATGGCAAGCCGCTGTACACCGTGGTCGATGGCACCAAGGTCGACGCCGATACCTTGAAAGGCTTTCGTACCTGGCGTGCAGCGGCGTGCGATCGCTGCCACGGTGCCAATCAGGAAGGTATGGTCGGCCCATCCTTGATCGAGAGCCTGAAAAGGCTGACGAAGGAAGAGTTCATCACCACCGTCACTGAAGGGCGCTTGGAAAAAGGCATGCAAAGTTTCAAAAACGATGCGCGTGTGATGGACAACATCGATCACCTCTACGCTTATCTGAAAGGGCGATCGGACGGGGCGATCACCTCGGCTCGCGTCCAGCCAATCGAATAAGCTCGACCGTCGGGAGATTGCCACATGAGCACACTCGCACGATTCGCGAGCCGTGATGGTCGCGTCAGTGTTTGCAAGACCTTGGCCGTTGGTGTGGTCGGCTTGATGATGTTTGGCACAGGTCCATCAACGGCCAATGAAGGTGGCGCAGCCGTCAAGGAACTTCGCGTCTGCCAGGACCCTGCAAACATGCCTTTTTCCAACGAGAAAGGAGAAGGTCTCGAGAATCGCATTGCGGAGTTGTTCGCGGGCAGTCTTGGCGTGCCGGTGAAGTACTACTCCTATCCACAGCGTTTCGCTTTCGTACGCAATACGCTGCGCTACAAGCTTCCAGGCGAGGACTACCGTTGTGATGTGATGCTGGGTGTGCCCGCAGGTTTCGATCAGGTATCCGGTACCAAGCCCTATTACCGTTCGACGTATGCTTTGGTTTTCGTCAAGGGCAAGGGCCTCGATGAGGTCAAATCCGGGGAGGACTTTCTGCGTCTCGATCGAAGCAAGCTGTCCGCTTTGAAGATCGGGGTGTATGACAAGTCGCCAGCCTCGAAATGGTTGGCCCGACACAGCCTCGAAGATCAGGGGGTCCCCTATCAGACGGTCGACGTGAATGCCGACCATTATCCCGGCTGGATGGTGGATAACGATCTGGTCAATGGCAAGATCGACGTCGCAATCTTGTGGGGACCGGTGGCCGCCTACTTCGCAGACAAGGTCAAATCGAAAGAATTGGTGGTCGTGCCGCTGAAGTCCGAGCCCGGGATCAAGTTCGATTTCGACATTGCGATGGGCGTACGCTACGGCGAGCCGGAATGGAAGAAGCAGATCGAAACTTTGATCGACCGCCATAAGGATGACATCGACAAGATCCTGAAGGCCTATCACGTGCCGCTGCTCGATGAGCAGTCGAACCCGATCGTTTATTAAGGCCTTGGCACGATGCAGCCCAGTTCCCTTTCCCATCGTCTGGCAAGTGTGCTGAAAACATTCGCGCTTGCTGCGCTTGCGGCACCCATGGTCCTGCAAGCGGCCGATGATCAGGATTACTCGGCGGCCGAGCGCAGCCTGTTCCTGACCAAGCACCTTGCCAACGTCACACCGCCCCACACACTGAGCTATCGCTTCCACAAGGCCGGTTCGCTCGAACAGGGGTTTGAAGACAAGGTGAGGATTTTGCTCGAGCAAGAGCCCGATGGTCGTTGCTGTTCTGGCCGCGGCGAGTTTCTGAGTGCCGAGCGGCGCATCGCACTGCCCGATATCGAGCACGCAGAGGGCAACCCGGTCATTCTCTATTTTCTCGAACGTGACGTGCGCGACATGCAGCGGCTGACCAAAGGTCAGCAAAATCATTTCCGCAAGCGCATTCGCATGGCGATCTACAGCGAAGCCCAGGTGCGCCGTGCCCAGTTCGATTACCAAGGCCGAACGATCGAGGGTGAGGAAATCAGCATCAAGCCCTATCTGGCCGATCCTAACCGTCAGCGTTTCGAGGAGCATGCCGGCAAGGAATACGTGTTCATGCTTTCCGAGGCCGTGCCTGGCGGCGTGTTCGGTATTCGTACTCGCAGCGGCCCGGAGGGACAGCTCGCACAGCCGTTGATCATCGAGGAGCTGGTGATCGAAGGGGGCGCCCTCCCCAACTCGGCCACGACCGACTCCCGCTCAGCCACAACTCCAGACACCAAGGCACGCTCATGAAGGATATCCGCGCGATGCTTGTGTTCGGCAGCCTGATGATTCCGGCCATCGGCGCACAAGCCAACGACTTCCCGACCCTCGACCGCGTGCTGTACGTGCATGAGTGCATGCGGGATCACCCCGGCACCCACTATGAAATGGTGAGCAAGTGTTCGTGTGCCCTCGACCGGCTGGCAGGCCAGATGTCGCATGGCGAATACATCGCGATGAAGACCTCGGCTGATGCCCGATCCATCGGGGGTGAGCGCGGTGCTTACATCCGCGCCAACAAAGACGAGCAAAAGGTCGGGCGACGCTTTGTGCAGCTGAACAACGAAGCAAAAAAAGGCTGCTTCATCAAGCTGGAAAAGGACTGAAGCGATGATCGCGCTGAGCCGGCGCGTCGTGCGGCGGGCTCGGTTCGTGTTGGACACGCTGATCAGCCTGACAGTTTTGTGCTTCAGCCTGTCGGTGACAGCCAAGGATGCCGAAGCCCTGACCGTCACCGAAGTGGCGCCAGGCGTTTTCGTCCACCAAGGTCAGCATGCCGCATGGGCTGAAGACCAGCATCACGATGTTGCCAACCTCGGCTTCGTGGTGGGTCAGCGTTGCGTCGCGGTGATCGATACGGGGGGCTCCCCCGCCGTTGGGCGCGCCCTGCGTGCCAGTGTCGCGGCACATACGCCTTTGCCGGTGTGTTACGTGATCAACACCCATGTGCATCCCGATCATGTCCTGGGCAACTCCGCTTTCATACCGCCGGCTGGCGGGTCTTCAACGCGCCCTGCGTTCGTCGGTCATTCGAAGCTGACCGCTGCGCTGACAGCACGTGGGCCTGCCTATCTGACAGCGCTTGAGCGTGACTTGGGTGTTGCACGCAGCGCGGATTTGATTGTCTACCCGGACGAGACGGTCGAAAGCCGAGTGGAGCTGGATCTGGGGGGGCGCGTTCTCGAGCTGCGCGCTTGGCCGACCGCCCATACCGACAACGATCTCAGCGTACTTGACGTGGAATCAGGCACTTTTTTCGCCGGGGATCTGGTGTTCATGACTCACTTGCCGGTTATCGATGGACGTTTGCTGGGTTGGCTGGGTGTGATGGATCAACTGGTGGTGCAGCCGATTCAGCGACTGGTACCTGGACACGGCACTGTGACCCATGATGTGGCAGCTGCGCTTGCACCGCAATGGCACTATCTGACGGCTTTGCGCGATGGCGTCAGAGCCGCGCTGACCAAGGGACAGACCATCGGACAGACCGTCGATGGCCTGCCCGCTCCCCATCATCAGGGGTGGCTGTTAGTCGATGAGTTTCATCGGCGCAATGTGACTGCGGCATTCGCCGAATTGGAGTGGGAAGATTGACTGCGCTCGGCCCGGCCGGCCTCAAGCGTACGGAGGACGAGAGATGTGGCAAGTCATGCGAAACTTTGCGATGTTCGGTGCGCTGACGCTGGGTTTTGCAGTGTCCGGTGCGTTGGCTCAGGGCAACAGTTCAGCGGTCAACCCGGACGATCCCGACGCCAGTCCAGTGTGGCAACAACTGCGAAACAGTTTGTTCCAGCAAAGGCCGATCAAGGCGGGCGATAAGGTCGAACTGTTGCTCGATGCGCCATCCCGGGCAGAAGATGCTGCCATCGTGCCGATCGCGATCTCCACGCGCTTCGAGCAGACGCCAGAGCGCCATGTTCGTAAGCTGTGGCTGGTGATCGACAACAATCCTTCGCCGGTTGGCGCCGTCTTCACCTTTACGCCGTCCAGCGGCAAAGCCGACATCGAAACCCGGGTGCGTGTCGATGCCTATACCCATGTGCGTGCAATTGCCGAACTGAACACCGGTGAGTTGTTGATGAGCACGCGCTTCGTGAAAGCATCGGGCGGCTGTTCGGCGCCGCCGGGAAAAGACCCCGCGGCGGCGATGGCAACGCTGGGCAAAATGCGTTTTCGTGTCGATGGCGAGGTACGCGCCAACCAACCCGTGCTGGCACAGTTGATGATCAGCCATCCGAACAATTCCGGGCTGGTGATGGACCAGCTTACGCGCCATTACACACCGGCGCACTTTGTGCGAAAAATCGAAGTGAGTTACGCGGGCAAGCCCATCCTGACCGCGGAGGTCGATTTCTCGATCAGCGAGAACCCCAATTTCCGCTTCTATTTCGTTCCCACGGGTGAAGGCGAATTAAAAGCAGAAGTCGTCGACACCAACGAGCTTCGTTTCGACACGGCCGTGAAGGTCCAACCCGCAGGTTGAACGCCCGTTCCGTCGGCCTTACAAGCCATAACCCGAATCGTGTGCGCGACGCTCTGCGAAGTCACGCAACATGAATTTCATGCCATGTTCCCAGGCTCGGTCGTTGTTGCCACGGATGTCGACCGACTTGTTCAGCACCACCCGGTCGGCTTCCACGTCGCGGATCTCGATGTTGATGTTCAGGATGAGGTTGCTCACCTTCTGCACCCAGCCCGTCGCGACCAGCCGCGCACCGACGGCCTTGCCGATCTGGATCTGGCAAGCGCTGCAGCGGTGCATGTGTTCCTGCTGTTCGCGCAGGGTCTTCAGTTGAACGCGCGCCGCATCGATTTCCTTTATCTCATAAAAATTCCGCGCAAGCATGCCTTCCCTGAACATTGATTCCATTCGCACAATGCGCCGCTGCATGTCGGCCGCCTGGGTGGGGTCGTGATGTTCTTCGATCAAGTCGAAATCGAGCACGGCCAAAGTGTTCGTCCCAGCGGAAGCGGCGGCCTGTGCCGTCACTGCGAGCGCAAACCCTGCGAACACACGTGCAAGTCGGGAGAATTTTTTCGTCATTTTATGCGTTCCGTGCGTTGGCTCTTTGGTTCAGGGACACGCCTTCTGCTGATTCTGGGCTTACTCAGTCCATCGCCGCATAGCATTGCGATGGAGGCCGTCGAACTTGCCCCCGGCGCGTTCGCAGTCATCGGTAGCAGGAATGAGGCCAGTGTGGCCAACCGTGGTGAGGTCGGCAACCACGGCATCATCGTGGGTGAAAGCGGCGTGCTGATGATCAACACGGGCACCTCTTACGCTCAGGGCCGGCGTCTTCTCGAGATCGCACGCCGTGTGACCGACAAGCCCGTCGTGATGGCGGTGATAACCCAGCCCCTGCCCGAATTCATCCTGGGTGCTGCGGTGTTTGCCGATCGCGGCATTCCGGTGCTGGCGCATGACGACGCGGCGCGGCTGCTGGCACAGCGTTGTGAGCAGTGTCTGGAACGTCTGCGCATGCTGCTTGGTGCGGACCTCATGGCCGGTTCGCGTGTCGTCACGCCCGATCGTGTCATTCGTGACGGACAGGTGATCGATCTCGGCAGGCGTCAGGTTGAACTGATTGTGCCTGGCTGGGCGAGCGCACCGGGTGACCTGATGCTGCGCGATCGCGCGACGGGGGTGCTCTTTTCTGGCGCACTCGTCACCGAACAGCGCATCCCGGACATTCGTGATGCCCGCTTGGATGCTTGGCTGGGGGTGCTTGACGAACTCTCCCGTGAGCGCGACACGGTGGTCGTACCGGGTTATGGCGAGCCTTTGTGCGCATCGGCAATCGCCCTGCAACGTGATTACCTGCATGCGTTGCAAGCCTGGGTCGACGCGCAACTCGAAGCCGGCGCCTCCCTCCATGAAACCACGCGTGATGCGATCGTCGCGCCTGCCTTTACGCCCTATCGCAACTGGGCGGGGTTCACCACGATCCATCCGCGCAACGTGCATCGCTACTACCTGCAGCGTGAAGCCCGACCCTTTGGGCAATAGGGAGTCGTTCGGCGCTGAGGTTGGGCGCGGAGGTTGAGCGCTGTGCCAAGGTTTCAAGTGGCCTGATCACCTTGGCAGAAGGCGCCTGAAGCCGACTCATCCACCCTTCTCCATCGCTGCTTTAAGCGCATCCAGACCGCCCTGGTACACGCCCGTGACGGCCTTGATTGCGGCGTCATCGTTTTGCTCCGGCGGTGGGTCGTTGTTGGGGTAGCCGCGATAGAAGGCCCCCTTCCAATGCACCCGGCTCTTGCCCTCGCCCGCCGACTCCACCGACAGCGTCGACGCGTAGTTGGTGACCGGCAGCACAACGGGATCGACCTTGGTGATCTTGTAGGCGTAGCTCATGGCGGCTGCGTCATGGCGGCGCAAAGCCTCTTCGATCGTCGGTGTGCCCTCACCCTTCAGCACCAGGACACGCGTCGCCTCGGCGTTGTTGCCTCCGCTGCCGGTACTGCTGGCGACTGCCGGGTGCCAGGACATGTCCTGGAAGTTGCCGATGCGCGCCCAGACCTTGTCGGCCGGCGCGGCGATGTCGATGCTGAGTTCGACCTTGAGCCGCGAGGGCCCATGTGCCGATGCGGTGGTGACGAATGCGCTGCACAGCGCCAACATCATGAACTGCCTCTTCGAAACGCCCATTGCTCCTCCGGTATCGCGCATTATCGAGATGGGCCGGCAGCTTCAGCCGGCTAAAGACAAACGCAAGCGGCGTGCCAGTTGGGATGCCGGGAAGCGGTCAACCGGGCTTGCCACCGCTACGCTTGAGCATGCCGCGTTGCGGATCGTAGCCCCAGGCAGCCAGCATGAAGAACGCGGCCAGGCAGCCGACGACGATGGCCAGCGAGGGCCAAGACCACTGTCCATACAGCGCGAAACGTACCGCCTCGACCGCGTGTGTGAAGGGGTTCCAGGTGGCGAGGAAGTGGATCACCGTCGCGCCCGACTCCTCCAGCTTCCAAAGCGGATACAGCGCGGGTGACAGGAAAAACATCGGGAAGATGACGAAATTCATCGTCCCCGCGAAGTTCTCGAGCTGCTTGACGTGCACCGACAGCAGCAGGCCCAGCGCCCCCAACATCATGCCGGCCAACACCAGCACTGGCAGCGCATACAGCCAACCCGACCACGGCACGCCGACATCGAACAGTGCGGCGATCAGCAGGAACACATAAGCCTGCAGCACCGAAAGCAAGGTGCCGGCGAGGAGCTTGCAGAACAGCAGATAGCCGCGTGGCAGCGGCGCAGTCAGCAGCAGTCGCATCACGCCCATCTCACGGTCGTAGACCATCGCCAGCGAGGACTGCATGCCGTTGAACAGCAGCACCATCCCCAGCAGGCCCGGGACGATGTAGGTCTGGTAGGGAATGTAGGTTTCGTAAGGCGGGATGATCGACACCCCGAACACATTCTGAAAGCCCGCCGCGAACACCACCAGCCACAGCAGCGGCCGCACCAGCGCCGAGGCCAGCCGCCCGCCCTGGCGGACGAACTTCGCGACCTCGCGGCTGGTGACGGCCTGCAGGGCGAGCAGTGCATGGCGCAGATTCATCGGCGGTGTTCCTGAGAGTACGAAAAGGGAGGCTGAGCGGCGTTCATTGGCTTGCCGGCACTCGATGAGGCCGGATCAAGGCTTGCACTGGCTGTCGCGCTGATCGAAGCCCAGCGTATCCATGTTGTTGGTTTGATGCAGGAAACCCTGAATCGGTGCGCGCTCGACCACGGCGTTGTGGGTGGCGATCAGGAGCGGCTGGCGTAGCTGGCGGTCCCACGTCCGAAAGCCCAATTTGTTGCCCTTGAAACCGTCGATGGTGATGTCTTCACCGGACAGGTAGGCCACCTGCTGGGCGAAGGATGCGTTGTTGGTACGCACCACCGATTCGACCACCGCCTTCACGGCGATCCATGCGGCCCAATCGCGGCTAGAGGGGTGACGCCCCCCCTCCTTCACCATGCGGCTGGTGAGCTGCGGCGCGCCGTGGCGCTCCCAGGTCCAGTGCCAGGCTTCAGCCACCAGGCCTTCGGCCCCGACGACCGGACGCGGCAGCACGGCACGATAGGGCACGGTGCGCGCGAATTCGCCATCCGAATCCGCCACGAAGATTGCGTCGTAGTCCTTGCCCGCCGTGAGCAGCGCGACGTTGCCCTGCTCACGTTGGCGCGGATCGTTGCTGAGTATGAAGCTGCGCTTGTCGATGATCTTGAGTCCGAGGCGTTTGGCCGAGTTCTCGAACGCGGCCGCAATCAGTTTGTCTTCGGCTAGCGGGCCTTCGAGCAGCAGCACAGACCGCCATTTGCGCGACACCAGATATTGCGCCATCGCGTCGGACTGCATGGCGTGGTTGGGAATCGTGTGAAAAAGCTGGGGTTGGCATTGCGTCTGGCGCAGGGTGTCGTCGGCGGCCGACACATTGAACAGCACCATCTCGCTGCCACGGGTGGCCTTGGCCAGTTCGGCCACGACCGCGCCCGGTGCATCGACGAGGAAATAACGTACGCCCTCCCCTTGCAGCCGCTTCGTCTCAGCGATCAGCGTGGCGGCATCGCTTCCCTTGGCGCGTTCGAGGGCAAAATCCACGTTCAGCGCCTTGCCTACGAAGCGGGCTTCGCGCAGCGCCACCTCGGCGCCGACGACGGGCGATCCCATGGGCTGCGACAAGGTACGAAAGAAGGTGCGCTTGCTGTCGTAGGCCGGGTTGCGGTCGAGCTCTAGGAAGCCGAAGCGGATCGTTTCGGCCACAGCCGGGAGGCTGGTCAGCAGCGCGGCGGCCACGGTACTGGCTTGAATCAGGCGGCGAAAGGACATGGAACGTGTCTCGGTCGAGGTGTCGGTGCGTCGAGTGTGCCTGCGCCCGGCCGTTGAGCACGTGCGCAGGCACAGCGTGGATCAGTCGTCGATCACCGCGGTGTGCGGCACGCGGCCGACCGGAACGGACTTGATCACCTTGTTGGACTTGGTGTCGACGATGGAGACATCGTCCGACAGCCCATTGACCACGAACAGCAGGCTTTCATCGCGATTCAGCGTCGCCCCCCAGGCGCGTTGCCCGACCAGCACGTAGTCCTTCACCGTGCGACTGGCGACATCGACCACGGCAAAGTGATTGGCGCGACCCAGCGTGACGTAGGCGGTCTTGCCATCGCGCGTCATCGTGATGCCGACCGGCGTGACGTCATCCGCACGGAAACCCTTGGGTGCGAAGGACACGGTGCCCTTGATCGCGTCCTGGGTGCCATCGAGGATGGTGACCGACCCTCCCAGTTCGTTGGTGACCCACACCTCGCTGCCATCCGGGGTGGCTGCGAAGCGGCGCGGGCGGTTGCCGACCACAATGTTGGCCTTCACCGCATTGGTGGCGGTGTCGATCACGTGCACCATGTTGGCTACTTCGGAGGTCACGTACAGCTTCTTGCCGTCCGGACTCATCATCACGCCCTCAGGCTCCTCGCCCACTTCGATCTCGGCCAGGACCTTGTTGCCGGCAAGGTCGATCACCGACACTTTGGCGTCTTCTTCGTTGGAAACGTAGAAGCGACTGCCGTCCTTGCTGAGGTCGAACATCTCGGGGTCTTCACCGACATCGACCGAGCGTTCCACCGCCAGCTTGGCGATATCGACGATGTCGACCCGCTCGGAGTTCGATGCGATCACGTACAGCTTGTCGCGCGTGGCGTTGAGCTTCATGTCGCGCGGACGCTCGCCGGTGGGAATGGTCTTGACCACCGCGTGGGTCTTGCCATCCAGCACCGTCACGGCATTGTCGTTTTCGCTGCTGACGAAGATGTAACCGGTGTCCTTGGCGAGTGCGGCACTCATCGGCAGGGAAAGCAGCAGTCCGGTCGCGAGGGCGCCGGCCAGGCGTTTCAGGGAAGGGGGATGCAGGTGCTTGAGCATTGCGGATGTCTCCTCTTGGTGTGGTGCTGCTTAAAGTGCAGGTGCGGCGGCAGTTTCTTTACCGCCGGTCATCTGCAGGAAGGCGGCTGCCAGGGATTGCGCGCCGGTGGCGTCGACGAACGCTTGCGGCGTGCCTTCTGCAAGAATTTTTCCATGATGCAGCACGATCACGCGATCGGCGGCTTCGGCTTCGTCGACCAGATGCGAGGCCCACAAGGTGGCCACGCCGTGTTCGCGCAGGGCCAGTACTTCGTCCAGCAGTTGCCGGCGTGATGCCGGGTCGAGACCGACGGTGGCCTCATCCATCAGCAGCACCGCCGGACGATGGATCAGCGCGCGTGCCAGCTCAACCTTGCGCCGGTTACCGCCGGAGAGTTCGCGCACGCGGCTCCCCGCGCGCTCGGCCAGTCCCACGCGCGCCAGGGCGTCGGCAATGCGGGCACGGCTTTCGGCACGGCCCAAACCGTGCAAGCGGGCATGGAAAGTGAGGTTGGCTTCGACGCTCAGATCCAGGTCCAGCGTCATCTGCTGGAACACCACGCCGATGCGGCCCAGCGCCATGACTGGCTCACGGCGCATGTCGTGGCCACATACCCGCACCTGGCCCGCATCGGCGTTGAACAGTCCGGTCAGTAGTTGGAACAGCGTGCTCTTGCCCGCACCATTGGGGCCCAGCAGGGCGACGAACTCGCCGGGCGCGACGGACAGGCTGATGCCCTTCAAGGCCTCGCGCGCGCCGTAGGACTTGCGCACCGCATCGACCTGCAGCAAATAGTCGAATCGGGTGGGGTGTTCAGGGCTACGCACGGGCGAACTCCTCGTGTGCTCGGGCGGTGCTTTCCACGCCGCCAGCGAGCAGTTCCGGGTGGCGTTGCAGCAGGTCCTGATGCAGCGCCTGGACCGCGGCGTCTGTCGGGGTGCGGGGATGTGGCAGCGCGATGGGCAGGTTCAGCACCACCTGCGCCGGTGAGGCCGACAGGAAGAAGACCCGATCGCCCAGCGCCAAGGCCTCGCGCAGATCATGGGTGACGAACAGTACGGTGGTGCGGCGTTGGCGCCAGATATCGACCAGCATGACGCGCAGGCGGTTGGCGGTGGGCGCGTCGAGCGACACGAAGGGCTCGTCCATCAGCAGCAAGCGCGGCTCGATGACAAAGGCGCGTGCCAAGGCCACGCGACGTTGCATGCCCCCCGACAGTCGACCGGGATAGGCATCCAGGACTTCGCTCAACTCCATCGCCTGCAGCAGTGCGCGTGCGCGTTGCGAACCCTGTGGGTCGTCGCGCAGCACGAGTTCCACGTTCTGCAGCACCGTCAGCCACGGCATCAGCCGCGGCTCCTGAAACATGAAGCCGATTCCACCCTCCGGCGCCTGACCATCGAGCGCGATACGGCCCTGATAGTCGGTGTCGAGCCCGCCGACCAGATTCAGCAGGGTGCTTTTGCCGCAGCCTGACGGCCCCACGACGCAGGCGAACTCGCCCGCCTGCACCTGCATCCGCAGGGCCTGTAGCGCAACGTGGGGTTGGCCGCCGCGGTCGGGATAGGTCTTGCGGGTGATGTCGATGTCCAGCATCTCAGCCCCTCCAGCGCGTTACGCGTCGTTCGAGCGGACGCAGCATCAGCCCTTCGACCAGCAGCACGATCGCGGCAAACACCAGGGTGTAGGCCAGGATGCCGGTGATGTCGAAGAACTGGAAGAACACATTGAGCTGGAAACCGATGCCGTTGCTGCGCCCGAGCAATTCCACCACCAGCACGATCTTCCAGATCAGGGACAAGCCTGAACGGGCCGCCGCCATCAGGTAGGGTTGCAGTTGGGGCAGATAGATGTGGCAGAAGGTTCGCCAAGGCGGCAAGCGATAGGCCGCGCCCACCTGCATCAGGCGCGGGTCGATGGCGCGCGCGCCCTCCCGCACGGTGACGACCACGGTCGGAATCTTGTTGATGGCGACTGCAATGATGGCCGCCGTGTCGTTCAAGCCGAACCAGACGTAGCAGAGGATGATGGTGACCAGCGCCGGGATGTTGAGCCCGAGCACCAGCCAACCGTCGAGGAACAGATCGAGCCGTCGCCAATGCCCCATCGCGATGCCGATCAAGGTGCCGATGAGCATGGCGACCGTGAAGCTGACGACGACACGGGACAGCGTGATGTAGAGGTGCTCGGGCAAGACCAGCGACGCGGTCTCGGCCGCGATGCGCTCGAACACCGCCAGTGGTGCGGGCAGGGTCGAGGTTTGCGCGATGCTGGCCGCGATGTGCCAGACAAGCACGAACACCAGCAGTGAGGCCAGTCGGGTCAACGCATCCCTGCGCCCCACAGGTGACGTCGCGCCCTGACGCTTGAGTGGGGTCGCGTTGTCCTGTTGGGGTGCCATGCCGAGTGCGTGCTGTACCTTGACCGTCACCGATCCACGTTCCCTGTCCAGAATGTGCCCGTGGCCAGCGTCCTGGCGTTGCCCACCAGCGCTGTGCCCCCTTCGGCGGCGAGGATGTCGAAGACGTGTCTTGCCACCTGTTCGGCTTCGCCCATGTCCGCTGCCGGGATGCCCGCACGGTAGCCGTCGCGAAGTGCGATGAAGGTGGCGTCGTCCTCCACCTTCATCGAAGGCCGCAAGGCCTGCCAGGCTTCGTCCGATTCGCGCAGCAGTTGCTTGGTGGCGGTCGAGGCCCGCAGAAAACCCTGGATGCTTGCCAGATTCTGCGCTGCCCAGTGTTCACGAAAAACCCAGCCGACCAATGGCAGTTCCGAGCGTACATCGAGCACGGCGAGAATCTCGCGCATGTCCAGTAAGGGCTGCATGCCGGCTGCTTGCAGTCGTGCGCCGTAGTGCCAGAAGTTGAGCCCCGCGGGCAACTCGCCCTTGAACATCAGCTCGTTCAACAAGGGCGGGGCGACGAAGTCGGGCTTGACCCACTGCGCAGCGTCTTCACCAACGGTTCGGCGGGCATAGGCGCGCAGCAGCAGCCAGCTTTTGTCGAGTGGGCCACCGGCAATGCCCAGGCGCTTGCCACGCAAGTCAGCGAAGTTCCGGATGCCGGCGTCGGGTCTCACCATGATGCCGCCAACGGCCAGCGAATAAGGGACGAAGGTGAAGTCGCGCCCCTCAGCACGTTGGCGAGCAACCCAGATCCAGTCGTTGACGATGACGTCGACTGCACTGCCCAGCATGGCCACATTCGCCGCATCCTTCAGCGCTAGGGGCACGACCTGGAGACGAACACCCTCCTTCTCCGCAAGCCCCGCGCGCTGCATGGCTTCGAGTTCCCAGGCGACCGTGCCGAACTGCAACACGCCGACCCGTAACGTGGGCAGGTCCGCGGCGCGCGCGCCGGTGACGAGGCAGCTGCACAGCAACACAAGCATCCAGCACGTTCTAAGCGTCGATCGCATGCAGCACTCCCGCCGTGTGTCCGTGTCCGTAACATCGGGTCCAGGTCGATGTCGTCGGAGTGTGTCCAAGCAGTATCCATGCCGGCCTGTCCGTTGGATGAGGCGGGGTCGTATTGCCTTGAACTATCGTGTTTTACCTAATCCAGAGCTGCGTTTGATGGATGTTTCGATTGGGAGCAAGTGTTCCATCCTGAGACAGCCGCGGGGGCGCTCCAGTCCATCTGCGGGCTTACCCTGCTCCGCACTTGCCTTGCCAACTGCGGCACGAAATCTGCATGTGCCCGGCGGTAACAGTGCCCCATCGCAGAGCCTTCTTGGCTCGCCGGGCCTCCGCAAGCAGGACGATCAGCATGATGAATAGCGCAGATCAAACTGACGCCGATGGCGACGCCCGCGCCCATGCGCGTCCGGCTGTAAGCGACCTGCTCGATCCCGAGCATGAACGCCTGCTCGCGTGTTCCATGCCGGCGATGGAAACGCTGCATCAGCAATTGGCCAGTCCGTCCTTGTCGGTCTTGCTGGCTGACCGCCAGGGCTTGATCCTGGGGGTGGTCGGGCGTCAGCACGCCACCCTGCCCGGCTCGCCGATTGCGACCGGTGAGACGGCCGAGTCCCGGGACAACAGTGCGCAGGACGCCGAGCCGGGCGCCTTTGCGGTGTTTGTCGGCGAGCGCATCGTGATGGGGGTGACTGCGCCCATTCTTGCGCCCCAGGGCGGCGTGCTGGGCATCCTCGACTTCAGCGCCTCTCCATTCGACAACCTCAGCCATGCCGGTGCCTTGCTGCACACGACCGCCGGCATCATCGAACACCGCTTGATCGAGAGTGATCAGCGCGGTTTTCTGGTGCTGCGTTTCCACACGCATCCCGCCGTGCTCGGCAGCCCGCTCGAAGCCTTGGCCGTGTTTGATCGGGACAGCAGCTTGGTCGTGGGCAACCGCGTGGCCCGCAATCTGCTTGAGATGGACGAACGCAAAAGCCGCGTGCGTTGCCCGGACTGCTTTGATGCGCCCTGGGCCGGATTGGTGGGGCAAGCAGCCTTGTCGGTGTCCGAGCCCTTCATGCTGCGGACCTGCCGTGGCGGACAGCTCTTCGCCCGGGCCAGCCTGCGACAACCGCTCGTCAATTGAGATCGCTGAATGAAACACTCCGATGATCGCCCCCCCCTTCTGCCAGACGTGACTGCGCGCGGTGTGGGGCGTGTCACGCTGCGCGGGCGCGTCAGCCTGGTGCTGACCGCCCTGCTCGCCGTGCTGATACTGATCGCCGCGGCGGGCTGGGTGCGCGAGACGCGCCTGGCGATCCACGAGGAAATTCAGGCTGCAAGCCGGGTGGCCGAACAGTGGCTGGTGGTGTTGATCGATGAAACGGTGCGTGATGGCAACGAGGGGGCCGAGCGTTTGATGAACCACCTTGCTGCGGTCGGCCGGGTGCGTGCGAACCAGCTCGAAATTCGTACCGCGGATGGCGCGCTACGCTACGTTTCGCCAGCGTCAACGTACAAGGCGGGGCGCGATGCGCCGGCCTGGTTTGCCACGCTGGTCACGCCGCCTCTCGCCGTTCGCGATTATGCCGCCGGCGATCTCAGTATCCGCATGGTGCCGGATGCGTCGCGGGCCGCAGTGGATGCCTGGGACAGTCTGATGTCAGGCTTGGGTTGGGCCTGCGCGCTTTTGGCCGTGCTGTGGATCGGCATTCGTGCGGCGCTCGATCGTGCCTTGTCGCCACTGGCCCATATCCGTGAGGCCCTGGTGCGGGGTGCGGAAGGCAACTTCGAAACCCGCTTGCCGGCCTACGCGGTCGCTGAAGTCGACCTGTTGGCACGCAGTTACAACTGCCTCGCTGAAAGCCTGGACATCACACGCGCCCACAATGTCCGGCTGGAAGAGGATCAGGCTTTCTCGCGCGAACTTCATGCCAGGCTGGAGGAGGAGCGGCGCGTGATCGCGCGCGAACTGCACGATGAGTTGGGGCAGTCGATTACTGCAGTACGGGCGATTGCCGGGGCGATCATGCAGCGTAGCGAACAGGCGCCGCCGATCCATGGCAGTGCGCAGGCTATCCTCGCCATGACGAGCCAGATGCAGGATGGCGTGCGCTCCATCTTGCACCGTCTGCGGCCAGTCGGAGGCGAAAGCGAATTTTTGCTGGCCGATGCGGTGCGTGACTATTGCGCCTTGTGGTCGAACCACCATCCCGGTGTGGCGCTGGTGCTCGATATCGGCAGCGTGGCTACGCCGTTACCGGAAAAACTGGCCTTGACCGTGATGCGCCTGCTGCAGGAAAGCCTGACCAATGTGGCTCGGCATGCAGGTGCCAGTCATGTGGATGTGAGCGTCAAGCAGATGGGTGCAATGCTGGAACTGCGTGTGCGCGATAATGGGCGCGGCATGTCCGGCACGGTGGCGCCGGATCGGTTCGGGGTGCTGGGTATGCGTGAGCGCGTCAGTGAACTGCGCGGTGAGTTGAGCTTCGAATCGCCGGCCGAGGGTGGGTTGAGCGTCTGTGCACGACTGCCGAACGATGGCGGACAACGGGAGAGTTGAGTTGGGTGTGATGCTGGACAATCTGCGCATCCTGTTGGCGGACGATCATGCCGTGGTGCGTATGGGTTTCAGGCTGTTGCTCGAGGGTGCTGGGGCTCAGGTGCTTGATGAGGCCGACAGTGGCGAAGTCGCAGTGAGCAAGTATCTGGATCTGCGCCCGGATGCGCTGGTGATGGATGTTTCGATGCCCGGTATCGGCGGCATCACTGCGCTCGAGCGCTTGCGTGCGCATGTTCCGGAGGCGCGCGTGCTGATGTTGTCTGCGCATGAGGATGCGCAAATTCCCAGCCGGGCCTTGAAGGCCGGGGCGACGGGCTATCTGTCGAAGCGCGCCGACCCTCAGGAGTTCATCCGTGCAGTTGGACTGGTGGCGCGCGGCAAGCGCTATCTCGATCCGGAGCTGGCGCCACAACTTGCTTTGGCGCAGCTCGGCGGCACCTCGGATCCGGTCGATGCGCTGACGGAAAAGGAATTCGCCGTCTTCATTCAGCTCGCGCAAGGGCGCTCCGTCGCGGAAGTGGCCACGAGTCATAAACTCAGCCCGAGCACCGTGGGCACACACCTGTATCACATCAAGCAGAAGCTCAACGCCAACAATGCCGCGGAACTGACGTTGATCGCGGTGCGGAGCGGCCTCATCGAGGTGTGATGAGAACGCCGCCTACGCCGCCCCAAGCAATTCAGGAAGCCGAGGCTGCGTGAGCTGAATTACCGGGACGAGGTGGCGATGCCTTCGTGAGCGGTCAGTCCGCCGTGCAAGCTTGCGCGTCGGCGAGACTCCTCTGGCCCCCGGAATACAAGCGGCATCTCGCGCACCAATGCTTCGCCGCGCTGCGCCCGCGCGACTGCCTCGAGCACTGTGCCATGTGCGGGCGATTTGTCGCACACCGGATCCGCCGCCGAGGGGTCGCCAGTCAGCATGAAGGCCTGACAACGGCAGCCGCCAAGATCCTTCTCCTTTTCCGGACAGCTGCGGCACGGCTCCTTCATCCAGCCGTCACCGCGATAGCGGTTGAAGCCCTCCGACTCGTACCAGATGCTGCGCACGGCCATGTCGCGCACGTTCGGGAACGACAGCCCGGGCAGCATGCGCGCCGTGTGGCAGGGCAAGGCGGTACCGTCGGGGGTGACGGTGAGGAAGACGTTGCCCCAGCCGTTCATGCACTTCTTGGGTCGCGTCTCGTAGTAGTCGGGCACGACGAAGAAGATGCGGATGCGGTCGCCGTAGCGTTGGCGGCGTTCGTTGGTGACGTGCTCGGCGCGCTCGATCTGCTCGCGTGAGGGCAGCAATTGGTCGCGGTTAAGCAGCGCCCAGGAGTAATACTGGCTGTTGGCGAGTTCCAGGTACTCCGCGTCGAGCTCGACCGCCATGTCGATGATGCGGTCGATGTAGTCGATGTTGAGGCGATGGATCACGCAGTTCATCACCATCGGCCAGCCATGGTCCTTGATGATCGCGGCCACCTTTTGCTTGAGGTCGAAGGTACGGGTGTGTGACAGGAAGTCGTTGAGTTCCTTGGTGGAATCCTGAAACGAAAGCTGGATGTGATCCAGCCCGGCGTCCTTCAGCGCCCTCGCCCGTGATTCCGTCAGCCCGACGCCCGATGTCAGCAGGTTGGTGTAGTAGCCCAGCCGATGCGCCTCGGCAACGAGTATTTCAAGGTCGTCGCGAAGCAGTGGTTCGCCGCCGGAGAAACCGCACTGCACGCTGCCGGCCGCCCTTGCCTCGCGCAGGACGCGCAACCAGTCGGCGGTGGAAAGTTCATCCGGCGTATGGGCGAAATCGACCGGGTTGTAGCAGAACACGCAGTGCAGCGGGCAGCGGTAGGTGATTTCGGCCAGCAGCCACAGTGGCGGCCCAGGTTGCGTTGGGGACGATGCGGGCGATGCGTGCGGGGCGTTCATGTCAGGCCTCGATCCAGTGCTGCTGACGTGCCATGCCGAGGAAGGCCTGCACATCGGCAAGTAGCCCGGTGGTGGCGAAGGCCTGCTCCAGGTCGGTGACGATCTCGAGTGTGCTGCGTGTGCCGTCGCAGCGTTGCAGGATTTCGCCGGCGCTCTGGTTGAGTTTCACCATTCCCTCGGGGTACAGCAGTACCCAGGCCTGCTGTGCGTCCTCCCACTGCAGGCGAAATTTGCGCGAGATGCGCGGGCAGGCTTCGGGGCTGAAACCCGCAGCCTCGGTCATTGCGCCCTCGCCTTCAGCTCGCGCGGTCCGGCGATGTGTACCTCGCACTGGCTCAACATGATTGCGTCGGCCAGCGCCCACAGCACGTCGAGCTTGAACTGCAGGATGTCGAGCGCGCGTTGCTGCAGCGCGCGGCTTTGACTGAAGTAACCCAGCGTGAAGCGCAGACCGTGCTCGACGTCGCGCCGTGCCTGGGTGAGGCGATTCTTGAAGTACTGCAGGCCGGCGGTGTCGACCCAGGGGTATTGCGTGGGCCAGGTGTCGATGCGTTGCTGATGGATGTGCGGTGCGAAGAGTTCGGTGAGGCTGGAGGCGACCGCTTCCTGCCACGGGCGCTGGCGGGCGAAGTTGATGTAGGCCTCGACCGCGAAGCGCGCGGCGGGTGCCACGTAGCGCAGCGAGGTGACGTCGTCGCGGCTGAGGCCCACTGCCTCGCCCAGCCGTATCCAGGCCTCGATGCCGCCGGGATCGTGGAGGCCACCGATGTCATAGCCGTCATGGTCGAGGATGCGCTGGATCCACTCGCGGCGGATCTCTCGGTCGCTGCAGTTCGACAGGATCGCCGCATCCTTTAGCGGGATGGCGATCTGGTAGTAGAAGCGGTTTGCGACCCAGCCCTGCAACTGCGAGCGGGTAAGCTTGCCTTCGGCCATCATCACGTGAAAGGGATGATGGATGTGGTAGCTCGTGCCCTTCTCGCGCAGCAAGGCTTCGAATTCTTCGGCGCTCCAGGGGGGCAGGTTGCTGGCGCCGGCGCCCTGGGCGGTGAGGAGTTCGGCGTGGGCCCCTTCGGGCGGGGCGGCGGTCTGCATGCGGGCGTTCACAGGGCGATCTCCATGCCGTCAAAAGCGACCTCGATGCCGCGGTCGTCCAATTCGGCACGCTGCGGGCTGTCCTCGTCGAGGATGGGGTTGGTGTTGTTGATGTGGATCAGTACCTTGCGTGTGGTGTGCGGCAGCTTTTCCAGCCATTCGAGCATGCCGCCCGCACCGGACTGCGGCAGGTGGCCCATGGCGCGCGAGGTCTTCGCTGAGGCGCCGAGACGGATCATCTCGTCGTCGGTCCATAGCGTGCCGTCGACCAGCACGCAGTCGGCCTGCTGCATGGCTGCCCACACGTGGGGCTCCATCTCGCCCAGCCCAGGGGCGTAGAACACGCGCCGTCCATTGGCAGCATCGATCAGCGTGACGCCGATGTTGTCGCCGGGCTGCGGTTTGTCGCGGTGTGGTGAATACGGTGGTGCGTTGCTGGTGAGCGACAGCGCTTCGAAGCTGAGACCCGGCGCAGTGGCGATGGCAAAACGATCATCGAGCGGCAGTGAATGCCAATCGACACCGGCGTAGTGTCGCAATACGCCAAATATTGGATTGCCGACCGAGAGATCCTCGCGTACGCCCGGCGTACACCATACCGGCCAAGGCTTGCGGTGTTCCCGCAGCATGTAGAGGCCGGTGGTGTGGTCGATCTGGGCATCGATCAGCACGATGGCCGCAATCGCGGTGTCGCGCAGTGCGCGAGCCGGTTGCAGGGCAGGAAAACTGCGGAGTTGCTGCAGGACGTCGGGCGAAGCGTTGAACAGCACCCAGTTCTCGTCGTCGCCACTGACGGCAATCGACGACTGTGTCCGCGCTGTGGCGCGGACGCGGCCCCTGCGCAGGCCGTCACAGTTCGGGCAGTTGCAGTTCCACTGCGGAAAGCCGCCACCTGCCGCTGAACCGAGTACATGAATCCTCACGCGACCTCCGGTAAACGTGATGGGGCGGCTCCTGGAAGCCACCCCATCGGTCAGGATCAGCGGTTGGCGATATACATCGTGATTTCAAAGCCGAAGCGAAAATCGCAGGCGGTCGGGGTTTCCCATTTCATGATGTGTCTCCTGTCGGTGTCGGTTTTTGTGGTCCGTATTGATGCAGGCCACGACACGCATCATGTGATCTTGTCGTGCATGGCGAATCATTCGCATCTTGAATGGCCCCTCATGATTTTCATGAGATTGGTCGACATGCGACCCGAAGCCAGCCCCAAGGCACTGCAGAGCGCCGGATCGCCGCCTATCATCTGCGCATGCCCCCTCGCCTTGCCACCCCATCGCTTGCTGCAGACGACGCTGCCCTCTTCCCGCCATCAGAGCCTTTCGACAGTGGCTGGCTCGATGTCGGTGACGGGCATCGGCTGTGGTACGAGCAATGTGGCGTGCCACAGGGTTTGCCGGTCGTCTTTTTGCATGGTGGGCCGGGGAGTGGCTGCAGCGCGCGACATCGCCGCTTGTTCGATCCTCAGCTTTTCCGTGTGGTGCTGTTCGACCAGCGCGGCTGTGGCCGCAGCCTGCCGCGCGGGAGGGTCGCGTCCAACACCACGAACGACGTGGTTGCCGACATCGAGCGCCTGCGGGAACACCTCGGTATTGACCGCTGGCTGGTGACCGGTGGGTCCTGGGGCAGCAGCCTGGCGATTGCCTACTGCGCGGCTCATCTGACGTCTTGCCTCGGTGCCTTGCTACGCGGCGTGTTCCTGACCGGGAAGGACGATGTCGACGGGTTCTTCCAGGGGGCCGAACGCCTGTGGCCCGAAGCCTGGGGTGATCTGGCCGAGGGCGTTCCATCGTTGCACAGCGCACGGATCGCGGAGTACTACATCGATGCGGTGTGCTCATCGGACGCTGACCTCGCCGGCGCCGCCGTCCGACGCTGGATGCAGTGGGAGGCTGCGCTGACCTCCGCGTCCGACGGCCAATTGCCTCTTCCCGTACTGGACGACCAGGCGCTGGCTGCAGCCATCGACAAATACCGGGTGCAGGCGCATTACCTGGCGCATGACTGCTTTCTGGGCGAGGCCGCGCTGCTGGCGTTGGCCGTGAAAATGCAGCGCCTGCCAACGGCCATCCTGCACGGACAGAACGATCTGGTGTGTCGCCCTGCCAACGCCCGCAGGCTGCATGACGTGCTGCCGGGCAGCCGACTGGTGCTTGTGGAGGGTGCGGGCCACAGCCCATTCGATACGCCGATGGTGCAGGCTTTCATTACGACAAGCCGGCACTTTCACGCACACGGGGCTTTTTGAAGACACGCCGTTGTCTCATGAAAATCGCTAGCGGGCATTCGTGAATCCCGTGACGCGCGGACGCTGAGAGGACCGCAGAATGAGGCCTGCCGTGATCTAGAGGACCTCCGTGATGCGCCGCTCAACGACTCCGAAAACCGTGCCCCTGCCCCTGCCCCGTCTTCTGGTCAGTGCCATGTTTCCAGCCGTGTTTGTCGGCTTCCCGCTGCAGGTTGTGGCACAGGATGGGGCGCAATCGTCCGTCACGCTGAGCCCTGTGGTGGTCACCGGCAGTCGGGTGGAAGCAGATAGTTTCGAACTGCCTTATTCGGTCGATGTCGTCGATATGCGCGCGGCACGTGCAGCCAATCTGGGCGTGAATGTCTCCGAGGCGCTTGGCAGCGTGCCGGGGTTGGTCATCCAGAACCGGCAGAACTACGCACAGGACCTGCAGATTTCAGTGCGCGGCTTCGGGGCGCGTGCGGCCTTCGGGGTGCGCGGGGTCAAGCTCATCGCCGACGGCATTCCCGCCACCAACCCCGATGGCCAAGGCCAAGCTGCGACGTTCAACCTCGATACCGCCGAGCGGATCGAGGTGCTGCGCGGCCCGTTCTCCACGGTGTATGGCAACCATGCGGGTGGCGTGATCCAGTTGTTCTCGCGTGACGGTGAGGGGCCGCCGCGTATCACCGGCGGCGTGATGGCGGGTGCCTGGGGCACCACCCGTTTCGGCCTCGGTGCAGAGGGCGAGAAAAGTGGCGTGGGTTTCGTGCTCGATGCTTCGCGTTTCGACACCGATGGCTACCGCGACCACAGCGAGGCGCGGCGTGATCAGGCTTTCGCCAAGATCACCGTGCGCCCGGATGAAGACAGCAAGCTGACCCTGGTGGGCAGCAGCCTGCGGCAGAAGGACACGGAGGACCCGCTTGGGGTGACTTGGGAGACCTATCAGCGCGACCCACGGGCGGTAGAACAGGTGGCGCTGGATTACAACACGCGCAAGAGCATCGACCACATTCAGGGCGGAGCCACCTACGAGCGGAAGATCGGCACGGACCGCCTCCAGGTGGTGGCCTATACCGGGGAGCGTAGCGTCACCCAATACCAATCGATTGGCCAGGCTTTTCAGGGTGGGCCACGTCATGCGGGCGGTGTCGTTGATTTCGACCGGAGCTTCTTTGGTGGCGGGGTGCGCTGGATTGCAGAGCGTTCGTTTGGAGACGGTTTGCTGACGGTGACCGCGGGTGTGGATTACGACAAGTCCGAGGACACCCGTCGCGGATACCAGAATTTCGTCGGCGATACGCTCGGCGTGCTGGGGGCGCTGCGACGGAACGAGATCGATACCGTCACCAGCACCGATCCCTACCTGCAGGCTCAATGGAAGCACGGTAGCTGGCTGTGGAGTGCGGGGGTACGGCACTCGAAGGTTCGCTTCAAGGTGGATGACCGCTATATCGTTGCAGGTAACGGCGACGACAGCGGTTCGGTGGCTTACAGCGAGACGACCCCGGCGTTGGGGCTCGCCTACGCGCTCAGTCCCGCATTGAATCTGTATGCGAGCTACGGCGAAGGCTTCGAGACGCCGACCCTGAATGAGCTGTCGTACGCCTCGCCCAGTACCGGCTTCAATTTCGATCTCGCGCCCTCGACCAGCAAGCAGGCCGAGATTGGCTTGAAAGCGATCGTCGGTGACGCGACGCGCGTGAATCTGGCGCTGTTCCAGATTCGGACCGATGACGAGATCGTGGTTGCGGAGTCCTCGGGCGGACGCACCAGCTACACCAACGCCGGCCGCACCCAGCGCGATGGCATCGAGCTGTCGATGGAGTCCGAACTGCAGCGGGGGTTGGTCGCGAAGGGGGCGTTGACCTGGCTTGATGCCCGTTACGACGAAGCGTTCACCAGTCGTGGCACCACGGTGCCGGCCGGCAACCGGATTCCGGGGATTCCCGAGCTGACGGTGTATGGCGAGTTGGCCTGGACGGTCCGGCAAGGCCTGGTGTTGGCCGGTGAAGCGATCCATCGCAGCAAGGTCGAGGTCAATGATCTGAACCAAGGCGAAACGGCGCCCGCCTACACCCTGGTCAATCTGCGCCTGTCTGCCGAGCAGAAATCCGGCCCCTGGACCTTTGCCCAGATGCTGCGTGTCGACAATGTGTTCGATCGCAAGCACATCGGCTCGGTGATCGTGGGGGATGCGCAGGGGCGCTACTACGAGCCGGGGCCGGAACGCAGCCTATATGGCGGAGTGCGAGCAACCTACACGTTCTGACGGCAGGTCGTCCGTATTGCGGGCGACTTACTCCAGCTCGCGCATTCGCTCCAGCGCCTCTTCCACGCGATCGACGGCGATGACTTTCAAACCGTCGATTGCCTGTCTTGGGGCGTTGGCCTTGGGAATGATGGCGGTGTCGAAGCCAAGCTTGGCTGCTTCCTTCAGACGTTCCTGCCCCCGCGGCGCGGGGCGGATCTCGCCCGCCAGCCCGACTTCGCCGAACACGGCCAGTCCGCGCGGCAAGGCACGGTCGCGAAGCGACGAGACGATGGCGAACAGGATGGCGAGGTCGGCGGCCGGTTCAGCAATCTTGACGCCACCCACTGCATTGACGAAGACGTCCTGATCGAAGCACACGACGCCCGCGTGGCGATGCATGACCGCCAGCAGCATGGCCAGACGGGTGGGCTCCAGGCCGACGGACAAACGCCGTGGGTTAGGGCTTTGTGCAGCATCGACCAGCGCTTGCACTTCAACCAGCAACGGGCGCGTGCCTTCCTGCGTGATCAGCACGCAACTGCCGGCAACCTGCTGCGAGTGCTGCGACAGGAAAATCGCTGACGGATTGGACACCCCTCGCAGGCCGCGCTCGGTCATCGCGAACACACCCAGTTCATTGACGGCGCCGAAGCGGTTCTTGAACGCCCGGATCAAACGGAAGCTGGAATGGGTGTCGCCTTCGAAATACAGCACCGTGTCGACGATGTGCTCCAGCACCCGCGGGCCGGCGAGCGTACCGTCCTTGGTGACGTGGCCGACCAGGATGAGGCTGGTGCCGCTCTGCTTGGCAAAGCGCGTCAGTTGTGCCGCACATTCACGGACCTGGGCGACCGAGCCCGGTGCAGATTGCAGCGCTTCCGAATAGACCGTCTGGATGGAGTCGATCACGGCGACGCGCGGTTTCGACTCGCGCAGGGTGTGCAGGATGCGCTCGAGGTTGATCTCGGCCAGCATCTGCAGTTCCGACGGCGGCAGCTGCAGGCGATGCGCCCGCAACGCAACCTGTTCGCCGGATTCTTCACCGCTGACATACACGACCTTGTGCCCTTCCGCCAGATGGGACAAAGCCTGCAGCAGCAGGGTCGATTTGCCGATGCCGGGGTCGCCACCGATCAGCACCACTCCGCCCGCCACCAGCCCGCCTCCGAGTACGCGATCGAATTCATCGAGGCCGGTGGGCTGGCGCGGTTCTTCACGCGGCTGAAGTGACGACAGCGGCTTGAGCCGGCTGGTTTCCCCCGCCAGCGCGGCGAAGCGGCTGCCGGCTGCGGGACCCGGTTCGATCAGCGTTTCGGATAGCGTGTTCCAGGCCTGGCATTGGGGGCACTGCCCCTGCCAGCGCGGCACTTGGGCGCCGCATTCACTGCAGACGAAGGCCGACTTCGCCTTCGCCATCAGATCACGGTGTCCTTGTCCTGTGCCATGCGCGCGAACTCTTCGCTGGCATAGTCGGCAAACGCGGTGATCAGGCGCGAGCGGAACTTGTCGCGCGGCAGGATGAGTTCGAGCGGGGTGTAGATGCGTGGCTCGAGCCGCACCGCCGCCAGCCGCCCTTCTGCGACGTCACGCCGGATGGCCCGTTCGGAGGCGATCGCGAAGCCGAGCCCGGCTGCGGCCAGCTGCTTGATTGCGGCAAGGCTGCCGAGTTCGGCGCACAGGGTGATCTCGCTCCCCGCGATGCCTGCCGCTTCGAAGAACTCGTCGGCAATCTGGCGGATGCCATTACCCGGGTCGCGATCGATGAAGGGATGGCCGATCAGGTCCTTGGCCGTCAGTTTGTCGAACTTGGCCAGGGGGTGATCCGGGCTGCAGATCACCATCAGCTCATCACGCGCGGCGCTGCGGCGTTCGATGGTGTGTTGCTCGGTTGCGATCTCGATGAGACCGATATCCAGGTCACGGGCGGCGACGCTGTCTTCGGTGAGTTTGGAGTTGCCCACCACCACGCGGGGCAGCACGCGTGGGTACTTGCGCTTGAAGCCTTCGAGAATGGTGGGTAGCCAGTAAGCCGCAATCGTGGTGCTGGTGCCGATCTTGATCTGGCCCGCCAGTTCGTCGGTCAGCTCCGAGACGCGGGAGTCGAGTTCGGCCGACAACCCGAGGATGCGCTCGGCGTAGGCCAGCACGAGTTCGCCTGCAGGTGTGAGCGTGATCTTGCCGTGACCGCGATCGAGCAGGCGCGTGTCGAAGTGTTCTTCGAGCTGCTTGATCTGGAAGGTGACGGCCGGCTGCGTCATGTAGAGATGCTCTGCCGCGCGGGTGAAGGAACCGTGCTTGGCGACGGCGTGGAATACCTGGAGTCTGCGATCAGCCATGGTGTAGATAAGTATGATTTATTGCGTGAATTAGATCACAAACAGCGGGGTGTTGGCAGCTGTCGGATGGCTTGTCCAGGCCCTTCGTGATCGACGTCAGCGCAAGCACGCGATCTTCCGTGTTATAAACCGCGCTCCCGACCACAGGTGCCCGGTACCCACGATGCCGCTCGGCTTCTACATCATCATGGCGGCGCAGTTTTTCTCTGCGCTTGCGGACAACGCCTTGCTCATCGTCGCCATTGCCCTGTTAAGGGACATGGCCGCACCTTCGGAATATGAACCGCTGCTCAAGCTGTTCTTCACCGTGTCCTATGTCGCGCTGGCGGCCTTCGTCGGCGCCTTTGCCGACTCGATGCCGAAGTGGCGCGTGATGCTGATCAGCAACACGATCAAGATCGGCGGTTGCCTGATGTTGTTCTTGGGCGTTCATCCTTTGTTCGCCTATGCCGTCATCGGCCTGGGCGCCGCTGCGTACTCTCCGGCCAAGTACGGCATCCTGACCGAGTACCTGCCCCACCGCCTGCTGGTCGTGGCGAATGGCTGGATCGAGGGGCTGACCGTCGGTGCAATCATCATCGGCACCGTGATGGGCGGCATCATGATTCGCGGTGACGTCGCGCAGGGTCTGATGGCATTGAACCTGCCGTTCGTGGATACGCCCTTCGAGGCCGGCGTGCTGGTGATCGGATCCTTGTACCTGATTGCCGCCGCGTTCAATTTCTATATCCCGGACACGGGCGTCGACCACAAACCGCTCAAGAACAACCCGCTCTATTTGATCCACGACTTCAATCATTGCCTGCGCTTGCTGTGGCGCGACAAGCTGGGACAAATTTCGCTGGCGGTCACCACCCTGTTCTGGGGGGCCGGCGCCACGCTGCAGTTCATCGTGATCAAGTGGGCCGAGCACAACCTCAACATGAGCCTGTCGCAGGCCTCGATGATGCAAGGTGTGGTGGCGCTCGGTGTGGCAGTGGGCTCGGTCATGGCCGCACGCTATGTCACGCTGCGCAAGTCGGTCAGGGTCATTCCGCTGGGGATTGCGATGGGGGTGGGCGTGATCTCGATGATCTTCGTCACCAATACCACGGTGGCCATGGCGTTGATGGTGGTGGTCGGCGCACTGGCGGGCTTTTTCGTGGTGCCGATGAATGCGCTGCTGCAGCACAGAGGACACATCCTGATGGGGGCGGGTCACTCGATCGCGGTACAGAATTTCAATGAAAATCTGTCGATTTTGGTGATGACCGGCACCTATGCGCTATTGATCATGCTGGGGATGTCGATCGATGTCGTGATCGTGCTGTTCGGGCTGTTCGTTGCCGGCACGATGTTGATGGTCAAGCGCCGCCACGCGGCCAACCAGCGCGAATTCGACGACGTATCCTTGCTGGACGATCATGCGCATTGAGTCGCCGCTCACAGCCTTTTTTGGGCTGACAGGCGTTGCGCTCAGCTCAGATTTTTGAGACCTGATCAGCCATAAGCCGCCGTGCAAAACACAAATCTGCCCAGGCCTTGCCTTTGTCCTGAGGATTGCGCAGCAGGTAAGCGGGGTGATAGGTCACCACCACCGGGATACCCCGACAGTCGAAAATTCGTCCTCGCGCGCCTGCGATGCTGATTTCGGTGCCCAGCAGTGCGAGCGCAGCCGGGCGCCCCAAGGCGACCAGCAGTTTGGGCCTGATCAGTTCAATCTGACGTTCAAGGTAAGGCAGGCATGTCGCGACTTCTGCGGGTTCAGGCGTGCGGTTGTGAGGGGGACGGCATTTGACCGCGTTGGCGATGTACACGTCCTGCGAGCGATTCAAACCCAATGCGGCAAGCATGTTGTCGAGCAGGCGTCCGGCTTGCCCAACGAAAGGTTCGCCCCGCTGATCTTCCTCGCTACCGGGACCTTCACCGACGAACATCCAACTCGCCTGGCGATCACCGACACCGGGTACCGCTTGCTTTCGCCGCTCGCAGAGCACGCAAGCCCTGCAGTCACGGATGTCAGCTTCGAGCGCGTCCCAATCGAACGTGGCGATACGCGTTGTGCGCTCGGGGTCGTGTGTCGGTGTGGATCGGACGAGCGGCGGGGCCGCTGTTGGGGCAGGTCTTGCCGGTACTGAAACACGACTGGGTGTCCGACTTGCTGCGGGCGTTGTTGTCGGCATGGAGGATGGCCGAACGGGGGCTGACGCCGCGGACGTAAGGTCGGGAGCATCAGCCGGAGACCGGCTCTCGACCTGGGCAACATGAGGGGAGGCGTGTTCGGTGGTTTCTTGCTCGATGCTGTCTGCAAACGAAGAGCGTAAGCGCCAGAGCGGCCCGAGCCCCATCTCGCGCAGGATTGCGTCTCGATGCGAGGTCAGTTTGCGCACAGGGCGAGCCATGGCTATCAAAGCTCCCGCCGCATAACGATCGCATCCTCACGACCCTCTTCTGCCGGATAGTAAGCCCGGCGGCGGCCGATTTGCTCATAGTCCATGGCATGGTAAAGCGCCAGTCCAGCCTGGTTGGAAGGACGAACTTCAAGAAAGAACTGTCTTCCCCCCTTTCGGCGTGCTTCTTCATGGAGCCAACTGAGGAAGGTGCGTCCATGCCCCCTGTGCTGAGCCTCGCGTGCGATGCTGATGTTCAGCAGATGGGCTTCGTCCAGGACTTCAAGCACGATGGCATAGCCAATCGGGGCGGCGCCTTCGTACATCATCCAGGCGCCGTGTCCCGCCGACAAGGAGTCGAGAAAATTGCCTCGCGTCCACGGAAAAGCGTGCAGTTCGGCTTCGCGCGCTGCCACCCAATCAAGGTCTGCCGCCTGCATGGGAATGAAACGATAGCCTTCGGCGTTGCTCACGCCTTGCCTCCGCGCGCCAGTCGCTCAGCGGTCGTGAAGGCAACCTTGTCGCGCACGTAGAGTGGTGCTGCCAACTCGGGTGACACCAGTCCGCCCCTGTTGGCCAAGCGCGCGCCGAGCAAGGCCACTTCGTCGGCGCGGGCGACCAAGTCTTCGTGGCAGTGATCAAAGCGATCCTGGAAATGCGCATGCAGGATGTCAGGCCAGACGCGAAACGCAGAGCCAGCACCTACCCAGCGACCTGGCGGCAGTTCTACCACTTCCGGTGGTGTGCAGCGGGGTGCGGACATGGCTTGCAGATGGTCGTGCTCGTCGTGTTCATATGCCGCCCAATAGACTTCGCCCATTCGCGCATCGGTGGCAACGAAGACTCGTTTGGCGCCGGTCTGCAAGGCGATCGCGTCGAGGCTGCCGACCACGGCCAATCCGACATCCGTGGCCAAGGCCAAGCCTTGAGCAACGCCACACGCCAGGCGCAAACCGGTAAAGGCACCCGGCCCGGCACCGAATGCAATGGCATCCAGCGCGGAAATGGACAATCCTGCTTCGGCCATCAGCACACGTACGTCACGTAACACCGATTCAGAATGATTTGCCGCTCCGTCGATACGGCGGCTGACGATTGCATCATCCAGCAATAGCGCAACGCTGCCTTGCTCCGACGAAGCTTCGAGGGCGAGAATTTTCATGGTGCCGGTATTCTACCGGCTGGCGCGCCTGGATAAAGTAAAGCGCCGCCTGGATATCCGCACCCAGGGTTCAGCGGGGCTTTTTGCGCCCGGCAGGTTGCTCTGGATAAGCACCGCGCATCGCATCACGCAAATCCCGATGCAGGGCGCTACGTTCTTCGGCGTTCAGGCGGCGGCGTTCGGTGGATTTCTCGCCTGTGTCGTGCGCAGACGTCAGAACACCACGCAGCGTGTGCGGCTTTCTGTCGTTCGCTGCGCCCTCCTCGACTCTGGAGCGCGCATCGGCGACGCCCGCTGCACCAACCAGGCAAAGTGCCAAGGCAGTGACAATCAGGCGCCGACTGCAGTGCAGCAAGGCGATAGGCTGAGCGGCGAGTTTCGGTTTCATCGGCTGTTTTTCAGGGCGAGGAGGCGCCCGCACATCGCGTCATACATGGGAAGGAACATACGGCAAACTGCCCCCTCGCAATAGTGTCGCGGATCACGCCGCGCGACGTTTTGTAAGTCCATGTTGCCTTTCAGTCGAGTGCTTACGAAGCGTTACCCTGTGCCTCGTCAAAGGACACCTGCTGCCACTGGCAAGGCGTCGGCTTGAAGGATAGGATTTGCACCATGAACGTAAAAACTCGCTATCGCGTATTGCTGGTGGACGACGACGCACGCCTGCGTGAGTTGTTGTCTCGCTACCTCCAGGAACAAGGCTTCGCGGTCAAGGCCGTCGGTGATGCGCCGCAGATGGATCGCGCATTGCATCGCGAGCACTTTGATTTGATGGTGCTCGATCTCATGTTGCCGGGCGAGGATGGTCTCGCTATTTGTCGTCGCTTGCGTGCCGCGGAGAACAATCTGCCGATCATCATGCTCACCGCCAAGGGTGACGATGTCGACCGCATCGTCGGGCTCGAGATGGGTGCAGACGACTACATCGCCAAGCCCTTCAACCCTCGTGAGCTGGTTGCCCGTATCCAGGCCGTGATGAGACGACAACCACAGACGCTGCCGGGGGCGCCCACTCCTGAGGACGAGGTCGTTGCGTTCGGTAGCGTGCGCGTGAACCTGGGCACCCGCTTGCTAGAACGCAATGGGGAAGAGATTCAGCTGACGACGGGCGAGTTTTCGCTGCTCAAGGTCTTGCTGCAACATCCTCGCCAGCCCCTCTCACGTGACAAGCTGATGGAGCTTGCTCGCGGTCGCGAATATGGGGTGTTCGATCGAGCGATCGATGTGCAGATCTCGCGCCTGCGCAAGCTGGTCGAGGACGATCCGGCCAAACCGCGTTTTATCCAGACTGTTTGGGGTTTCGGTTACGTCTTCGTGCCTGACGACAGCAAGGGCAACACGGCAGAAGAAGACAAGGCGGCAAGCGGCGAGTAAGCGCAGCATGGCTGCCAATATCCGCGCGTCTGCTGTAACCGGCATACCGCAGAAAACGTTCGCATTCCTGCCAAGGAGTCTGTTATGGCAGACCTTTCTGCTCGTGGCACTGCTCCTCATCGTTGCCCTGGGTTCGTGGTCGCAGATCTTCCGCTATTTCCAGGAGCCGGCGCGCTCGCGTGACGTCGCGCAGATGGTGGTGTCGGTGGTCAACCTGACGCGGACGGCGTTGATCAACGCGGACGTGGAGCGCCGGACAGATCTGCTGATCGAACTCGCAGCCCTCGAGGGTATCCGGATCTACCCTGCGGAAGCCTCGGACGAACTCGAGCCTCTGCCCGAGACGCGGCCAAACCGACTGCTTATCGCGGACGTCAGGCGGCAGTTGGGCGATCACACCCGCTTTGCGTCGCGCTGGAAATCACTCGAGGGCTTCTGGGTGAGTTTTCGTGTCGATCCGGATGACCAGCATGACGAATATTGGGTGATGCTCCCCGGGGAGCGTATCGAGAACACCGACAGCTTTGATTGGTTGATCTGGGGGCTTGGGGCGCTGGTTGCTGCGATGCTGGGCGCTTACTTGATCGCGTCGCGGATGGGTAAGCCGCTGCGCCAGGTTGCGCGTGCGGCAAAACTGGTGGGTAGCGGGCAAACACCGCCTCCGCTGGACGAATCCGGTCCGCAGGAAATCGCAGTGGTGGCGCACGCCTTCAACCAGATGACAGGCGATCTTGCGCGTACGGATGCAGATCGCGCACTGATCCTCGCCGGTGTTTCGCATGACTTGCGCACGCCGCTGGCCAGATTGCGTCTGGGCGTCGAGATGTCAGGTGCGCCAGAGGATGAAGTGACGGCAATGGTGTCGGACATCGAGGAGATGGACCGCATCATCGGTCAGTTTCTCGATTTCGGGCGTGGCGTGCCGCAGGAGCCACCGCAGGTGGTCGATGTGTCGTTGCTGGTGCGTGAGATTGCCGAGCCGTACCGCCTGAGAGGTGTCGACATTCGCCTGGATGCGCCAGACGCGCAGATGGGATCTGTACGTGCGCTGTCCTTGCGGCGTGCAATCGCGAACCTCATCGACAACGCCTTGCGTTATGCCGGCGAAGATAAGCCGCTCGACATTCGTGTCGGCCCCCATGGTGGCGAATTGTGCATCGAGGTGGCTGATCGCGGCCCGGGAATTCCGGCGAGCGAAGTGGATCGTATGCGACATCCCTTTACCCGGCTCGAAAAGGCGCGTTCGAACACCAAGGGGGCTGGGCTCGGGCTCGCGATTGTCGAACGCGTGATGCGCTCACACGGCGGCCGACTGGACCTTCTGCCGCGTGAGGGCGGTGGCTTGCGTGCAATCCTGTGTCTGCCTGCCAGTGGAAATCCATCTTCGCGCGCTAGAATGCAGCCCGACCGTCAGGAGGGTAATGAGAAATGACCGTTGTCCCCTGTATGGACCTGTAATCCGAATTAAGCACCCGATATCGATGTCGTCTGAAACTGCCCTGCCGCCCAACGCTACCCCTTACGATCGCATCGGCGGAGAGCCCGCTGTGCGTGCTCTGGTCAAGCGCTTCTATGCGTTGATGGATGCGTTGCCCGAGGCCTGGACCGTGCGCCGCATGCATGCAGCAGATCTCGCGGGGTCCGAGGAAAAGTTGTTCCTTTTCCTGTCGGGCTGGCTGGGTGGGCCGAACCTCTATGTCGAGCGCTACGGCCATCCTTTCCTTCGCGCGCGACACATGCCGTTTTCGATCGGCGTCCAGGAACGTGACGAATGGATGCTGTGCATGCGCACCGCGCTGGAGGAGTTCGTCGCCGATGCTGCACTGCGTAGCAGCCTGCTCAGCGCCTTTTCCTCGCTTGCGAACCACATGCGCAACCGCCCCGAGTTTGCGTCCGATCAGCCTTCATCACAATCGCTATAATCCTGCCGCATGAAATTTCTCTTCGACCTTCTCCCGGTCATCCTGTTCTTTGCCGCCTACAAGCTTGCCGGTGCGCAACAGGAAGCCTCCCACGCGCTGGCCGCACAATGGCTAGGAGAGGGGATCGGGCTGACACAAGCGCCGATCCTGATTGCGACCGCAGTCGCCATCGTCGCCACCTTCGCGCAGATCGCCCTTGTCTGGATCAAGCATCGCAAGGTCGACACCATGCTGTGGGTGAGCCTCGCGATCATCGTCGTCTTTGGCGGCGCCACCTTGTTCTTCCATAACCCCACTTTCATCAAATGGAAGCCGACAGCGCTGTACTGGCTTTTCGGTGGCGTGTTGTTGGGCTCCGCTGTGTTGTTCAAGCGCAATCTGATCCGCAAGATGCTCGAAGCCCAGATTCAGTTGCCAGATGAGGTCTGGGGGCGGCTCAATCTGGCGTGGGCGGGCTTCTTCATTTCCATGGGTTTGCTCAACCTCTATGTCGCCTACAGTTTCAGCGAAGAGGCCTGGGTCAACTTCAAGCTTTTTGGTGGAATGGGTCTGATGTTCGCTTTTGTGCTGGGTCAGGGCTTCTATCTGTCGCGCTATCTCGAAGAGGAAAAAAACTGATGTTCTACGCAATGATTGGCGAGGACGCACCGGGTACGCTGGATCGCCGCATGGCCGTCCGCCCCGAGCATCTGGCCCGCCTGCAGGCGCTTCAGGATGAAGGCCGCCTGTTGATCGCCGGCCCCATGCCGGCCATCGACTCGCCCGATCCGGGACCGGCCGGCTTTGCTGGAAGTCTCGTCGTGGCAGAGTTCGACTCACAGGCCAGTGCCGAAAAGTGGCTGGCCGAGGACGCCTATGTGCGAGAAGGCGTTTTCGCGCGTACCACCGTACGCCCGTTCAAGAAGGTTTTGCCGTGAGTGCAGCAGTCGCCGCGCGCATCCGCAGTCTGCTGGTCGAGACGTATTCGCCGGCGGAAATCGAAGTCCGCGACGACAGCGCGCTGCATGCCGGGCACGCTGGCGCACGTGACGGCGGCGGTCACTACAGCCTGCGCATCGTTGCTGACGCTTTTGCAGGGCACGGTACGGTCGCGCGACACCGCATGATTTATCAAGCCTTGGGCGATATGATGAAAAAAGAAATTCACGCGCTCGCCATCAAGGCAATGACGGCCGAAGAGGCCACCAAGCAACCCACCTGAAGGAATATCGATGAAACGCTTCCCGAGCCGCCTCGCCATCGCCATGTTGGCCGGTTTTCTTGCCCTCCCCGCCGCGGCTGCCGAATCGCTGGCCAAGGTCAATGGGGTAGCCATCCCGGCCGAGCGCGCGGAGGCCATGCTCGCCGAACAACGTGCCCAGGGTGCGCCTGACAGTGAGCAGCTGAAGGACGCGGTGCGCGAAGAGCTCATTCGCCGCGAGGTCCTCAGCCAACAAGCCGCCAGCAAGGGTCTGGCCAAGAAGGCCGATGTACAGGCGCAGATGGAGATGGCCAAGCAGGCGATCCTGATCCGCGCTTACCTGCAGGACTTCGTCAAAAACAATCCGGTGACGGACGCTGACGTCCAGAAGGAATACGACTCGATCAAGAGCCGCATGGGCGACAAGGAATACAAGCCCCGCCATGTGCTGGTCGAAACCGAAGATCAGGCCAAGGCGATCATCGCCAAGCTGCAGTCCGGTACGGCTTTCGAGGAAGTCGCGAAAGAATCGCGTGATCCGGGCTCCAAGGAGCGTGGTGGAGAACTGGGCTGGAGCAATCCGGGCATGTTCGTGCAGCCGTTCTCTGAGGCCATGGTCAAGCTTGAAAAGGGTAAGTACACGACCACGCCGGTGAAGAGCGACTTTGGTTACCACGTCATCCAGCTCGATGACGTGCGTACGACCCAGGCCCCCCCGCTCGACGAAGTGAAGCCGCAACTGCAGCAGCGTCTGCAGCAACAAAAGGTCGAAAAGCACGTGCTCGATCTGCGTGCCAAAGCCAAGGTGGAATAAGCACCCAAGCAATGCGGTGATGCTTCATCGCCGCATCGCAAAAAAAGAGACCTCGGCCCGGGTGAAAAGGGCGAGGTCTCTTTTTTATTGGCTGCGTCGAACGCGCGCCCTCTGCGTTTCGAGGGCGCTCGACGGCGATCAGAACTGCTCTTCGGTCAGCTCCAGCGCACCCGCGGCACCATTGACGATGGTGTAGGCCAGGCCGGAAGCCTGCGCCAGAACGTGGTCGGCATAGAAGCGCGCGGTGACGATCTTGGTCTTGTAGAAGCCCGCCTCACCCTCACCGGCCTCAAGCTTGCGCTTTGCGACCAGTGCAGCACGTCCCATCTGCCACCCGCCAGTGACGATACCCAGCAGCTTCAGGAAGGGCACGGAGCCCACCGATGCGGCCTTGATGTCCTTGCTGTAGGTCGCGAGGATGTAGGCAACGGCCTCTTCCACGGCTGCGATACCTGCGCCGAGCGACTTCGAAATGGCGGCAAAAGCCTCATCGCTGGTGGCAGCCAGCTCGGCTTCGACTGAGCGCATCATCTTGATGACGGAGGCAACCGTTGCACCGTTCTCGCGTGCAATCTTGCGCCCGATCAGGTCGTTGGCCTGGATGGCGGTTGTGCCCTCGTAGATCGTCGTGATGCGGGCGTCGCGGAAGTGTTGTGCAGCACCGGTCTCCTCGATGAAGCCCATGCCGCCATGGACCTGTACGCCGTCGGAGGCGACATCGATCGAGTTCTCGGTGCACCAGCCCTTGACGACCGGAATCATCAGGTCGACGAATGCCTGGTTCTGCGCGCGGACAGCCTCGTCGGCATGGTTATGCGCCTTGTCGAAGGCAGCACCAACCACATAGGCCAGCGCACGCATGGCCTCGGTCTTGCTCTTCATGTTCATCAGCAGACGGCGCACGTCGGCGTGATGCAGGATGTTGACCTTCGGCCCGCCGCGCACGCCTGCGTCGGTACCCTGGATGCGGTCCTTGGCGTACTGCAGCGCGTGCTGATAGGCGCGTTCGGACAGCGCCAGGCCTTCCATGCCGACGGCGAAGCGGGCTTCGTTCATCATGATGAACATGTACTCGAGGCCGCGATTCGGCTCGCCCACCAGGGTGCCGATCGCGCCGCCCTTGTCACCGAAGGCGAGCACGGCGGTCGGACTGGCGTGAATGCCGAGCTTGTGTTCGATGGACACGCAATGGACGTCGTTACGTGCGCCCAGGCTGCCGTCGGCATTGACCAGGAACTTCGGCACGACGAACAACGAAATGCCCTTCACCCCTTCGGGCGCGTCCGGCAGGCGGGCGAGCACGAGGTGGATGATGTTGTCGGTCATGTCGTGTTCACCGTAGGTGATGAAGATCTTCTGGCCGAAGATCTTGTAGGTGCCATCACCCTGCGGTTCCGCCTTGGTGCGAACGGCGGCCAGATCCGAACCGGCTTGCGGCTCGGTCAGGTTCATCGTGCCGGTCCATTGGCCCGAGACCATTTTCGGCAGATACATATTTTTCTGCTCGTCGGTGCCGCGCAGCATCAGCGCTTCGATGGCACCGCTGGTCAGCATCGGACACAGCGAAAAGGCCATGTTGGCCGACTTCCACATCTCCATGACCGCAGTAGCCAGCAGCTTCGGCAGGCCTTGGCCGCCATATTCAGGGTCGCACGGCAGTGCGGTCCAGCCGGATTCCGTGAACTGGGCGTAGGCGTCCTTCCAGCCCGGGGCGGTGTTGACCACGCCGTCGTTCCATTTGGCACCTTCCTGGTCACCGGTCCAGTTCAGCGGAGCCAGTACGCCACTGGCGAACTTGTCGGCTTCTTCGAGAATGGCGTCGACCAGGTCGGTCGAGACTTCTTCGTTGCCGGGCAGCTGTGCCACTTCATCGAGGCCAGCCAGCTCACGCATCACGAATTGCATGTCACGAATCGGGGCGCTGTAGTTGCTCATGGATTCGGTTCTCCAGTCAGGTTGTCGGAATTACTTGTTCAACAGGTAGCGGCTGTCGTCGAAGCCGGCCACCCAATCAGGTCTGTACACCACCAGCAGCGTGACGATCGCGCCGCTGATCCACGCCTCGGAAAAGCCGAGGAGCAGAAAATAAGGCAGGTAGTCGGTCAGCAAAAACTCTGCGGTATAGGCGCCTGCCGCCACCATCGCCGCGGATGCGATCACGCCTTGCAACATGACGGTCAGGGCCGCGCCGGCAAAGCTCGTGACAAAAATGAAAACAAAGAAGTGCGCGGGCATCCAACGCTCGATGGCGCGTTGGATGCCGGTCGCCACGGCCACGGGTATCGCGGCCATCAGCACGAAATTTACCGGCCACGCGCCCCACTCAATCGCGCCGTTGAGCGTGATGCCCGTCAGCGCCGCGCCAAGCGCCAGGAGTCCAAGCCAAGGCCCCAGGGTGAGCGTGGCGGCCATCGCCCCCAGCATGTGCAGGCTCAAGCCGGGCATCACTCCCGCTCGCAGGCTCCAGAGCAGGGTCAAGCCCACCACGAAGCCCAGCAGCAGATTGAGTTGCGAACTATCCAGCAGGCGCCGCCAAGGTGCCCGACGGACGAGCAGGTAAAAAATCAGCACAGAAGCCACCAGCATCATCCCGTGCCAAGTCGCCGAGAACAGCGAGCTCGAAAGGTTCATGCTGGAGGCTTCTGCGGCCGGCGTGGATCAGACGGCTGAAGTCAGCTGGGGCACGACCTCGAACAGATCGCCCACCAAGCCGTAGTCGGCCACCTGGAAGATCGGCGCTTCCGGATCCTTGTTGATCGCGACGATCACCTTCGAATCCTTCATGCCGGCCAGATGCTGGATGGCACCCGAGATGCCGATGGCGACGTAAAGCTGCGGCGCGACGATCTTGCCGGTCTGACCGACCTGGTAGTCGTTGGGCACGTAGCCCGCATCGACCGCGGCACGGCTGGCACCAAGCGCCGCGCCGAGCTTGTCGGCCAGCGGCTCGAGCAGCTGGTGATAGTTCTCGCCGCTGCCCAGGCCGCGACCGCCGGAGACGATGATCTTGGCCGCACCGAGTTCGGGACGGGCACTCTTGACGATTTCGCGGCTGACCAGCGCGGTGACGCCCAGGTCGGCGGCGGCGGCAACGGTTTCGACCGCAGCCGCATTGCCCTCGGCCGCAGCATCGAAGGCGGTGGTGCGCACGGTGATGAGCTTGATCGCATCGGCACTCTTGACCGTGGCCAGCGCGTTGCCGGCGTAGATCGGGCGCACGAAGGTGTCGGCCGATTCGATGGCGACGATGTCGCTGATCTGGGCCACATCGAGCAGCGCCGCGACACGCGGCAGCATGTTGCGACCGGCCGGCGTGGCCGGGGCGAGCACGTGGCTGTAGTCCGCAGCCAGACCCTTCACCAGTTCGGCGACGTTCTCGGCGGTCTGCGCTTCGTACTGTGCGGCGTCGCACACCCGCACTTTGGCCACACCGGCGACCTTGGCGGCGGCTTCGGCCACCGCGCCGCAACCGGCGCCGGCCACCAGCACATGGATGTCGCCACCGAGCTTGCTGGCGGCGGTGACGGTGTTGAGGGTCGAACCCTTCAGCGACTGGTTGTCGTGTTCAGCGATAACGAGAATGGCCATGGTCAGATCACCTTCGCAACGTTCTTGAGTTTGTCGACCAGCTGCGCGACATCGGCGACGCGCTCGCCCGCGCTGCGCTTGGGCGGCTCGGACACTTTGAGCGTGGAAAGACGCGGGGTGACATCCACCCCCAGGTCGGCCGGCTTGACGGTGTCGAGCGGCTTCTTCTTGGCCTTCATGATGTTGGGCAGCGTGGCGTAGCGCGGCTCGTTCAGGCGCAGGTCGGTGGTCACCACCGCCGGCAGCGTCACCGACAGGGTCTCCAGACCGCCGTCGATCTCGCGCGTCACCTGGGCCTTGCCGTCAGCCAGCGTCACCTTCGAGGCGAAGGTCGCCTGCGGCCAGCCTGCCAGCGCGGCCAGCATCTGACCGGTCTGGTTGGCGTCGTCGTCGATGGCCTGCTTGCCGCACACCACCAGGTTGGGCTGTTCCTTGTCGCACACGGCCTTGAGCAGCTTGGCCACGGCCAGCGGCTGCAGCTCCACATCCGTCTCGACGAGGATGCCGCGGTCGGCACCGATCGCCATCGCGGCACGCAGGGTTTCCTGGCAGGCACCAATGCCGCAGCTCACGGCGACCACCTCGGTCGCCACGCCGGCTTCCTTCAGGCGCACGGCTTCTTCCACCGCAATCTCGTCGAAGGGGTTCATGCTCATCTTGACGTTGGCGATGTCCACACCGCTGCCATCGGCCTTGACGCGCACCTTGACGTTGTAATCGACGACGCGTTTGACGGGTACGAGAATCTTCACTCTGCCGCGCTCCTTGTGTTGGTCAAAGTCTCCTCCGGTGCTGACGACCGGAGCGGATAATTATGGCACTGCTCCATGTGCATCACACGATCGCGCAGCAAGCTACTGAGCTTATCGTGAAACACACTATCTACATACGGTAGCGTATGGTTGAAGAATCGTCAATACTACCCCGTATGGAAAACGAACCCAAGAAACCCCGAGTCCAGCTCGATCGAGAGAGCTGGGTTACTGCCGCCATCGAGGTCATGGCCGAGGAAGGCATTGCTGGCCTGCGTGTCGAAGTCCTCGCCAAGCGGCTCAAAGTCACGAAGGGCAGTTTTTACTGGCACTTCGAGGGCCGTCGTGATTTGCTTGTTGCCATCCTGCAGCACTGGAAGGAAGGCCGTATCCGCGACATCATCAAACAGACGCGGGCACAAGCGGGCAAGGAGCTTGAGCAGATTTACCACGTGATCGATGTGTACAGCGCCAGTCGCAGCCGTCGCGGCATGATGATCGAACTCGCGGTACGGGACTGGGCCCGGCGTGATGCCGAGGCTGCCGCCATTGTCGCCGAGGTCGATGACGTTCGCCTGCGCTGTGCCAGAGACCTCTTTCTGGCGTGTGGTGTGCCGATGGAGGAAGCATCGAGCCGCTGCATGTTGCTCTACGCTTATGTGTTTGGCGTTTCGCTGATGATTTATGACAAGTTCGACAGTGATGTGCTCCGTCTCAAACGCGACATCGCTGACTTGATCGCGCGCTCACAATCCACCCCGGCAGCGAACACGGCTGATTGAGGTTCAGCGCGCCCAGCGAAGAACCTGCTTTGCGCTGCATCCCGTCGTTTCGATAACTTCCTGGATGCTGATTCCACGCAGTTCCGTGAGAATTTCAGCGTAACGAGGCAGGTTTGCGGGTTCATTGCGACGTCCCTGAGCCCATTCAGGCGAAATGTCCGGGGCGTCAGTTTCGAGCACGATGGCCTCTAGTGGCAGCGTGGCAGCGAGCGAACGTATTCGCGTTGAGCCACTGAAACTCATCGCACCGCCGAAGCCAAGCTTGAATCCCATTCCAATAAACATCTCTGCCTGCTGGCGGCTGCCGTTGAAGGCGTGTGCGATTCCGCCCGGCACGCCGATGTGGCGTAGTTGCTGGAGGACGGCGTCGATGGCACGGCGTACGTGCAGGATGACGGGCAGGTCATGACGGCGGGCCAGTTTCAGTTGAGCGATGAAGAAGTCGAGCTGGCGAGCGCGGTCAACGTCGGTCACGAAATGATCGAGACCGATCTCGCCCACTGCAATGGCCCTGCCCTCGCTCAGTTTCGAATCAAGCGCTTCGAGGTCTTCCATTTGCGCACGCATGACGTACAGCGGATGGATGCCGAGCGCAAAACACATGTCCTCGTTGGCCTCGGAGATGTGCTGGACCGCATCGAAGTTCGCGCGCTCGACGGCTGGCAGCACGAAACCGCCAACACCGCCTGCGCGCGCGATATCGATGACGGACTGACGATCCGCTTCGAACTCCGCCGCATCGAGGTGGATGTGAGTATCGATCAGCACGGGATCGGGGCAGCCACAAGCGCTGCCGCTTCAGGGTTGCTCAGCGTCCTTTCCACTCCGGCTTGCGCTTTGCGACAAAGGCATCCATGCCCTCGGCGGCATCCTCGCACATCGCGTTGCAGGCCATGGTTTCGGCCGCCATCTGGTACGCCGCGTCCAGCCCCATTTCGAGCTGTTTGTAGAACATCTGTTTGCCCATGCGGATTGCCACTGGCGACTTGGCCACGATCGAAGCAGCCAGGCGTCCGACCTCGGCGTCAAGCGCTTCTAGCGCCACCACGCGGTTCACCAAACCGCGGCGTTGGGCCTCGTGCGCATCGATGAAATCGCCCGTCACCAGCATCTCGAACGCTTCCTTGCGCCCCATGTTTCGTGACAGACCTACGCTGGGCGTGGCGCAGAACAGGCCCACGTTGATGCCCGATACCGCAAAGCGCGCCACATCCGACGCCACGGCCAAGTCGCACATCGATACCAGCTGGCAGCCAGCCGCGGTGGCGATGCCATGAACGCGCGCGATCACGGGCTGGGGTAGTTCGGTAAGCTTCATCATGAACTTGCCGCACAACCGGAACAGGCGTTGCTGGAAGTCGTGCGTGTGATTGCCGCGCATTTCCTTCAGGTCGTGTCCGGCGCAAAACGCCTTGCCCTCGCCCGCCAGTACCACGACACGAACGCTCTCATCACCCGCGATATCGTCGATCGCCGCGATCAGGGTCTCGAGCATCTCGAAGGACAGCGAGTTGAATTGGTTCGGACGATTGAGCGTCAGCGTAGTGATGCCAGCGTCGTCATGGCGCAGGAGCATGGGTTCGGCGTTAGGGACGGGAACGGCGCTCATTGATGGTCTCCTCCGGAAGTCGGGAATGCGTTGTTGATGCTTGATTGACGTTAACGTCAACGGTCGTTCATGGTAACGCTTTGCGCCATGAACGACCATCCTTGTTAAAGCTCCCGGCTTGCGCTACTCGAAGGCAGCGGTCGACTTCGCTTTGTCACGCAGCACAAACTTCTGGATCTTGCCGGTCGAGGTCTTCGGCAGTTCGCCAAAAATGATGCGTTTGGGCACCTTGAAACCGGCGAGATGTTCGCGACAATGCGCCACCAGTGTTTCGGCGCCGACTTCAGTTCCATCGCGCAGTTCGACAAAAGCACAGGGGACTTCGCCCCACTTGTCGTCCGGCAAAGCCACCACGGCTGCGGCCATGACCGCCGGATGCTTGTACAAAGCATCCTCAACTTCGATCGACGAAATGTTCTCGCCGCCTGAAATGATGATGTCTTTGGAGCGATCCTTGATCTTGACGTAGCCGTCGGGCTGCATCACCGCCAGATCGCCGGTGTGGTACCAGCCGCCGCGAAAGGACTCCTCGGTCGCCTTTTCGTTCTTGAGATACCCCTTCATCACCAGATTGCCGCGGAACATGATCTCGCCCATCGTCTCGCCGTCCCAAGGCACGGGCTGCATGGTGTTGGGGTCCATCACCGTAATGCCTTCCTGTGCGTGGTAACGCACGCCCTGGCGACCATTCAAGGCCACCTGCTCGGCCAGCGGCAAATCTCGCCATTCATCGTGCTTGGCGCAAACGGACGCAGGGCCATAGGTCTCGGTCAGCCCATAGACGTGTGTGATGTCGAAACCGATCTTTGCCATCCCCTCGATCACCGCGGCCGGCGGTGGAGCGGCAGCGACGAGACCCGATACCTTGTGCTTGATCCCCTTGCGCCACTCTTCCGGGGCATTGGCAAGCATCGAATGCACGATGGGTGCGCCGCAATAATGGGTGACGCCATGCTCGCGGATGGCGTCGAAGATGAGCCGCGGATCGACCCGTCGCAGACAGACGTTGATGCCGGCGTTGGCGGCCATCGTCCAGGCAAAGCACCAGCCATTGCAGTGGAACATCGGCAATGTCCACAGATAGACCGCGTGGGGCGGCATGCCCCAGGACACGATGTTGGACATCGCGTTGAGGTAGGCGCCGCGATGATGATAGACGACGCCCTTCGGGTTGCCCGTGGTGCCGGAGGTGTAGTTGAGTGAAATGGCATCCCATTCGTCGGCGGGCTGCTCGAATGTGAAGTCATCGCTGCCCGTAGCCAGCAAGGCCTCGTATTCCAGCGTGCCCACGCGTTCGCCCGGGCCGCTGTATTCGGGATCGTCGATGTCCACGACGATCATGTCGCTACGCCCGGCGAGTTCGATCGCCTTTTTCACCATGCGCGCGTATTCGCGGTCGGTCAGCAAAACCTTCGCTTCACCGTGGTTCAGGATGAAGGCGACGGCCTCGGCATCGAGTCGGGTATTGATAGTGTTGAGTACGGCACCGCAAGCCGGAACGCCGAAATGGCACTCGAACATCTCGGGCGTGTTGTTGAGGATCGCGGCCACCGTGTCGCCCTTGCCGACGCCGAGTTGCTTCAAGGCCGAGGCCAGACGGCGGGCGCGCGTGTAGCTTTCGGACCAGGTGTAACGCCGCGCACCGTGGATCACCGCAACGCGGTCGGGATAAACATAGGCGCTGCGTTCGATGAAGGTCAGCGGCGTCAGTGGAACGTAGTTCGCCGCGTTTTTCTGCAGCCCGGCATCGTAGGGTGATGCTTTCGTCTCGCTCATGGTCCTCCCTCTCTCTTCGGTTTTATGCGACAGGATCAGGCGCCACTGCGCCCACGGCTATTCAATCGCTGCGCCGTGGTGCGGTCAAGCGAGACGAGCGGATCAGGTCGTCGAAGCACGCAGGCTCGGCGAGCGGACATAAAGTCCGCGTCCGAGTGCGATCCACTGCCGCTGTTCTTCGTCCAGCGCCGCGGCAGTCAGCGGCAGCTTCTGCAGCCAGCCCGGAGGGGTGTTCACACTGAAGCCGCGTCCTTCCCGTTGCATGGTGATGGGCGGAATTCCGCGTGCATCACGGGCACGATGAATGACCACTGCCAGTCGCAGGCAGGCGATCAGCAGCCAGTCGACGCTGCCTGAGTCGATGGACGCAACCCGCTCGAGCTTGCCGCGATGCGACAGCACGAGGCGCGACAACCTGCTCTGATCCATGCGCGAGAAGCCGGGCATGTCCGCATTGGCGACGATGTAGGCGCTGTGCTTGTGATAGCTCGAATGCGCCACCGAAATGCCGATTTCGTGCAACATCGCGGCCCAGCGCAGGAAGCGAGCATCGAGATTGTCTGGGTCGGACATCCCGGGTTCCACCTGCGTCAACAGGTGGCAAGCGGTATCCGCAACTTGTTGCGCCTGACGCAAATCGACGTTGTAGCGGCGTACGAAGGCACTGACGGTCGCGTCGCGCAGGTCATGGTGGTGGTAACGGCCCAGCAGGTCGTACAGCACACCCAGTCGTAGCGCACCTTCGGAGAACACCATGCGTTCGATGTCGAACTCCTTGAAGATCGCGCTCATGATGGCAAATCCGCCGAGGATGACCGGCAGGCGGTCGCCTTTCATGCCAGCCAGATCCAGCGCATCGATATGGCCCGCGCGCAGCAACTCGGCCTTGAAGCGTTCCAGTCCATCGCGGGTGATCCCCGAACGGGAAAAGCCGTTTTGCTCAAGGATTTCCGTCAGTGCCTTGGCGGTGCCACTGGAGCCGACAGCTTCTTCCCAACCGGCTTCGCGATAGGCGCCAACGATGGTTTGCAGTTCGCGCCGGGCAGCCAGTTCGGCCTCTTTCATGCTGCGTTTTTCGATTCGGCCGTCCGGGAAGAAACGCAGGCTGTAACCCACGCAGCCCATGTAACGTGACTCGAGCAGCAGCGGTTCGAAACTCTTGCCGATGACGAACTCGGTCGACCCTCCGCCGATGTCGACGACAAGTTGCTGCTTGTGCGGGTCGGGTAAGGTATGGGCGACGCCGACATAGATCAGGCGCGCCTCTTCCCGTCCGGCGATGACTTCGATCGGAAAACCGAGCGCAGCCTCTGCACGGATCAGGAAGTCCGGCGCGTTCTTCGCGACACGCAAAGTGTTGGTGGCGACTGCGCGTACGGCGCCCGGATCGAAATCGTGCAGGCGTTCGTGAAAGCGCTGCAGGGCGGTCACGCCGCGTTGCTGCGCGGCAAGATCGAGCATCTTCTCGGGCGAAAGACCGGCGGCGAGGCGCACGGCTTCTTTAAGGCCGTCTAGGGGATAAATCTGGTCATTGACGATGCGACCGACCTGCAATCTGAAACTGTTGGAACCAAGGTCGACTGCAGCAACGAGATTTCGCATCATCGGAATGTCTGACATGAATGGCACGGGGCCCGAGGCGCGGATTCTAGCACCGGGCTCCCATTGCGTTGCAGCAGGAAATATTGGCTGCCACATACCTTGGGGAAGCGTGTTGCACGGGCACGCTCGGTGGTTACCGCTGTCATCCTCCTGCAATGAATTTGTCACATAATCAGGCCCAACCCTTCACCGCGAACCGGATCGCCATGTACGCCCCGAAGAACGAACGCAGCTACCCCACCGATCATTTCATCAACCGCGAACTGTCGCTGCTGCAATTCCAGCGTCGTGTCCTTGCGCAGGCTGCCGACCCGATGGTGCCTTTGCTCGAGCGTTTGCGTTTCCTGTGCATCGTGTCGAGCAACCTTGATGAGTTCTTCGAGATCCGGGTCTCGGGCATCAAGGAGCAGATCCGCATCGGTAGCCGCAAGGCCGGCAACGACGGTATCTCGCCGCGCGATTTGCTGGAACAGGTCAGCGACGAGGTGCACGACATCATCTCCGAGCAATATTCGCTGCTCAACGATGACATCCTGCCCGCGCTCGAGAAGGAAGGCGTCGTTTTCCTGCGTCGCAGCTTATGGACCGAAGCGCAACTGCGCTGGATTCGCGACTATTTCATGCGCGAAGTGATGCCGGTGCTGACGCCCATCGGCCTCGATCCAGCGCATCCTTTCCCCCGTGTGTTGAACAAGAGCTTGAACTTCGCCGTCGAACTCGAAGGGCGCGACGCGTTTGGCCGCGACTCGGGTGCGGCGATCGTTCAGGCGCCGCGCGCCCTGCCCCGCGTCATTCGCCTGCCGCGCGAAATCTGCGAGCAGGAATACACCTTCGTGTTCCTGTCCTCGGTCCTGCATGCGCACGTTCATGAGCTCTTTACCGGCATGACGGTGCAAGGCTGCTATCAGTTTCGGGTCACGCGCAATTCGGACCTCTTCGTCGATGAGGAAGAGGTGAAGGATTTGCGCGCGTCGCTCAAGGGCGAGTTGCAGCAACGCCACTTCGGTGACGCTGTCCGGCTCGAGGTGGCGGACAACTGTTCGGAAGAGATGGCGAGTTTCCTGCTTCAGCATTTCCACCTGGAGCAGGATGATTTGTACCGCACGCCGGGCATCGTGAACCTGGTGCGTTTGATGCAGGTGCCGGACTGGGTCGAGCGCCCGGATCTGAAGTATTCGCCTTTTGTTCCGGGGATGCCGAAGGCGCTGGACAAGCGCCGCCAGATTTTTGCCGCACTGCGCAACACCGACGTGCTGCTGCACCATCCCTTCCAGAGCTTCGTGCCGGTCATCGACTTGTTGCGTGCCGCGGCCGATGACCCGCAAGTGCTCGCGATCAAGATGACGGTGTATCGCACCGGTACGGATTCCGTGCTGATGGAGCATCTGGTGCGTGCCGCGCAGAAGGGCAAGGAAGTCACGGTGGTGCTGGAATTGATGGCGCGTTTCGATGAGGAGGCGAACATCACCTGGGCCAACCGCCTTGAAGAAGTCGGTGCGCACGTGGTGTATGGCGTGTTCGGCTACAAAACCCATGCCAAACTGCTGATGGTGGTGCGACGCGAGGAAGCCGGCCTGCGTCACTACGTACACTTGGGCACCGGCAACTATCATCCACGTACCACACGCTTCTATACCGACTTCGGTCTGTTGACGGCCAACGAGGAAATCGGCGAGGACGTCGCCGTGGTATTCAAGCAGCTCACTGGGCTGGGCACCGCGAGTGAGTTGCGTCATCTGTGGCAGGCACCGTTCACGCTGCAACCCAAAGTGGTCGAGGCGATACGGCGCGAAGCCGAGATCGCCCGCGAAGGCCGGCGTGGCCGCATCATCGCCAAGATGAACGCATTGCTCGAGCCGGAAACCATCGAGGCACTGTACGAGGCTTCGCAAGCGGGCGTCGAGGTGGACCTGATCATTCGCGGGCCGTGCGCGCTCAAGCCCGGTGTTCCGGGGCTGTCGGACAACATCCGTGTGCGCTCGGTAATCGGCCGCTTCCTTGAGCACCACCGCATCTTCCACTTCCACGCCGATGGCGAGGATCAGATGTACTTGTCCAGCGCCGACTGGATGGACCGTAACTTCTTCCGCCGTATCGAAATCGCCTTCCCGGTGCTGGATCCACGACTGAAGCGGCGTGTCATGAAGGAAGGTCTGCGCCCTTATCTCGGCGACAACTGCCAAGCGTGGGACATGCAAGCCGATGGCAGCTACCGGCGCAAGAACCCGCGCGGCACGCGTCGGGCGGCCCAGCTGATCCTGTTGCAGGAACTGGCAGCCAGCAGCTGAGTTGCGGCTCGACTCAAGCGGTCTGAAGGGAATCGGGGCCCGTCATCAAGACTGGGCCTCGATTTTTTAATGAACTACCCTGACAAACCTACTTGCGCTGTGCATCGATTACGCCCGAAACCTCGCGGATCAGCGTGATGGCGCGCTGCACCTGCTTGATGCCGCCCACCTCCATGGTGAAACGCATATAGGCGGTACCCTTCTTCGTCAGCGTGTTCACTGCGATCACATTCAGTTTCTCGCGCGACAGCACTTCAGAGATGTCACGTAGCAAGCCTTGCCGGTCCATCGCCTGCACGGTGATATCGACCTGATACAGCGCACCCTTGGTGTCCGCCGCATGGTCGCCCCATTCGGCCGAAATTACCCGCTCTGGGTGCTTCAACGCCAACAGCTGGAAATCGTGGCAATCGACGCGGTGGATCGAGATGCCGCGCCCACGGGTGACGAAGCCCTCGATCGCGTCCGGCGGTGCCGGCTTGCAGCAACGCGACAGGGAAGTCATCAGCTTGCCGACGCCGACGATCAGGATCTTGTCGGAGTTGTCGCCCGAACGGCTGCGGCTGACGACAAAATCGGGCTCGACCGGCGCATCGCTTGCCGGCGCATTGCCCTCACGCAGTGCGACCTGCACCGAGCGCGGCCCCACCTCCCCCCGCCCTGCCGCCAGGTAGAGCGCCTCTGCGTTCTTGAAGCCGAGGCGCTCGGCCAAACCGTCGATGTTGGCCTGGCCGTGGCCGTCGCGCTGCATTTCCTTGGTGACGAAGCTGCGTCCGCGCGCAAGCAGGTCCTCTTCGTCGAGCTGGGCGAAGTACTGCTTGATCTTGTTACGCGCGCGCGAGGTGGCGACGTAACCCTGGCGCACGTCCAGCCAGTCGCGTGACGGACCGCCTTCTTTCGCCGCCGTGATCTCGACCGACTGGCCATTCTCGAGCGGTGTGTTCAGGGGCACGAGATGGCCGTCCACCTTGGCACCACGGCAATGGTGGCCGAGATCGGTGTGTAGCCGGTAGGCGAAATCGATGGGCGTCGCGCCGCGCGGCAGGTCGACCACCCGCCCCTGCGGCGTCAGCACATACAGGGTGTCGTCGAGCGAGGCACGCTTGAACTGCTCCATCCACTGGGCGGAATCGGCCACCTCGTCGCGCCACGACAGCAGGTTGCGCAACAGCGCGATCTTTTCGTCGTATTCCGAACCCGCCTGCGAGCCTTCCTTGTAGCGCCAGTGCGCCGCAACACCCAGTTCGGCATGCTTGTGCATGTCGTGGGTACGGATCTGCACCTCCAGCGCGCGGCCATCGCCGGCCAGCACAGCGGTGTGCAGCGACTGGTAATTGTTGCCCTTGGGCTTCGTGATGTAGTCGTCGAACTCTTTCGCAATTGGCTGCCAGATCTGGTGCACGAAGCCGAGCACGGTGTAGCAATCCTTCACCTCGTCGACCAGCACGCGCAGCGCACGGATGTCGAACACCTGCGAGAAGTCGAGCCGCTTCTTTCGCATCTTGTTGTAGATGCTGTAGATGTGCTTAGCGCGCCCGGTGATGTCGGCCTTGATTCCCACCGCAGCCAATTCGGATTTGAGGCGCTCGATTGCATCCTGGATGAACTGTTCCCGTTCGACGCGGCGTTCGTCCAGCATCTTGGCGATGCGCTTGTAGGTCTCGGGCTCGATGAAGCGGAAGGATAGGTCTTCCAGTTCCCACTTGATCTGCCAGACCCCAAGACGGTTGGCGAGCGGCGCGTAGATGTCGAGGCTTTCGCGGGCAACGTCCATCCGTGCGTCGCCCGGCAGGTCGGTGTAGAAACGCAGCGTCTGTGTGCGTGAGGCCAGCCGAACCAACACGACACGGATGTCCTCGACCATCGCCAGCAGCATCTTGCGCAGGACTTCAGTCTGGGCGCGAATCTCGGGCGCAGAGGCCGTCGTCGTCATGCGCGTCAACACACGCAGGCCATTCAGCTTGTGCAGGCCGCGCACCAGCCGGCAGATGTCGGCGTCGAAGCGCGACTCGATCTCGTCGGCGGGGTCGTCCAACTCGTCCCACACCGCGAACAGCAGGGCTGCGATGCGCGTGTCGGCATCGAGCCTGAGCGACGCTGCGATGAGCGCGGTGCCGATCGCATGTGTCCAGGCTGACTCGCCGGTGCCAAGCACCTTGCCTTCATAGAGCTCGGCGATCCATTCGAGCGCGGACTCGACCTGGTGACGCTCATCGGCCGTCAGGCCGGCGGCGAGCATGTCGATCGGAGGGGCAGTGTCGCCCTGAGAGATTGCGTGCGTGACGGAAACCATGACGCAATTATCCCATACCGAACGGCGAGGAGAACGTGCGATCATCCGGGGCCGCATCCGATCTAGAAGTCATGATGAATCGTCTCAACGCCAACCCCTACCTGCTCCTCACGCTCACCGCCTTGTTCTGGTCGGGCAACATGGTGATGGGGCGTGGCATCCGTGCGGACGTGCCGCCGATTGCCCTGGCCTTCTGGCGGTGGACGATTGCACTGGCATTGTTCGCTCCGCTTGCACTGCCACATCTGCGTAGTCAATGGGACCGCTTGCGCGCGGCGTGGCCGTTTGTCGTCGTTCTGGGGTTGCTGGGCGTCGGTGGTTACAACACGTTTGCCTACCTGGCTCTGCAGCACACAACGGCGACCAGCGCGACGCTGCTGAACTCCTTCATCCCGATTGCCACGATTGCCTTCGGCTTTCTGTTTTTTGGCAAGCGCCTGAGCCGTGCCGAGGCCATGGGTGTCGTGGTGTCACTATTGGGTGTGGCAGTGATCGTCAGTCGCGGCAGCGTCGAAACCTTGCTGGGGCTCAGTCTCAATGCCGGAGATTTGTGGATGCTGGCGGCGGTCACGGTATGGGGTTTGTACACCGTCGGCCTGCAGAAACGGCCCGCGGGTGTCGACCCGATGCTGATGCTGGCCGCGTTCACCGTCGTCGGACTGATTGCCCTAGCCCCTGCCTATCTGTGGGAACTGTCGAGCGGACGCAGCATCAACATCGGCATGAACGCAATCGGCGGAATCCTCTACACCGCCATCTTTCCAGGCTTTCTGGGCTATGTGTTTTACAACGCCGGCGTGGCGGCCGTCGGGCCAGCGCGGGGCTCTTTGTTCATTCATCTGATGCCGGTTTTCGCCACCCTCCTGGCCGCGATCTTTCTCGGCGAGCGTCCGCAGTGGTATCACTTCGTCGGCATTGCGCTGGTCTTTGCGGGCATCTTTCTGACGACCCGTCGATCGGCTGCTTGAGGTCATGCTCGCACGTATCCGTCGCTGGCTGGGCCTGTCCAGTCCTTTCCCCGACGTACCGGACAGCCAGTGGGCCAGGGTCGAGGCTGGGCTGCCCTTCCTGAATTATCTCGACCCGAGCGATCGTCCTCGATTGCGCAAGCTGGCGTTGGCGTTTCTGGCCAGCAAGCAGTTTCACGGTGCGCAGGGGTTCTCGCTCGACGACGATATGCTGCTCAGCATCGCGCTGCAGGCTTGCCTGCCTATCCTCAACATCGGTCTTCAGGCCTACCGGGGTTGGGTCGGCGTGATCGTCTACGCGGGCGATTTCGTCATTCCACGGCGCGAATACGACGAGGCCGGTGTGCTGCACGAATACGACGAGGAAGTGCTGGGTGAGGCCTGGGAAGGGGGGCCGGTACTGGTGTCCTGGTTTTCCGGCGAGGACCAACCTGCCGGGGTCAACGTGGTGATTCACGAATTTGCGCATAAGCTCGACATGGAAAATGGCGGAGTCGATGGCTTGCCGCGACTGCGGCCGGGCATGTCGCGGGTGGCTTGGTCCGATGCCTTCATACGCGCCTACGACGAGTTCTGCGATGAGGTGGATCGTGGCGTCGAGACCGTGATCGACCCCTACGGCGCCGAGCACCCGGGTGAGTTTTTCGCGGTGGTGTCCGAAGTGTTTTTCGAGACGCCGCATGTGCTCAAGCGCCGGTTTCCGCAGGTCTATGCGCAACTGACCCTGTTCTATGGCGTCGATCCTGCGGTGCGTGAAGTGTTGCCTGGAGATGCCGCGTGAGCCCGCGCAAACGTCTGTTGATCGTGTTTCACACTCAGTCGGGCAATACCGGCCGGTTGGCTGATGCGGTGTTGCGCGGTGCCCAACGGGTAAGCGAAACAGATACACGACTCGTGCGCGCATTTGATGCCGGTGTCGACGACCTGCTGGCTTGCGAGGGTTTGTTGCTCGGCACTCCGGAAAACTTCGGCTACATGTCGGGGGCGTTGAAGGATTTTTTCGACCGTACCTACTATCCCTGCGAAGGAAAATGTGTCGGTCTGCCCTATGCCGTCTTTGTCAGTGCCGGTAACGACGGCACCGGCGCAGTGCGCGAAATTGGCCGCATCGCCAACGGTTATGGATGGAAGTCCGTGGCCGAACCGATGATCGCGCGCAAGGCCATTACGTCCGAGCATCTCAACGCGGCCGAAGAGCTTGGCGAGGCGATGGCAACCGGGCTGGCAATGGGCATTTACTGATCGCGCGCATTCTGATCGGTGGCAGACGCAATGCACGGCCGGCTGCGGGTTTTCGATCGATTACCCCGAATATCGAAATGAATTTTCATATTGCGGTAACAAATGAGTTTGGCAGCGCGGAGCCGAGTGACTAAGCTTGAAGCGATGTCGTGACGTTCACCCACTTTGGTGCATCGGACGGCATCCATCTTTTTCATGCAACGGAGGGTGTCTCATGGCTATAACCTGGATTTTGGTTGCCAACGCCAGCCTGGCGAAGCTCTACGCGAATCTGGGCCCAAACAAGGGTCTCACGCTGGTCAAGGAACTGATCCACCCCGAAAGCAGACAGAAGAATTCAGAACTCGTCACCGACCGGTCCGGCGCGATGGGCGCCAACGGCAGCGGAGGCGGTTCGATGCAGCCACAGACACTCCCCAAGCAACACGAAGCCAAAGTTTTTGCTCAGGAGATTGCACAGGCGCTTTACCAGGGACGGGCCACGAATGCGTTCAAACGAGCCATCCTCGTCGCACCGCCAGCCTTCATGGGCATGCTCAACACCGTAATCGATGGCCCGACTGCACAGTTGATCAGCGATCGTTTCGAGAAGGACTACACCAAGACCACCGAGCCGGAACTGAGCGAAAGGCTTGCTTCGGCGATCTATCTTTGATGCCGGATGAGCGGCACTTTCGGAGGGTGACGAATTTGAGCGGGTACATCACATCCCACGATTCGTACTGAACGATTGACAATTTTCTTTCGATGTCTCCGTCCAGGAGACCCGATGGTGAATCGATAGACACCATCCAGAGACGCGGGGCGCTTGGCGCCCCGCTTCCGTTGACGCGACCGCTTTTGAGCGAGTCAGATCCGTGCCAGCAGCGCAACCACCTGCGCGGCGATACCTTCGCCGCGTCCGGTGAAGCCCAGCTTCTCAGTCGTCTTGCCCTTGATGTTGATTGCACCGGCTTCCATTTCCAGGTCGGCGGCAATATTGGCGACCATCGCCGGTGCGTGCGGCATGATCTTGGGCGCAGTGCAGATCACCGTGGCATCGATATTCACCACCTGCCAGCCGGCAGCATGCACGCGAGCGAAGGCTTCGCGCAGCAGCATGCGGCTGTCGGCGCCGGCATGCTGAGGATCGGTGTCGGGAAACAACCGGCCGATGTCGCCCAGGCCTGCCGCACCCAGCAAGGCATCGGTGACCGCGTGCAACAACACATCGGCGTCTGAGTGCCCAAGCAGACCCCGGGCAAAGGGAATGGTGACGCCGCCGATGATGAGCGGTCTTCCGGGCACGAGTGCATGAACATCGAAGCCCTGGCCAATGCGAAACGGAACGGTCATTTTGAGTTCCCCTCTCGGTTCTGGAGAATCCATTCGGCCAGGTGCAGGTCGAGCGGAAAGGTGACTTTCAGGTTGGTCGCGTCGCCCTGCACCAGGCGCGGGCGCAGCCCGGCGGCCTCGATTGCGCTTGCCTCGTCGGTGACATCGGTCGCGCTCTCCAGTGCGCGGCGCAGCATCACATAGCGGAACATCTGCGGTGTCTGGGCTTGCCACAGACTGTCACGCGGCACCGTCGCGGCGACGTGCCGATGATCATCCGCCCGTTTCAAGGTGTCGGCGACCGGCACTGCCAGCAACCCGCCGACCTCCTCATGCGCAAGTTCTCGCACCAGCTTGTCGATATGCCACGGGGCGAGGCATGGGCGTGCTGCATCGTGGACCAGAATCCAGTCCGATTGGGCGACATCGCCTGCAATCGCGCGCAAACCGCCGAGCACGCTGTCAGCACGTGTCGCACCGCCGCAAAACAAGGGCACGAGCTTGTCACCGAGCGCAGACCAGTCGTGCCGCGACCATTCAGCGTCGTCGATGGAAAGCACGACGAATACCTTGTCGATGTCCGGCGACGCACAGAGTACCGACAAAGCGTGATGGATCAGCGGCCGACCGAGCAGCGACAGATACTGCTTGGGGCGGGCAGCACCCATGCGCGAGCCGCTGCCCGCGGCAGGCACGATGGCGAAGTGGCGAGGATGGAAATTTTGCATGGCGCGCATTCTAGCGTCAGCCCTGAAGCAGGTGAGGGATGCCGCCAATAGATCCCTTGCGGGTGCGGGTTAAGATTGAAATATTACGCACCCGGAGCCTTTGATCACCATGCCAGACGCAATGCCACTCGAAGCTTCACAGGTCGAAGCTTTCCTGATCGCAACCGGAATCGGCATGCTCATCGGACTCGAGCGCGAACGCGTCCCTTCGGCCCGTGCCGGTTTGCGCACATTTGGTCTGGTCGGCATGTTCGGTGCCTTGGTGGCGATGCTGGGTCAGGATTTGAACAGCATCGCCCCGTTCGTCGCCGGGCTCGTCATCACCGGCTTGACGATCATCAGCGCCTATCTTCGCCACCCCGACCCTTCGGACCCTGGCACAACCTCGGTCGCAGCGCTACTGGTGTGTTATTGCCTGGGCGCGGCTGTCTGGATGGGCCATTCCCAGATCGCGGTCATGTTGGCGGTAGGCACGACCATCCTGCTCTACTTCAAGGCTCAACTGCGCGGTATCGCAACCCGGCTGGAGGCACGCGACTGGATCTCTATGTTGCAGTTCGGCGTGCTTTCACTGGTGATCCTGCCGATTCTACCGAACGAGGAAATCGGGCCGTTCGGTGCGCTGAATCCCTACCAGATCTGGTGGATGGTGGTGCTCATCTCGGGCGTTAGCTTGGCGGGCTACGCGGCTCTGCAGATCGTTGGCGCGCGCTACGGTGCGGTGTTCGTGGGCATCTTCGGGGGGCTTGCCTCGAGCACAGCAACGACGATGGTGTATGCACGTCAGGCTCAGGCCTCTGAGGGGCTGTCGGCGATGGCCGCGATGGTGGTCGTGCTGGCTAATCTGGCCATGTTGGTACGTGTCGCCGTCATCGTCGGCGTTGTGGCCCTGCCCGTCCTGAAACCCTTGTTGATGGTCGTGGTGCCGGGGCTTTTACTGGGCCTGGGCGCGATCATGTGGAACTGGAAGCGGCTCAGTGAACGCGGTGAAACGGTTTTGCCGCAGACCAAGAACCCCACCGAGCTCAAGGCTGCGCTGGGTTTTGGCCTGCTGTACGCGGTCGTGCTGGTGTCTGCAGCCTGGCTGTCGGACTATTTTGGCAACCGCGGCATGTATGTGCTGGCCTTGGTGTCGGGTTTTACCGATGTCGATCCGATCATGCTCTCCAGCCTGCGTCTGTTCTCGATGGAAAAGCTCGCGTTGCAGGCCGCAGTCACTTCGATTGGGATCGCGATGCTCGCCAATCTGTGTTTCAAGACTGCCATGGCACTCGTCATCGGCGGGCGTCCCGTGGCGACCAAGATCCTGCCCGGCATGGGCGCGGTCGGGCTGGGGCTCGCGGGAGGCATGATGTGGATGCTGTTTGGTGCCGGCGGTCTATAGTAAAAGCTCGAAATACAGCGTCGGAGGCGTGTAATGGCGGGTGCGTCGATCCGTCCGGCAGCGGTTGCCGGGCAATTTTACCCCGGTGACGAACGCGTGCTGCGCATGCAGGTCGCAGCCTTGCTGGCCAAGGCGGTGCCACTCGAAAACGTGAGCCCGCCCAAAGCCCTCATCGTCCCCCATGCGGGTTATCTGTATTCCGGTGCGGTGGCAGCCAACGCATATTGTGCGCTGGCCGGTTTGCGTGACCGTATCCATCGTGTCGTGTTGCTTGGTCCGACACACCGGATGCCGGTCAACGGCTTTGCCATTCCAGCCGCCCAGGCGTTCGGCACGCCCCTCGGTGAGATTCCGGTAAGCCGTGCCGACTGGCTTGCCTTACAAGTGCGCAGCGATGTCTGTGTGGATGATCAGCCGCATGCTTTCGAGCACTGTCTCGAAGTTCAGCTGCCCTTCCTGCAAACGGTGCTCGACCGCTTCACCTTGGTGCCGATTCTGGTGGGCGATGCGGCTGACGAGGCCGTGGCCGAGGTGCTCGAGGCTCTTTGGGGTGGCCCGGAAACACTGATCGTGATCAGCTCCGACTTGTCGCACTATCTGCCCTACCGCCAGGCGCAGTGGATCGATCGATCGACGGTCGAGCAGATGCTGGCACTTCGCACCGGCATTCAGCACGAGCAAGCCTGCGGTGCGACACCGGTCAATGGTCTGCTGCTGGCTGCACGTCATCACCTGCTTCAGCCGCACCTGCTCGACTTGCGCAATTCCGGTGACACCGCTGGCGATCGGAGTCGCGTTGTCGGTTACGCCAGCATTGCATTTTGTGAGAGGGAGTCCGCTGCCCATGCCCGACACTGATCTTGGCCCATTGCTGTTACGCCTTGCGCGTGCGGCGATTGCGCATCACCTGGGGTTGGGGCCTCAACCCGAGCCGGGTGACGATCCGCGGCTCAATGAGCGTGGCGCCACCTTCGTGACGCTGATGCTGGGTGGCGAGTTGCGCGGCTGTATCGGCAGCCTGCGTCGTACCCGTGCGCTCGGTGAGGATCTCATCTACAACGCAGTAGCTGCCGCCAGCGCCGACCCGCGCTTTCCGCCCTTGTCACGCACCGAGTTCGAGCGCACGGCAATCGAGGTCTCCGTCCTCAGCGAACCTGAATTCATCGACTTCGACACCGAAGCCGTGTTGCTGCGGCAACTCCGCCCACACGAAGATGGGCTGATCCTGTTTGCCGGCTGCCGTAGCGCCACCTTTTTACCGCAGGTGTGGGCACAACTGCCCGCGCCGACTGACTTTCTCGCCGCGCTCAAGCGTAAGGCGGGCATGCCTGTCGAACGTCCAGTCGATGGACTGATGGCGGCCCGCTATTCGGTGCGCAAATGGCACGAACCAGACCAGGAGGCAAGATGAACCCTGTCACCGACAACAGTGCCACGTCTGGTAGTCAGCATCCTGCCCGCTACTGGCACGCGCTCGACGACGGCCGCATTCAGTGCGACCTGTGTCCCCGCTATTGCAAGCTGCATCCGGATCAACGTGGCGCGTGTTTCGTCCGGATGCGCGACGGTGAGGGCATCGTGCTGACGACCTATGGCCGTAGCTCGGGTTTCTGCATCGACCCGATCGAAAAGAAACCGCTCAATCATTTTTACCCAGGCAGCAGCGTGTTTTCGTTCGGCACGGCCGGCTGCAATCTTGCGTGCAAGTTCTGTCAGAACTGGGACATCTCCAAATCGCGTGACATGGATAGCCTGATGGATGCCGCATCGCCCGACGAGATCGTCGCGACGGCGCTGCATCATGGCTGTCACAGCGTCGCATTTACCTATAACGACCCGGTTATCTTTGCCGAATATGCGATGGACGTCGCCGACGCCTGTCGCGCCCGCGGACTCAAGACGGTGGCTGTTACCGCCGGCTACATCACCGAGCTCGCCCGGCAGGATTTTTTCAGTCGCATGGATGCCGCCAACGTCGACCTGAAGGGCTTCACCGACGACTTCTACGTCAAGCTCTGTGGCGCCCACCTGCAGCCGGTGCTCGACACCTTGGTATGGTTGCGCCACGAAACGGGAGTCTGGCTGGAGCTGACAACCTTGCTGATCCCCGGCCAGAACGATTCGGATGTCGAGTTGGCCGCGCTGTCGCGTTGGGTACGGGACGAATTGGGCAGCGAAGTACCGCTGCATTTCAGCGCCTTCCACCCCGACTTCAAGATGACGGACACGCCACCGACACCGCCTGCCACCCTGACCCGTGCGCGGAAGATCGCGCTCGACACGGGCTTGAAGCACGTCTACACGGGCAACGTTCATGACGTCGCTGGCGGCACGACGCAATGTGTTGGCTGCGGGAAAGACTTGATCGTGCGCGATTGGTACGAGATCCGCAGCTATCGAGTTGACGCTGCCGGTGCTTGTCCTGACTGTGGAAGGCCGCTGGCTGGCCGCTTCGGGCCCGTCGGCGCAGCCTGCGGTCAGGCATTTGGCGCACGCCGTGTTCCGGTGGCGATACACTGACACGGGTAGAACGTTCGAATTCACCGCTTTTCAGTCGCGTGAACATCCGCTCCCCGGTGTGTTTCCTTGCCCGACGGAGTGGGGTGTGCAATGCTCGGACTCTCTAAAAACTCCAGGCCGCAATGGCCATGCCACCGTGAAGTTGCGTCACACGCTCATCAGCATTCCCACCGAAGGTGTCTGGCTCGAGGGTGTGCTTGCGCATGCCCCTGATGTAAGGGGGCTCGCACTGATGCCCGATGCCGACTTCTACCGCGCGCCGCGCATCGATGACACGCGCCTTGCCTTGGAATTACAAGCTGCGGGCTTCGCAACGATGAGCCTCAATCTGCTGACTCGGCAGGAAGCGGCGCGCGATCCCGATGCCGGCTACAACATCGCCCGTCTCACCCGGCGCCTGCTCGATGCCATCGATTGGATCAGCCACCAGCCTGCGCTCGCGTCTCTGGCGGTGGGCTTGGTGGCTGCGGGGACCGGCTGTGCTGCTGCGGTACGCTGCGCCACCACACAGCCAGATCGCGTCGCGGCTATCGTCTGCATGGCGGGACGCGCCGACCTTGCCGGCGCCGCGCCCCTGCGTGCCTTGAAAACGCCAATTCGCTTTATCGTTGCCGCCGACAGTCCGGATTTCGCCATCTGTCGGCGGGCGTTCGATCTCGTTCCGCTACTCGCCCGCGATTGGGTCGAGCTCGACGCCGCAATGTCCGACCGCAACCATCCCGCGCATGCCTTGGCCGCAGCGCAATGGCTGCAGCGGCAGCTTCCTCCGCCACGCAAGCCCGAGTCTGCGACACCCTCGGTCTGAGACGTGCCGCATCCGTCGCCGGCAGCACAATGCGATCACCTATAATTCGGCTCTGACCGGAGGCGGCCCAAGGCCCCGATCCGGTCATCTTCTGTTCACTGCTCCGTCCGTCACGATGCCCAGCTCTTCAGCCACTCCCGTTCGTTCGCTACTGCCGGCCCTCGGCCGCCTTGCCTTGCCGCGCGCTGGCTTGCGCATCGATCTGCCCCCCCTTGCGGGCTCGGCTGATGCACTGGCGATCGCCCAGTTGGCCGAGCGCACCGGCAGACTTCTCGTGATCACGGCCAACCCGCTCGATGCGCAGCGCCTGCAGGACGAAATTGCCTGGGTGGCGCCCGGTTTGCGTGCCTACCTGCTGCCTGATTGGGAAACTCTGCCCTACGACAGTTTTTCCCCTCATCAGGATCTGATCTCCGAGCGCCTGTCTACGCTCTACGCGATTGGCCGTGGTGAGGCCGACATCGTGCTGGTGCCTGCTTCGACCGCGCTCTATCGCATGGCGCCACCGTCCTACCTTGCCGCGTACACCTTCTTCCTCAAACAAGGCGAGAAGCTCGATGTCGAGCAGTTCAAGGCACAGATGGCGCTTGCCGGGTACGCCCACGTCACCCAGGTGGTGAGCCCGGGCGAGTTCTCGGTGCGCGGCGGGCTGGTGGACCTGTTTCCGATGGGCTCGCCGCTGCCCTTCCGAATCGACTTGTTCGATGACGAAGTCGAGAGCATCAAGACTTTCGATCCCGACACCCAGCGCACGGTCTATCCGACCAAGGAAATCCGCCTCTTGCCGGCGCGTGAGTTCCCGCTCGATGACAAGGGTCGCGCCCGGTTCCGCAGTCGATTCCGCGAAACTTTCGAAGGCGATCCGACACGCGCGGCGATTTACAAGGATGTCTCCAACGGCATCGCTCCGGCCGGCATCGAGTACTACTTGCCGCTGTTCTTCGATGACACCGCGACCTTGCTCGACTATCTGGCGACGGACACGGCGGTATTGCTGCACCGTGACGTCCCGACGGCCATTGCCGAATTCTGGCGCGACACCCGCTCGCGTCACGATCTGTTGAAGGGCGACCGCAGCCGTCCTGTCCTGCCGCCGGAGCAGCTCTTCCTGACCGATGAAGCCTTCTTCGTCGCGCTGAAAAATCTTCCTCGCTTGGCGATTGGCGCCGACCTCACTGCAGCGACTGACGGTGTCGAGGTGCTCGCGCTACCCGCGCCCGATGTTGCAGTGGAACGCAAGGCTAGTGATCCACTGTACAAGCTCAAAGCGTTCATCGACAGCTTCGATGGCCGTGTGCTCCTGCTGTCGGATTCGCCCGGCCGGCGTGAAACGATGGCCGAGTTCTTTGCCGAGTACGGACTCAGGCTGGAAGCGAGCGCCGATTTCGCTGCTTTTGTGGATTCGGATGCCCGTCTTGCGCTGGGTGTGGCACCGCTGGTGCGCGGTTTCGTGTTGCCGGCGGCGAAGCTCGCAGTACTCACCGAAACCGAGCTCTACGCCGCAACAACCCGCACGCGCGCCCGCCGCGATGCGCGCAAGGCCGCCACCATGGAAGGCTGGCTGCGCGACCTGTCGGAACTGAAGGTGGGCGACCCGGTGGTGCACGTGTCGCACGGCATCGGCCGCTACCTCGGTCTCATCCACATGAATCTGGGTGAAGGTGACACCGAGTTCCTGCACCTGGAATACAACGGCGGCGACAAGCTCTACGTGCCGGTGTCGCAACTGCACGTGATCACGCGCTACGCTGGCGCTGACCCCGAGGCGGTCGACCTCCACCGCCTCGGCTCCGGCCAGTGGGAAAAGGCCAAGAAAAAGGCCGCGATGCAGGTGCGTGACACAGCCGCCGAGCTGCTCGCGCTCTACGCCCAGCGCGCCGCCCGCCCCGGCCACCGCTTCGACTTCAAGCAGCACGACCTGGAGGCCTTTGCCGAGGGCTTCGGCTTCGAGACCACGCCCGACCAGCAATCGGCCATCGATGCGGTGGTGACCGACATGAAGTCCGGCCGCCCGATGGACCGCCTAGTGTGTGGCGACGTCGGCTTCGGCAAGACCGAAGTGGCGCTGCGCGCCGCCTTCATCGCGGTGGCCGACGGCAAGCAGGTGGTGGTGCTGTGCCCGACCACCCTGCTCGCCGAACAGCACTACCAGACCTTCGCCGACCGCTTCGCCGACTGGCCGATCAAGATCGCCGAGCTGTCACGCTTCAAGTCCGCCAAGGAGCAGGCCGAAGCGCTGCAGCTGCTGTCCGAGGGCAAGGTCGACATCATCATTGGTACCCACCGCTTGCTGCAGAAGGACGTGGTCTTCAAGCGCCTCGGTCTGGTGATCATCGACGAGGAACACCGTTTCGGCGTGCGCCAGAAGGAGTCACTCAAGCAGCTTCGCTCGGAGGTCGACATCCTCACCCTGACGGCCACGCCGATCCCGCGCACCCTTGGTTTGGCAATGGAAGGTCTGCGCGAATTCTCGGTGATTGCCACGCCGCCGCAAAAGCGCCTGTCGATCAAGACCTTCGTGCAGCCCTCCAGCCGCGGTGTGATCCGCGAGGCGGTGCTGCGCGAGTTCAAGCGTGGTGGTCAAGTGTACTTCCTGCACAACGAGGTCGACACCATCGACAACATGCGCAACGACCTCGAGGAGCTGCTACCGGAGGCGCGGATTGTGGTCGGCCACGGCCAGTTGCCGGAGCGCGAGCTTGAACGTGTGATGCGCGAGTTCACCCAGCAGCGCGCCAATCTGTTGCTGTGTACGACCATCATCGAGACCGGCATCAACATCCCCACCGCCAACACCATCATCATCAACCGCGCCGACCGCTTCGGCCTGGCGCAGCTGCACCAGTTGCGTGGCCGCGTCGGCCGCAGCCACCACCAGGCCTATGCCTACCTGCTGACCCTGCCGGGCGCCAAGCCCACCGCTCAGGCCCAGAAAAGGCTGGAAGCGATTGCGATGATGGAAGACCTCGGCTCCGGCTTCTACCTGGCGATGCATGATCTTGAAATCCGCGGCGCGGGTGAGGTGCTGGGCGAGAGCCAGTCGGGCGAGATCCAGCAGGTCGGCTTCAGTCTCTACACCGAAATGCTGAAGCGCGCGGTCAAGGACCTTCAGGCCGGCAAGGAGCCCGACCTTTCGCAGCCACTGGAGGTGGTCTCGGAGATCAATCTGCACACGCCAGCGTTGTTGCCCACCGATTACTGCCCCGATGTGCAGGAACGTCTCACCCTTTACAAGCGCCTGGCCAACTGCGACATGGACGAAGACCTGCGTGCGTTGCAGGAAGAGCTCATCGACCGCTTCGGCGAGCTTCCGCCACAAACCGCAGCTCTGATCGAGACCCACCGCCTGCGCATGCTGGTGAAGGACTATGGCGTGAACAAGCTCGACGCGTCGGATGCGCAGATCAGCGTGCAGTTCGCCAAGGACGCCCCGATCGATCCGGTGAAGGTCATCTTCCTGATTCAGAAGGACCGCAGCATCAAGATGGCCGGCCCGGAAAAATTGGTGCGTCGCGTCAGCCTGCCTAACCTGAAGGAGCGCGTGAAGGCGGTGAAGGACTTGCTGGATGCCGTAAAGTGCGACTGATCACACAGCCAAGTTTTCATTTCGCGCACTATCATCTGGCCCCTGTCGCTTCATTTGGAAGTCGGGACTCGACTCGATGATCAAGGTCTATCGCCAGCCCCCTCAAGCTTTCCCGACCGAAAGCGCTTTCTTCCGGCTTCCGGGCACCTTGCTGATGGTGCTCGATGAAGACTGGATCGTGCAGATGATGAGCGATGCCTGGGTCGATGTGCTTGGCCAAGGGCAGGAGCAGTTGCGCTGGCGCTCGTTTGGTGGGTTGATCCACGAGGCGGATCGGCGCGAGGTCCTCGAACGGCTGGGCAGCATCAACGAGGAGCGCTCGACGCTACGTTTTTCATGTCGTTGTCGTCATGCCGACGGCAGCTTCATCGGCCTGGCCTGGAGCGTTACCTTCGATGCCGATCATCGGCTGTACTACGTCTCCGCGCACGAAACCGGCGTGCTGTTGCGCAGTCATGCCGACAACTTGCCCGAAGTCCTGATCGATGGTCTGACCGGCTTGCCCAACCGGGGGCTTTTCGTCGACCGCATCGGTCACGCCATTCACCGCGCCCAACGAAAAGGCGAGCAACGTTTTGCGGTGATTCATTGTGGTATCGACCGCTTCAGCGTGATCAATCACAGCCTCGGGAATCGCATTGGTGACCTTCTGCTGATCGAGCTCGCCAACCTGCTGCGCCGCGCAACACGGCCCACCGACATGGTGGCGCGTCTGGGGGGTGATGAGTTCGGCATCCTGTTGGAAGACATCCGTGACGTCACGTCTCCGATTCGCGTCATCAAACGGCTGCAATCGCTTTGCGCACAGCCGTTCCTGCTTCACGGACAGGAGGTAACGGCGAGTTTGTCGGCCGGGATGACGCTGTCCGGCGAGGAGTATGAGGAAGCCGATGCCATGCTCCGGGACGCAGGCATGGCGCTCAAGCGTGCGAAGACGCAGGGCGGCGGCGCGCATGTGATCTTCGATCGCAAGATGCACGAGGAAGCCTTCAGCCATCTCGATCTTGAGCTCGATCTGCGACGTGCGCTCGAAAGGGGGCAGATCGAGGTGTATTACCAGCCCATCGTGCGCCTGCGGGACCGGCGGCTGATCTGCTTCGAGGCCTTGGCACGCTGGAACCATCCTGAGCGTGGGTTGATTTCGCCCGCGCGCTTCATCCCGCTTGCCGAAGAAAGCGGGCTCATCGTGCCCATCGGACGCTGGATCCTGTCGAAAGCCTGTTCAGATCTGCGTCGCTGGCAACTTGCCTACCCGCGGCGTCCGGCACTGACGGTCAGCGTCAATCTGTCGGCACGTCAGATCCGCCACTCCGACCTGATCAAGGATGTACGCCAGAGTCTGCGTGACAGCGGACTTGCTGCGCGGCACCTGAAACTGGAGATCACCGAGAGTGCGATGATGGATGACGCCGAACGTGCGATCGAACTGTTCATCGCGCTCAAGCGTTCGCGCCTGAAACTGATGCTCGATGATTTCGGCACGGGGTATTCCTCGTTGTCCTACCTGCACCGTTTACCGATTGATGCGCTCAAGATCGATCGTTCATTCATCGAGCACATCGACAAGAAGAAAACCGATTGCAGTTTCGTCGAAACCATCCTCAGTCTTGCGCGGCAGCTTGAACTCGACGTGGTGTGTGAAGGGGTCGAACGGATCGAGCAGGAAGGCTTATTGCGCCAGTTGGGGGCCAGTCATGTGCAGGGCTTCCTGTACTCGCGTCCGGTCACCGCGGCGCAGGCGGAGATGCTGATCGTGCAGGATCTGCATAGTCCGGGCTGTTTGCTGTCCGAAGCGTGCCCCGATGCAGACGCCCACGCCTCTCCGGGCCTTATCGCGCAAGCGTGACCGGCATCGGATAAGCCCCGATCATGCTCATCAACTGCACCGCCTATCAGCACGGCCGCAAGCTCGCGGATATCCCGGTTGAGGACATCAGCGACTACGTGCAGCAACCCGATACGTTCGTCTGGGTGGCGCTGAAGGACGCCACACCCGAAGAGCTCGCAGTCATGAAGGAAGAGTTCGGCTTGCATGAGTTGGCCATCGAGGACGCCAACCACGGCCACCAGCGCCCGAAGGTCGAAGAGTACGAGGACGAACTGTTCGCCGTCATGCATCTCATCGAAGAGAAGGACGGCAAGCTTGAAGTAGGTGAAGTGCACGTCTTCATCGGTCCCAACTACATTCTTTCGGTGCGCAATAACAGCTCGCGCGACTTCCTCGGGGTGCGAGCCCGTTGCGAGCGCGAACCGAAAATGCTCGCCAAGGGCGCGGGCTATGTCTTCTATGCGCTGATGGACGCCGTGGTCGATCGCTACTTTCCGCTCATCGAAAAGCTGGAGACCGAAGTCGAAGCGATGGAGGAACGCATCTTCACCAAGGGTGCAGCAAGTTCCAACATTCGCCGTCTGTACCGACTCAAGCGCAAAGTCACGGTGCTCAAACACGCGGTGCTACCGCTGATGGAAGCTGCGGGTAAGTTGCACAGTGGCCGCGTGCCCGAGGTGTGCGCTAAAAGCCGGCACTACTTCCGTGATGTCTACGACCACCTGGCGCGCATCAACGCCTCGCTCGACGGCATTCGCGACACCATCGGCACGGCCATTCAGGTCAATCTGTCGATGGTTACCATTGACCAGACCGAGGTCAGCAAGCGTCTGGCTGCCTGGGCTGGCATCTTCGCCGTCGCGACGGCTTTTGCCGGAGTCTGGGGCATGAACTTCACGCACATGCCCGAACTGGAGTGGGAGTACGGCTACCTGTTCGGACTGGGCGTCATCACCGCTTCCAGTGTCTTTCTATGGTGGCGGTTCAGGAAAGCACGTTGGCTGTAACGGGGGCGATCCCGACGTTCACAGACACGCCGTCCGGCAATGCAGGTTGCGGTCTCGCCAGTAGATAGCCCTGGAAAACGTCGCACCCCTGCTCCATCAGAAAACGGTGCTGTTCAACGGTTTCGACGCCCTCGGCCAGTACTTCCAGACCCAGGCTTCGCCCCAGGGCAATGATGGTGCGTGCGATGGCCGCATCGTTAGGATCGGTCAGCACATCACGCACGAAGCTGCGATCGATCTTCAGTTGGGATAACGGCAAGCGCTTGAGATAGGACAGCGACGAATAGCCGGTCCCGAAATCATCCAGCGCGAATCCCACGCCCAACCCGCGCAGGCGCTGCATGCGACCAATCGCCTCCTCCATGTCGTCGAGCAGCAGGCTTTCGGTGAGTTCGATCTGCAACAGCTCGGGCGGCGTGTCGTAGTCGTGCATGACCTGCTCGACTTCAGCGACGAAGTCGGGGTGGCGGAACTGGCGGGCACTGACGTTGACGGCCATGGTGATGTCGCGCGTTGCCGGATTGCGCTGCCACGCCGCAAGCTGTTCGCAGGCGTTGGCCATGATCCAGCGCCCGATCGGGAGGATGAGTCCGCTGCGCTCCGCAACCGGGATGAAATCGGCCGGCGATACCATGCCCCGCTCAGGGTGCATCCAGCGCAGCAGCGCTTCAGCGCCGATGATGCGGCCGAGTCGGTCGAACTGTGGCTGGTAGTGCAGGCTGAACTGGCGTTCCTTCAGTGCGCGGCGCAGCTCGGCTTCGAGTGCGGATTGTTCGGATACGCGGGTGAGGATGGCTGGGTCGAAGAAGCGCAGCGTGTTGCGCCCTGCTTCCTTCGCCTGATACATCGCCAGGTCGGCACACTTGAGCACGTCATCGATGTCATCGGACTCGGTATCGAACAGGGCGATGCCGATGCTGGGCGTACTGTGCGTTTCGTCGCCACCGAGTTGATACGCTTCGTTGAGCGCATGAAGAATCTTGTAGCCCGCCGCTTCGGCATAACGCGCGGCGTCGGCCGAGGTTTCGCCGAGATCCTCGAGCATGATCACGAATTCGTCACCCCCTATCCGCGCGACCGTGTCGGCTTCCCGGACACAGGATTTGAGTCGCTGCGCAACTTGACGCAATAGCCGATCACCGTGCTGGTGACCACGGGTGTCGTTGAGCGTCTTGAAGTTATCGAGATCGATGAAAATCAAGGCACCATGCAGGTTCTGCCGCGCGTGGGCGGCCAGTGCGTGACGGAGGCGCTCGGTGAGCATGCGCCGATTGGCCAGTCCGGTCAGCGGGTCGAAGAAGGCGAGGCGGCGAATCTCACGCTCGGCGGCTTCCTGGTTGCGCATGGCGTGCTGTTGTTGCTTGAGCAACAGGATCAACCACAGGCCGAAGCCACCCAGCAACGCAATGATGACGGTCGTCCCGGTTTGAAGGCGAGACAGCGCGGTACGCTGGGCGGTGGTCTGCGCCATTGCGGTCTGAAACACCGCGACATTGAGGTTGCGCAGCACCTGACGCAGGCGTGCCACTTCGTCACGGTGAAGAGCGAGCTCTGCGAGCGCCGGCAATCCGGCATCGAGACCCGCCTCCAGCGCATCGAGTTCGCCCAGTAAGTGCCTGGCAAAATCCTCACCGCCGAGGGCTGCGGCTTCGTGCAACGCATCGACTCGATCGGCCGTGCGGATGCGCACCACGTCGGCTGCGAAGCGCAATTCCGCTTGTCCCACATCGCGATCGCCCAGGCTTGCTCGGTGCAGCGCCAGGTCGAGCCGTGTCAGGTCGTACATCAATGTTGATAGATCGCGTTCGCCATAAAGCGTGTCTGCCGGCAGGGCAGCACGGATCTGGGCGATATTGGTTGCCAGCAGACCGACGCCGACAAGGGTCAGCACGAGCACCAGCATCAGCAGAAACGCGGGACGGCGGAGGAAACGCAACAGGCACAGCGCCAAGACCTTCATCGGGGTGCCTCATCGATGCGAGCCAGCAACCACACCCAGCGCAGGCGATAGATCGGCTCGAGCAGCTCGGCGTCCATGTCGCGCGGATAGATGATGCGAAGTGGCCCTTTAGCCGATACCGGAATCGGTTTGCCGTTGTTGCGGCTCGCGATCAGAATGGGCCAGCGCTCCCAGTCCTGCCGCGGAATGACGTTCGAAAAGCCGTCCAGCCCCGTCAGTCGCACCGCCTCGGCACTGTCGAGCCCGACACGGGCAAGCACGTCTCGCAGCAGGGGGCCCTCGAAAGTGCCGCGATCCGCACTCCAGAAGGTGGAGGTCTGAACCCGATGAGGCCTGATTGCCTCGAGTTCAGCACGCGTCATGCGATATTCAGTGCCGCGCACCGACAGGCTCAGTGCGACATCATCCACGGCCTGCTCATTGAGCACGATGGGCGTCGGTGTAGCCGGTTCGACAACGCGCGTCACGCCCGAGTGGTTCACGTCGCACCCAGCACACGCCGCCAAAATGGCGGACACGAGGCAAATGCGAGACGAGAGCGCGTGTGCTTTCATTGGGAACGAAAAATTCGCGGGGCTAAGTAGGTTGTGATCAAAAAGCGCGCGATTTTAACCCTTATGCAAGTTGCAGCAAATCGTTGTAACAAATCGTGAAGCCAACCCCAAGGTGACCGGACGACCACTTCATCGCCTTCCCTGCCTGCGGCGAGCGCGATGCTTCGGGTTAGAATCGCGAGCTCGATTTTTCCCAAGTTGCATCCGGAGCAGCCCAATGTCCGTCGTCCAGACCGAAAATCTCAATGTTGCCGCCTTCGATCACATGCCCTCGCCCGAGGAGATCAAGGCCCGTGTTCCGATGACCGAGCAAGCCAATGCCGCGGTGGTGGCCGGACGCAAGGCGGTGATGGACATCCTTGATCGCAAGGATCCGCGTCTGTTCGTCGTCGTCGGCCCGTGCTCCATTCACGACCCGGTTGCCGGGCTGGACTACGCCCGGCGCTTGAAGAAACTGGCAGAAGAAGTGTCGCAGACGATGCTGCTGGTGATGCGCGTCTACTTCGAAAAGCCGCGTACCTCGACCGGCTGGAAGGGCTTCATCAATGACCCGTTCATGGATGACTCTTTCCGGATCGACGTTGGCATGGAGCGCGCGCGCAAGTTCCTGCTCGATGTCTGCGAGATCGGCCTGCCGACGGCCACCGAAGCACTTGATCCGATTGCGCCGCAATATTACGGTGATCTGATTTCGTGGACGGCGATCGGTGCCCGCACCTCGGAATCCCAGACGCATCGCGAGATGTCGTCCGGCCTGTCGACGCCGGTCGGGTTCAAGAACGCCACCGACGGCGATCTGGATGTTGCGATCAACGCCATCATTTCCGCCGCGCATCCGCACAGTTTCCTCGGCATCAACAGCCAGGGGGTGTCGGCGATCACCCGCACCCGCGGCAACCGCTACGGCCACGTCGTGCTGCGTGGCGGTGGTGGCCGGCCGAACTACGACTCGGTGTCGGTATCGCTTGCCGAGCAGGCACTCGCGAAGGCCAAGCTGCCCAAGAATGTGGTCGTCGATTGCTCGCACGCCAACTCGTGGAAGAAGCCGGAGTACCAGCCGCTCGTGATGAAGGACGTGATCCACCAGATTCGCGAAGGCAACGACTCCGTGGTCGGCTTGATGATCGAGAGCAACATCGAGGCGGGCAACCAGCCGATTCCGGCCGATTTGTCGCAGTTGAAGTACGGCTGCTCGGTCACCGACGCGTGTGTTGGCTGGGAGACGACCGAAGAGATGATCCGCAACGCCGATACGGTGTTGCGTGAGGTGATGGGCAAGCGGGAGCACCGTGCATGAGCCTCGTAGTGCTTGCCGAAGATGTCGACAGCATCGCACTGAAGAATGTCGCGAAACTCACCGGTGCGTGCGAAATCGAGCAGATCACGCCGCGCTCGTTTCGCCTGGTCGGTGCGCAGGCCCACCCGGAGTTGGCCCGAATATGCGCCACCGGCGGACTGGACCATGCCTGGGTGCCTGATGGGCGTCAGTTGAAGGATTTCGGTCTGTTCGTGACCGACATGGATTCGACGCTGATCAACATCGAATGCATCGACGAGATCGCCGACATGCAGGGCCTGAAGGCGGAAGTCGCCGAGATCACCGAAGCAGCGATGCAGGGGCAGATCGACTTCCGCGAATCCTTGACGCGCCGGGTGTCCTTGCTGGCCGGGCTGCCCGAAAGCGCGCTCGGTGAAGTTTACGCGCATCGCCTGCAACTCAATCCGGGCGCCGAGCGTTTGATGCGAGGGCTGCAGCGTGCCGGCATCCGCACGGTGCTGGTGTCGGGAGGCTTCACCTATTTCACCGATCGCCTCAAGCAGCGCCTTGGTTTCGATGACGCCTTTGCCAACCAGCTGGAAGTGATCGAGGGTCATCTGACCGGTCGGGTGGTAGGCGACATCGTCGATGGCGCGGCGAAGGCGAATCATCTGCAGCGTATTCGCGATTCACTTGGCTTGGCGCCGCACCAAGTCATCGCGGCGGGCGACGGCGCCAACGACATTCCGATGTTGCAGGCGGCCGGTTTCAGCGTGGCTTTTCACCCCAAGCCGGTGTTACGTGAGGTGGCGAACTGTTGCATCGACCACGGCGGCCTTGACGCCGTGCTTGATCTTTTCGGCTAAGGAAACGCTGATTTATTCGTCCGCCACGACCGGTCTGGCGGCATGCCTTTGAGACAATAGCGACCGCTGAGCCACGACGAGACCTCAACCGATGCAATCGAGTTTTTCCGAGCTGGAGTACGCCGCG